>Ga0209269_1000397_pt1 | contig 42279 bp, 41 predicted proteins | sample MTBAKMMethaMetaG_FD_187455 | JGI IMG/M metagenome (GOLD analysis project Ga0209269, IMG submission 187455) | Enrichment culture microbial communities from Arthur Kill intertidal strait, New Jersey, USA, that are MTBE-degrading - MTBE-AKM (Arthur... | ecosystem: Environmental > Aquatic > Marine >... | reverse complement strand
TCGACGTTTGGTCACCGAGATGGAGGACTTATCGGTGCCATGCATGCACTACTTGACTGCGTTTCTGCATTAACCAACTGAGTGGCTTGATGGTTTTGAGGGGAAACCTCAGGACCAGACCATGATTTTCTACTCCTTCGACGCCGCCCCCCTGATCGGCCTGGACTGGGACCCCCACCTGATCTTCACCGATCCGACCAAGCTCAGCCCGGACCTGAGCCGGGCCATCGGCCGCATGCTGGCCCAGGAGGAGGGCTCTACCCGCTATCTGTTCCGGGGCAAGCAGCGCACAGTCCTGTTCCGCAAATCGCCCCTGACCGGCTGGTGGTACGTATTCGGAATCATCCCGGAGGGACGGGAGACACCGCGCGCAATGGAGCAAAGATAACCGAAACGATTTTTAAGCTAAGCTGAAATCACGCTGCAATGTTCGGACACACGTCACTTACCAAAACAATGGGGGACACCATGGATTTCGATGAGGCGATCGTCAGCCATCTCAAGTGGAAAATACATCTGCGCAATTTCCTCGATGGCCGCGGCGAAAAACTCGACAGCACGATAGTCGCCAAGGACGATGCCTGCGAGTTGGGGCAATGGATTTACGGCGAAGGAAAGCAGTTCGCGGAAACGGCTCCTTACGGGGACCTGGTGAAGAAGCACGCCCAATTCCACCTCCAGGCAGCGGAAGTGGTGCGGAAGGCCGAGGCCGGGGACAGGCCGGGGGCGGAAGGACTGCTGGCCAGCGGGCGGGAATTCTCCTCCGCCTCCAAGGACATCGTGGGTGCCATCATGCAGCTGGAGCAGGAAGTTGCCAAAAAACACAAAAAGGATTCGGCGGCGGGCTAGTCAGGAAGAGGGCCGTCTCCGCCGTAGCGGCGGTAAAGCCATTTCAGGGCGAAAGGCGGCAGCAGGGTGGTGAGGGCGATGGCGAAAACCAAGCCGGCATAGACTTCATTGTCGAGTACGCCGCTGACCCGCCCCAATTCCGCGAATATCAAACCCACCTCCCCCCGGGGCACCATAGACAGGCCGATGGCCCAGCGGGAAAAAGGCGTTCCGCGGATCAGGAAAGCCCCGATGAGCTTGCCCGCCACCGCCGCCAGGAACAGGATCAGCGCGAAGGACAGGACGAAACCGGAACCCCAATCCACCTCCCGCAGGTTGAGGGACAGGCCCACCATGACGAAGAAAATGGGCGTGAACAGGTGGACGACGGGCTTCATCTGCTTTTCGATGCGCTCCACGAACTGCGGGTCGGTGTGGAGGGCGATACCGAAAGGCAGGAAAAACCGCCGCGATAGCGCCAGGCCCGCAGCAAATCCCCCGAGCAGTTCCGGCGCGCCGAAGAAATGCGCCAGCCAGGCAAAAAACAGCACCAGGGAAACGATGGCGGTGGGAATCATACCGGGGATTTCGCTCACGGCGTCGAAGCGGTGAATCACCAGGGACATCACTTTCGCCGCCGCCGGAGCCAACAGGAAAAACAGCGATACAAAAAGGAATACTTGGCCCGTATTGGCGAGACTCACGCCCCCACCGGTGGAGAATTCGTACAGCAGCGCCAGCAGCAATATCCCCAGCACGTCATCCAATACCGCCGCCCCCAGGACCACCTGGGCCTCGGCGCTGTGCTGTTGGCCGAGATCCGCCAGAACGCGAACCGTGATGCCGATGCTGGTAGCGGTAATGGTCCCCCCGACGAACAGGGCCGGCAGGAGATCGAGGCCGAGGGCACGGCTGACGCCGAAGCCGAACAGAAAGGGCAACACGAAGCCCGCCAACGCCACCACGGCGGATTTGGCGCCAGTCCGCACCAGGCGGACGATATCGGTTTCCAGGCCCACCTCGAACAGCAGCAGGATGATGCCGATTTCCGCCAGCAGCCGGATGATCTGGCTGGGCTCGATCCACCCCAGCAGACTGGGCCCCAGCACCACCCCCGCCAACAACTCGCCCACCACCGAAGGGGATTTGAGCCTCACCGCCAGCTCCGCGAACACCCGCGCGGTGAGAAGGATGGCCAGGATGTGGAGGAAGAAGGTCGGGGTTTCCATGGCTCCACCTTAGCACCGATTCACGAGGCCCGATAATCCGGGACTTGACACTAACATACCGATCGGTATGTAATTCCCCCCATGGACTCGACCCGGCAACCCGACATCACCCGCAGCAAAATCCTCGACGCCGCTTTCACCGAGATGTACCGGTATGGCTTTCAAGCGGCCAGCATCGCCAACATTCTGGTGAGCACCGGGCTGACCAAGGGTGCCCTGTACCACCACTTTCCCACCAAGCAGGCCCTCGGTCTGGCAGTGGTGGACGAAGTGGTGCACGGCCGGCTGGAGCAGCGGCTGTTCCGCCCCCTGCGGGAAAGCGAACGGCCCGTTCGGGCGCTGCTGGACATCCTGGAGAGTTTCTCGGCGCGGGCCGCGGAACTGGTTCCCCTGGGCTGCCCCCTCAACAACCTGATGCAGGAAATGAGCCCCCTGGACCCGGACTTCAAGGAGCATCTCGGGATCATTGTGAACACCTGGCGCCATGCGGTGCAAAGCGCCCTGGAACGCGGCAAACAGCAGGGTGAGGTGGACGCTGCCGTGGATTGCGAAGCCGCCGCCCTGTTCATCGTGTCCGCCTGGGAAGGATGCATCGGCATTGCCAAGAATCTGCAATCCCTGGACGCCCTGACCACCTGTGGCCGCCAGTTGCAGGTGTACATCCGGGGCCTGCGCAGCGCCTGAGTTTTTTGTCCCAAAACATACCGACTGGTCGGTATTATCAAAAAAGGAGAAAGCCATGCCGTTGATTCAAACCGTTTCCCCCGCCCAAGCCCAAGGCCAGGTCGCCGAAATTTACCGCCAGATCGAGAGCGCGCTGGGTCGGGTTCCCAACGCGTTCCAGCTTTACAGCAGCAACCCCGCCCTGCTGGCGCTCCAGTGGAGCCAGGTGGCCTATTACCTGGGGCACCCGAGCCTGAGCTTTCCGCTGCTGGGCTGCATCCGCATGCTGGTGTCCCAGCACAACAAGTGCGATTACTGCATCGACTTCAACGCCGCCATGCTGATGGAACACGCCGGCTTCACCACCGAGCAGATCGCCGACGCGAAGTGGGACCCGGCCGCCACGCCCCTGCCGGCGAAGGACCTGGCCATGCTGCTGTTCGTGCTCAAGGCCACCCGCCTGCCCCAGGCGGTGAACCCGGGCGACATCGAGGCCTTGAGGGAAATGGGCTGGAGCGACGGCGACATCCTGGACGCCACCACCCACGGCGCCCGCAACATGGCGGCGGACGTGGTGTTCAACGCCTTCAAGATCGAACAGGACTGACCGCTCCCCGGGGGAGCCGCTTCCCCGGGTAACAGGAGAACGACCATGCCCTACCTCAACCTCAAGCTTTCGGGGCCGCCCTCCACGGAGACGGCCCGGCTCCTTGCGGCTACCCTCGCCGACCTGACCACCGACGTCCTGGGGAAGAAGCGGGAGGTCACTTCCGTCGGGGTGGAATTCGTGTCCGCAGAACACTGGTTCGTGGGCGGCCCGGCCGTGGCGGAGCAGGCCCTGGCCACGTTCTATCTGGAGGTGAAGATCACTGCGGGCACCAACACCAAGGACGAAAAGGCCGCCTACCTCCGGCTGGCGTTCGATGCCCTGGCCGAGCGCCTCGGCCATGTACACCCGGCCAGCTACATCGTTATCCATGAACTAGGTGGGGACAACTGGGGCTTCGAGGGCCGCACCCAGGAATACCGCTATATCCGGGGAAAAACCGCCTGACTCCCTTTGCCCCGGAACTGCCTACCCACTCAGGAGAAAAACCATGAAAGTCAGTCAAGCCATCGAAGCACGCCGTTCCGTTAAGACGTTCGACCCGCACCATCGCATGGACGAGGACGAAATCAAGCACCTCATGACACTTGCCATGCTGTCGCCCACCGCCTTCAATATCCAGAACTGGCGCTTCGTCCTGCCGCGGGCCCCGGAGTTGCGCCGGCAAATCCGCGCCGCGGCCTGGGATCAGACCCAGGTGACCGATGCCTCGCTGCTGGTGGTGATGACCGCCGACCTCAAGGCATGGGAGAAAGCGCCGGAGCGCTATTGGCGCGATGCACCGCAAGCGGTGCAGGATTACCTGCTCCCCGCCATGCGACACTATTACCAGGGGAAAGAGCAGGTGCAGCGCGACGAGGCCATGCGTTCGTGCGGCATCGTGGCAAACACCTTGATGCTGGCGGCGCAGGAGATGGGCTACGAATCCTGCCCGATGGACGGCTTTGATTTCGAGGCGGTGGGCAAGCTCATCAACCTGCCGGAAGACCACGTTATCGCCATGTTCGTCGCCATCGGCAAGGGAATCGCGCCTCCCCGCCCGCGCAGCGGGCAATTGGCGATGAACGAGGTGGTGGTGACCGACCGTTTCTGACGGGTCTTATTTCGTCAGCGCCAGGAACAGCTGGGGCAGTTGCTCCGGCAGCTTCTCGATGCGGTCGATCACGGTGTAGCCGTTCTGGCCGAAGATGTCGGTGACGTAGTCGTCGGCCCGGGGATCGAGGGTGATGCAGTAGGTGTAGATGCCCTGGCGGTCCAGTTCCTTCACCGCTTGCCGGGCGTCCTCGATCAGCAGGCGCTCGTCCTTGGCATCCACGTCCGAGGGCTGGCCGTCGGTGAGGATCAGCATCAGCTTCTTGTCCGCCTGTTGCGCCTCCAGGTAATGGGCGGCATGGCGCATGGCGGCGCCCATGCGGGTGGAGTAGCCGGCCTCCATGGCCGCCAGGCGGCCCTTGACCTCTTCGCCCCAGCCCTCGCGATAGCCCTTCATGTGCAGATAGCGCACCTCGTGGCGGGTGTTGGAGTGGAAGCCGCCGATGGCGAAGGGGTCCCCCAGCCGCTCGATGGCCCAGGCCAGCAGGGACACCGCCTCCTGGCTCAGTTCCAGGATGGTCTGTTCGCTGCCCGGCACCTTTCCGTTGAGGGATTCGGACAGGTCCAGCACCAGGGACACGGCGATGTCGCGCCCGTTGGTGCGGTGGCTCATGTTGATGCGGGGGTCGGGGATGGCGCCGCCCTTGAAATCGATCAGGGAGCGCAGGGCCACGTCCAGGTCCAGTTCGCTGCCCTCCTCCTGGTAGCGGATGCGCACCTTGTCCTGGGGCTTGAGCAGGTCCAGCATCCTTTTCAGCCGCTTGGCCAGGGCGTCGTGCTTGGCCAGCAGCCTGTCGATGCGGGCGGCATCCCCGCTCGGGTGCAGGGCTTCGTACACGCTGACCCAGTCGGGGCGGTAGGTCTGGCTGCTGTAATCCCACTCGTGGTAATGGCGTGGCGGAAGCCCTTCGAGCTCTTCGCCGGGCTCGATTTTGCGCTTTTCGTCGAAGGCCTCCTCCTCGTCCCCCTCCTCGATGAATTTCCACATCTGGCGGTTGTCGTCCCGGTAGTCGATCACCGTGTCGTCGAAATGGACCCTGGCGTACTGGTCGCTCTGGCGCCGGGTGCGGGCCACGTAGGACAGGGCCAGGGAGGCGATTTCCGACGTGCGGGAGCCGTCTTTGGCCAGCAGATCATGGAAGCGCTGGACAAAATCCAGCAGCACCGGATCGGTGTAGCCATGGCCCGGATCGAGGAAGGCCCGGGACAGGGTGGCCAGGCGATGGCGCAGGCAGGAGGTGGTTTCCGGATCGCAGGAACCCTCCGCCGGAACGGGATGCAGGGCCAGAAAGATGCGGCGCAGGCCGGGGTATTCCCGCATCAGCAAAGTCTCGATGCGGGCGTCTTCGAAGAACTCCACCGCCATGCGCTGGAAGGGGCTCCAGTTGTCGGCGATCTGGGCCTCGGTCCAGCGCCGGTGCCCCACCATGTGGGCCAGGGTGGCGCGGTAGCGGTCGAGGCCGCTGACTCGCCGAAGCTCGTCTCCCTCACCCCCTGCCCCTCTCCCGCCCGCGGGCGAGGGGGGAATGAAATCGTCGTACACGTCCGGCAGGCGGATGCCCAGCTTGTCGTAGTAGGGCACCGGCCTGCGCAACTCGGAAAAGCCCGTGGAATAGGGCACCAGGTGGTCGCTGTCCCGCCATAGGGCGCGCAGGTACATATCCAGCTTGCGCTCCACGTCGGCCAGCAGGGTACCGTGGCGCTCCCGCTGCATCACCGCGCGGCTGTCGGCGGACTGGAGGCGGAAATAGTCCTGTTGCCGTTCCGGGTGGTCGCCGTAGTTGCGGATGCCGTACTCCACCCAGTTCTTCAGCCCCTGGAGGGGCAGCTGGCCGAGGAGGAAGGGCACCTGCTCGAAAAAGGCCGGCAGGCCAGGGCTGGGAAAGGTGGTGTGGATGCCGTGGATGGAGCCGGTGGTGCGGTCCATGAATTCCAGCACCAGGTCCAGGTAATGCCGCAACAGCTCCTGGGACTGGAGCCGACGGGCCGCAGCGGGCAGCGCCTGGAGGAAGGGGACGATGGCCTTGCCGTTGGGGGATTTCCACATGCGGCGCACGCAGTCCATCACCGTCGGCAGGGCGGACTCGCCCACCGCCTCGGCCACAGCCGGCCAGCTTTCCAGGAAAACCAGGATCGGCTCGGCGCCGTGGCCCATGCGCCCGAGAAAGCGCGCGTTCTCCACGTAGGCCTGGACCCCCTCCTTGGAGAGGGAAGCCAGGGCTTCGGCCATGCACTCCTCGAACACCTCGGCCACCTGGGGAAAGCCGCATTGGAGCTGCTCCCACAGGGCCTGGATGTGGGGGTGCTGCATGACTTTCTTCGCTTCAGCCACAGTAAGGATCTCAGGCGAAAATGGCGTCGATGGCGTGGTCCAGGGTGTCGCGGATGTCGGCGTCGTCGGTGATCGGCCGTACCAGCGCCATGCGGCAGGCGTCCCGGGGCGCCACCCCGCCCTTGATCAGGGTGGCGGCGTAGACCAGCAGGCGGGTGGAAATGCCCTCGTCCAGGCCGTGGCCCTTCAGGTTGCGCGCCGCGGCGCCGATCTTGACCAGCTTGGCGGCGATTTCCTGGTCCGAACCGGTCTCCTTGGCGACGATACCCACTTCCAGGTCCGCCTCGGGGTAGTCGAACTCGAAGGCGGTGAAGCGCTGCTTGGTGGACTGCTTCAGGTCCTTCATCAGGCTCTGGTAGCCGGGGTTGTAGGAAATCACCAGCTGGAAATCCGGGTGGGCCTGGATCAGCTCGCCCTTCTTGTCCAGGGGCAGGGTGCGGCGGTGATCGGTGAGGGGGTGGATCACCACGGTGGTGTCCTGGCGCGCTTCCACCACTTCGTCCAGGTAGCAGATGGCGCCGATGCGGGCGGCGGTGGTCAGGGGGCCGTCCAGCCAGCGGGTGCCGTTGGCGTCGAGCAGGTAGCGCCCCACCAGGTCGGACGCCGTCATGTCCTCGTTGCAGGCCACGGTGATGAGAGGCTTGTCCAGTTTCCACGCCATGTGTTCGACGAAACGGGACTTGCCGCAGCCGGTAGGCCCTTTCAGCATCACCGGCAGGCGGGCGGCGTAGGCCGCCTGGTAGAGCTCCACCTCGTTGCCCTTGGGCTGGTAGAAGGGCTCCCGCTGAATTTTGAACTGCTCGATGTGGATGGTCATGGCGTTTTCCTCGTGGCGTATCCGGTTTATTTCCTACCATCATACTTGGAATTAATATAATAAACAGTCAAGGTTTTTTATTCAAACGATAAGCTTATGTTTATGTAAACGGGCGAAAAAAAACCCCTGCAGAGCAGGGGTTAGAAGGGTACTGCAGAGTTATTCTTACTTGTGCACGCCCAGCTTTTCGCGCCAGCCGGGGAAAATCTTGTCGGCATCCTTGGGGAAGGATTCGAAGGCGCGGGCGAATTCCTTGTGCTCCTTGGCCCACTCGATGGGGTCGGCACCGGCCTTCCAGCACTCGTAGGACTGACGCAGGGAGATCGCGCCGGCTGCCGGGCTGTCGATGTGGCCGTAGGAACCACCGCCGGCGGTGTTGATCACGTTGCCGTGGCCCAGGTTTTCGAAGAAGCCGGGGAGACGCAGGGCGTTCATACCACCGGAGATGATCGGGGTGGTGGCCTTGATGCCGTCCCACTTCTGGAAGTAGACCGGACCCTGGCACTCGTCGCGCTCGATCATGTAGGCGATGACCTTGTCGTCGCCTTCACCTTCCATCTTGCCGTAGCCCATGGTGCCGACGTGGATGCCGGAAGCACCCTGCAGGCGGGACATCTTGGCCAGCACGAAGGCGGTGTAGCCGCGCTTGGCGCTGGGGGAGGTGACCATGCCGTGGCCGGCGCGGTGGTAGTGCAGGAACTGGGCGGGGTACTGACGGCGGCAGGTGGTGACCATGCCGGGGCCGCCGACGAAACCGTCCACCAGGAAGGCCAGCTTGTTGGCGTCGGTGCCGAAGGTTTCCAGGGCGAAGTCGGCGCGGGCGCACATTTCGTAGTGGTCGTCGGCGGTGATGTTCATGGAGAACAGCTTGGCCTGGCCGGTCTCGTCCATGGCGCGCTTCATGGCGTCATAGACCAGGGGCAGGGTCTTCTTGATCGGCGCGAAGACCTGGTTGCCCTGGGGCTCGTCGTTCTTGATGAAGTCGCCACCCAGCCAGAACTGGTAAGCGGCCTGGGCGAAGGGCTCGGGACGCAGGCCCAGCTTGGGCTTGATGATGGTGCCGGAGATGTAGCCGCCGTCCTTGACCGGGCGGCCGAGGATGCGCCACAACTCTTCGATGTTGGTGGCCGGGCCGTCGAACTGGCGGACCACTTCGGGCGGCACGTAGAAGTCGATCATCTTGGCGTGGGCGATGTCACCCATGCCCTGGTTGTTGCCGATGGTCAGGGTGAGGAAGGAAACCAGCATGAAGCGGCCGTCGATCACGTTGCGGTCGAACAGCTCCAGGGGATAGGCGATGCGCATATCCTCGGTGGCTTCGTCGATGTGGTACACCAGGGCGTCAACGCCCTTGGTGAAATCGTCGGTGGTGGACACTTCCACGTTGGTGCCGGTGGAGGATTCGGCGGCGAAGTGGGCGGCGGCTTCCAGGTAACCGGTGCCGTCCTTGGGCTTCATCTTGTAGGCGACCAGAATGTGCTTGCCGCCCTTGATCAGATCGGCCTCTTTGAGGTCCAGGTTCGCATAACGTGCGGACTGATCCATGTTTCTCTCCTGTATTCGTTTGCCGCGAAACTCGTATCGGGGCGTTCGCGGATTCCCCTGCATGTTAAATTTGTATCCTCGCCGGAACGTTATAGGGTGCGGTGTTCCGTCCGAGATGGGTGCACTATAACGCGGCGTGAATATAAACTACAGTCAATTCTATTGATTGTTATGATAAGCTTTGTCTTATGCTTCATCTCACCCTGCGCCAACTCAAGGTCTTCGAATCCGTCGCCCGCCTCGGCAGCTTCACCCGCGCCGCCGAGGAACTGCACCTGTCCCAGCCCGCCGTTTCGATGCAGGTGAAACAGTTGGAGGAGAGCGTCGGCCTGCCCCTGTTCGAGCAGCTGGGCAAGAAAATCTACCTCACCGACGCCGGCCGGGAAATGCATCACTATAGCCGGGAAATCGGCCGCCAGCTCCTGGAAGCGGAAAGCGTACTGGAGGAGATGCGCGGCCTGCAACGGGGCAAGCTGGTAATCTCCATGGTGAGCAACGCCAACTACTTCATTCCCCGCCTGCTGTCCGTATTCTGCCAGCGCTTCCCCAGCGTTACCGTGAACCTGGACGTGGCCAACCGGGAAAAGCTGCTCAAGCAACTGGCGGACAACGAAATGGACCTGGGCATCATGGGCCAGCCGCCGGAAGAGGCGGATTCGGTGGCCGAGCCCTTCCTGGACAACCCCCTGGTGGTGATCGCCCCTCCCACCCACCCCCTGGCAGCGGAAAGGCACATCCCGGTGGCGCGGCTGGAGGGAGAAACCTTCCTGCTGCGGGAAAAAGGCTCCGGCACCCGCATCGCCATGGAGCGCATCTTCACCCAGCGCGGCATCGCCCCGCCCCAGGGCATGGAAATGAGCACCACCGAAGCGGTGAAGCAGGCGGTGGCGGCGGGAATGGGCCTGGCGGTGGTGTCCCTTCACACCGTCGGCCTGGAACTGGAAACCGGCCGCCTGGCGGTGCTGGACGTGGAAGACTTCCCCATCCTGCGCCACTGGTACGTGGTGTACCGCAAGGGCAAGCGCCTGTCCGGCGTGGCCCAGGCGTTTCATGATTTCTTGCTGAACGAGGCGCGAGGGGTCTTGGAGTAGGTCGGGCACAAGTGCCCGACATTCGCCGGCAGCAGTGCGTCGGACATGTATGTCCGACCTACGCCCGTAACGAAGCACGGAAGGTGTTCGCTAACCGGCCTACAGCAGGCTGTCGGCCCAGATGTTCTTGGCCCAGGCGGCGGCGTAGAAGCCCTCCCGCGCGCTGCGCTTCTCCGACACGCCGAAGCTGCCCTCCGCCACGCGGAGCCCCTTCTTCTCCCGGTCGTAGCGGTAGACCGCCGCCACGTGGGCGGCTTCCTTGTCGGACAGGAAGCTGTAGCAGGTGTTGGCCAGCACCGGGTCGGGATAGGGGTCCCCGCCCCGCAGCAAAGCGATGATGGCGGCGGCGGCCACCTTGGCCTGCTGGTTGGCGGTGTGGCCGGACTTGGGGGCGGGGTTGCCGAAGACGGCGTCCCCCACCACGTGGATGTTGGGAATGGCGCGGGATTCGTAGGTCAGGAAATCCACCGTGGCCCAGCGCACGTCCACGTCCACGACCCCCGCCATCTCGGCGATCAGGCCGGCCCGCTGGAGGGGAATCAGGTTGAGCACGTCGGCCCGCACCACGTCGAAATCGGTGCGGGCGGTAAGGGTGCGGCCGTCCACCGCCACCACCTCACTCGCCGGCCGGTAGTCCACCATGCCCCGGTACAGTTCGTCCCAGGCGGCGCGGAAGATGGCTTTCTTGGCGACGATGTCCGGGTTGGCGTCGAACACGATGATCTTGGACTTCGGCTTGTGGCGCTTGAAGTACCACGCCACCTGGCACACCCGCTCGTAGGGGCCGGGGGGGCAGCGGTAGGGCCCTCGGGGAATGGACAGGAGGTAGACGCCACCGTTGGGCATAGCCTCCAACTGGCGCCGCAGGGCGACGGTCTGGGGGCCGGCTTTCCAGGCGTGGAGGATGCGTTCCTGGGCCATCGGCTCGTCCAGCCCCTCCACCTGGGTGGTGAGGAAGTCGATTCCCGGCGCCATAATCAGCCGGTCGTAGGGCAGCCGCTTGCCGCCCTGCACGCTGACGAACTTTTTGTCCGGCTCCACCGCTGTTACTTCGCCCCGGACCACGTTGACGCCGTACTTGGCACCCAGGGCGTCGTAGCGCAGGGTAAGCTGGCCCAGGGTGCGCGTGCCCCCCAGCACCAGGTTGCTCTGGGGGCAGGAGACGAAGGCTTCGTTGCGCTCCACCAGGGTGACGTCCAGTTCCGGCGCCCACAGCTTGAGGTACTTGGCGGCGGTGGCGCCGCCGAAGCCGCCGCCGACCACCACCACTTTCGCCGCCCCGCGCTTGGGCGCCGCCCAGGCGGGCAAGGCGGCGCAGGCCAGGGCGGAGGCGCCCCATTGCAGGAAATGTCTGCGTTCCATGGCGTCCTCCTACTGGCGCACCTGGGCCGTGAAGTAGTCGGCCATGGCCGCGATCTCCGCGTCGGTGTAGCCCTTGGCAAGGCGGAACATGATGGTCCCCTGGCGCTTGCCGTCGCGGAAGGCCTGCACCTGGCGCACCAACTCCTCCCGCTCCATCCCCGCCAGCACCGGCGTGCCGGCCACGCTGCGTCCATTGGTGCCGTGGCAGGCGGCGCATCCGGCCGCCAGGTTGCGCCCCATCACGTCGTCCGCAGCCTGGGCCTGGATCGCCCACACCCATGCCAGCGGGCCCCAGATCATCCATGCCTTGACCATAACAGCCTCCGTATATCTCGACGACGGACCATTGCGCATTGCGATGGAGAAAAGCCCCCCGGATGAAAACGCTCAACGGTTCTGCGCCAGGGGTGCAGCCGATGCCCTGAATTGCAGGCTCAAACGATAGCGGAAATCCACATCCCCGGAACCGCTGGCGATGCGAAACGCCAATTCGTGGGGCAGGCCTGTTTGCCGATCCAACACCAGTTCGCCTTCGGGAAACAGGGATATGCGGGTGTCGCCCAGGGCCAATCGCCACTCGCCCTTGAAGCTGCCCTTCAAGGCCGACCTCCCGCCTCGATTCACATAAGCGTCGGCCTTGGCCGGCAGGCTGGCAGCAGGCAGGGCGCCCAGGCGTAACAGGGTCCCCGCCGCCCGCGCCAGGAAATCACCCATTTGCGCCATGGTGTCCCCCTCCCCGACCTCGCCGCCAGGCAGTTCGTAGAGACCATTCATCAGCGCCTCGCCCATCAGGCCCAGCACGTTGTAGGCCGGAGCGTCGGGAGACAGTCCGGCCACATCCTTGCCCCTGATGCGATACTCGGCTTGGCGGGGCCTGCCGCGGCTGTCGGTTGTCAGCCGGACAATGGCCAAGGGTTTCGCATCCGTCTGCGGACGCCCTTCCAGCAGTGCGCGCCGGAAGCGGAATTCCCAGAACACGCTGTCCCCCACCCGGGCCGCCTCGCCCTCACCGAACACCATGGCGGTTTTGCCCAGCCCCAAGGAGGGCATGCTCCGATCCACGGTTTCCAAAATAAACCCGAAAGCGCTCTCCCCCTGGAGTTGCAAGGGTTGCCTGTCTTCAGCCCATGCCGGGCTGATCGAAACCAGCATCACCGCCAGGGCGGCGATCCATTTTTCCCACTCTGTCTTCATGTTCTGCCCCCCGCGGTCAGGGATGATGATAAGGCGTCGCGCCCCCACCGGGGTACGATCCCGGCTGGGGCGTGATCGTCGGCTGGGGGATGGCGGGCGTGCCGCCCTCCAGGCTCACGGCCGGTTTTCGGCTCTCCGTCGGAGGCCAGCTTGCTTCCCTGATTTCCGATTTGGCCGGTGGCGGCCATTTGGCCATCCGATCAAACTCATAGGACATGAGGTCTAGGCGATTTTTGTCCCCGCTAATCCGGTAATCCAGTGCCCGGCAGTTTGCGCTGTCCCCGCAACGGTCCTTTTGCAGGGACCCTGCCTTGCCAAGGGTGGGCCATAGGGCTTCGTTGCGAGCCAGATCCCCCTGTACGCGAGATTGGAAGTAGGCCACGGGGTTCATCCGCGGGTCGCCTTCCTGCCCGGCGGGGGGACGCACCCATTCGGAGACTATCGGTTTTCCCGTATCCAGGTCATAGGCTTGTCGGGAAACCGGCTCCCCTTTGTAGTAGGTGGTATAGGAGATCTTCTCCCGCCAATACCACCGCCCATTGCTCTCCTGCTCCTGCCTCCACGTGCTGCTGCGCTCGGCCGCCCAGTCCCCGTCGCTGCGGCGGTCCATAGCCCCAGGCGGCGGCATGCAAGCGGCCAGCAACACGGTCAGGGCCATCGCCCCCCATTTCTTCCAGCCGGCCATACGTATCTCCCTCGTGGCATTCTTCCGGCTTGAAGTATAGCCGGCCCGCTTGGGGCCATCGCACCGCCGTCCGAAACCATGGGCAATAAAAAAGGGGAACCTTGCGGTTCCCCTGATTTTCCATCGTGTGACTGCCGCGGTCTTACTTCACCACGGCGTTCAACTCGCCCTTGGCATAGCGCAGGGCCATGTCGTCCAGGGCGATGGCCTTGATCTTGCTGGCCTGGCCGGCGGAGCCGAAGGCTTCGAAGCGGGCCTTGCAGATGTCCTTCATCGCCTTGCGGGCGGCGGCGTAGTACTTGCGGGGGTCGAAGTCCTTCTTGTTCTCCGCCAGGTACTTGCGGATGGCGCCGGTGGAGGCCATGCGCAGATCGGTGTCGATGTTCACCTTGCGCACGCCGTGCTTGATGCCTTCCACGATCTCTTCCACCGGCACGCCGTAGGTCTGGCCCATGTCGCCGCCGAACTCGTTGATGATCTTGAGCCATTCCTGGGGGACGGAGGAAGAGCCGTGCATCACCAGGTGCACGCTGGGGATGCGGGCGTGGATTTCCTTCACCCGGTCGATGCGCAGGATGGCGCCGGTGGGCTTGCTGGTGAACTTGTAGGCGCCGTGGGAGGTGCCGATGGCGATGGCCAGGGCGTCCACCTGGGTGGCCTTGACGAACTCGGCGGCCTCGTTGGGGTCAGTCAGCAGCTGGTCGTGGGACAGGACGCCTTCGGCGCCGTGGCCGTCTTCCTTCTCGCCGTGACCGGACTCCAGGGAGCCCAGGCAGCCCAGTTCGCCTTCCACGGACACGCCGACGGCGTGGGACATTTCCACCACTTTGCGGGTCACATCCACGTTGTACTGGAAGGTGGACGGGGTCTTGCCGTCGGTCATCAGGGAGCCGTCCATCATCACGGAAGAGAAGCCGGAGCGGATGGCCTGGATGCACACCGCGGGGCTGGCGCCGTGGTCCTGGTGCATCACCACGGGAATCTCGGGATGGGCTTCGATGGCGGCGGAAATCAGGTGGCGCAGGTAGGCTTCACCGGCGTATTTGCGGGCGCCGGCGGAGCCCTGCATGATCACCGGGCTGTCGCACTCGGCGGCAGCCTCCATGATGGCCTGGACCTGTTCCAGGTTGTTGACGTTGAACGCCGGCAGGCCGTAGCTGTGTTCGGCGGCGTGGTCGAGAAGTTGGCGCATGGAAACGAGCATGGTTCCTCCAGTTTTTGTTTGCGAAATTGAGGTTACAGATTGAGGGGCTGATCGGAGCCCACCCGGACGATTTTCATGGTATTGGTGCCGCCGGACTTGCCCACCGGCTCGCCGATGGTGAGGAGGATCAGGTCCCCGTCACGCACCGCGCCGCGCCGGCGCAGTTCGTCCACGCCCTCCTTGAGGACCTGTTCGCTGTCGTTGGTGCTGGGCTTGAAGTTGATCGGGTACACGCCGCGGAACAGGGTGACTTTGCGGCGCGTATCCACTTCCGGCGTCAGGGCGTAGATCGGCACGTCGGCGCCCAGGCGGGACATCCACAGGGCGGTGGAGCCGGTCTGGGTCATGGCGGCGATGGCCTTCACGTTCAGGTGGTAGGCGGTGAACATGGTGGCCATGGCGATGGATTCGTCGATGTGCTCGAATTCCAGGCTCAGGCGGTAGTCGGTGAAGGACGATTCCCGCTCCTTTTCCGCCTCGATGCACACCCGGCTCATGGCCTCCACCGTTTCCACCGGATACTGGCCGGCGGCGGTTTCGGCGGACAGCATCACCGCGTCGGTGCCGTCGATCACCGCGTTGGCCACGTCGGACACTTCGGCCCGGGTGGGGATGGGGCTGGTGATCATGGATTCCATCATCTGGGTGGCGGTGATCACCAGCTTGTTCTTGTTGCGGGCCTCGCGGATCATGCGCTTTTGCAGCGCCGGCACCGCGGCGTCGCCCACTTCCACCCCGAGGTCGCCCCGGGCCACCATGATGGCGTCGGAAGCGTCCAGGATGTCGTTCAAGTGGGTAATGGCCTCGGTGCGCTCGATCTTCGCCACCAGCAGGCTCTTGCCGCCGGCGGCCTGCATCAGGCGGCGGGCCAGCAGCATGTCGCTGGCGTCGCGGGGGAAGGACACCGCGATGTAGTCGGCCTTGAGGGCCGCCGCGGTCTTGATGTCCTCCATGTCCTTCTCGGTCAGCGCCGAGGCGGACAGGCCGCCGCCCTGCTGGTTGATGCCCTTGTTGTTGGACAGCACGCCGCCCTGGGTCACCTTGCAGATGATCTCGGCGCCATCCACCTTCTCCACCCACATCTGGATGCGGCCATCGTCCAGCAGCAGGGTGGAACCCCGGCGCACGTCCCGGGGAAGATCCTTGTAGTCGAGGCCGACCCGTTCCTGGTTGCCCAGTTCGCAGTTGGCGTCGAGGATGAAGCGGTCGCCCTTGGCGAGCTGGATTTTGCCGTTCTCGAACTTGCCGACCCGGATCTTGGGGCCCTGCAAATCCACCAGAACGCCCACGGCGCGGCCCCGGGCGCGGGCGATGGATCGCACCTGCTCGGCGCGGCGGATATGGTCGTCGGCGCTGCCGTGGGAAAAATTGAGGCGGACCACGTCCACCCCGGCTTGGATCATGTTGTACAGCACATCCTGGTCGTCCGATGCCGGACCCAGGGTGGCGACAATCTTGGTTCTGCGTAACATTTTTCTAATTCCTCGGGCCTTCGGCCCGACGTGTTAAGTATGTGCAGCTTCCTCTAAGCGGGAAGCTTTGGCCCGCGGGCGGCATCGCCGCCCGCACAGGGAATCAACCCTTGGCGCGTTTCTCGAGAATATCGACCGCAGGCAGGACCTTGCCTTCCAGGTATTCCAGGAAAGCGCCGCCGGCGGTGGAGATGTAGGACACCTTGTCGTAGATGTCGTATTTCTGGATGGCGGCGATGGTGTCGCCGCCGCCCGCCAGGCTGAAGCCGGGAGCGTTGGCGATGGCCATGGATACGGTCTTGGTGCCGGCGCCGAACTGATCGAATTCGAACACGCCCACCGGGCCGTTCCACACGATGGTGCCGGCCTTGGCTATGATGTCGGCCAGTTCCTGGGCGCTCTGGGGGCCGATGTCGAAAATCATGTCGTCGTCGGCCACGTCGCCGGCGTTCTTCAGCACGGCGGGCTCGTTGGCGTCGAACTGCTTGCCGCACACCACGTCCACGGCGATGGGGATGCTGGCGCCGCGCTTGGACATCTTCTCTATCAGGGCCTTGGCGGTGGGGATCAGGTCATGCTCGCACAGGGACTTGCCGACGTTCTTGCCGGTGGCGGCGAGGAAGGTGTTGGCGATGCCGCCGCCGACCACCAGTTGGTCAACCTTCTCGGACAGGGCTTCGAGCACGGTCAGCTTGGTGGAGACCTTGGAGCCGCCGACGATGGCGACCATGGGGCGGGCCGGGTTGGCCAGGGCCTTGTCCAGGGCCTCCAGCTCGCCGGTGAGCAGCAGGCCGGCGCAGGCGGCGGGGGCGAACTGGGCGATGCCGTAGGTGGAGGCTTCGGCGCGGTGGGCGGTGCCGAAGGCGTCCATGACGAACACGTCGCACAGGGCGGCGTATTTCTTGGCGGTCTCTTCGACATTCTTCTTCTCGCCCTTGTTGACGCGGCAGTTCTCCAGCAGCACCACTTCGCCTTCGGCGACGTCGAAGCCGCCGTCCACCCAGTCCTTGATCAGGCGCACGGGCTTGCCCAGCTTGGCGGCCATGACGTCGGCCACGGGCTTGAGGGAAATCTCTTCGGACCACTCGCCTTCGGTGGGACGGCCCAGGTGGGACGTGACCATCACCTTGGCGCCCGCCTTCATGGCGTGCTCGATGGTGGGCATGGAAGCGGTGATGCGGGCGTCGGAGGTTACCTTGCCCTCTTTGACCGGAACGTTGAGGTCGGCGCGGATAAAAACCCGTTTGCCCTTCAGGTCCAGGTCGGTCATTTTGATTACGGAGGCCATTTTTCTCTCCCTAGCATGTGTGTGAAATCAACCGCCAAACCGCTCCGTGAAACGGTTTGGCGGGGGATTTCGGAAAAAACGGGGAGGCATCCGCCTCCCCGCTTCCCAAGCACTTCGATTACTTGGCGACGTGCTGCACCAGGCGCAGCATGTTGCAGGTGTAACCGTACTCGTTGTCGTACCAGGACACGACCTTGACGAAGGTGCCGTCCAGGGCGATACCGGCATCGGCGTCGAAGGTGGAGGGAGCGCTGTTGCCGACGAAGTCGGTGGAAACCACCTTCTCTTCGGTGTAGCCCAGCACGCCTTTCAGGGCGCCTTCGGAGGCGGCCTTCATGGCCTTGCAGATGTCCTCGTAGGAAGCATCCTTGTTCAGTTCGACGGTCAGGTCGACCACGGACACGTCGGAGGTGGGAACGCGGAAAGCCATGCCGGTGAGCTTCTTGTTCAGCTCGGGGATCACCTTGCCCACCGCCTTGGCAGCGCCGGTGGAGGACGGGATGATGTTTTCCAGGATGCCGCGGCCACCGCGCCAGTCCTTGCTGGAAGGACCGTCAACGGTCTTCTGGGTGGCAGTGGCGGCGTGCACGGTGCTCATCAGGCCGCGCTTGATGCCGAAGTTGTCGTTCAGCACCTTGGCCACGGGAGCCAGGCAGTTGGTGGTGCAGGAAGCGGCGGAAACGATGGCTTGGCCGGCGTAGGTGGTGTGGTTCACGCCGTACACGAACATCGGGGTGTCGTCCTTGGAGGGCGCGGACTGAACCACTTTCTTGGCGCCGGCCTTGATGTGGGCCTGGCAGGATTCGGTGGTGAGGAAGAAGCCGGTGCAGTCGATCACGATGTCGGCGCCCACTTCGTTCCACTTCAGGTTGGCGGGGTCGCGCTCGGCGGTGAGGCGGATCTTCTTGCCGTTGACCACCATGTTGCTGCCGTCGACGGCGATGGTGCCGTTGAAGCGGCCGTGCACGGAATCGTACTTCAGCATGTAGGCCAGGTAGTCGGGGTCGAGCAGGTCGTTGATGGCGACGATCTCGATCTCGGGGAAGTCTTTGGCGACAGCGCGGAACACCATGCGGCCGATGCGGCCGAAGCCGTTGATACCAACTTTAATTGCCATGTTCTGTCTCTCCTTTAATTTAGAAACGAATCCTTAACCACAGAGACGCAGAGACACGGAGAAAACCTAAAAAACTCCGTGCCTCTGTGCCCTCGTGGTGAACGGTTTTTACAGAATGCCTTTGACGGTATTGACCACGTTTTCAACGGTGAAACCGAATTCCTTGAACAGCTCGCCGGCCGGGGCAGACTCGCCGAAGCGGTTCATGCCGACCACGGCGCCGTCGCCCACGTACTTGTACCAGCCATCGGTGACGCCGGCCTCGACGGAGACGCGCTTGGTGCCCTTGGGCAGCACGCTTTCCTTGTAGGCCGCATCCTGGCGGTCGAACACGTTGGTGGAGGGCATGGACACCACGCGGGTGTGGACGCCTTGCTCTTCCAGCACCTTCTGGGCATCCAGGGCCAGCTGCACTTCGGAGCCGGTGGCGATCAGCACCACCTTGGGCTTGCCGCCCTTGGCTTCGGACAGCACGTAGGCGCCGCGGCGGACAGCGGCGATCTGCTCGTCGCTGCGCTTCTGGAAGTTGAGGTTCTGGCGGGACAGGATCAGGCTGGTGGGGCCGTCCTGCTTCTCCACGCCACAAGCCCAGGCCACGGCGGTTTCCAGGGTGTCACAGGGGCGCCACACGTCCATGTTGGGGATCAGGCGCAGGGTCGCGGTCTGTTCCACCGGCTGGTGGGTGGGGCCGTCTTCGCCCAGACCGATGGAATCGTGGGTGAACACATAGATCACCCGCTGCTTCATCAGGGCGGACATGCGCAGGGCGTTGCGGGCGTATTCCGAGAACATCAGGAAGGTGCCGCCGAAGGGCAGGATACCGCCGTGCAGCGCCATGCCGTTCATGATGTGGGACATGCCGAACTCGCGCACGCCGTAGGAGATGTAGTTGCCGGGCTTCTTGCCGTGGACGTGGTGGCAGCCGGTCCAGTTGGTCAGGTTGGAACCGGTCAGGTCGGCGGAGCCGCCCACGAATTCAGGCAACGCCGGAGCCAGGCCGTTGATGGCGATCTGGGACGCCTTGCGGGTGGCGACGGTCTCGGCCTTGTCGTTGATGGCCTTGATGAAACCGGCGGCATGATCCTTCCACTTGGCGGGCAGTTCACCGGCCATGCGGCGCTTGAACTCGGCGGCTTCGGCGGGGTAAGCCTTGGCGTACTCGGCGAACTTGTTGTTCCACAGGGATTCCAGCCCTTCGCCCTTGGTGCGGCAGTCCCAGCCTTCGTACACGTCGGCGGGGATTTCGAACGGACCGTGGTTCCAGCCCAGGTGCTTGCGGCAGGCTTCCACTTCGTCGTTGCCCAGAGCGGCGCCGTGCACGTCGTGGGTACCGGCCTTGTTGGGGGACCCCTGGCCGATGACGGTCTTGCAGCAGATCAGGGAAGGCTTGTCGGTGACCTTCTTGGCTTCCTGCACGGCGGCGTCCACCGCGGCGGAGTCGTGGCCGTCCACGTTGCGCACCACGTGCCAGCCGTAGGCTTCGAAGCGCTTCGGCGTGTCGTCGGTGAACCAGCCTTCGGTGTGGCCGTCAATGGAGATGCCGTTGTCGTCCCAGAAAGCGGTCAGCTTGCCCAGGCCCCAGGTGCCGGCCAGCGCGCAGGCTTCGTGGGAGATGCCTTCCATCATGCAACCGTCGCCCATGAATACATAGGTATGGTGGTTGACGATGTCGTGGCCGGGCTTGTTGAATTCGTTAGCCAGCAGCTTTTCCGCCATGGCCATGCCGACGGCGTTGGTGATGCCCTGGCCGAGGGGGCCGGTGGTGGTTTCCACGCCGGGGGTGTAATTGTACTCGGGGTGGCCAGGGGTCTTGGAATGCAGTTGACGGAACTTCTTCAGTTCGTCGATCGGCAAGTCGTAACCGGTCAGGTGCAGCAGGGCGTAAATCAGCATCGAGCCGTGGCCGTTGGACAGCACGAAACGGTCGCGGTCAGCCCACTTGGGGTTGCTGGGGTTGTGGCGCAGGTGATGGTTCCACACCACTTCGGCGATTTCCGCCATGCCCATGGGGGCGCCAGGATGGCCGGAGTTAGCTTTTTGCACCGCGTCCATGGCGAGGAAGCGGATGGCGTTGGCTAATTCAGTACGAGTTGCCATAAGTCTATCCTTGTGTGTTAAGCGTCATGTCCCTTGGCCGTCTAGGCGGCCTTGGGGCGTATTACCCGAATTTTTAGTGACAAAAACCCTCCGAAATGCGCGTTCGCGTAGCGGGGGTTCCACCGGGAACTACAGGCATTTCAAGAGGGAAAGGCGACCTTTTGGGTCTGTATGTGTTCTTGAAAGGTAGCCTTGATTATGACCTAGGCGCCTTCGATTCCGCAATAGAATGTTTTTATCCCCCGGTCACGGGGGGGTTATTCGGCTGTCACGGCCTGCACCCAGGCCCGCCAGGAACGGAAAAGGCTGGGATGGAGGGCTGTAATCACCGAACGGCACCAGGGGTCGGCGGCCCAAAAATCGCCGCCGTCCAGGAGGCAAACCGAGCCGCCGGCTTCCTCCAGGATCAGGCTGCCCGCGGCGTAATCCCACAGCTTCTGGCCGCCGTGAAGGTAGACATCGAAACGGCCCGCCGCCACATAACACCAGTCCAGGGCGCTGGCGCCGAAGTTGCGCTGGGAACGGTAGGGCGGATCCACCGCCAGCCTCTCCCGCAACCGGCGGGACAGGCGCTTGAGGTCGGCGCCGGCGATGGCGGCACCCAGGCCCGCCGGGCAGAAGGACTTGATCGGAAGCCGCTCGCCGTTGAGCCACGCCCCCTTGCCCTGCTCGGCGCAGAACATCTCGTCCGCCACCGGGTCGTACACCGCCCCCAGCACCGGCTTGCCGCCCCGCATCAGGGCCACGGAAACGGCGAAATAGGGCAGGCCGTTGATGAAATTGGAGGTGCCGTCGATGGGGTCCAGGCACCACAGGCCGTCCCGCCCATCTGACCACTGGCGGTGCTGTTCCGCTTCGGACATCTCCTCCCCCAGCACCGGGCAGGGGACGATGGCTTGCAGGGCGGGAATCAGGGCGGCCTGGGCGGCAATATCCGCCTCGGTGCAATAGCTGCCGTCGTCCTTGTGTTGCCGCGCCACCTTCAGGTAGCGGGGCATGATCTCCTGGACGGCGACGCGGCGGACGGCGTCGGTGAGAGAGGGAAGCACCGGCTCATTCCCCCTTCCATTTGATGGAGCAGCCCATGCCGGGAATCTGCTCCCGGGGCCCCTGGCCGCTGCGGGCGATTTCCGCCATGGCATGGAACAGGTCCCGGGAAGAGTCTGGAGCGGTCTCCTTGCGGGAAGCGTCGAAACGACCCCGGTACTGCAACTGGAGGTCGGCGTTGAAACCGAAGAAATCCGGCGTGCACACCGCACCGTAGGCTTTCGCCACCTCCTGGCTCTCGTCCCATAGATAAGGAAAGGGAAAGCGCCCTTCCTCGGCGACCTGCTTCATGTTGTCGAAGGAGTCCTCGGGATAGTCGGCCGGGTCGTTGGACAGGATGGCCGCGACGCCGATGCCGTGCTTTTCCATCAACTCGCGGCAGTCCTCCACCAGGCGGGGGCGGATGGCTTTGACGCAGGGGCAGTGGTTGCAGATGAACATCACCAGCAGGCCCTTGGGGCCTTTCACATCGGCAAGGGCATAGCGCTTGCCGTCGGTACCGGGCAGTTCGAAATCCACGGCCGGGCGGCCGAAATCGCAGACGGGGGTTTCCAGGCTGACCATAGGGTGTGAATGTCCTAAATATCTCGCGTCGGTGATACCCGACATAATTTTATTCCGGTTAATATACCACGAGCCAAAACCCGGATAAGCGCACCCATGCCCCGTTTCCACTGCCCCCAACGACTCGGCCCCGGCCAGACCCTGGACCTCCCCCCCGAAGCCGCCCACCACGCCGCCCGCGTGCTGCGCTTGGCGGTGGGCGATGCCGTCGTCCTGTTCAACGGCGAGGGCGGCGAATACCCCGCCGCGATCACCCACATCGGCAAACACAACGTAACGGTGAAAACCGGCGCCTGGTCCGAGCGGGAATGCGAATCCCCCTTGGACGTGCGCCTGGCCCAGGCGGTGTCGGCGGGGGACAAGATGGACTTCACCCTGCAAAAGGCGGTGGAACTGGGTATCCGCTCCATCCAGCCCCTGTTGGCGGAACGCTGCGTGGTGAAGCTCGCCGGCGAGCGGGCGGAGAAGCGGGTGCAGCACTGGCAAGGGGTGGTCGTCTCCGCTTGCGAGCAAAGCGGCCGCAACCGGGTGCCCGCCGTGGCGCCCCTCAAAACCCTGCCCAATTGGCTGGGGGAACCCAACGAAGCCGGCCTCCGCCTGCTGCTCTCCCCCTTCGCCGAGCATTCCCTGAGCGAACTCGAACACCCCGCCGGCCCGGTGACCCTGCTCATCGGCCCGGAAGGGGGCTTCAGCGAGAACGAGGTGAAGACGGCCGGCTCCCGGGGCTTCACTCCAGTGCGCCTGGGCGCCCGGGTACTGCGCACGGAGACCGCCGCCCTGGCGGCCCTGGCCGCCATGCAGGCCCGGTGGGGCGATTTCTGACCTTCGCCGCGGTTGCAAGCAAGGCAATTCCGCAGTAAATTCAGTACAAAAGAAACAATCTTTCAAGCCACGACTGAACTATGCCCTCCAAGCCCCCTGCCGTCAGCGCCGCCTTCATCCGCCCCGAAACCTTCCTGGACGTGTTCGTCCAGTGGTTCCGCTCCGCCACGCCCTACATCCACGCCTTCCGCGGCAAGACCTTCGTCATCGCCTTCGGCGGCGAGGTGGTGAGCGACGGCCAGTTCATTTCCCTGGCCCACGACCTCAACCTGCTCAACAGCCTGGGGGTGCGGCTGGTGCTGGTCCACGGCGCCCGCCCCCAGGTGGAGGAGGAGCTCACCGAACGGGGAGCGAAAATCCAGTACGTGAACAACCTGCGGGTCACCGATCCGCAAGCCCTCACATGCGTCAAGGAGGCCGCCGGCCTGGTGCGGGTGGAAATCGAGGCCCTGCTGTCCATGGGGCTGGCCAACTCGCCCATGGCGGGGGCGGACATCCGGGTGGCGAGCGGCAACTTCGTCACCGCCAAGCCCATGGGCGTGGTCCATGGGGTGGATTTGCAGCACACCGGCGAGGTGCGCAAAATCGACGTGGCGGGCATCAACCGCCGTCTGGAGCAGAACGACATCGTGGTCCTGCCCCCCATCGGCTATTCCCCCACCGGGGAAATCTTCAACCTGACGGTGGAAGACGTGGCCACCAGCGCCGCCGTCGCCCTGGACGCGGAGAAACTGGTGTTCCTGATGGACGCCGACGGGGTGCGCACCAAGAAAGGCGAACTGCTGCGGGAACTGACCCTCAAGGAAGCCAAGAAGCTGCTCAAGACCGACAAGAGCCAACCCGAGGACGTGAGCATTTACCTTCCCTGTGCGGTGCGCGCCTGCGACAACGGCGTAACCCGGACCCACTTGGTGAGCCGCCACACCGACGGCGCCCTGCTGATGGAACTGTTCACCCACGACGGCATCGGCACCATGGTGTCCGAAGCACCGGTGGAAACCCTGCGCCGGGCCAGCATCGACGACGTGGGCGGCATCCTGCGCCTGCTGGAGCCCCTGGAGGCGGACGGCACCCTGGTGCGCCGCTCCCGGGAACTGCTGGAAATGGAAATCGACCGCTTTTTCGTCCTCGACCACGACGGCATCATCATCGGCTGCGCCGCCCTCTACCCCTTCCCCGAGGAGGGCGCGGCGGAACTCGCCTGCCTGGTGGTGCACCCCTCCTACCGGGACGGCGGGCGGGGCGAAACCCTGCTGGAATACATCGAGGACATCGCCAAGGAGGCGGGCATCCAGAAGTTGTTCGTGCTCACCACCCGCACCGCCCACTGGTTCCTGGAACGGGGCTTCACCGAAATGGGCGTCGACGCCCTGCCGACCAAGAAACGGGAACTGTACAACTACCAGCGGCGATCGAAAGTGTTTGCGAAACCGTTGTAGGAATGCGGCAATCCGGTAATAATCAGGAATACGTAAAAATACTTATTGCGAGAGGGGTTACTTATGCCCCCTTCCCGTCCACTGCCGGGCAAGGACATGATTAGACGCATCACCGCCGGACTGGGGGCCTTCCTCCTGGCGCTGCTCGTCCTTCCCGCCGCCGGTGCCGCCGACAAGCCCCTGGAATTCGGGGTCTTTCCCAATCTCAGCGCCCGCACCGTGGTCGCCCTCTATCAGCCCCTGCGGGTCTACCTGGAAAACCGCCTCGGTCGTCCGGTGAACATCTACACCGCCCCCGACTTCAAGGTATTCGTCCAGCGCTCCCTCAAACGGGAATACGACTTCATGGTGGCGGCGCCCCACTTCGCCCGACTGGCTCAGCAGGAGGCGGGTTACCGCCCCCTGGCGGTCTATTCCCGGGAACTGCGGGCCATCCTGGTGGTGGCCAAGGACGGGCCGGTGAAATCGGTGGCCGACCTCAAAGGCCAGGCCGTGGCGCTACCGGACCCCATCGCCCTGATGTCCATGTTCGCGGTGCAACTGCTGCGGGATGGGGGCCTGAAACCGGAAAAAGACGTCTCCCTCACCAACGCCCGCAGCCACGACAACGCGGTGTCGTCGGTCATCCACGGCGAAAGCGCGGCGGCGGCCACCTCCGCCGCCCCCCTGGCGCAGATGCCGGACGAACTGAAGAACAAGGTGCGCATCCTCGCCACCTCGGACAAAGCGCCCCACCAGATATTCATGGCCAGCCCCAAGCTTTCCGCCGCCGAAGCCGAGCGCCTGGGCAAGCTGCTGCTGGACTTCGCCGCCACCCCGGAAGGCAGGCGGTTCATCGAAACCAGCAAATTCGGCGGCATCCGGCCCATCACCGAAACGGAGTTGAAGCAACTCGACCCCTACGCGGCAGAGGTGAAGCGGATGCTGGGTATTCGGTGATGCCCCGCTCCCTGTCCTCCGCCTCCCTGCGCCTGAAATTGGTGCTCGCCAGCGTGCTGGTGGAGATCGTCATGCTCGCCCTGCTGGTGGGCAACAGCGTGCGGCTGAGCAACAACGCCCTGGTGGCCCAGGCCGAATTGCGCCTCACCGAAGTGAAAAACTTGCTCAACGCCTCCCTCGCCGGCCCCCTGGCGACCCGGGACTACGCCACCCTGCGGGAAATCCTGGACGAAAACCGGCGCAAGGAGGGCATCGTCTACCTGGTGCTGTCCGATACCGCCGGCAAGGTGGCCGCCTCCAGCGGCTGGGACCTGCGCCGCCCCCTGCCGGACGTGGACGAAAGCCGCTCCATCGGCGACAGCGCCGGCCGCTTCGACACCGCCATGCCGGTGGAAGTGGCGGGGCAGCGCTACGGCACCCTGCGCTTCGGCGTTTCCACCGAGTTCCTGGAGAACGCCAGGAGCCACCTGGTAAACCAGAGCGTGCTCATCGCCGTGGGCGCGGTGCTGCTGTCGGCGGTACTGCTGACCCTGGTGGGCTTCTGGCTCACCCGTTATTTGGGCATCCTCACCCGGGCCAGCGAATCGGTGGCCGCCGGCGATTTCAACGTGGACCTGCCGGTGCAGACCCAGGACGAAGTGGGCCAGCTCACCGCCACCTTCAACACCATGGCCGGCGCCATCCGCTCCCGCATCGAAGCCTTGCAGCTGTCGGAGGAAAAACAGCACCGCTATCTGCTGGACTCCCAGCAGGAACACGCCCGCCTTACCGCCCTGCTGTCCGCCATGAACGTGGGCATCCTGTTCGTTTCCGCCAACGACAAGGTGCTGTACCACAACCCCGCCTTCCTGCGCATCTGGATCATCAACGAAAAAGAGGACCTGGTGGGCAAACCGGTGTCCCAGGTGCTGGACTACTCGGCCAACATCCTGGCCCGCCCCGACCACTTCTCCAAGCACCTGCTGCGGGTGGCGGGCACCCACGAAGTGAGCGAGTCCTTCGAAATCCACATGGCCGACGGCCGGGTGGTGACCCAGCTCACCTACCCGGTGCGGGACGCCGACGGCCGTTTCATCGGCCGCATGTGGATTTACGAGGACGTCACCCGGGAACGCCAGACCGCCGATCAGCTGATCTACCTGGCGGAGCGGGATTCCCTCACCGGCCTGTTCAACCGCCACCGTTTCCAGGAGGAACTGGAGCGCATGCTGGCGGAGGCGGATCGCCGCCGCTCCACCTGCGCCCTGCTGTTCTTCGACCTGGACGAGTTCAAATACATCAACGACACCTTCGGGCACCGGGAGGGGGACACGGTGCTGATCCGCATCGCCGGCGAAGTGGGCACCCTGGTGCGGCGCAACGAAGTGCTGAGCCGCCTGGGGGGCGACGAGTTCGCCGTCCTGCTCCAGGACGTGGACGAAACCGAAGTGGCGGGCTTCGCTGAACGCGTGGTGCGGGCCGTGGCCCAGATTCCCTTCAGCTTCGAGGGCCAGAACCTGCGGCTGACCACCAGCGTCGGCATCGCCCTCTACCCCCAGCACGCCAACAATACCGAAGATCTGATCGCCCACGCCGACACCGCCATGTACCAGGCCAAGGAGTCGGGCAAGAACACCTGGCGCCTCTACCGCCCCGACCTGGACAGCTCCCGGGCCATGGTCAACCGCCTGTCCTGGAACGACCGCCTGTCCCGGGCCCTGGAGAACGACCTGCTGCAACTCCACTTCCAGGGCGTCTACCGGGCCGGCGACCACTCCCTGTCCCACCTGGAAGCCCTGGTGCGGATGGCGGACGAGGACGATCCCAGCCGCCTCATCATGCCCGGCCACTTCATCCCCTTCGCCGAGAAAAGCGGCAAGATCCAGGACATCGACCGCTGGGTGATCGGTGCCAGCATTGAAACCCTGGCGTCCTCCCCGGACATTCCGCCCATCGCGGTGAACATCTCCGGCCGCTCCTTCGACGACCCCACCCTGCCGCGCTACATCGCCGAGCAGCTGGCCCACCACCAGGTAAAGCCCTACCGGCTGCTGGTGGAACTGACCGAAACCTCCGCCGTCACCGACATGCACGACGCCCAGCGCTTCATCGAATCCCTGCACCAGACCGGCTGCACGGTGTGCCTGGACGACTTCGGCACCGGCTTCTCCTCCTTCGCCTACCTCAAGCACCTGGACGCCGACATCCTCAAGATCGACGGCCTGTTCATCCGCAACCTGCCCAACGACCACGACAACCAGGTGTTCGTCAAAGCCATCGTCGACGTGGCCCGGGGCATGAACAAGATCACCGTGGCGGAATTCGTGGAGGACGAGGACATCCTGGCGATGCTGAAGAACTTCGGCGTCGACCTGGTCCAGGGCTACCACCTGGATACCCCCCGGGCCGACCACCCGGCGCTGAATTTCCGCAAGTCGGCCTGACGACGACAACGCCGCACTCCCCCCTTCAGGGACGTCATGCTAAACTGGGCTAACAAGTAGCAAGAGGTAACACCCATGCCCAGCCAGCAAACCATTTCGATCAAGCTCGACGAATCCATGCGGGAGCGCATCAAGCGCCTAGCCGAAACGAAACACCGCACCGCCCACTGGATACTGCGGGAAGCCGTTTCCCAATTCGTGGAACAGGAAGAAAAGCGCGAGCAATTGCGGCAGGACGCCTTGGCTTCCTGGACCGAATGCCGGGATACCGGCCTCCACCTGACCGGCGAGGAAGTCACCGGCTGGCTTGATACCTGGGGCACCGAAAACGAGCAAGAAGCGCCGCAATGCCACGAGTGATTTTCTCGCCGGGCGCGGTGCGCGACTTGGAACGCCTGCGCGAGTTCCTGCGGGAGAAAAACCCGGCGGCGGCAAGGCGGGCGGCTGAAATCATCAAGAAAGCCGTTAGTGCGCTCGAAAAGCACCCCCAACTCGGCCGCCCGGCGGACGACCTGCCGCCAGAGTTCCGGGAACTGGTCATCGACTTCGGCGACAGCGGCTACGTGCTTATGTACCGCCACGCCAACGGCGAACCCGACGTGGTCATCCTGACAGTAAGACATCAAAAAGAAGCCGGGAAAGACTGATGCATCCGGCCTCCATGACCTCCGCCCAGCAAATCCTCCATTCCGTCTTCGGCTATTCCGCCTTCCGCGGCGAGCAGGAAGCCATCGTCGGCCACGTGGCGGGGGGCGGCGACGCCCTGGTGCTGATGCCCACCGGGGGCGGCAAGTCTCTGTGCTACCAGGTGCCGGCCCTGCTGCGGCCCGGCGTGGGCATCGTGGTGTCGCCCCTGATCGCCCTGATGCAGGACCAGGTGGACGCCCTGCTGCAAGCGGGGGTCAAGGCCGCCTTCCTCAATTCCACCCAGGACGGCCGCACCGCCGGGGAGGTGGAACAGCAGCTGCTGAACGGCACCCTGGACCTGCTCTACGTCGCCCCGGAGCGCCTGCTCACCCCCCGCTTCCTCAGCCTGCTGGAGCGGGCGCCCATCGGACTGTTCGCCATCGACGAGGCCCATTGCGTCTCCCAGTGGGGCCACGACTTCCGCCCCGAGTACGTGGGCCTGTCCCTGCTCCACGAGCGCTTTCCCGCCATTCCCCGCATCGCGCTGACCGCCACGGCGGACGCCGCCACCCGGCAGGAAATCGTTTTGCGCCTGGGCCTGGACGACGCCCGCCAATTCGTCTCCAGCTTCGACCGGCCCAACATCAAGTACCGCATCGTGCAGAAGAACAACGCCCGCCAGCAGTTGCTGGCCTTCCTGGAGGCGGAGCATAAGGGGGACGCGGGCATCGTCTACTGCCTGTCGCGCAAGAAGGTGGAGGAGACCGCCGAGTGGCTGCGGGAGCATGGCTGGGACGCCCTGCCCTACCACGCCGGCCTGGACGCCGGCACCCGCCAGCGCCACCAGACCCGCTTCCTGCGGGAGGAGGGGGTGGTGATGGTGGCCACGGTGGCCTTCGGCATGGGCATCGACAAGCCCGACGTGCGCTTCGTCGCCCACCTGGACCTGCCCAAGAGCGTGGAGGGCTATTACCAGGAAACCGGCCGTGCCGGCCGCGACGGCCTGCCCGCCGACGCTTGGCTGGCCTACGGCCTGGGGGACGTGATCCAGCTCAAGCAGATGCTCGACGGCTCCGATGCCGACGAGCAGCACAAGCGCCTGGAGCGGCGCAAGCTGGACGCCCTCTTGGGCCTGTGCGAATCCGCCGTGTGCCGCCGCCAGGCCCTGCTGGCCTATTTCGGCGAGAGCTACGCCAACCCCTGCGGGAACTGCGACAACTGCCTGGAGCCGGTGGACACCTGGGACGGCACGGTGGCGGCGCAAATGGCCCTGTCCTGCGTCTACCGCACCGGCCAGCGTTTCGGCGTCGGCTACCTGATCGACGTGCTGCTGGGCAAGGACAGCGAACGCACCACCCGCTTCGGCCACGACCGGCTCAGCACCTTCGGCATCGGCAAGGACCACAGCGTGGCCCAGTGGAGCAGCATCTACCGCCAACTGGTGGCGGCGGGCCTCTTGACGGTGGACATGGAATACGGCGCCCTGCGCCTCACCGACGAGGCCCGGCCGGTGCTGCGGGGCGAACAGCCAATCGCTCTAAGGCGAGACCCGGAGCCGCGCAAGGGCAAGGGCCGCGCCAAGGGCGGCAGCAAAGCCCCCGCATCCGTCGCTGCCGGGGACGAAGCCCTGTGGCAGGCTCTCAAGGCCAAGCGCACGGAACTGGCCCGGGAACAGGGCGTGCCTCCCTACGTCATCTTCCACGACTCCACCCTGCTGGCCATGGCGCAAGCCAAGCCCAGGCGTCAGGACGAACTGGCGGAAATCTCCGGCGTCGGCGAACGCAAGCTGGAGCGCTACGGGGAGGCGTTTCTGGAAGTGCTGCGGGAATTCGACTAATCAGATCGTTCCCGGAAAAACCGGGAACCTAAGACCCCTTCCCCCTTGACGGGGGAAGGCTGGGATGGGGGTGAACACCTCGGTTATTTAACCATTCACCCCCACCCTCGCCCTCCCCCGTCAAGGGGGAGGGTATTCAGCGGAGTTACTTCTTCTTTTTGGCGCTGGCCTTGACGCCGGCTACCGCGTCCTTCAGCTTGCTGCCGACCTTGAACTTGACCACCTTCTTGGCCGGAATCTTCAGCTCCTTGCCCGTGGCGGGGTTACGGCCGACGCGGGCGGGACGCTCTTCGACGGCAAATGTGCCGAAGCCGATCATCTGGACATTGTTACCGCTGGTCAGGGCGTTCTGCACCACCGCCATGAAGGCGTCGAACATCTCCTGGGTCTGAGCCTTGGAGTGCTGGGTCATCTTGGATACTGCGTCGATCAGTTCACCTTTGTTCATACCGTTTCCTCCGCTATTAGGGTTACAGGTGCAAGGCATTGTAGGGGGATTGGGCCCGCAAGCCAAGGGGCTTCTACACCACCCGCAATGGCGCCTCATCCAGCAACGCCGCCTGCTCCCGCAGGGCCAGGACCTGGTCCTGCCAGTAGCGCTGGGTATTGAACCAGGGGAAGCTGGCGGGGAAGGCCGGGTCGGCCCAGCGCCGGGCCAGCCAGGCGGAGTAATGGAGCAGGCGCAGGGTGCGCAGGGCTTCCAGCAGGTGGAGCTCGGCGGGATCGAAGTCGTGGAACTCCTCGTAGCCTTCGAGAAAATCCAGCAGCTGGCCGGTCATGGCGCCGCGGTCGCCGGAAAGCAGCATCCACATGTCCTGGATGGCGGGGCCCATGCGGCAATCGTCGAAATCCACGAAGTGGGGGCCGGACTCGCTCCACAGCACGTTGCCCGGATGGCAGTCGCCGTGGAGGCGGATCAGGGCCACCTGTCCGGCCCGGGCATAGGCGGCGCGGACCCGTGCGAGCACGTCCTCGGCGACGCTGCGGTAGGCGGGCTCCAGGTCCGGGGGGATGAAGCCGTGGTCCAGCAGGTAGGCCAGGGACTCGTCGCCGTAGCTTTCCACCGTCAGGGCCGGGCGATGCTCGAAAGGCCCCAGGGCGCCCACGGCATGGATGCGGCCGATGAAGCGGCCCATCCAGCGCAGGGTGTCCGGGTCGTCCAGTTCCGGGGCGCGGCCGGGGCAGCGCGGGGCAAGGGCGAAACGGAAGCCCTGGAAGCGGTGCAGGGTCCGCCCTGCGGCATCCCGCAGGGGCGGCACCACGGGGATTTCCCGCTCCGCCAGTTCCAGGGTGAAAGCGTGCTCCTCCAGAATCGCCTCGTCGGACCAGCGCCCCGGGCGGTAGAACTTGGCCACCAGGGGCGGCCCCTCCTCCCGCCCCACCTGGTAGACCCGGTTCTCGTAGCTGTTGAGGGCCAGCAGGCGGCCGTCGCAGCGATGGCCGGCGCTTTCCACCGCGTCCAGGACCGTGTCGGGGGTGAGCGCCTGGTAGGAAGGAAGGGCGCTCAATCGAAGCTGGGCCGCGGCATGCCGATGTAGAACCCCTGGGCGTAGTCCACGCCCATCTCCCGCACCCGCTCCATGATTTCCGCCGATTCCACGAATTCGGCGATGGTGAGGATGCCCAGGTCCTGGCACAGGTGGATCAGGTTCTTCACCAGGGCGTGGTCCACTTTGGAGTGGAGGATATTGCGCACGAAGGCGCCGTCGATCTTCACGTATTCGAAGTGCAGTTCCCGCAGGTAGTGGAAGGAGTTGTAGCCGCTGCCGAAGTCGTCCAGGGCGAAGGCGAAGCCCTTGTTGCGCAGCTCGGAGAGGAAGCGGCGCATGTTGCCCATGTCGCCGATGGCGTCCCGCTCGACGATTTCGAATACGATGCGTTCCGGCGGCAGCCCCAGGCTGTGGCAGGTTTCCTCGGCGAAATTGAGGATGCCCCGGCCCTGGATCGCCTGGGGGGACAGATTGATGAACAGGCGGGACGCGCCATCGGTTCCGCCGGCGATGTGGGCCTTTTTCGCCGCCAGGGCCTGGGTGATCATGGCCCGGTCCAACTCCCAGCCGAAGCCGTATTTCTCCAGGGTGTCGATGAACATGGCGGCGGAGATGATTTCCCCGTCGGGCTCCCGCAGACGGGCCAGGGTTTCGTGGGCGTGAAGGCTGCCGTCCTTCGCGCTGACGATGGCGTGGAAGTAGGGCAACAGCCGCTCGTCCTTCAAGGCCGCCCGCAGGCGTTCCACGTGGGCCCGGGTCTGGCGGGAACGTTCGATGTTCTGGGTCACCGCCTCGGCGAAGCTCACCGCATCCTTGCCCCGTTCCTTGGAGCGGTACAGGGCGTGGTCCACGCCGGACATCAGGTCGTCCATGGTGCGGGCGTCCTGGGGAAAGGTCACCACCCCCACCGACACCGTGATGTGAAACTCCTCCCCGGTGGGGCTGTGGAAGCGCGCTTCCCGTACCGCGTTGCGGATCGCCTCCGCCACCGTCAGGGCTCCCTCCCGGTTGGTTTCGGTGAGCAGGACGGCGAATTCGTCACCCCCCAGGCGGGTGAGCACGTCCCCCTTGCGCAGGTGGGTGCGCAACACCTCCCCCAGCGACTTGAGGGTGTCGTCGCCGCAGGGGTGGCCGAAGGAGTCGTTGACCTCCTTGAAGTTGTCCAGGTCCAGGGACAGCACGGCGAATTCATGCTGATGGCGCATCGAGCGGTCGATCTCGTAGGCCAGCATGTCGTTGAAGTAGCGCCGGTTGTGCAGGCCGGTGAGGGGGTCGTGGACCGAGTAGTACTCCAGTTCGGCCATGGTGCGGGAAAGAGCCTTGCTGGAGCCCACCACCATCACCATCACCGCCAGGATGGAGCGCACGATCTCCTTCTCCCGCGCCGCCATCTGCTCCACCGAACCGTAGCCCACCCCCAGGATGCCTTCCAGGTTGGGCAGGGTTTCCGGCACCGCCACGGTGAGCAGGTCCACTTCCGACAGGGACTCCAGGGAGCCCTTTTCCAGCACCTGGAACTCCTCGATTTCCAGCAGGGCGTCCGACGGCAGGCCGAGTTGGGCCAGCATATCCCCGGACAGGCGCTGGCGGGCGGTCTGCCTCACCTCTTCGCTGAAATCCCCCATGTAGTAGATATTGAGGGACAGGCCGTGCTCTTCGGTGAAAGCGATGAAGAACAGCTTGAAGGGGAAAAACTGGTGGAAGTCCGCCAGGATTTCCTGCACGAACTCCTTCCACTGGGCGATGCGCTCGTGGGACAGGATGATGTTGCGCAGCACCCGGCTCTGGCGCTCCAGCAGGTCCTTGTCGATCAGGGTTTCTTCCAGCTCGTTCACCAGCTGGTTGAACTCCAGCATCAGTTCCCGCAGGTCGTCGCCGTTCTCCCGCCACTTGCGCTGCCGCTCCTTGATCAGCAGGGCCAGGGCGGTGCGCACGTCGCGGCAGCGGCGGGCCGCCTGGACCAGGGCCGGACCGGCATCGGCACTGCGGATGCGCTGCTCCACATCCGCCAGAAAACCGTCGAACTCCTTGTTCTCCCGGCGGACGAAACTGCCCACCTCCTCCCCGAACACCCAGGACTGCACGTGGGTCTCCAGCAGGGCCGCCAAGTGGCGCAGGACGTGTTCGCGGAAAGCGTCGAGGTTGGGCTGGTCGTCCTGGTCGATGAAACTCATAGGCACCCGCTCACTCCGGGAAAAGATCGGCGCCGCACTGCAATTCGGCCGCCCAGTCCAGGAACTGGCGCACCGCCGGGCCACGATAGATGGGGCCGTGCTGGGGCGCGATCATGCTGATGGGCAGTGCGGAAACGGTCTTCACCCAATGGCGCAGGGCACGGTTGCACGCCATGTAGCGGCGGTGAAAGGGCTCGATGTTCTTCAAATGGTCCGCCAGGTCGTCCACGAAAGCCGGGTGCTCCTGGCCATCGGGCATCACCGCCGCGCCGATGTCGCCGGAGAACAGGATTCTCGACACCGGGTCGTAGACGTTGAGATGGCCGCAGGAATGGAGGAAGTGGGCCGGCAGGATGCGCAGCTCGAAGCCGGGGGCCACGGTGCAGTTCATCCCTTCGTCCGGCACGCCGACGAAGCTGCTCATGTCCCGCAGGCCGTAGTGGGGCAGGAAGCGCAGCCAGATGCGGGAAACGTAGACCCGTGCCCGGGTCAGTTCCAGCCAGGTGCCCAGGCCGCCGACGATGTCCGGGTCCTGGTGGGAGAGAAAAATCGCCTTCAGCTTGTCCGGCGGCAGGTAGCGCATCATCTCGGTCAGGACCTGGGGCATCACGCCGAAGCCCCCCGGGTCCAGCAGCACCCCCGCGTCCTGGTGCATCACCAGGTACTGGTTGGAAGGCACCCCCTGCTCCTCCCCCGGCTCGCTCTCGTTGAGCAGAACGAAGCGATGGTTTTCCGATTCAAACAACGTTATGTTACGCATCTTGCGCAATACCCCGGCCACAGTGACATTGGCCGGGATGATAGCACCAATCCCCGCCATACCGGGATGGTCTTATTGCATTGTCATAGGCTCACACATGGCATCGATCATCGACAGCGGCCTGCGCCGCGGCGGCTGGAACCTGGCCCTGGACCGGGAATGGCTGCGCCGCCACGCGGCGGGGGAAGCCCCCGACCTGCTGCGCTTCCACCGCAGCCTGCCCACCGCCAGCCTCGGCCGCCACCAGGACGCCTCCCGGGAATTGCGCCTGGGCTACTGCCGGGACCAGGGCATCGAAGTGGCGCGCCGCCCCAGCGGCGGCGGCGCCCTGTACCTGGACAGCGCCCAACAGGCATTCAGCCTGATCCTCCCCGCCCCCGCCGGCCTGACCCTGGGCGCAGCCCTGGAACAGCTCGCCCGGGCCGTGGCCAGGGGGCTGCGCAGCTTCGGGCTCGACGCCCGGTTCAAGGCCCCCAACGACCTGGAGGTGGACGGCCGCAAGCTGGCGTCGGTGTTCGCCGCCGAGGACCGGGGCTCCCTCCTGCTCCACGGCACCCTGTTGCTGGACGTGGACGTGCGGACCATGCTGGAAGCCCTGCGGGTGCCGACGGAAAAGCTCTCCCCCGACGGCCTCGCCGCCGCGAAGGACCGCTTCGCCCCCCTCGGCGATCTGCTGGGCGAACTACCGCCGGCGCGGGAGTTGCACGCGGCCCTGGCCGTGAAGCTGGCGAAGGCCTTCGACCTGGACCTCACCTCCACCCTCACCCTCCCCTTCGAGCTTGCCGACCACCCCGCCCCGTTTCCGGTTGAAGGCCGCGCCGCGGGCGAAGCCCTGTGGAAAGCCCCCGGCGGCCACCTCTACTGCCGGCTGGAGACGGCGGGGGGCCAGTGCCTGCGCGCCGCTTTCTCCGGCGACCTCCAGTTCCGCCCCGCCGACTGGCTGGAGGGTCTCGGCGCCCATCTCGGCGGCCGCCCCCTGGAGGGCCTGGAACCGGCCGCCGCCGACTACTGCGCCCGCCATCCCCTGGACGGGGCCGGCTTCACCGCCGCCGACGCCGGGGAAGCCCTGAAGCAGGCCCTCCGCCAGCATGCCGCCGGGCTGGCCATGGCCCTCACCGCCGAGGAGACCGCCGCCCTGATGCTGTTCGGCGACGCCTCTCCCCGGGACACCCTGGCCAAGGCCTCGGTGATGCTGGTGCCCTACTGCGCCAAACCGGCCTGGTGCAGCTTCCGCCACCAGGACGGCTGTTCCGAGTGCGGCAAGTGCGAGGTGGGGGACGCCTACCGCCTGGGGCGGGAGCGGGGGATGCAGGTCACCACGGTCACGAACTACGAGCAGTTGGAGGCCACCCTCGCCGCCATGAAGACGCAGAAGGTGGAGGGCTACGTGGGCATGTGCTGCGGCCAGTTTTTCCTCAAACGCCACCGGGCCTTCCAGGGAGCGGGCATCCCCGCCGTGCTGATGGACATCCGGGGCGCCAACTGTTACGAACTGAAGCAGGAAAGCGACGCCTACGCCGGAAAATTCCAGGCCGAAGCAAAGCTGGATGCGGAACTGCTGCGCAAGGTGGTAAAGTTCATTCCGCCCCGTGGCCCGTAGCCGGCGTGGCAAATGACGCAGCCGTGGGAGATGGCACGCCGCCCCCGGCGGCAGCGCCTTGTTTTTACAACACTCCGGCCTGGCCCGCGCCTTGCAAGGCAAGTCAGGTCCCGCAACCGCACACATCATGACCAAACGCATCCTGATTCTGGCCGTCTTCCTCGCCCTCCTGGCGGCAACCCTCTGGGTCTGGCGGGCCTCCGGACTCCCGCCCCTGGGCAAGCCGGCCGCCGCCGCGGGGGGCGACTTCACCCTCCAGTCGGCGGACGGCCCGGTGTCCCTGAAGGACCTGCGGGGCAAGGTGGTGCTGCTGTATTTCGGCTACACCTACTGCCCCGACGTGTGCCCCACCTCCCTCGCCCTCATCGCCCAGGCCCTGAAACAGATGACGCCGGCAGAACAGGCCCGGGTCCAGGTGGTGTTCGTGTCGGTGGACCCGGAGCGGGACACGCCGCAAAAGCTGAAGGAATACATCGCCTTCTTCCGCCCCGGCGGCATCGGCCTCACCGGCACGCCGGAACAGGTGGCCCAGGCGGCCAAGCAGTACGGCGCCGTGTACCGCAAGCAGGCGGTCTCCTCGGCGGCGGGCTACGTGGTCGACCACTCTTCCTATACCTACATCCTGGGCCCGGACGGGACGCTGCGGGGCAAACTGCTCCACGCCGCCACCCCGGCCGAAATGGTCCGGGAAATACGCACCGCCCTGAAATCCTGAACTTTACCTAGGAGCTTTCAAGCCATGAAAAAACTCACCGCCCTGACTTTCGCCGCCATCCTCTTCGCCCCTGCCGCCTGGGCGGGCGGCGCGGCGGACAGCGTAACCGCCGTGGACCCCTACGTCCGCGCCGTGCCCCCGGGGCAGCCCGCCACCGGCGCCTTCATGGTGCTGCAAAACAGCGATGCCAAGGCCCACGTCCTGGTCAAGGCCGACAACGCCGCCTCCAAGGTGACCGAACTCCACGGCCACGTGAACGAGGGCGGCGTGATGAAAATGCGCCCGGTGAAGCAGATCGACCTCCCCGCCAAGGGCGAAGCCAAGCTGCAACCCGGCGGCCTGCACGTGATGCTGATCGACCTCAAGCAGCCCCTCAAGGCCGGCGACACCGTGGCCCTCACCCTCACCTTCGAGGACGGCAGCACCAAGGAAGTGAGCGCCCCGGTGCGCCACCCCGCCGGCATGATGATGAGCCACTGACCCCCGCTTTTAGGAACGGCCCCTGGCTGGGCGGCGCTGCGGCGCCGCCTTTTTTTCCTCCAGCCCCTTTAAAAACAAGCCTTAGCGTTGCAATCGGGTATCACCCCCGTTAAAATTCAGGGCCGGCTTGAATTTTCTGGCCTTTCTCCCGTCTACTAGCTCATGACCCAACCCAGCCCCAGCGGCGCCCCCCTTCCGAACAAGGCCCAGGGAACCTACAAGATTCCGGCCCTGCGCTTGTTGTCGGAAATCACTTCCAGCCTGTCCAGCGAAAACAACCTGGAAGAGTTGCTGGAGCGCTTTCTCGGCACCCTGATCAAGCTCGCCGGGGCGGACGCGGGCGCCGTGCGGGTGCTCACCGCCGACGGCACCAAGCTGCGCCTGGTGGGCGCCCTGGGCCTGCCGCCGGAGGTGGTGGAGCGGGAACGCTACATCAAGCTGGAATGCGGCGTGTGCGGCGAGGCCGCCCGGAGCCGCCAGCCCTTCCACTACAGCGCCGACGTGCACATCTGTTCCGAGCGCGCTTCCCTGGAATATTTCGGCCACCGCTGCCAGCACGTGGTGGCCGTGCCCCTGCGCTACAAGGGCAAGCTGCTGGGCGTCTACAACCTGTTCATGGCCCACGACCAAGGGGTTCCCGAGGAAGTGACCCTGCTGTTCCACTCCATCAGCGAGCACCTCGGCATGGCCCTGGAAAACGCCCGCCTGACCCGGGAAAACCTGCGCATCACCCTGATGAACGAGCGCCAGATGCTGGCCGGCGAAGTCCACGACTCCCTGGCCCAGACCCTGGCTTTCATGAAAATGCGCCTGCCCCTGCTGCGCAAGGCGGTGGAAAAGGGCGACCAGGCCAAGGCCACCAAGTACCTGGACGATCTGTCCCAGGCGGTGGATTCCTCCTATTCCGGCCTGCGGGGGCTGATCAGCAACTTCCGCAACCGCATGGATTCCCGCGGCCTGCTCCACGCCCTGCAGGAACTGGTGGACAATTACCAGGAGCGCACCGGCATCAGCCTGGACTTCAACAACCACACCCCCGACCTCAACCTCAACCCGGACCAGGAGGTGCAGGTGTTCCACATCGTGCAGGAAGCCCTGGCCAACATCTGGAAGCACTCCCAGGCCAGGCACGCCAAGGTGACCATGGTGCTGGAGGACGGCGAATACGTGATTTCCATCGAGGACGACGGCATCGGCCTGCCCCAGCACCTGGACGAATCCGGCGGCCAGATGCACTTCGGCCTCAACATCATGCGCGAGCGCGCCCACCGCCTGGGGGGCGACATCGCCGTCCACGCCCGGCTGGAAGGGGGCACCCGGGTCGCCCTGTCCTTTCCCGCCGGCCGCCGGGAGCTGCGGGTATGAGCGCTCCGCTGCGGGTGGTGCTGGTGGACGACCATACCCTGTTCCGCATGGGCCTGGCCGAACTGCTGGAAATGCAGGGCCTGGTGGAAGTGGTGGCCATCGCCAGCAACGGCGAGGAAGCCCGCCGCGCCCTGGCGGAAGCCCGCCCCGACGTGGTCATCATGGACCTCCACATGACTCCGGTGAACGGCATCGACATGCTGCGCCAGCTGCGGGACGAAGGCCATGACGTCCCCACCCTGATGCTCACCGTGAGCGACGCCGAGGAAGACCTGGCCGCCGCTCTGCGGGCCGGTGCGAGAGGCTACCTGCTCAAGGACATGGAGCCCGAGGACGTGGTGGACGCCCTGCACCGCGCCATCCGCGGCGAGACCGTGGTGGCCCCCTCCATGACCCGCAAGCTGGTGGACATGCTCAAGCACGACCAGCCCACCAAGCCCGAAACCCTGCTCAACTCGCTGACCCAGCGGGAGCGGGAAATCCTCGCCCACCTGGCCCAGGGGGAGAGCAACAAGGTCATCGCCCGGGCCCTGGACATCAGCCACGACACGGTGAAGCTCCACGTGCGCCACATCCTGTCCAAGCTCAACCTCACTTCCCGGGTGGAAGCGGCGGTGTTCGCGGTGGAGCACCGCGTCACCCTGCCCCGCCCCGCTGCCCCTTCCCACTGATTTTTCTTTTCGGAACACAACATGGATTTTTTCCCCATTTATCTCAATCTGCGCGGCCGTGACTGCCTGGTGATCGGCGGCGGCGACGTGGCCGCCCGCAAGGTGAACATGCTGCTGGAAGCCCACGCCAAGGTGACCGTGGTGTCCCCCGAACTGTGCGACAGCCTGGCCCAGAAGGCCGCCAAGGGCCGCATTGCCCACCGCGCCGAAACCTTCCGCCCGGACGTGATCGAAACCCCGGCCCTGATCATCGCCGCCACCGACGACATGGCGGTGAACCGCCAGGTGTCCGAGCTGGCCCACGGCCGCAACATCCCGGTCAACGTGGTGGACAACCCGGAACTGTGCAGCTTCATCGTCCCCTCCATCATCGACCGCTCCCCCATCGTCATTTCCGTTTCCTCCAGCGGCGTATCGCCGGTACTGGCGCGCCTCATCCGCACCCGCCTGGAAACCCTGGTGCCCTCGTCCTATGGCCGTCTTGGCGCCCTCGCCGCCAAGTTCCGGGAAAAGGTGAAGGCCCACTTCCCGGTACCCGAAAGCCGCCGCCGCTTCTGGGAGCAGATCCTCCAGGGGCGCATCGCCGAAATGGTGTTCTCCGGCCAGGACAAGGCCGCCGAAGCCGCCCTGGAACAGGAACTCCAAGGCGCCGACACCGCCAAGCCCCAGGGCGAGGTGTATCTGGTCGGCGGCGGCCCCGGCAACCCGGACCTGCTCACCTTCCGGGCGCTCCGCCTGATGCAGCAGGCCGACGTGGTGGTCCACGACCACCTGGTGGCCCCCTCGGTGCTGGAACTCACCCGCCGCGACGCCGACCGCATCTACGTCGGCAAGGAGCGCAACGCCCACACCATGCGCCAGGAGGCCATCAACGACCTCTTGGTGAAGCTGGCCAAGGAAGGCAAGCGGGTGCTGCGCCTCAAGGGCGGCGACCCCTTCATCTTCGGCCGCGGCGGCGAGGAGATCGAAACCCTCACCGCCAACGGCGTCCAGTTCCAGGTGGTGCCCGGCATCAGCGCCGCCCTGGGCGTCTCCGCCTACGCCGGCATCCCCCTAACCCACCGGGACTACGCCCAGTCCTGCGTCTTCGTCACCGGCCACCTCAAGGACGGCAACGTCAACCTGGACTGGAACGGCATCGCCCGCCCCAACCAGACCATCGTCATCTACATGGGCCTCCAGGGCCTCCCCTCCCTGACCCAGGAGCTGATGAAGCACGGCCTCCCCCCCACCATGCCCGCCGCCATCGTGCAGCAGGGCACCACCCATAATCAGAAGGTGGTCACCGGCACGTTGGAAACCTTGCCGCAACTGGCGGTGGATGCCCAGATGAAGCCGCCCACCCTGATCATCGTGGGGGAGGTGGTGAAGCTGCACGACAAGCTGAAGTGGTTTAAGCCCGGCGCCGAGCAGGACGTACCGAGCACCGCCGCCTTCATTGAACATTGATCCGTTACGGCGGCGATCGATAATTAAAGGGGCCGGTTCGGCCCCTTTTGTTATGGTCTTGGGCGCTTCGCGCGAATGGATTGGGTGTCGGGGGCTGCCCGACAGCAGGTTACTTTCTTTTGCTTCGCCAAAAGAAGAGTAACCAAAGAAAAGGCGACCCCACTACACCGCCCTCCGCTTTGCTACGGGTCCCCTGCGTTGCTCGCCGAGCCGGGCGGCTGAGGAACTCGGCCTTCGGCCTCAGACACCCTCAGCCGACTGCCCCCGGCCCGGCTGCGCTACTCGGCGGCGCAGAGGGGAGGCACTTCAAAACCCGGTGAGGATTACCTCCCTGCCCTTTGCCCCACCACAAAAACCCTGCTTTACGGGTAACATACTGGCGCGTATGCTTATTTGATCGCCAATTTACGTTGAGCATACCTTGACGCCTCCCACCACTGCCGAATCGCCGGCCCAGATTCGCGTGTGTGACCCACTTAGTGACGTCACCAGAAGAGAGCGTCGCGCGCTCCTCGGCATATCCCTCCTTGGTATCACCATCGCTAGTTCCGGCCTTATTCCGAAGGAGATTGAGGCGCTGGGAGTAAAATTCTCTACCTCGGACCAACGTGCCCTCCTTATGGTCCTTGCGGCGGTCACGGCATATTTCCTTGTTGCGTTTCTCATATATGCGGCATCGGATTTTCTGACATGGCGCCTCTCCCTGAAAACGGCGGTCCACGAATTGATGAAGACCGCTCGTGAGCAGGACGAGTATGACAAACATATCGAGCAAGAGATAGACGACAACATCCGGGAGCGCTACCCTTCGCTTCACGTCAGTCATCGAATGGTTATCCCCGTGTCGCGCATGCGGGCAACATTCGAGTTTCTCGTGCCGTTGCTGGTTGGACTCTGTGCCATCATCGTTTTGCTACGGGCACACGTAACCTAACTTAGCAAACGTGTCACCCCACGCTTATAAATAGCTCCAAGCGGTTGCTCACCGACGCTTTTCCATCCCCTCTGCCCCGTCTCGCCTTGCCGAAAAAATCGGGGGCCGTCGGGCGCACTTGTTTGAGGGCCTTTAGGCCCGAGTTTGGGCGCCCGCCCGATTTTTTCGGCAAGGCGAGATTTAGCCCGAAGGGCCGGGGTAGTGGGGTCGCCCTTTCTTTGGTTAGGCGGTTTCAAGGACCAAGTGCAACATTTCCAAAGGAGGAGATGTTGCATGAAGAAGCACTACGAACACCTGAGCGCGGAGGAGCGTGGTGCCAT
>Ga0209269_1000396_pt1 | contig 42304 bp, 43 predicted proteins | sample MTBAKMMethaMetaG_FD_187455 | JGI IMG/M metagenome (GOLD analysis project Ga0209269, IMG submission 187455) | Enrichment culture microbial communities from Arthur Kill intertidal strait, New Jersey, USA, that are MTBE-degrading - MTBE-AKM (Arthur... | ecosystem: Environmental > Aquatic > Marine >... | reverse complement strand
CGGCGGAAGGTGAGGCGGAGGGCTTTATCTACGCATCAAGGTTTGCCCTTCAGGAGCGCCACAAGCTCTCTCCGCCTCGTGTAGTGGGAGCTAACCACTACGGGAAATAAGATACAAGGAGCGCCCCTTGGGCGCGATATTGAGGGTCGCGCTCATGGGGCGCTCCTACGGGGGATGCGCCGATTATACCCCGTCAGCCGTTGGCCGCCCGGGTGGCGAAGCTGAGGTCGAAGGCGTGGGAGAAGTCGGGGAGGGTGGGGGCGCCGTGGGCCAGGTTTTCCTGGAGCAGCTTGGTGGAGGCTTCCGGGGCGATGGGCTTGCTGAAGCAGTAGCCCTGGAAAGTCTCGCAGCGGTGGGAGTGGGCGGTGTCGGCCTCGCTTACGGAGAGCATGAGCTGGAAAGGTTCGCCTCCCTTGCGCACGCCCTCCGGCTCGGTGCCCACGCAGACGGCCGGTTCGCCAGAGGGGGAGACGAAGGCCTGCTCCGACATGGGGGAGAGCAGCCGGGTGAAGGGCTGGTTGAGCACCTCGGCGGTGGCGTAGCCGAAAATGGATTCGGCCGCCTGCCGGTATCGGAACCCTGTAGTTCGCCCATCGTGGCGCCGAGGAGAATGCCCTATAATGCCCCGCATTCAACGAGGGAGAGCGTCTTGACCGACGAACGCAGCCTGAGTGCCCATTGGGCCGACGAGGGGGAAACCGACGCCTTCGGCGCCCGCTTGGCATCGGCTCTGGAACCGGGGCTGGTGGTCTACCTGTCCGGCGACCTGGGGGCGGGAAAGACCGCCCTGACGCGGGCGGTGCTGCGGGGGCTGGGCTACGGGGGAAAGGTGAAAAGCCCGACCTACACCCTGGTTGAACATTACACCGTTTCTAAGTTAAACTTATATCACTTTGATTTGTATCGGTTCGGCGATCCGAGGGAATGGATGGATGCGGGCTTCCACGAGTACTTCAATACCGATTCGGTGTGCTTCGTGGAATGGCCGGAAAAGGCCCGGGGCCAGTTGCCCGCGCCGGACCTGCGGATCAGCCTGGCGATTCAAGAGCCGGGCCGGCGGGCCGATATAACAGCGGAAACGGAAAAGGGTGAGCAATGTCTGGAAAGACTGAGGTCGATGCCCTCCTGAAAAACGGTGGGCTGCCGCGGCGGGAATTCGTCAAGGCCGCCGCTGCGACGTTTCTGCTGCTGGTCTCCCCCCGGGGTTTCGCCGCCGCGCCCAGTGTCCTCGCCGTGCGCATCTGGCCCGCCGAGGACTACACCCGGGTCACCCTGGAATCCGATATCCCCGTCAAGTTCAAGCATTTCACGGTCAAGAACCCCGAGCGGCTGGTGATCGACCTGGAGGACGTGGAACTCAACAGCGTCCTCAAGGGCGTGGCCGACAACCTGTCCGTCTCCGACCCCTACATCCAGAAATTCCGCACCGGCCTGTTCAAGCCCGGCGTGGTGCGCATGGTGCTGGACCTGAAGGTGGTGGTGAAGCCGTCGGTGTTCACCTTGCAGCCTATCGGCCAGTACGGCCACCGCCTGGTGCTGGACATCTATCCCGAGCAGCCTTCCGATCCGTTGATGGCGCTGCTGAGAGGCGACCAGGGCGAGGCCGCGAAGAAGCCCGAGGAAACGGCCCGGATCGAGGCGGAGAAGCCGGTCGAGGCCAAGCAAGATAAGGGCAGCAAGCCGGTGGTGGACCGCCTGGTGACCATCGCCATCGACGCCGGCCACGGCGGCGAGGACCCCGGCGCCGTGGGCGCCAACGGCACCCGGGAGAAGGACGTGACCCTGGCCATCGCCCGGCGCCTGAAGGCACAGATCGACGACATGCCCGGCATGCGCGGCTACCTCACCCGGGACGGCGACTATTTCGTGCCCCTGGGGCAGCGGGTGGTGAAGGCGCGCAAGGTGCAGGCCGACCTGTTCGTCTCCATCCACGCCGACGCCTTCATGACCCCTTCCGCCAACGGCTCGTCGGTGTTCGCCCTGTCCGAGCACGGGGCCACCAGTTCGGCCGCCCGCTGGCTGGCGAAGAAGGAGAACGACGCCGACCTGATCGGCGGCGTGAACCTGGACGTGAAGGACCCCTACCTGGCCCGCACCCTGCTGGACCTGTCCCAGACCGCCACCATCAACGACAGCCTCAAGCTGGCCAAGGCGGTGCTGAACGAGCTGGGGGGCATCAACCGGCTGCACAAGGGCGAGGTGGAGCAGGCCGGCTTCGCGGTGCTGAAATCCCCCGACATCCCCTCCATCCTGGTGGAAACCGCCTTCATCAGCAATCCCGAGGAGGAGCGCCGGCTGAAGGACGACGGCTACCAGGACAAGATGGCGAATGCCATCGTCAGCGGCGTCCAGCGCTACTTCGCCAAGAACCCGCCGATGGCCAAGTCTCGGCTGGCGCGGAGCTAAGAGCCCGCAAGCAAGTCCTAAAGTTGAATCCCAAACACGGGTATAATTCCCGCTTTCGGATTTTCCCCTTCAGCCCATGTCCGCCATCCGGGTCCTCCCCGATCATCTCGTCAACCAGATCGCCGCCGGCGAGGTGGTGGAGCGTCCCGCCTCCGCCGTCAAGGAACTGCTGGAGAACAGCGTGGACGCCGGGGCGACGGAGATCGCCGTGTCCCTGCTCCAGGGCGGGGTGAAGCTGCTCAAGATCACCGACAACGGGGCCGGCATCGCCAAGGATGAATTGGCCCTGGCCCTCACCCGCCACGCCACCAGCAAGATCGCCTCCCTGGACGAGCTGGAGCGGGTGGCCAGCCTGGGTTTCCGGGGCGAGGCCCTGGCCAGCGTGGCTTCCGTTTCCCGTCTCGCCCTGTCCAGCCGTCGCGCGGGGGAGGGGCAGGGCTGGCGGGTGGAGACGGAGGGGGGCGCGCTATCCCAGGCCGAGCCGGCGGCCCATCCCCAGGGCACCAGCGTGGAGGCCCGGGACCTGTACTTCAACACCCCCGCCCGGCGCAAATTCCTCAAGACCGAGGCCACCGAATTCGCCCACTGCGAGGAGGCGTTCAAGCGCGTGGCCCTGTCCCGCCCGGACATCGCCTTCGCCCTGCATCACAACGACCGCCCGGTGTGGCGCCTGCCCCGGGCGGCGGAAAAGCCCGAAGCCCGCATCGCCGCGCTGCTGGGGGAGGACTTCGCCGCCGCCGCGGTGGCGGTGGACGAGCACGCGGCGGGCCTGCGGCTGTGGGGCCTGGCGGCCCGCCCGGCCTATTCCCGGGGTGCCCGGGACGCCCAGTATTTCTACGTCAACGGCCGCTTCGTGCGGGACAAGCTGCTGGCCCATGCGATCCGCGAGGCCTATCGGGACATCCTGCACCTGGAGCGCCATCCGGCCTTCGTGCTGTTCCTGGAGATGGACCCCGCCGGGGTGGACGTGAACGTGCACCCCACCAAGATCGAGGTGCGCTTCCGAGAAAGCCAGGCCATCCACCGCTTCGTGTTCCACGCCCTGAACAAGTCCCTGGCGCGGACCCTGCGCCCGGCGGAGGACGTGCCGCCCGTTTCCGCCCCTGCGGCCAGCGTGTCGTCCCACCCCTATCCGCGCCAGGAAACCATGCCCTTGGGCGTGGCCCAGCGCAGCGGCCTGTACCAGACCCTGTTCGGCCAGTTGGCCAAGCCCGCCGGGGAGCCGGCAGTGGCGGAAGTTCAGGAGCCGGAAGTTCCGCCCCTGGGCTTCGCCCTCGGCCAGCTCCACGGCGTCTACATCCTGGCCCAGAACGCCGAGGGCCTGGTGGTGGTGGACATGCACGCCGCCCACGAGCGAGTGGTGTACGAACAGCTCAAGACCGCTTTCGACCACCGGGAACTGGCCTCCCAGCCGCTGCTGATCCCGGTGTCCTTCCCCGCCGACCGGCTGGAAGTGGCGACGGCGGAGGAGCACGCCGACACCCTGCGCCAATTGGGCCTGGAAATCGCAGCCCTGTCCCCGGTGACCCTGGCGGTGCGGGCGGTGCCGGCCATGCTCAAGGACGGCGACGTGGTGACCCTGGCCCGGGAGATGCTGAAGGAACTGCGGGCGGTGGGGGGCAGTCAGTTGCTGGAGGCCAAGCGCAACGAACTGCTGGCCACCATGGCCTGCCACGGTTCGGTGCGGGCGAGGCGCCAGCTCACCCTGCCGGAGATGAACGCCCTGCTGCGGGATATGGAAGCCACCGAGCGTGCCGGCCAATGCAACCACGGCCGGCCGAGCTGGTTCCCGATTTCCCTGGAGGAATTGGACCGGATGTTCATGCGCGGCCAGTGAGGCCGCATCGATAAACAATTCCCTCCCCCTTGCAGGGGGAGGGCTAGGGTGGGGGTAGTGTATACGTCATTACCCCCATCCCAACCTTCCCCCTGGAAGGGTGAAGGAGTATCAAGTCAGTTGCCCAGTTCCCGGGCCTTGGCGAAGGCGGCTTCGGCCTCGGCGGCGTTGCCGCTGTTCAGGTAGGCCTGACCCAGGTTGCGGTACATTTCCCCGTTGGGGGCGACGGCGAGGGCCCGGCGGATGAGGGCGATGCCTTCGTCGAAGCGGGATTGCTGGGCGTTGAGGATGCCCAGGAGATGCAGGGCGTCGGGATTTTCAGGGGCGGTGCTGAGCACCGCCCGGTAGACGATTTCCGCCTGCTGGAAATCCCCCGCCTGGTGCTTCTCCACGGCGAAGCGCAGGGCGTCCTGGATGCTCATGGTGGCCGTCTGTTCTGCTTGCTGGGGGGCGGTTCCCGCGGCGGATTCCCCCAGCAGCGCCAGGGCTTCGGCGTGGCCCGGTGCCAGTTCGAGGACTTTGCGGAAGCAGGCGACGGCATCCTCTTCCCGGCCCAGGGTCCGGTAGACCTGGCCCAGGTTGAGGTAGCCGTCGGTGAAGGCGGGGTCCTGCTGCACCGCTTTCCAGATCAGGTTGGCGGCGGTTTCGGCCTGCCCCTGCTGGAAGGCCAGCAGGCCCCCCAGGTGCAGGGCGTCCACGTTGTCGCCGGCCTGGTCCAGAACCGCCAGGCACAGTTCGAGGGCCTCGGCGATCCTGCCTGCGGAATAGTGTTGTACGGCTTCCTGAAGGGATTGTTCGATGTCCATGTCGCGTCCTGTCTGGGGGTCGGGCTCATTAGAGCAAACAACGCCGGTGGTGTCCACCGGCCGGAATTAGCGGCCGCCATCGCCGGAATGGATGGCACAACGTACTGAGGAACGAATCATGAGCGAGCAGAAAATCATCCCCATCGTCGCCGAGGAGGCGTCCAGCTGCGCCAGCAGCGAGCCCTACGCCCTGATGGTGCTGGGGGACAGCATGGAGCCGGAATTCATGGAGGGCGAAGTCATCGTCATCGAGCCCGACGGCCTGGTGAAGGACGGCTCCTACGTCATCGCCTGGCACAAGGAGGAGTACATCTTCCGCCAGGTGCTGATCCAGGACGGCAAATGGTATTTGAAACCCCTCAACGCCGCTTACCCGACGGAGGAATTTCCCGGCCCGTCGGCGGTGAAGGGCGTGGTGATCCAGAAGAAGAAGCCCGGCTCCCGGAAATCCGTCAAGTTCTACGTCTGACCCGATGCCGGCTGGCCTGTCCTCCCTTCCCCCGGCGATTTGCCTCCTCGGCCCCACCGCCAGCGGCAAGACCGGCGTGGCGGTGGAGCTGGTGCAGCGGCTGCCCTGCGACATCGTCAGCGTGGATTCGGCCCTGGTGTACCGGGACATGGACATCGGCACCGCCAAGCCGGATGCCGCCACCCAGGCCTCGGCGCCCCACCGCCTGATCGACCTGATCGACCCCACGGAAAGCTATTCGGCGGCCCGGTTCCGGGACGACGCCCTGGCGGCCATGGCGGAGATCACCGCCCGGGGGCGTATCCCGCTGCTGGTGGGGGGCACCATGCTGTATTTCAAGGCCCTGCGGGAAGGCCTGAACGCCCTGCCCGAGGCCGACCCGGCGGTGCGTGCCGAACTGGACGCCCGGGGCACCGCAGAGGGCTGGCCGGCCCTCCACGCCGAACTGGCGGAAGTGGACCCGGAAACCGCCGCCCGCCTCAAGCCCAACGATTCCCAGCGCATCCAGCGGGCCCTGGAGGTGTACCGCCTCACCGGCCGGCCCATGGGGGACATCCTGCGCCAGGGCAACGAAGGCTCCTTGCCCTACCGGGTCATCCCCCTGGCCCTGGTTCCCTTTGACCGGGCCGTTCTCCATCGGCGCATCGCCGAGCGCTTCGACGCCATGCTGGCCCAGGGTTTCATCGACGAGGTGGAGGGGCTGCGGGCCCGGTACGAGCTGAATCTCAACCTGCCCTCCATGCGCTGTGTCGGCTACCGCCAGGCGTGGCAATATCTGGACGGGGAGTTCGGCCGGGACGAGCTGCGGGAGAAGGGCATCGCCGCCACCCGCCAGCTGGCCAAGCGGCAGCTCACTTGGCTGCGGTCCATGGACGATCTCCGGGTTTTCGACTGCCTGTCGTCCGATCTGGCGGGGCAGGTGTTGGGATATATACAGGGGGCGCTGTAAGGCGCCCGGTCAACGTGAACCGAGGACATTGAACCATGGCCGACTGGCTTGCCTTTTCCACCACCGACATCGCCACCTTCGTGGCCTGCGCCCTGATGCTCGGCGCCTACCACCTGTTCCTCCACCGCAAGGTCAAGCGCAATCCGGCCTACACCGTGCAGGCGGTCAACGTCATCGCCCGCACCGCCTGGGTGGAGAGCGTGATGGCGGGAGGCAAGGATATCCTGGCGGTGCAGACCCTGCGCAACTCCACCATGGCGGCCACCTTCCTGGCTTCCACCGCGGTGCTGCTGACCATGGGGGTGCTCACCCTCAGCGGCCAGGGGGACAAGCTGGACTCCACCTGGCACGTGCTCAACGCCGTGGGCGCCACCCATTCGGGAATCTGGCTGACCAAGCTGCTGCTGATGCTGCTGGACCTGTTCATCGCCTTCTTCAGCTTTTCCATGTCCATCCGCATTTACAACCACGTGGGCTACATGATCAACGTGCCCCTGTCCGCCGAGCGCAAGGCCATCTCTCCCCGGCACGTGGCGATCCACCTCAACCGGGCCGGCCATTTCTACAGCATCGGCATGCGGGCCTACTACTTCCTGGTGCCCCTGGTGTTCTGGCTGTTCGGCCCCCACTTCATGCTGCTGGCCACGGCGGCGCTGATCTACGTGCTCTACCGCCTGGACCGGGCGCCCAAGGTGCTGGAGGAGGATTATTCGTAGCGCAGGCGATCCGCCTGGACCGGGCGCCAGAAGTAGGTCGGGCATACATGCCCGACGTTCTGCACCCGTTGTCGGGCATGTATGCCCGACCTACACCTCTTGCGCGATGAGGGGAAGCACAGTATCTACGGGTGCGGGCTGGAGTGGGAGTCGAAGCTGGGGGTGATGACCGGCGGCGGCAGGGCCGGCGGCCCCACCATGTTGGGCAGGGGCGCCGGGACCACGGGGGAGGCGGGGGCGGAGGACGCGCGGTAGAAGTCGGGTATCGCCGGCAGCAATTGCGGTGAGGTGTCGGCCGCCCCCACGTAACCGGCCTGTCCGGGCTGGAGCAGCACTTCCCCCACTGCGGTTTTCAGGGATACCGCGCCGCTGTTGACCTTGTCGTAGGTGCCGGGCTTGCCCGCCGGGGTCTCCCCCGGTTCCGGCGGCGGAATGTGGAAAGGCTCGTGATCGGTGCCGCGGATGCCGATGGTGGCGATGGGCGTGGTGATGCGGTAGGCGTCGAATTTCGTCTTGCCGATGGCGCCGGTCAGTGCCCGGAAGCCGCCTTTCAGCAGGCTGATGAAGCTGCGTTCCGTCCCGTCTTCTTTTCCCTTGTAGACGAAAGCCTCTACCGTGAAGCGGGTGGCAGGGCGCACCGCCAGCAGCCCGTTGTCCGCCATCTTGAGCTGGGCCGAGCCGTCGCGGCCGGTGACCAGGGTGTCCCCTTCGTTGAGCACGTCCTTGCGCTGGGGGACGCGGGTGGCGCCGTCGGGGGCGATGACCGTCACCTCCCCGGCCACGTAAAGGAAGGTGCCGGCCACGCCGGCGAAGGCCGGGAAGGGGAGGGCGAGACAGAGCAAGAGGAGGAAGCGGAGCATGGCGGTTCTTCCGGGCAAGGGAACGCTTCCAGTATAGGTAGAAGGTTCAAAGGGCAGGTGGATTGGGAAACGCCTGTCCCTCACCCCAACCCCTCTCCCGGCAGGAGAGGGGCTTTATCTCCCTTCTCCCTTCGGGAGAAGGGTAGGGGATGAGGGGCTGACGTGGGAACTGTCCGTAAGTTTGCGAGATTACCCTAACTCTTTTCCTCCACCCTGGCTTCCACCCAGCCCTTGGCGAAGGTGAGCTTGAGGGCGTCCCCCTTGTTTAGCGTCCCACTGTCGGTGACGACCTTCCCTTCCGCCGTTTCCACCAGGCTGTAACCCCGCTCCAGCACCGCCATGGGATTGAGGTGGGCCAGGTTGGCTTCCAGCCGCTGCAGGGCGGCTTCGCTGCGGTGCAGTTTCTCCCTCGTAGCCCCTTCCAGCCGGCGGCCCAGGTGCAGGCATTCCGCCTGCCGGCGGGCCAAATCCGGTTGGGCCGACGCCAGCCGCTGGCCGGCTTGGCGGTAGCGCCATTGGGAGGCGTCCAGGGTGCGGGCTAGGGCGGAGCCGAGGCGCTGGCCCAGGTGGTCCAGGTGCATCCCCTGGTTTTGCAGCCGTTCGCCGGGATGGACCAGGCGCCGGGCTAGGTAGTCCACTTGCTGCATGCGCTGCTCCAGCAGGGCTTCCATGCGCCGGCTCAGGCGGCCGCCGAGGATGCCCAGGCGGTGGGCCAGTTCCTCCCGATTCGGGCTCACCATCTCCGCCGCGGCAGTGGGGGTGGGGGCACGGCGGTCGGCGACGAAGTCGGCGATGGTGAAGTCGGTTTCGTGGCCCACCCCGCTCACCACAGGAATCGGGCACTCGGCCACGGCCCGGGCCACGGCTTCCTCGTTGAACTGCCACAGGTCCTCGATGCTGCCGCCGCCCCGGCACAGGATCAGCACGTCGCACTCGTTGCGCTCCCCGGCGGTGCGCACGGCCTGGGCGATTTTCAGCGCTGCGCCGTCCCCCTGCACCGGGGTGGGGTAGAGCACGATCGGCAGGGAAGGCATGCGCCGCGCCAGGGTGGTGAGCACATCCCGCAGGGCCGCCGCGTCGGGGGAGGTGACGATGCCGATGCGCTTGGGAAAGGCGGGCAGGTGGCGCTTGCGCTCGGCCTCGAACAGGCCTTCCGCGCCCAGTTTCGCCTTGAGCTTCTCGAAGGCCTCGAACAGGGCGCCGAAGCCCGCCCGGCGCATGGCTTCCACGTTGAGCTGGTATTCCCCCCGGGGCTCGTAGAGGGTGACCACCGCCCGCACTTCCACCTGCATGCCGTTTTCCGGCGTCCAGTCCAGGTACTGGTTCTTGTGGCGGAACATGGCGCAGCGCACCTGGGCGCCGGCGTCTTTCAGCGTGAAGTACCAGTGGCCGGAGGCGGCGCGGGTGAGGTTGGACACCTCGCCGGCCACCCACAGCAGGGGAAAAGCCTGCTCGATCAGCTGGTGCACGGCGCGGTTCAGTTCGCTGACGGAAACGGCGCCGCCGTTGGGCATGGGGTAGGACATGGCGGTACAATGCGTCGGTTCGGAATGGGCAGGGAATTTACCGGTTATGGCAAGCGGCGGCAACGGAAAATGGAGAAAAATCCTGGCGGTGGCGTGCATTGTCCTGGCAATGGTGGCCTGCACCGGCAAACCCACCGGGGCCGAGCCGAAGAACGCCGCGAGGGTGAAGCAGGGCGAAGCCCTCTACGCCCAACATTGCGCCTCCTGCCACGGCGCGAAGCGGGAAGGCCAGGCCGACTGGCGCCGCCGCAAACCCGACGGCCGCCTGCCCGCCCCGTCCCACAACGAAACCGGCCACACCTGGCACCACCCGGACGCGATGCTGTTTTCCATCGTCAAGCACGGCATGGTGCCGCCCCTGGCGCCGGAAGGCTACCAGAGCGACATGCCGGCCTTCGGCGGCAAGCTCAGCGACCGGGAAATCTGGGCGGTGTTGTCCTATATCGAAAGCACTTGGCCGGCGGAAGTGTGGCAGGTGCGGGAGGAGATGCTGAAGCAGACGGGGCGGTGAGGTTTGATTCAACATCATTTAACCGCCAAGATGCCAAGAACGCCAAGAAAACACTAGGGAATACAGGCCTCAGAAAAATGGTTTTTCTTGGCGCTCTTGGCGTCTTGGCGGTTCAAAAATTTTTTTAGGCAGCTTATGCAAACAGAACACTTCATCCCCGGCAAGGACGCCTCCCTGGAAGCCTCCATTGCCACCATGCAGGCCAAGCTGGCGGCCCTGGGCTTTCACGTGGAGGAGCGCTCCTGGCTCAACCCGGTGGCCGACATCTGGTCGGTGCATATCCGCGAGCGGGAATGCCCCCTGATGTTCACCAACGGCAAGGGCGCCTCCCGGGAAGCGGCCCTGGCCAGCGCCCTGGGCGAATTCTTCGAGCGCATGAGCACCCACTATTTCTGGTCCCACTACTACCTGGGGGAGGAGATCGCCCACCGGCCCTACGTCCACTATCCCCAGGAGCGCTGGTTTCCCATCGAGGACGATGCCTGGCCGGAAGACCTGCTGACGCCGGAACTGCACGCCTTCTACAACCCGGAAGGCAGCATCGATCCTGAGATGCTGGTGGACCACAACTCCGGCAACGCCGAGCGGGGCATCTGCGCCCTGCCCTACATCCGCCAGCGGGACGGCGCCACGGTGTGGTTCCCGGTCAACATCATCGGCAACCTCTACGTCAGCAACGGCATGTCCGCCGGCAACACCCCCCACGAAGCCCGCGCCCAGGCCCTGGCGGAAATCTTCGAGCGCCACGTCAAATTCCGCATCATCGCCGAAGGCCTGTGCCTGCCGGAGGTGCCCGACGAAGTCATCGCTCGCTACCCCCGCATCCAGGCCGACATCCGCGCCCTGCGGGAGGCCGGCTTCGGCATCCTGGTCAAGGACGCCTCCCTGGGCGGACGCTACCCGGTGATGAACGTCACCCTGCTCAACCCCCAGGACCAGGGCTGCTTTTCCAGCTTCGGCGCCCACCCCCGCTTCGAGATCGCCCTGGAGCGGGCCCTCACCGAACTGCTGCAAGGGCGCGGCCTGGACGCCCTGGGGGGCTTCCCCAAGCCGGGCTTCGACCTGGACGAAATCGCCAGCGCGCCGAACCTGGAAATCCACTTCGTCGATTCCAGCGGCGTCATCCACTGGAACTTCCTGCGCGACACGCCGGATTTCGACTTCCACGACTGGAACTTCAGCGCCACCACCGAGGAAGACGACGCCTGGCTGGTGGACTGCATCCACCGGGAAGGCCGCGACCTCTACGTCGCCGAGTTCACCCACCTGGGCGTCTACGCTTGCCGCATCCTGGTCCCCGGCATGAGCGAAATCTACCCGGTGGACGACCTGGAATGGGAAAACACCAGCGTCGCCAACGCCCTCCGCCCCGCCATCCTCAACCTGCCGAACCTGGGCGAGGACGAGTGCGCCGACCTGCTGGAAACCCTCAACGACCTGGGCCTCGACGACCAGCGCCCCGTCTCCGCCCTGATCGGCCTCGCCCCCGACCCCGGTTCTTTGTGGGAAGACCTGCGCCTGGGCGAACTCAAAACCCTGCTCGCCCTGGCCCTGGGCGACGAGGAGGGGATACGGGAAGGCTGCGACTGGGTGCGCCATTTCGGGCAGTTGAACGAGCAGCGGCGCAAGGTTTACCGCTGCATCGAAAGCCTGCTGAATCTGGAGGATGTCGAGGGCTATGAGGATGCCCTGCGCCAGCTTTACGGCGAAGAGACGCTAGGGCAGGCGCAGGCGCTGCTGGAAGGGGGGCTGCGCTTCTTCGGCGTGGAGGCGCCGGGGATGGAGTTGGACGGGTGCGAGATGCACCAGCGGCTGCTGGCGGCTTACCGCAAGGCGCATCATGAAACGTGATGCATTGCTTAGCCGGTGTCATTCCGTAGACTTAAGCCTTGCGCACAATTCCTCTACCCAGCGCCGCACGAACTCCCTGTCCGTCGGCGTAAGCCCGGCTAATTGCTCGACCACCTCAAGCGCCTGATCGGAAAGTTGGGAGGAACCCGAGCGCACGAACTGCGCCATCGGGACTGAGAGGGTTTCCGCAAGCTCTGCTAGGCGCCCTAGCGGCGGCAACACAACACCGCGCTCGAAGCGTGAAACCGTTTCCTGTTCCACTCCCAGCCTTTCGGCAACCTGTTCCTGGGTCAATCCTCGCTGCTGACGAGCCCGTGCAATCGCACGCCCAATCCGCTTAGCCAAGTCCCCCGTGTCGACCGCCATGAAACCACACCTTATGTCATGAATGGACATGGATTGTGGTTTGTTTAAAATCCCATCGTAACGTCACAATATGTTGTACCAAGACATATCATGATGTATTTTGATGGGGTCTTAAGCAGCTTCATGGCTGGTGGACTAAGGCGGCTACAGTTCCTCTCTTCAAGAATAAGGAATAAATAATGGCAATGGCTTTTTGCAAGGGTTGCGGCAAAGAAATTCACGAGACAGCACTCACCTGCCCAAACTGTGGCGCGCCACAAGCGCAGAGCTTAAAGGCACGGGACGAAAAAGAAATTCCAGACGGGGTAAAAGGGTGGTCTTGGGGGGCATTCTTACTCAACTGGATTTGGGCGATCGGGAACAAGACATGGATTGGATTGCTTGCTCTTGTCCCCTATGTCGGCATAATCATGGCCCTCGTTCTTGGCTTCAAAGGTAGGGAATGGGCATGGAAAAACAAAGAATGGGAAAATATTGACCATTTCAATAGAGTTCAAAAGAAATGGTCCAAATGGGGATTCATCATTGTTGCCGCCGCCTTTGTGATCGGCATCATTGCCGCTATCGGCATCCCTGCCTATGAGGACTACTCTCAACGTGCCAAACAGGAAGCGGAGGACAATGCCTTTGCAGATAGCCAGGAATCGGGGCAGGTTATTCAATCACGGTCTTCGGCTTATGCGCCGCCTCCTGTCACGGACCAGCCTGCCGACACGCTTGGGAAAATGCGGGAAGAAGCGCTAGCAGAATACGACAGAAAGTGGAATGAAATATCCAGAAATCCCGAACAATTCATTGCCAAATGCACGGCGGAAGAGGCTCAGCTAATGATTGACCTTAGCGGGCATGAAAAGGGAGAGGCAATTAAGACTGCACGAAGCAATTGCATCCTGCAACTGACCGAACTGGAAAAGTGCATGGGCCAGTCCGATTCAAACGCAACTGATTGCTTTACTGATGTTTTTGAACGGGGCGGCTAATGTAGGAAAAACAGAAGGCTTTCAGCGGTTCGTGTGGCGGTTGGGCCTTGCAGACATCGGGGATTCAATTTTTTCGGAAAAATAGGGGGTGCGGAAATGAACACCAAGAAAAAAATAGCTATTGGCATTGCCCTCGCTATTGCCTGTGCTAATTCGTTCGCGGCTCAAGGTCGCTGGACGGAGGGTGTTGGCCAGGGGAACCTTGAGTATTTTATCGACCAAGAGGGCATTCGCCTTTACATCGGCTGTCCAACGGAGGATGGAAGCGCAGATGCCCAATCGAGCGTATCTCTTTCCCATCTGAGCAATGGCAAAGGCATTCGGAAGTTCGCCATTGAAGTAAACGGCGTTTCTTACGATGGGCCGTTTCGTGCTGACAGCCGCGTAGGCGACAACAATTTCTTATCATTGCTGGAGAATCTTCGTAAAGGGGATGCGGTTGTTAGATTCGAAGGAAAGTCGATTAAATTTCCCAAAAGCAATGCAGCTAAGGTTGTCCCGGTTTATGGGAAAAACTTTGGCTGCAATTTGTCATTCTAAGCTTGCATAAGTTAAGGGGGGTAAATGAGCGAGGCACAAGCAACCACAGAAAACAACTGGTTCTATGAAGAAAATGGGCAGAGAAAAGGCCCCGTCTCTGAAAGCGAGATGGTTCAATTCATAAAGTCATCGGTTGTCTCTCACGGCACCTCCGTATGGAAGCAAGGGCTTCCAGACTGGTTAAAAGTTGAAAATACTGATTTACGTGTTCACCTTGACAATAGTGCCCCGCCTCCATTGTCTGGTGAACACATCAATAACACGCTTGTCTGGGTGTTGGCCTTCGCTCCACTAATAGGCTATTTCCTTGAATGGGTTGTTGCTGGCGCGATGCATGGAGGTAACGAATTTGCAGCACAAGTCGCAATGGCGAACAGCAAATATTGGTTCGTCACGTTAGGGCTAAATATTGCCCTGGCCTTCTTCGATGAAAAGCGGCTAAAAAATGCTGGACATAACACAGATAAATTCAAGGGTTGGGTCTGGCTTGTCCCTGTTTATCTGTACCAACGAGCAAAAGCTACAAAGCAAAATCTGGCTTACTTCATCGTTTGGATAATTTGCTTTGTTCTTGTGCTCTTTAGTTGAAGCAAAAACAACAAGTCATTCCAGTAGACTGTCAACAAGCTGTTCTTATTGCCATCATGATGGATTCCGCAATTTTATGCGTGTGAAAGGGTAGCTCTATGAATTTTGTACGTGCATGTTCAATTATCGGATCAGCTCTGGTCGCAGTGTCAATTGGTGGATGTTCGAAGGAGCCGCCAAAATGTTCGGATGATGAGACCGCGTCTCTTGTGCGGCAGATAATTATTGAAAAAATCGCCAGCAATGAAAAGATCTCGGACGAGGATGCCAAGAAGCTGTTGAAACTAGAGCTGCCAAGAGCCAGTTCTTACGACGAAAAGATTCATAAATATTCTTGCGAGGCCAAGCTCATTTCCGGTGACCATTATCAGGTTCCGATAACCTATGAATCACAACTTGATGACAGCCAGCAACATGTTGTCTCGGTTGACGGAATTGCCATGGGTGACCTAATCGGCCTGCAAGCAGGTTTGGCGGTTGGCATCAAAAAGTTAAGAGGGGAGGCGAATTCCACCCTAAAGCAAAATCCAGCTGCAATGATGGGCGACAGAACGGATGATGACCCTAATGCGAAACCAAATACGGAAGGGGACGCAAAAAACAAAGCATCAAACAAAGAATGGCAAGATGAAAATGGCTTTATTCACTATCCGGACGGTTCCATTTCTGATGGCCCAGTTGACTAGAAAGGTGCCTCGCTTAACACGCTGAGGTTACATCGGTTTTTCGCCTTTCACGAGTGGCGCCAGGAATGGACCAGCTTCGCAATTAAAAAGGTCTATCTGGCCGCCACCTTGATCTCCCCGCACCGCTCGCACACCAGCCGGGTGACCAGCCGCCCCTGCTTCACGTCGAAGACCATCTTCCCGTCCGCGTTCCACTTGTGAAAGCCGTTGACGCACAGTCCCCGTCCCTTGTGCTTCTCCCCCGGCTTGGGGCGCTTGAACCGGATCACTTCTCCCATTTAGAACTGCCGGATAGTCGGCCCATATCGCCCCAGCTTGCCGTCGGTGGTAAGCAGCATCAGCGGTTCGGCCAAGCTCTGGGCCACCAGCATGCGGTCGAAGGGGTCCTTGTGGTCGTCGAAAGTGGGCAGTTCGGCCAGCTTCAGCACGTGCTCGGGCTGGATGTCCAGGTAGCGCATTCCGATGGCCGGGATTTCTTCCACGATGCGGGGGAGGTCGGCTTCCAGCTTGCCGAGGGAGCGCTTGATCGCCATTTCCCACAGGGAGGCCTTGCTGACGTAGGCCTGGCTGCCGGGGGTCATGACCAGGGTTTCCACCTGCTTGGGGAGGGCGGGGTCGCCATTCAGCCACCACAGCACCAGTTGGGTGTCGAGCAGGAGCCTCATTCCTTGCCCTCGAAAGCGGCCAGCAGTTCGTCCGGCAGGGGGGCGTCGAAGTCGGGGGCGAGGCGGATTTGCCCTTTTAGGCTGCCCGGCGGGCGGATACGGCTTTCCTCGGGGTTGTAGGCGACCAATTTGGCGATAGGGCGCCCGGCCTTGGCGATGACGATTTCTTCGCCGTGGTCCACCTGTTCCAGAAGCTTAGAGAAGTGGGTTTTTGCTTCGTGGATGTTGACGGTGAGGGAACTCATGGGCGGCTTCTCCGAACGGGGTTAGTCCGAGTTTAGTCCGCTCGATTGTTTCCCGCAATAGACCAGGGGGAGCTGACATCTTCCCGACCCGCGAATGGGGTGCGAATTCCCGTCTCTCGTCTTGCCCCCGCCCCCCGCTCAGGCTAAAGTTACGCTTTCGCAAAAAGCCTACTGAGGGGATTCTGTGTTAGCCATTATCGAAGCGGCCGGCTGGCCGATCTGGACGATCATTCTTGCTTCCGTCATCGCCTTGGCTATCATCGGCGAGCGCCTGTGGTCCCTGCGGGGGTCGCTGGTGGCGCCGGCGGACCTGCTGCCCGAGGTGGCGCAGGAGTTGAAGAGCGGCATTTCCCCCGCCACCCTCCAGCGCCTGTCCGAAGGCCCGCTGCTGGGGCACGTGTTCGCCGCCGGGCTGCGCAACGTGAACAGCTCCCGGGAGGTGATGAAGGAGGCCATCGAAGAGGCGGGCCGCGGCGCCGCCCACGAGCTGGAGCGCTTCCTCAACACCCTCGGCACCATCGCCTACATTTCGCCCCTGCTGGGCCTGTTCGGCACCATCATCGGCATGATCGAGATTTTCTCCGCCCTCACCCCCACCAACGCCGACCCGTCCAAGCTGGCCCACGGCATTTCGGTGGCCCTGTACAACACGGCCATGGGCCTGGTGGTGGCGATTCCCTGCATGGTTTTCTACCGCTACTTCCGCGGCAAGGTGGATTCCCTGGTGCTGGAAATGGAGCTGCAGGCCATCAAGCTGGTGGAAATGGTCCACGGCGAACGCAAGTAAGGGGGCGCCATGAACTTCCAGCGCGGCAGGCAGCGTGAGGAGCCGGAGATCAACCTGATCCCGATGATCGACGTGCTGCTGGTGATCCTGATTTTCCTCATGACCACCACCACCTTTTCCAAGATCGCCGAACTCCAGATCAACCTGCCCCAGGCCGAGGCCGAGGCGACCGCCGACAAGCCCAACGTGATCAACGTCGGGGTGGACCCGGCGGGGCGTTACGTAATCAACAACAATCCGGTGGTGTTCCAGAACGCCGAAGCCTTCAGCGCCGAGCTGCGCAAGGCCGCCGGAGGAAAGGCCGAGCCCACGGTGGTGATCAACGCCGACGCCAAGGCCACTCATCAGTCGGTGATCAACATCATGGAAGCTTCGCGCATCGCCGGCTACAACCGCATCACCTTCGCCACCCAGGTCCAGGCCGGCAAGTAAGCCCGAGAGGCGATCTTGGCCGACAAGGAAAACTGGGCGCACTGGCTGGAAGGCCAGTGGTACGCCTACACCCCCTGGCACGTGCTGCTGTGGCCGATCAGCGTGGTGTTCCGTGCCCTGGTGGCTCTGCGGCGGGTTTTCTACCATCTGGGTTATTTCCGTTCTCAGCGCCTGCCGGTGCCGGTGATCGTGGTGGGCAACATCACCGTCGGCGGGGCGGGCAAGACGCCCACCGTGCTGTGGCTGGTGGACTACCTCAAGGGGCAGGGCCGGCAGCCGGGCATCGTCAGCCGGGGCTACGGCGGCGGCGCCTTTCATCCGCGGCTGGTGACGGCCCTGTCCAACCCGGAAGTGGTGGGGGACGAGCCCCTGCTGCTGGCCCGGCGCAGCGGCTGCCCGGTGTGGGTGGGCCGCGACCGGGTGGCCACGGCGCAGGAATTGCTGCGCACCCATCCCGAATGCGACGTGCTGGTGAGCGACGACGGCTTGCAGCATTACCGCCTGGGGCGGGACATGGAAGTGGTGGTGATGGAATACCTGCGCCGCTTCGGCAACGGCTTCATGCTGCCGGCGGGGCCCCTGCGGGAGCCGGTGGGGCGGCTGAAGTCGGTGGACGCGGTGGTGGTGAACGGTGCCGCCTGGCTGGAAGGGCCCAACCAGTTCGCCATGACCCTCAAGGGCTCGACCTTCCGCAACCTGGCGGAGCCGGAGCGCTACGCTTCGGTGGAGGAATTCCGGGGCCGGCGGGTCCACGCCGTGGCGGGGATCGGCAACCCCCGCCGCTTTTTCGACCACTTGCGGGGCCTGGGGCTGGAGGTGGTGGAGCATCCTTTCCCGGACCACCATGTGTTTACTGCCGGGGATTTGGAGTTTCCGGGGGCGGAGGCCGTTGTGATGACCGAGAAGGACGCCGTAAAATGCGCCCCCTTCGCCACGCCCCTGTGCTGGATGCTGCCGGTGGAAGCGGAAATCGACCCCGCCCTGGGCTACAAAGTGCTGGATACCTTAAGGAGATACGATGGACGCAAAACTGCTTGAAATTCTCGTCTGCCCCCTGTGCAAAGGGCCCCTGGTGTACAAGAAGGACGCCCAGGAGCTGGTGTGCAAGCCCTGCCGCCTGGCCTACCCGATCCGGGACGGCATTCCGGTGATGCTGGAGGACGAGGCGCGGGCTTTGCCCCCCGAAGAGGAAATTTGACCTAGGATAGGTGCTGGTGGCAGTTGTGGCGAGGCCACGAGTGCCGATTCCGGGTTTTCCGAACGAGGAGAGTGAGTCATGAAGAAATTTCTAATCGCTGTTGCCGCCGTGCTGTCCCTTGGCGCCCAGGGTGTCTTGGCCGAGCAGGCGGCGGATGCGCCGGGCAAGCCAATGGGCATGGCCAAGGGAAGCGGCCTTTCCGCGGTGCAAAAAGCGGAGCGCCCCCTGCATCAGCGCCACCGCGCAGAGCGGGTCGAGCTGCGCAAGCAGCATATGGCGAAAAAGCCCGCCAACGAACAGGTCAGCAAGGAGTGGCAGGACTTGAACGTTCGGCACCACCAGGAGCGGCGCGCCATGGCAGAGAAGCATGCCGACCAGGCGGCCGTGGACAAAGGCAAATTGCTCAAGGACGTGGACGACATGGAACAAGGCCATGCCGCCGCGCGGAAAGACCTGGCGGACAAGCTGAACAAGGATGGGGTGAGCGGCAAACCGCGCCACCGCCAGTTTGAAAAACTCCAGGCCAAGCAGCGCCAGGAACGGCATCAGCTTTACCGCAAGCATTTCGGCACGGCGAAGTGATTCAATGAGGTAAACCCCCGGCTCTGCCGGGGGGAGCGAAGGGGTTTGTCTTTGCGGTAGTCGTCGTGCCGGACGGAGTATTGCCACCTTTGGCCGGGCACAATAATAAGGGGGGCTGCCTTGAGGGACAGCAAGTTCATCCGCCGCTTACAGAAGGAATTGCCGGTCTGGGCCGAACACGGTTGGGTTAGGCCCGAGCACCAGCAGGACATTCTCGCCTATGCCGCCACCCAGTCGGGAGGCGGGACGAGCCACCTGACCCTGGCCCTGGGAGTGATGGGCGCCATTCTTCTGGGTTCGGGGGTGATCACTTTCTTTGCTGCCAACTGGGGTGCCATGACCAAACTGGCCAAGCTGGCAGTGCTGTTCGGGGGCATGTGGGCGGCCTACGCCGGCTCCGGCCTGCTGATGGCAAGGGGTTCCCTGATGGTTGGCCACGCCGTGCTGCTTCTGGCGGTGATCCTGTTCGGCGCCAACATCGCACTCGTCGCCCAGATTTACCACATCGATTCCCACTACCCGGACGGGGTGCTGACCTGGTCTTTGGGGGCGTTGCTGGCGGGCTGGCTGATGAGTTCGCAGCCGGCGCTGGCAGCGGGCCTTCTGCTGGGTATCCTGTGGACCGGCATGGAGGGCTTCGGCTTCGGAGGGGGAATTCACTGGCCCTTCCTGCTGCTATGGACGGCTTTCCTGGTGCCGATACTGCGCCACCGCTGGCGTATTGCGCTGCATTTCGCCCTGGTGGGGCTGCTGTTCTGGAGCTGGGAAACCTTCTGGCAGACCGTGATGAGGGGGCAGGGGCGGCTGCTGGCGCAGGTGGTGGAGCTGTTTCTGCTGTCTTACCTGGCCCTGTTCCTGATCGGTAAATTGATGGCCTTGCGCCCTGATGTGGAAGCGCTCTCGTCCGTGGTGCAGCGCTACGCGTCGTTCGCGGTGCTGGCCTGTTTCTATGTGTTGACCTTTCCCGCCTTGCGGCGCTGGGAGCATGGCCATGCCGGGGGGACGAAGGCCCTGGACGGCGAACCCGCCCTTTGGCTGATGGGGAATTTCCTTGCGCTGACGGTGGTGGCGGGCTTGGCCTGGCAACACCATCGTTCGGCTCCGGCTGAGGATCGCCCGCCCCATTTTGTTGCCGGACAGGCATTATTGGCGGCGGTGGCGGCGCTCCTGGCCGTCAACCTGTTCGCTCCCCCTGCGTGGGGCGGGGTGCTGGCGCTGCTCTTCAATCTGGCCTATTTTGCCAGCGTGGTCTGGCTGGTGTATTCCGGCCTGCATACCGGCAACCGGTCCCTGGTCAACCAGGCTTTCGGCTTCTTCGCCCTGTGGGTGCTGGCGCGCTATTTCGATACGTTCTGGACCCTGTTCGACCGCTCGTTCTTCTTTATGGGCGGGGGCCTGCTGCTTCTCCTGGGGGGCTATTTCCTGGAGCGCCAGCGTAGACGGCTCAACCAGGAGATACTCTTGCGCGGGGAGGGCGGAAAATGAGCCTGAGCCTCCGCATCGCCGTGATCGTGCTGCTCCAGACCCTGGCGCTGGCGGCGATGATCGCCTTGAAGCAGCGCACCCTCGATACCGGCGCCCCGGTGGTGTTGGAAACCCAGCCTATCGACCCGAGGTCGCTGTTTTCCGGCGACTACGTGCGGCTCAACTACGCCATCAGCACGCTTCGTCTCGATCAACCGGGGAGTGATCAGGACTTCAAGCCCCATGATCGCGCCTACGTCGTGCTCAAGCCGGGCGACCCCTACTGGCAGCCGGTTTCCGTGCACCACGAGATGCCGGCTCTGGCGCCGGGACAGGTAGCGATCCGGGGCGAAGTGCAGTATGCCGGGGATTTCCTGTGGAACCAGGAAACGGGCACCAGCGAAAAGGTGCGCAACGTCAGGCTGCGCTACGGCATCGAGAGCTACTATGTGCCGGAGGGCGCAGGGCGCGCCTTGGAGCGCCCTGCCGCCGGTGAGAAAATATCCTTGCGTATCGCGGTGGATCGCGCCGGCGCCGCCGGCATCAAGGCGGTGCTGGTAAACGGCCGGGAGCGGTACGTGGAAACCTTATGGTGAAGAGAGAGTGCAATGGTTCCGTTTAAAGTGGTGATTCCCGCCCGCTACGCTTCCACCCGCCTTCCCGGCAAGCCTCTGCTGGACATCGCCGGCAAGCCCATGGTGGTGCACGTGGCGGAGCGGGCGAAGGAGAGCGGGGCGGAGGAGGTGTGGATCGCCACCGACCACGAGGCCATCGCCGAGGCGGCCGAAAAGGCGGGCCTCGATGCGGTGCTGACCTCCGCCGACCATGCCTCGGGCACCGACCGCATCGCCGAGGTGGCGGTGCGCCTGGGGTGGAGCGACGACACCGCGGTGGTGAACGTGCAGGGGGACGAGCCCCTGATCGCCCCGGCCCTGATCCGGGACGTGGCGGCCCAGCTTCACGCCTGCGCCGATGCGTCCATCGCCACCGCCAGCCATCCGGTCCACGACCGGGAGAGCTTGTTCAACCCCAACGTGGTGAAGGTGGTGACGGACAATTTGGGTTACGCGCTCTATTTCAGCCGGGCGCCGATTCCCTACGCCCGGGACGCTTTCGCCGCCGGGGAAGGGCTTCCCGCCGGCATGAGCGCCCAGCGCCACATCGGCATCTACGCCTACCGCACCGCCTTTCTCAAGCGCTACAGCCAACTGGCTCCCGCCCCCATCGAGCAGCTGGAGGCCCTGGAGCAGCTGCGGGCCCTATGGCACGGCTACCGCATCGCGGTGGCGGTGGCGGATGAGGCGCCGGCGGCGGGGGTGGACACCCCGGAGGATTTGGAGCGGGTGCGGACCCTCCTGGCGGCCCAACGCTGATTTATGGATTGATTGAATTTTTGTATGTGCACTCGGGCGCATTTTTCCCTATGCTCTTCCGTGGTCGAGTTTCCCGGAAAAATAAAACCAACGGGAAGCGTATCCGAATCCTGCACTTACACGAACGACAAATAACGGAGGTTACATGCGCTTGATTCTTCTGGGCGGCCCCGGCGCCGGTAAAGGCACCCAAGCCAACTACATCAAAGAAAAATTCGGTATTCCCCAGATTTCCACCGGCGACATGCTGCGCGCCCACGTCAAGGCCGGCTCCGAACTGGGCATGAAGGCCAAGGCGATCATGGACGCGGGCGGTCTGGTGTCCGACGACATCATCATCGGCATGGTGAAGGAGCGCCTGACCCAGGACGATTGCAAGAACGGCTACCTGTTCGACGGCTTCCCCCGCACCATTCCCCAGGCCGAAGCCATGAAGGCCGCCGGCGTGCCCATCGACTACGTGGTGGAAATCGACGTGGCCGACGATGAGATCATCCGCCGCATGTCCGGCCGCCGCGTGCACCTGGCCTCCGGCCGCACCTACCACGTGGTGTTCAACCCCCCCAAGGTGGCGGGCAAGGACGACGAAACCGGTGAGGACCTGATCCAGCGCGACGACGACAAGGAAGAGACGGTCAAGAAGCGCCTGGACGTGTATCATGCCCAGACCGAGCCCCTGGTGAAATACTATTCCGACTGGGCCGCCCAAGGCGACGCCAAGGCGCCCAAGTACGTTAAAGTCGCCGGTGTCGGCAAGGTCGAGCAGATCCGCGACGCGGTCTTCAAAGGCCTGGGAGCCTGAGCCGTTTAATTTGTTGACTGTTATGCCGAAGAAGATACCCGACTTTACTGATAGAGAAATCTGGGCGGTGGAAACCGCCGTCAAGGAACGCTACGCCCGTGCGGTGGAGGTCCAGCAGGCCGACGTGGAGCTGCGCCTGGACCCCGCGCTGCCGGTGCTGACCGCCTGCCCCGCCCTGGTGTGGCAGGAGGGGCAATGCGCCTTCCTGGTGGCCAAGGTGGCCGAGGGTCGTTTCCGCGCCCAGTTTTTCTATTCGGTAAGGGAGCAGTACGGCACCGGCCGGGAAGAGTACGACGACCTGGCCGAATGCGTGATTACGCTCCTCAAGGTTCAAGCCGATCACGAGCGCCGGCTTGCAGCGGAGCAGCGCACCAACTAGATTCGGGTTTTCGCGGCAGGGCAGGTTGCTGGACTAACAATTCCATCAAGGGAGAACAAGCAGCATGGCCAAGAAGAATGCTTTCTACGCCCAATCCGGCGGCGTCACCGCCGTCATCAACGCATCCGCCTGCGGCGTGATCGAAACCGCCCGCAAGCACAAGGACAAGATCGGCAAGGTCTACGCCGGCCGCAACGGCATCATCGGCGCCCTCACCGAAGACCTCATCGACACCACCAAAGAATCCGACGAAGCCATCGCCGCCCTGCGCTACACGCCCTCCGGCGGTTTCGGTTCCTGCCGTTTCAAGCTCAAGAGCCTGGAAGCCAACAAGCGCGAATACGAGCGCCTGATCGAAGTGTTCAAGGCCCACAACATCGGCTACTTCTTCTACAACGGCGGCGGCGATTCCGCCGACACCTGCTTCAAGGTGTCCCAGCTGTCCGAAGCCATGGGCTACCCGATCCAGGCCATCCACGTGCCCAAGACCGTGGACAACGACCTGCCCATCACCGACTGCTGTCCCGGCTTCGGTAGCGTCGCCAAGTACATCGCCGTTTCCACTCTGGAAGCGTCTTTCGACGTGCGCTCCATGGCCAAGACGTCCACCAAGGTGTTCGTGCTCGAAGTGATGGGCCGCCACGCCGGCTGGATCGCCGCTGCCGGCGGTCTGGTGGAGGACCAGGGCATTCCCGTGGTGATCCTGTTTCCGGAAGTGGAGTTCGACCAGGCCAAGTTCCTCGCCAAGGTGGACAAGAACGTCAAGGAGCACGGTTTCTGCACCGTGGTGGTGTCGGAAGGCTGCCATTATCCCGACGGCCGTTTCCTGGCCGAGCAGGGCACCCGCGACGCCTTCGGCCACGCCCAGCTGGGCGGTGCTGCGCCGGTGGTGGCCAACATGATCAAGGACGCCCTGGGCCACAAGTTCCACTGGGCGGTGGCCGACTACCTCCAGCGGGCCGCGCGCCACATCGCTTCCAAAACCGACGTCAAGCAGGCCTACCAGCTCGGCAAGGCGGCGGTGGACCTGGCGCTGAAGGGCCACAACTCGGTGATGCCGACGGTGGACCGTCTCTCCGACGCGCCTTACAAGTACAAGATCGGCATGGCGCCCCTGGCCAAGGTGGCCAACGTGGAAAAAATGATGCCCAAGGATTTCATCACCAAGGATGGTTTCGGCATCACGGCCAAGTGCAAGCGCTATCTCACTCCGCTGATCCAGGGCGAGGACTATCCGCCCTATGCGGATGGCTTGCCGGTTTACGTCACGCTGAAGAACGTGGCGGTGCCGAAGAAACTCGGCGAGTTCAAGTTGTAATGATGCAGGGGGCGCCATTGGCGCCCTTTGTTTTTGTGTTTTGCGGCCGGATAGGGGGCGAAGTTTTCCGGTTCGTGAATGGGCTGATGTTCTAAGAAGTCGTTAACACAGGGAGGATTTATGTCAGCAGGCTTGATGTTCGCATTGGCCAGTGCGGTAGTGGCCATTCTGTTCGGTGTCATTTCGATCAAGTGGATTCTGAGTTTACCCACCGGCAACGACCGCATGCGGGAAATCGCCGCCGCGGTGCAGGAGGGGGCGTCCGCCTACCTCAACCGGCAATACACCACCATCGGCATCGTCGGAGCCATCCTGTTCGTCGTGATTCTGGTGGCACTGAGCTGGCAGACCGCCATCGGCTTTGCGCTCGGCGCGGTGCTGTCGGGCCTCACCGGCTACATCGGCATGAACGTGTCGGTGCGCGCCAACGTGCGTACCGCCCAGGCGGCCAGCGAAGGGCTGAATGCCGCCCTCAACGTCGCCTTCAAGGGCGGTGCGATCACCGGCCTGCTGGTGGTCGGCCTGGGCCTGCTGGGCGTGGCGGGCTACTACGCCTTCCTGACCCTGGGGATGGGCGCCAGTTCCACCGAGGCGACCCACTCCCTGGTGGGACTGGCCTTCGGCAGCTCGCTGATTTCCATCTTCGCCCGTTTGGGCGGCGGCATCTTCACCAAGGGCGCCGACGTGGGTGCCGACTTGGTGGGCAAGGTGGAAGCCGGCATTCCCGAGGACGACCCCCGCAACCCGGCGGTGATCGCCGACAACGTGGGCGACAACGTGGGCGACTGCGCGGGCATGGCCGCCGACCTGTTCGAGACCTACGCCGTGACCATCATCGCCACCATGGTGCTGGGCGGCCTGCTGATCACCGGCTCCCCCGAGGCGGTGATCTATCCCCTGGTGCTGGGCGGTGTGTCGATCATCGCTTCCATCGTCGGCACCTTCTTCGTCAAGGCTCGCGAGGGCGGCAAGATCATGAACGCGCTTTATCGCGGCCTGATCGTGTCCGGTGTGCTGGCGGTGATCGCCTTCTACCCCGTGACTACCACGATGCTGGGCGAGGGGGTGATGATCGATGGCCAGCTGGTGTCTTCCATGAACCTGTATCTGGCTTCCCTGATCGGCCTGGCGCTGACCGCGGCGATGGTGTGGATCACCGAGTATTACACCGCCACCGAGTTCAGCCCGGTGCGCCACATCGCGCAAGCCTCCACCACCGGCCACGGCACCAACGTCATCGCCGGCCTGGGCGTGTCGATGAAATCCACCGCGGCGCCGGTCCTGGCCGTGTGTCTGGCGATCTTCGGCGCCTACGCCCTGGGCGGCCTGTATGGCATCGCCATCGCTGCCACCTCCATGCTGTCCATGGCGGGCATCATCGTTGCCCTCGACGCCTACGGCCCCATCACCGACAACGCCGGCGGTATTGCCGAGATGGCCGAGCTGCCGGATGCCATCCGCAACATCACCGACCCCCTGGATGCCGTGGGCAACACCACCAAGGCGGTGACCAAGGGCTACGCCATCGGCTCCGCCGGCTTGGCCGCACTGGTGCTGTTCGCCGACTACACCCATGCGCTCAATGCCCAGGCGCTTCTGCTTGATCCGCTCGCCAAGGCATTGACCTTCGACCTGTCCAACCACATGGTGATCATCGGCCTGTTCATCGGCGGCATGGTGCCCTACCTGTTCGGCGCCATGGGCATGGAAGCGGTGGGCCGCGCCGCGGGCTCGGTGGTGGTGGAAGTGCGCCGCCAGTTCAAGGAAATCCCGGGCATCATGGAGCACACCGCCAAGCCGGACTATTCCAAGGCGGTGGACATGCTGACCAAGGCGGCGATCAAGGAAATGATCGTCCCGTCCCTGCTGCCGGTTGCGGTTCCGGTGATCGTTGGCCTGACCCTCGGTGCGCAGGCGCTGGGCGGCGTGCTGGTGGGCACCATCATCACCGGCATCTTCGTGGCGATTTCCATGACCACCGGCGGCGGTGCCTGGGATAACGCCAAGAAGTACATCGAGGAAGGCAACTACGGCGGCAAAGGCTCCGACGCCCACAAGGCGGCGGTGACCGGCGACACCGTGGGCGATCCCTACAAGGACACCGCCGGCCCCGCCGTGAACCCCTTGATCAAGATCATCAACATCGTGGCGCTGTTGATCGTGCCGCTGCTGTAAGGGTGTTCTGAACAACGGGCCGGCTGATGCCGGCCCGTTTTCTTTTGGAGGTTCGCCATGGAGCACGCCCACCCTCTGGTTGCTTTCTACCGCAACCGCCAGGCCGATGACCGGGGCCGGATGCTGGACGACATTCTGGCCCGGGACGACGACTGGCTGGAATCCACCCACGACTATATCCAATGGCTGTTTCCCCTGGTGGCCCCCAGCGGCGCCAACCCGTTCGCGCCGGTGCTGGACGAGGCGCAGATCGCGGTGTTCCGGCAAGATGCGGTGCTACAGCAAAAGCTGTTGCAGGCCTTCGGCCGTATGCTGGCTTTCTACGGCCTGGAACGGCAGGGCGACGCCATCGCCAAAGGGCCGAACTGGAACCGTCGCAAGGGCAACTGGTTCACCCGTCCCACCCACAACAATCTGCGCATCTCCCGCATCCTGACTTCCCTGCGTCTGCTGGGTCTGGAACGGGAGGCCTGGGCGTTTTATCAGGCGCTGATTGGCTTGAAGGAAAGCGAAGCCGACATCGGTGTCGGTGAAGAAGCCCTTGCCTATTGGGGGAGGGCGGTAGTTTTATCCTGACTGGGCGCTTAGGGTATAATGCCCCCCTTTTTTCGTTTTCCAGGTGTTAGGTCATGGCTTTAGGCAAAGTAGACGCGGGGCGCGACGTCCCGAACGATTTCAACGTCATCATCGAGATTCCCCAGCACGGCGAACCGGTGAAGTACGAGGTGGATAAGGAAACCGGCGCGGTTTTCGTCGACCGTTTCATGAACACCGCCATGCACTACCCGTGCAACTACGGCTACATTCCCCATACCCTGTCCGACGACGGCGACCCGGCCGACGTGCTGGTGATTACTCCGGTGCCGTTGCTGACCGGCGTGGTGGTGCGCTGCCGCGCGGTGGGTATGCTGAAGATGGAAGACGAGGCCGGCAAGGACGCCAAAATCCTGGCGGTGCCGGTGGACAAGCTTTCCACCCTTTACCGCGGCCTTTCCTCCTTCCGCGAACTGCCCCAGGTGGTGCTGTCCCAGATTTCCCACTTCTTCGAGCACTACAAGGACCTGGAGCCTAACAAGTGGGTGAAGGTGGAAGGCTGGGTGGGCCCCGAGGATGCCAAGGCCGAGATCGTGGCCAGCATCGAGCGCTACAAGACCGCGGCCGAAAAGCCCAATTTCTGATTTTGGCGCCAACGTGAAAATCTGCATTCTTTCCGACAGCCACGACAACATTCCCTTGATGGTGGGCGCCGTCAAGGCGGCGAAGGAGTGGGGGGCGGAGGTGGTGCTCCATTGCGGCGACGTGGTGGCGCCCAGCGTGCTGAAGAAGCTTCAGCCCCTGGGCCTGCCGGTCCACGTGATTCACGGCAACAACACCGGCGATCTCTATACCATGTCCCGCCTTGCCCACGAGGCGGGCAGCCTGTTCCACTACCACGGCCAGGACGGCGAGATTCTGCTCGCCGGCCGGCGTATCTTCATTGTCCACTATCCCCACTATGCCCGTGCCATGGCGTGTACCGGCGATTGGGATCTGGTGTGCTGCGGCCACGACCATCGCGCCAAGATCGAACAGGTGCCCAACATCAAGGGGGGCAGCACCCCGGTGGTGGACCCCGGGACGGTCGGAGGCATTGGCGCTCCGGCTACCTATGTGCTGGGCGATTTGGCGGCGATGGAGTTCGAGATCGTCACCCTTCCCGGCGGCGGTCCCATGACCGGGAACTAAGGTTTCCTTTCCCTTGTCGTAGAGGTGGTTTTCCCGCGGCCCGCAAGGGGCCGTCCAGCTGAGGATTATGCGTATCGATTGTCGTCGCTTTCCCTCCCCGTCGTTGATCGGCTTTCCTGCCGGTTTCTAATCCATCCATAAAAAAATTTGAATTGGGATTCGGTGCCCCGGTTATAGAAGCAGGTGGGGAATCGGAGTAACATTTGCCGGCATTTTGACCGCACTGGAAGGCTGCGGTCGGGCTGCGCCAGAGGTGAGGTTTCATAACAAGATCATAATGTTGTCGCGGATGCGGCAAGCATTTCGGGTTTGGATTTTTAACTGCGAGTGAATCCGTGATGGAGGTAATCTGATGACGGAAGTTGTTGCAACCAACCAGACGATTCTGGTCGTTGGCGGCGGCATCAGCGGCATGACGGCGGCTTTGGAAGCTGCCGAATGCGGCAAGGATGTCGTGCTGGTGGAAAAGAACCCCGTGCTCGGCGGCCGGGTATCCCAGTTTTACCGCTATTTCCCTAAAATGTGCCATCCGGTATGCGGCCTGGAAATCAACCAGCGCCGGATCAAGATGAACCCCCGCATCCGGGTTCTGACCATGGCCGAAGTGACCGAAATCAGCGGTCAGAAGGGCGATTACACCGCCTCCGTCAAGATTTCCCCGCGCTACGTGAACGAGAACTGCACCGGTTGCGGCGATTGCGCGCAAGCGGCGGAAACCGAGATTCCCGACGCTTACAACTACAACCTGGGCAAGGTCAAAGCGGCGTTCCTGCCGAGCAAGATGGCCCATCCCCAGCGCTACGTCGTTGATCCTTCCGTGGTCGGCACCCCCGAGGGCGAGAAGATCAAAGCCGCGTGCAAGTACAACGCCGTGGACCTGGAGATGAAGGAAGAAACCCTCCAGCTCAAGGCCGGCGCTGTCGTCTGGGCCACCGGCTGGAAGCCCTACGACGCGGCCAAGATTCAGCCCTACGGCTACGACCGCTTCAGCAACGTGATCACCAACGTGGAGTTCGAGCGCTTGGCCGATCCCCACGGCCCCACCGGCGGCAAGCTGCTGCGTCCCTCCGACGGCAAGGAAGCCAAGAACGTGGCTTTCATCCAGTGCGCCGGTTCCCGTGACGAGAACCACCTGCGCCACTGCTCCCGCTTCTGCTGCACCGCTTCCCTGAAGCAGACCCAGTACGTGCGCGAGAAGTTCGGTGACGAAGCCAGCTCCACCGTCTACTACATCGACATCCGCGCCATCGACCGCTTCGAGGACTTCTACGCCAAGGTGCGTGCCGACCAGAGCGTCAAGCTGGTCAAGTCCAAGGTGGCCAAGATTGTCCAGGACCCGAAGAGCGGCGATGTGGTGCTCCACGGCGTGGACACCGAGGGTTACCACCGCTACGCCAACAGCCACGACCTCGTGGTGCTGGCGGTCGGCATGGAGCCGAGCGTGAAGGGGGCAGGCGTACCCGCCGAAGTGGCGGCTGACGCCAGCGGCTTCCTGATCCCCGGCGACGTGAATGGCGGCATTTTCGGCGCCGGTTGCGCCACCAATGCGCTGGACGTGAATCGTGCGGTTCAATCCGCCACCGCCAGCGCCTTGCGCGCCATTCAGGTCATCAACAAAGTTGCCAGCGTGGAGGGTTAAGGAATGGCTGAGCAAAAAGTTGCCGCGTACATTTGTCAGGGCTGCGGACTGGGCGATCGCCTGGATACCGCCGACCTGGCCAAGATCGCGCAGAAAGAAGGCAAGGTCGCCTTTGCCAAGGAACACGAGTTCCTGTGCAATGCCGACGGCGTCCAGTTGATCAAGAACGATATCGCCGAAGGCGTCACCCACGTGGTCATCGGCGCCTGTTCCCGTCGCGCCAAGACCGAAGCGTTCAGCTTCCCCAGCGTCCACGTGTCCCGCGCCAACCTGCGGGAAGGCGTGATCTGGGTGCGTCCCGACAGCGACGAGCATCGGGAAACCACCCAGGAAATGGCGGCGGACTACATCCGCATGTCCTGCGCCGAAGCCAAGCGGGTGAACATCCCCGCAGGCAACCCCAACCACGGCGGCAACAAGCGCATCCTGGTGGTGGGCGGCGGCATGTCCGGCATGACCTCCGCCTTGGAAGCTTCCCGCGCCGGCTACCAAGTGGTGCTGGTGGAGAAGTCCGGCGAGTTGGGCGGCTGGGCCAACAAGCTGTACAAGCGCATCCCCTTCAACGAGCCCTTCAACGGTCCCCAGGACACCGGCGTGGCCGAGATGGCGGCGGCGGTCCAGGCCGACGGCAACATCACGGTCTACACCAACGCCGTGGTCAGCAAGACCGGCGGCGCTCCCGGCCGCTTTGCGGTGGAGATCAACCACAATGGGACCCCGGTGGCCGAGGAAGTGGGCGCCATCGTCCAGGCCACCGGCTTCACCACCTACGACACCGCCAAGCTGCCCGAACTGGGCGGCGGCAAGTCCCCCAACGTGGTGGACCAGGCCGGGCTGGAAGCCCTGATGAAGGCCGCCAACGGCGGCGCCATCAAGCGTCCTTCCGACGGCGGCGAAGTGAAGAACGTGGTGTTCGTGCAGTGCGCCGGCCAGCGTGACGACACCGGCACCCACCTGCCGTACTGCTCCGGCTTCTGCTGCGCCACCAGCGTCAAGCAGGCCATGTACTTCAAGGATGCCAACCCGGACGTGGACACCACGGTGCTCTACACCGACCTGCGCATGCCCGGCAACAACGAGGACTTCTACCGCAGCGCCCAGAACAAGGGCGTGACCTTCTCCAAGGGCAAGGTGAAGAGCGTCGAGGCCAACGGCAACCAGTGCAAGGTTGCGTTCCACGACCTGATCCTGAACGACGAGAACGCGGCCATCGCCGACGCCGACCTGGTGGTGCTGGCTACCGGCCAAGTGCCCAACGCCGGTACCGACATCGACGCCTGGACCCAGGCGGAGACGGAATCCAACAACGGCCAGAACGCCGAAGCCGCCCAGCGCGCCCAGGAACTGAAGGTGGTGTCGGTGCTGAACCTGACCTACCGCCAGGGCCCGGACGTGCCGCAGCTGAAGCACGGCTTTGCCGATTCCCACTTCATCTGCTTCCCCTACGAGACCCGCCGTACCGGCATCTACATGGCCGGCCCGGTGCGTCGTCCGATGGACATCGCCCAGGCGACGGAAGACGCCACCGGCGCCGCCATGAAGGCGATCCAGGCGGTGGAGAACGCCGCCGTCGGCCGCGCCGCCCATCCCCGCTCCGGCGACTTGTCCTTCCCCAGCGTGCGCAAGGAAGGCTGCACCCAGTGCAAGCGCTGCACGGTGGAATGCCCCTTCGGCGCCATCGACGAGGACGAGCAGCGCTACCCGCTGTTCAACGAAGAGCGCTGCCGCCGTTGCGGCACCTGCATGGGCGCCTGCCCGGTGCGGGTGATCTCCTTCGAGAACTACTCCATCGACACCGTCGGTTCCCAGATCAAATCGGTGGACATGCCGGACGAGTTCGACGAGAAGCCCCGCATCCTCATCCTGGCCTGCGAGAACGATGCCTACCCGGCCCTCGACATGGCGGGCATGAACCGCATCGAGTACAACCCCTTCGTGCGGGTGGTCCCGGTGCGCTGCCTGGGCTCCGTGAACCTGATCTTCATCACCGACGCCCTGAACAGCGGCTACGACGGCGTGATGCTGATGGGCTGCAAGCACGGTGACGATTACCAGTGCCACTTCGTGAAGGGTTCCGAGATCGCCAACTACCGCTTGAGCAAGGTGGACGATACGCTGAAGAGCCTCAACCTGGAGACCGAGCGTGTGGCCACTTATGAAGTGGCGATCACCGACATCGAGCGTGTGCCCAAGCTCATCAACGAGTATGCGGCCAAGATCGAAGAGATCGGCATGAACCCGTTCAAAGGCTTCTAGGAGTGGCGAACATGAGCGAAATGAAATACCACAACAACTTCCTGAAGGAAGTCGAGGAGCGGGTCGAAGAAGGCCACATGGTCAAGATGTGCATGCAGTGCGGCGTGTGCTCGGGCTCCTGCCCGTTCGGCCCGCACTGGGCCCATCCGCCCCAGGAACTCTTCATGATGATCCGCGCCGGCAAGCGCGAGGAAGTGCTGTCCTCCGACTCCATGTGGATGTGCACCTCCTGCTACCAGTGCATCGTGCGCTGCCCGCGCAAGCTGCCCATCACCCACATCATGCACGGCCTGGCCTACCTGTCCAAGCGTGAGGGTATGGTGCCGAAGGGCCAGCCCACGGCGCAGTTCGGCCAGATGTTCTGGGACAACCTGACCAAGACCGGCCGGGTGAACGAACTGAAGCTGTCCTTGAGCCTGTACTTCAAGGACGGCTTCGGCCAGGGCATCAAGAACGCCATGGCGATGCAGTCTGTGGGCCTGGGTCTGATGAAGGCCGGCCGCCTCAACCCGCTGGAAATTCTGGGTGGGCACAGCATCAAGGACAAGAGCGGTTTCCAAGCCATGCTCAAAAAGGCGCGTGAGATCGAAGACACCCGCCGCAAGCTGGCCTAAGGAGTGAGACAGATGGCAAACAAAACCTATTCCTTCTATCCCGGTTGCTCTTCCCAGGGCAAGGCGTCGTCGTCGAACTACCTGACCTCGACCAACTCCATGTGTCAGAAACTGGGCATCACCCTCAACGAGGTGCCCGACTGGAACTGCTGCGGTGCGTCCATCGGCTACGGCGGCGGCGGCGAACTGCCCCGCGTGGTGCTGTCCGCCCGCAACCTGGCCCTGTCCGAGCAGCACAACGCCGGCCAGGACATGGTGGCCACCTGCGCCGCTTGCTGGCTCGCTTCCCGCGAAGCCAAGGAACGCCTGGACCACAGCCCCGAGATGAAGGCCGACGCCAACGTGGCCCTCAAGGAAGCCGGCCTGGAGTACAAAGGCCAGGCCCAAGCGCGCCACATGGTGGAAGTGCTGCTGGAAGACATCGGCATGGAAGCGCTCCAGTCCGGCGTGAAGAAGCCCCTCAAGGGCATCAAGTTCGCCGGCTACGTGGGCTGCCAGACCAACCGACCCTTCGGCATCACCGGCGAGTCCTTCGAGAACCCCATGTACCTCGACAACATGATCGAAGCCATGGGCGCCGAAGCCGTCTCCAACTACGACCAGAAGGTGACCTGCTGCGGCGGCGCTCTGGCGTTTTCCGAGCCGGAAAAGAGCCAGAAGCAGATCAAGGACATCATCGAATCCGCCTACGACCACGGCGCCGACATGATCGTCACTCCCTGCCCCCTGTGCCAGGCCAACGTGGAAATCTATCAGGGTGAAGTGAACAAGCGCTACGGCACCAAGTTCAACATCCCGGTGACCTACTACAGCCAGCTGATTACCGTGGCTTACGGCGGCACCGCCGCCGAAGCGGCCTTGGGCGGCCACCTGATCGCCCCCGCCAAGCTGGCCGATATCGCCAACAAGTAGGCGCCGCTTCGGCGGCTTCCGCGCTGCAAGTCTTGTTCGGGTCACCGGATGGGCGCTTGCGGCGCGGTTTGTTTTTTAGGAGCTGAGACATGAAGCAACCCAAGACCGTGGACGAGTACATCGACCTGGTGCACCAGGCGGTATATGAGGTGGACGAACTGATGTCCATCATCGGCGACGACGCGGAAGCCTACGAACCCATCCTGCCTTTCGTGGCCGACCTGGATAATCAGCTGCGCAAGCTGTACGACGACATGATCAGCGGTCGCTACGAGTTCGATCCCAACGGCCCGGATCTGCCCTTTATGGCCCTGGCGGACAAGATCGGCACCCACATGACGTTCAAACCCCTGCTCAGGGTCATCAACCAGACCCATCGCTTTGGCCTGGACGTGGCGGCCTGAAAGGCGCAGCCTAAAGATGAGGGGCGCACCCGTTGGGTGCGCTATTTTTTTGCCTATGCCTAGAGCGCACCAAAACGGAGCTGTTATATGGTGAGAGCACCGTAACGGTGCGCGTGAATTTTAAAAATTTCCGACCAGACGTAAATTAGCTATTAAATACATGATGATTGGTTTGTGCTCCGAAACGGAACGATTTTTGCTTTTTATGACCGGTTCTGAATCAGCGAGGAAGTTATGGAGAATTTGAAAACCGGTAGCGATGTTCTGTTCATCCTCTTGGGCGCCATCATGGTGCTGGCGATGCATGCCGGCTTCGCCTTTCTGGAACTGGGCACGGTGCGTAAGAAGAACCAGGTGAATGCCCTGGTCAAGATTCTGGTGGATTTCTGCGTGTCGACGGTGGCCTATTTCTTCATCGGCTACGGCATCGCCTACGGGGTGGATTTTTTCTCCGGCGCCGATGTCCTGACTCAGAAGAACGGCTACGATCTGGTGAAGTTCTTCTTCCTGCTCACGTTTGCGGCGGCGATTCCCGCCATCATCTCCGGCGGCATCGCCGAGCGGGCCAGGTTCAATCCCCAGCTGGCGGCCACCTTCCTTCTGGTGGGCTTCGTCTATCCGTTTTTCGAGGGCATTGCCTGGAACCATCATTACGGCATTCAAGACTGGCTCAAGGCCACTTTCGGCGCCGAGTTCCACGATTTCGCGGGTTCCGTGGTGGTCCATGCCATGGGCGGCTGGATAGGCCTGGCGGCGGTGCTGATGCTGGGTGCCCGCCGCGGCCGTTACACCAAGGACGGCCTGATGACGGCCCATCCGCCTTCCAGCATCCCCTTCCTCGCCCTGGGGGCGTGGATTCTGACCGTGGGCTGGTTCGGCTTCAACGTCATGTCCGCCCAGACCATCGACGCCGTCAGCGGCCTGGTGGCGGTCAATTCCCTGATGGCCATGGTGGGGGGCACCCTGGCGGCCTTGGCGGTGGGCAAGAACGACCCCGGCTTCGTCCATAACGGTCCCTTGGCGGGCCTGGTGGCGGTGTGCGCCGGCTCCGACATGATGCACCCCCTGGGCGCCCTGGTGACCGGCGGTATGGCCGGCGCCCTGTTCGTCTGGATGTTCACCATGACCCAGAACAAATGGCGCATCGACGACGTCCTCGGGGTGTGGCCTCTCCACGGCCTGTGCGGTGCCCTGGGCGGTGTGGCGGCGGGGGTTTTCGGCCAGAAGGCGCTGGGGGGGATGGGCAACGTCAGCCTGATGTCCCAGCTGATCGGCACCGGCCTTGGCATCGTGATCGCCCTGGCGGCGGGGTTTGCCGTCTACGGTCTGCTGAAGAAGGTGGTGGGCATTCGCCTGGATCCGGAGGACGAGTTCAACGGCGCCGACATCAGCATCCACATGATCGGGGCGACGCCGGAAGGGGAAGTGTAAGGATTAAAAAGCTATCGAACCGCGGAGGACGCGGAGGGCGCAGAGGAACTTCAAAAAGATAGGATGACGGTTTTATCTTGTGAATCCCCCTAATCCTGTTCATCCTGTCCAGGATTTTCCGCTGCGTCCTCCGCGTCCTCTGCGGTGAAGCTTTTTCAGCTCAAATATATTCGAAGGGGTCGAGCTTCCACTTGTCGGGCAGCTCGTAGCCGACGATGCGGTCGGCGCCTCCCTGGCCCACCGGTTTGCCCAGGTCCACGTCCCGGGGGGTGAGCTTGAAGCCCTGCTTGAGGTCGAAGATCACCCGCACCACCGGTTTCAACAGGCTTTCCTGTCCCTGCTCTATCACAATGCCGAGCCGGCCGCTTTCCAGGCTGACCAGGGAGCCCACCGGGTAAATGCCGATGGTGCGGATGAAGCGCTGCACCAGTTCCTGGTCGAAGTGGAACTTGCTCCATTCGTAGAGCTTGCGCAGTACGCCGGTGGGTTCCTCCCCGGTGTGGTAGATGCGGTTGGAGGTGAGGGCGTCGTAGACGTCGACGATGGACGCCATCTGGCCGAAGACGGAAATCTGGTCGTACTTCAGCTGCCCGGGGTAGCCGGTGCCGTCGTAGCGCTCGTGGTGCTGGCCGGCGACGATGATGGCGGATTCCGGGATATTGGGGGTTTCCTGGAGAATCTCCTGGCCCAGGGTGACGTGGGCCTTCATCACCTCGAATTCCTTCTCGCTCAGGGAACCGGGTTTGTTGAGGATGGACAGGGGCACCTTCATCTTGCCGATGTCGTGCAGCAGGCCGCCGAGGCCGATTTCCCGGATCACGACGGCATCGAATTCCATGGCGTTGCAGAAGGAAACCAGCAATGCGCACACATTTACCGAGTGCTGGAAGGTGTAGGTGTCCTTCTGCTTGATGCGCCCCAGGCTGATCAGGGCGTCCCGGTTGCGCAGGATGGATTCGGTGATGCGCTCCACCACCGGGTTTACCTGCTCCACCTCGATCTGCTTGCCCACCCGGATGTCGGACATGATGGTATGCACCGCCTGGTTGGCTTCGTGGTGCACTTGGCGCGCCACCGTCAGTTCCTCCCTCATGGGGCGGGGGTGGGGGCGGATGGGATGGGCTTCCACCACCTGGACCATTTTTTCGTGGACCTCCGCCTTTACCTCCTCCTCGGTCTGGGCGTCCGCCACGTCCAGGCCCAGGAGCGTGTCGATGTAGACCTCCCGGATGCCGTATTGGGAGAATTTCTGGATATCCTCGTCGGTGTGGACCTTGAAGCGGTTGCGCAGGAAGGGGTGTTGCAGCCAGCCGCAGTTCAGGTCATGGACGAACATGCCAGGGCGGAGCTGGTCGAACGCGATTTTCTTGATCATGGGGAGGCGCGGCTTGTGCTTTTCGCCAGCATAGGCCAAGTGCCGACGCTTGTTAAGCCTGGATTGGATGATTTCCTGCGCGATCTCGGCTTTGACTTCAGCCTCGCCGATGCCGTCTTGGATGTCAGCCCCCTTGCCGGTGCGATGTATACCTCGCGGATGCCGTGCCGGAGGATGGTGCGGACCTGTTCCTCGTTCTCTACCTTGAAGCGGTTGCGCATGAAGGGATGGTCCATCCAGCCGCAATTGAGGTCATGAACGAAGATGCCGGGTTTCCGCTGGTCGGCACGGATTTTCTTGATCAAGGGGGGGCCACCCTGGGCCGGGACTATTCAAACACAAATTAGACCGTGTCTCAGGGCGGGGTGTCCATCGGGACTCTTCCCTACGGGATTATACGAATCGGGCCACCATGGCTTGCTCCGCCGGACCCTCCCAGGGTATCCATACCCGGTGGCCGGAGCCGGGGGCGGTATCGATGGCGGCACCTTCCGCATCCCACATCGTTTCCAGGGGGAGTTCCCGGTTGCCGGCGGGGGTAAGAATTTCCAGCCGGTCTCCGACCTGGAACCGGTTTTTTACCGCCACCTCGGCGCGGCCGGTGGCGGGGTCGTAGCTGACGATGTCGCCGACGTAGTGGCGCCGGCCCAGCAGGGATTGGCCGGTGAGGTAGTTCTGGTGCTCGGCGGTGTGATGGCGCTGATAGAAGCCGTCGGTGTAGCCCCGGTTGGCGAGCCCTTCCAGGTCGGATAGCAAGCCGAAGTCGAAGGGGCGGCCCGCTGCGGCGTCGTCGATGGCCCGGCGGTAGGCTTGGGCGGTACGGGCTACGTAATAGGCGGACTTGGTGCGGCCTTCGATCTTGAGGGAGTCGATGCCGATTTCAACCAGCTTGGCCACGTGCTCGATGGCGCGCAGGTCCTTGGAATTGAGGATGTAGGTGCCCAGTTCGTCCTCGAACATGGGCATCAGCTCGTTCTTGCGTTGGCCTTCCTCGAGCAGGAACACCCGATCGGCTGACCGATGGCGGGCCAAGTCGCCGCATTCGGAGCGTTGGGGGACGATGTCGCCGTTGGCCGCTTCTTCCGCGTCGTGCAGGGTATAGTCCCAGCGGCAGGAATTGGTGCAGGTGCCCTGGTTGGAGTCCCGGTGGTTGAAGTAGCCGGAAAGCAGGCAGCGGCCCGAATAGGCGATGCACAGGGCGCCGTGGACGAACACTTCGAGTTCGATGTCCGGGCATTGCTGGCGGATTTCGCCGATTTCCTCCAGGGACAGTTCCCGGGACAGGATCACGCGGGAGACGCCGACGGATTTCCAGAAGCGCACCGAGGCGTAGTTGACGGTGTTGGCCTGGACCGAGAGGTGGATCGGCATGTCCGGCCATTTGTCCCGCGCCAGCATGATCAGGCCGGGATCGGCCATGATCAGGGCATCCGGGCCCAAGGCCACCGCCGGTGCCATGTCGGCGACAAAGGTCGACACCTTGGCGTTGTGGGCCATCAGGTTGGCGGTGATATAGAACTTCCTGCCTTGGGCGTGGGATTCGTCGATGCCGGTTTTCAGTTCCTCCAGGCGGAATTCATTGTTGCGGGCGCGCAGGGAATAGCGGGGAAGGCCGGCATAGACCGCATCCGCGCCGTAGGCGTGGGCATAGCGCATTTTTTCCAGGCTGCCGGCGGGAAGGAGTAGTTCGGGAGTGGGGTGCATGGTGATAAAATGGCGGCACGCCGAAAGGCGCGATTCCGCGGAATCTTCCAGAAAATCAAGGCGGAAATTATACCACCATGCCCGAGCCTTCCTTCGTCCACCTCCGTCTGCATAGCGAATATTCCGTCGTTGACGGCATCGTCCGCATCGACGATGCGGTGAAGCGTGCCAAGCAGGACGGCATGCCGGCCCTGGCCCTGACCGACCTGTCCAACCTGTTCGGCATGGTGAAGTTCTACACCAAGGCGCGGGGGAAAGGGGTCAAGCCCATCATCGGCTGCGACGTGTGGGTGGAGAACGAGGCCAATCGCGACCAGCCTGGCCGTTTGCTGCTGTTGTGCCAGGATCGCCAAGGCTATTTGCGCCTGTGCGACCTCCTGACCCGCGCTTACCGCGGCAACCAGCATCGGGGCAGGGCGGAGCTTTCCCCGGCGTGGCTTGCAGAAGGCGGCACCGAAGGGCTGATCGCCCTGTCCGGTGCCCATTGGGGCGACGTGGGGCTGTCCATCCTGGCCGGCAACGACGAGCGCGCCGAATTGCTGGCCCGCCAGTGGGCGGGCCTGTTTCCCGGGCGGTATTACATCGAACTGCAGCGCACCGGCCAGCCGCAAACGGAACTGCACGTGCAGAAGGCGGTTCGGCTCGCCGGGAAGCTCGATCTGCCGGTGGTGGCCACCCACCCGGTGGAGTTTCTGGACCCGGACGACTTCCGCGCCCATGAAGCCCGGGTGTGCATCGCCGAGGGTTATGTCCTCAACGACCGGCGGCGGCCGAAGAAATTCACCGAGCAGCAGTACTTCAAGAGCCAGGCGGAGATGGGGTCGCTGTTCGCCGATTTTCCAGAGGCCTTGGCCAACAGCGTGGAAATCGCCAAGCGCTGCAACCTGTCGGTGCAGCTGGGCAAGAACTACCTGCCCCAGTTTCCCACTCCCGAGGGCATGACCCTCGACGACTACCTATGCCAGCGGGCCGCCGAGGGGCTGACGATCCGCCTGGGCGAGCTTTTTCCCGACGCGGCGAAGCGGGCCGAGCAGGAACCCATCTACCGGGAGCGGCTGGAGTTTGAGACCAAGACCATCGTGCAGATGGGCTTCCCGGGTTACTTCCTGATCGTGGCCGACTTTATCAACTGGGCCAAGCACAACGGCGTTCCCGTGGGGCCGGGGCGGGGTTCCGGCGCGGGCTCCCTGGTGGCCTACTCCCTCGGCATCACCGACCTGGACCCGTTGCGCTACGCCCTGCTGTTCGAGCGCTTCCTCAACCCGGAGCGGGTGTCCATGCCCGACTTCGACGTGGATTTCTGCCAGGACAACCGCTGGCGGGTGATCGAGTACGTGCGGGACACCTACGGCGGCGATGCGGTGTCCCAGATCGCCACCTTCGGCACCATGGCCGCCAAGGCGGTGGTGCGGGACGTGGGCCGGGTGCTGGACCTGCCCTACAATTTCTGCGACCAGATTTCGAAGCTCATCCCGGCCCAGCCGGGCAAGCAGTATTCCCTCGACGAAGCCCTGGAGATGGAGCCCCAGCTCAAGGAGCGCTACGACAGCGAGGAGGAGGTGCGGGAGCTGTTCGAGCTGGCGCGCAAGCTCGAAGGCCTGACCCGCAACGTGGGCATGCACGCCGGCGGCGTGCTGATCGCGCCGGGCAAGCTGACCGATTTCTGCCCTTTATATGTCGCGGCGGGGGCCGATTCGGTGGTGTCCCAGTACGACAAGGATGACGTGGAGGCCATCGGCTTGGTGAAGTTCGACTTCCTGGGCCTGCGCAACCTCACCATCATCGAGTTGGCCGTGAAGTACATCAAGGGGCTGGACCCGACTTTCGATGGGGTGCTGGACACCCAGCATTTCAACGACCCGGCGGCCTACGAAGTCTTGAAGAAGGCCAACACCACCGCCGTGTTCCAGTTGGAATCGGAGGGCATGAAAAAGCTGCTGGCCAAGCTACAGCCCGACCGCTTCGAAGACATCATCGCCGTGCTGGCGCTTTACCGCCCCGGCCCTCTGGGCTCGGGGATGGTGGACGACTTCATCCTGCGCAAAAAGGGTCAGCAGGCGATCGATTACTTCCATCCCGCCCTGCAAGCCTGCCTCACGCCCACCTACGGGGTGATCGTGTACCAGGAGCAGGTGATGCAGATTTCCCAGATCATCGGCGGCTATACCCTGGGCGGGGCGGACATGCTGCGCCGCGCCATGGGCAAGAAGAAGCCCGAGGAGATGGCCAAGCACAAGGGCATCTTCATCGAGGGCGCGCTCAAGAACGGCTACGAAGAAAAGATGGCCGGCTTCCTGTTCGACCTGATGGCCAAGTTCGCCGAGTACGGCTTCAACAAGTCCCATACGGCCGCTTACGCGGTGGTGTCCTACCAGACGGCGTGGCTCAAGGCTCACCATACGGCGGCATTCATGGCGGCGACCTTGTCGTCGGAACTGGATAACACGGACCAGCTTAAGGTGTTCTACGAGGACACCTTGGCCAACGGGGTCAAGGTGTTGCCGCCGGATATCAATCTGGCGGCCTACCGCTTTGAGCCGGTGTCTCGCTCTGAAATCCGTTACGGCCTGGGGGCCGTCAAGGGTACGGGTGAGGCGGCGATCGAGGAGATCGTCCGGGTGCGTAAAGAGAGCGGTCCGTTCCAGGACCTGTTCGATTTCTGCAACCGGGTGGACAAGCGCGTCGTCAACCGGCGGGCGATCGAGGCGCTGATTCGCGCCGGCGCGTTTGATTCCCTTTGCGACCACCGTCACAGTTTGTTGGCTTCAGTGGGGGTGGCGATGGAGGCGGCGGAGCAGCAGAACCGGGCCGCCGGCCAGTCCAGCCTGTTCGGTCTCGCGGAACAGCCGGTGCAGGCCATGTCCCTGGTGGCGGCCCCGCGATGGGGCGAACGGGAACAGCTCCAATATGAAAAGGCCAGTCTGGGCTTCTACTTCAGCGGCCATCCTTTCGATGCCTGCCGCAAGGAAGTGCAGGGCTTTGTCCAGACCAGGCTGGCCGATTTGGCGCCCAGGCAGCAGCCGGTGCTCATGGCGGGTATCATCGCCGCCACCCGCACCCAGATGACTCGCCGCGGTAAGATGGCTTTCATTACCCTGGATGACCATACCGCCACGGTGGAGGTGTCGGTGTTCAACGAATTGTTCGACGCCAACCGTCGTTTCCTGGCGGAAGACCAGTTGTTGATCGTGGAAGGCAAGGTCAGCCACGATGACTATTCCGGCAGGTTACGGGTGGTGGCGGACAAGGTGTATGACTTGGCGGGGGCGCGCAGCCAATACGCCCGCGCAATGCGGCTGTTCCTGAACGGGGATGCCGACGCGGCCCGGTTGAGGGAGGTATTGGAGCCCTATCGGGGTGGCGCTTGCCCGGTAGTTATCTATTATAAAAACGGGGCCGCAATGTGCGAGATCGCGCTAGGTGAAGGCTGGAAGGTCCGTCTCCACGACGCGCTTCTTCAGTCCCTGCAAGAATGGCTCTCTCCGGAAAGAGTGACGGTTGCCTATCAATAGGCGGCAAATCAGCCGGTTACCGGGGTGCCCCGAAAAGAGTTGAAAAAGTGGGTTGACGGCATCGAAAGTTGCTGTAGAATGCGCACCTCTTCGACGCTGCTGAAAAGCGCGGAGAAGGGCGAAAAAGAAGGCCTCGAAAGGGGTTGACGATTTCAGAAGGTGCTGTAGAATGCGCACCTCTTCGGGCGAGCCGGAAGGCGGCGCGAAGGGCGAAAAAGAAA
>Ga0209269_1000395_pt1 | contig 42401 bp, 38 predicted proteins | sample MTBAKMMethaMetaG_FD_187455 | JGI IMG/M metagenome (GOLD analysis project Ga0209269, IMG submission 187455) | Enrichment culture microbial communities from Arthur Kill intertidal strait, New Jersey, USA, that are MTBE-degrading - MTBE-AKM (Arthur... | ecosystem: Environmental > Aquatic > Marine >... | reverse complement strand
CCGTGGCGAATCCTGCGTATTGCCTCATCGTCCAGAACCGGCCACGGTACATGGTCGGCTGCACTCCCCGCGTGTACGGGTAGATCCCCGGGTAGCCCAGGTCACGGCCGTACTCCGTTCCCTCCAGGTCCTCCGGGGTGTAGATCCGCTTCAGCGGCAACCCCCCACCGGTACGGAACGCTTTCTTCCTCTCCGGTGACTTCTGGAGGAACTTCTCCACCGTCTTCTCGTACGCGACCTTGCTTTCCGCGCACTCCGCCGACTTGCTCTCCGACATGGGATAGGCCCCCTCCGGCTGGTGAAATCAGAATTGGTTAGCAGAAAAAAACAAAAGAATCATAGAAGTTCCCCTGAAAGGGGTCAAACCTCCGGCAATTAAGAATAAACGGAATATTCCGTTTATTCTTAATTATCAGCGATGCAGGATGTCGATCCCGGCAAAGGCATAAAAGGCGAGGGTGATAGCGGCTGCGAACAGGAATCCCAGGAGGGTCCGAAGGTAAAGAACCCACATGTGGCCGCCTGGCCATGTCCCTCGCTGGATATTCATGACTGCCCTGGCGACAAGGAGGCAGAGGAGAAAGCACGTAAGGGCAATTAAAGCCTGCAGATTGACGGCGGACACTGTTTTTCACCTCCCGGTTGCGGCGAGAATACGGAACCAACGGAATCATAACAGAAAAAAAGAGGGGGGGAAGGTTTTCCCTTCCCCCCCTGGAAAGTTCGGTTAAACGCAATGAAGGATCGTCTCAGGATTGTGCGTATCCCTGAAGTGCTGCGGGTTTTTGCGTGTGAATCTGTCGTAGGATCGAGATCGCCACTTCGAGGGCTCTCTTTCCGTCCATGATGCCCACGAGGGGCTGACGTCCTTCCTTTACGCACGAAACGAAATGGTGAAGTTCTAGCTTGAGAGGTTCGCGCTTCGGGAAAACAGGATGTTCGATAACTTCGACCAATCCGCTTCCCTGCTGGTTCAGGCAGCGATGGATCGAAACCTCCTGGGCCTGGTAGTCGATGGTCAGGTAGCGCTCGGGCTCCATGATTTCCAGCTGTCGCATCCGCCGCTCGGAAACCCGGCTGACAAGGATATGGGCCATTGTGCCGTTGGAGAACTCGATCTGTGCCGACGCGACATCCTCGTGGTCGGTGTGGACGCACCGCCCCATGGCGTTGATGTTGACGATATCGGCCCGGACCAGCGAGAGCATGATGTCTATATCATGGATCATGAGGTCCAGGACCACCCCGACATCGGAAATGCGATTTGAAAAGGGGCCGAGCCTGTTTGACTGGAGGAAGATAGGGTCCCTGACGACGTTGCTCAGGTATTGGACGGCGCTATTGAACCGTTCGATATGCCCAACCTGGAGGACAAGGTTCCTCTTTGCCGCCAGGCGCAACAATTCTTCGGCTTCGAGAACCGTTGTGGTGACGGGTTTTTCAATAAGGACATGAATGCCCCGTTCGAGAGCCAGGCGAGAGACTTCGTAATGCAGCACCGTGGGGACGACGACACTTACGGCGTCGGGTTTCGCCGTTTCGAAGAAACGATCCAGGTTAGAGTAGAAAGGGACGCCCAGCCCTTCACCGATCGAGGCGGCACGCTCTTCATCGAGGTCGACGACACCGACCAGCTGGGTGCCAAAAAGTTCAGTGTAAACCCTGGCGTGGTGGTGGCCGAGATGTCCGACGCCGATGACTCCTACCTTTACGGGTTCCATCGAATCACTCCCCGGGTCGCTGGGATTGCGTTCAAAAAGCCGTTGTTCCTATATATTCTCCCACCAGGTGTGGCAGTTGTGGACTGTCGGTCCGGAACGAACAATGAAAAAGATTCTTGCGCAACGGTCTCCTGCCCGGTAGGAATAAAGTTGTTCCCGGTGACACGAAGTGCAAAGACCGTGACGGAATAGCCTGTCTTCTTCAATGCCAAGCGACAGAAGTTGGAACCGGAGGGCTTCCGGGATGTCGAAACGGATGTTTTCCCCCATATCTATCCAGCTTTCGCGAGGCAGGCTTGCGAGCCCGAGGGCGGTCTTTTCGTCTCCGGTTTTTCTGCGCGTGTAGCAGCAGGGGCCGATCCCGGGACCGATCCACGCGAAAGTTTTCTTCACCTGGAAACCTTGTATCCTGCCGTTGAGAAACTCCAGCGAGTGACGGACGATTCCTTTTGCCGTGCCTTCAAAGCCGGCATGCACCATCAGAGCCCATGGACGAGGATGACGGGAGGCCAATAGCAGCGGAAGGCAGTCAGCGAAACGAAGGCTTCCGGCAGATTCTCCCTTCTCGAGAAGGATTCCGTCTGCCCTCGGCCTGGATGGGAGGGCCCAAAGCTTCTTTTCCTCCAGGAAGGCCGTTCCATGGACCTGGACCGGGGCGATCAGGGAAATCCCTGTAGCGTGACCGCCAATGGCGCGCCAGGCTTCTTCGGGATCTCCTTGTGCACGGTCCATCAAGGGTCCTTTCAGAAAAAGTGTCGCATCGAGCAATCCTTCAAGCTCCCCAGGCGGGGCGATTTTTTGGATCACCTGCCCGTTTATGGAAACAGCCGGCCTGAAGCTCATCCCTGTTTCCCTTCCGGAGAAAGCAGTTCGACGAGGAAACGCCGGATACTTCCAATAAAGTAGAGACTCCCGGTACAGACGACGAGAGAGCCGCTTTTCATCGCCTCAAGGAGAGCTTCCCGTGAATCAGGGAAAACCTTGACAGGCCCGGGCCATGGGAGTTCAAGGGCTCTCGCCGCCAGTCTTGGCGCTGTTTCGCACCGTTCCAGGTCCTTGATTTCGGTACAGAAAAGCTCTCCATGTGTCCTGGCCAGGGCCTTGAGCATTTCGGTAATATCCTTATCCTTCATGGCGGCCATAACGAAAATTGGGCGAATGCCGGGCCAAAGTGAAACTAGCGTCCTTGAAAGCGCTTCGGAGCCCTGGGGATTGTGTGCCCCATCCAGAAGGACGGGGGGACAAAGGGGTATCCTCTCCAAACGACCCGGCCAGCTCGTTTTTTCCAGTCCGCGGCGGACCGTCTCAACCGATATCCCGGCCCAGCCTTGAGAAAGCTTGAGGCAGGCCAAAGAAGCCAGAGCGGCATTCTCGACCTGGTGTTCGCCAAGGAGGGGTGTTGAAAGCCTGAACGCGGCAAAGCCAGGCAGGGCGAGGTCAAAGGATGAACCTTGAAAGCCTGAGTTTCTGGGGGTAATCATTGCATCCCTGCCAAGTATGGAAAGGGGGGAACCCGTCTTTTTGGCCTGATTTGCGGCCAGTCCATCAAGAAGTGCTCCTCCAGCTGCGGAAACGGCGGGAACACTCCGGCGGAGGACGGAGAACTTTTCCCGGGCTATTGCCTCTATCCCCTGCCCAAGGATGTCTTCATGGTCAAGTCCAATGGCTGAAAAAACGGTCATCCTCACGTCACCCAGGAGGTTCGTCGCATCGAGGCGTCCCCCGAGTCCCGCCTCGATGACCGCGATTTCCCTGTTCCCTTGAGCAATGCAGAGAAAAGCGACAACTGTCATGATTTCAAAAGCGGAGGGAGGATCCTCAGAAAGGCGTGAATCCGAATTGACGGTTCCAATGACGAGATCCAAGGCTCCCTCCCAGGTTTCTGCGGGAAGGATTGTCCCGTCAAAGGTCAGCCGCTCGCCGAGGTGATCCAGGTGCGGACTGGTGTAGCGGGCGGTCCGGTACCCCGATTCTCTCAGGATCGAGTCGAGCGCTGCACAGACAGAACCTTTTCCGTTTGTCCCGAGGACATGGATGGCCGGGAATGCCCTCTGTGGGTTTCCAAGGAGGGAACACAGCCTCGCCATTCGGGAAAGGCCGGGACGGATCCCCGGCGAGGAAGCCCCGAGGATCCGTCCTTCGATGCGGTCGAACTGTTCCTTAACGGCAAGAGATGCCGGTAAATTTTCAATCACTGGTGCTGAGGCTCCCGATATTTTCCCGAATCCTCAGGATTCGGGCCTCCCCTTCACGAAGGCGCTCATTCTCCTTCTCCACCACTTCAGGAGGGGCGTTTTCCAGGAATCTTGCATTTCCCAATTTTCCCTTGGTTCGATCCAGGTCTGACTCGATCTTTGCCATTTCCTGCTTCAGGCGGCCGATCTCCACTTCGATATCGATGAGTCCCTCCACTTCAAGGTAGAAGGATCCTTGCGGGAGTACGGCGCTCAGGCATTTTCCCGAGGGGGGCATGCCGGTTCCCAACAGTTCGAATCGCTCAACCCGGCAAAGCAGGCGAAGCATATCCGCGTTTTCGCGGAAGAGTTGCTCGAGATCCTTGCGAAGGCAGGCTCGAACAAGAGGGGCTGCCTTTTGGGGGGGTAAGTGAGCCTCCGCCCTCAGGTTGCGGAGCGCCCGCACCGCTTGCTGGAAAGCCGTCATTCCTTCTATGCAGCAGGGATCCGCTCCCTCTCTCATCGGCAAGGGCCAGGTTGATTCTTCCAAGGATTTTTCGCTGAAGCCGAATGCTCCCCAGAGCTCTTCCGTGAGGAAGGGAATAAAGGGATGCAGGAGCTTGAGCACGGTCTCGAAAACACGGCATAGAACGGCCTGGGTTGCCTCCTTGCGCTTTTCTCCCTCTTCTCCCTTGAGCGCGGGCTTGGCCATTTCGAGGTACCAGTCGCACAATTCGCCCCAGATGAAATCATAGAGCAGCTTGGCCGCCTCGCCGAAGAAGTACCCATCCAGCAAGCGGGTCGTTTCCAGGATGACCTCGTCAAGCCGCTTGAGGATCCACTGGTCATGCAGGCGCAGGTTTTCCAGGGTGATCGCCTGTTTTCTCGGGACACCTTCCAGGGATGACAGGGCAAACCGGCTGGCGTTCCAGAGTTTGTTAAGGAAGAACCGGAAGGTCTCGATCCGGTTCGTACTGAGCAGGATGTCGCGTCCCTGGACCGTGAGGGCCGCGAGGGTAAGCCGAAGGGCATCGGCTCCGTACTGGTCGATGACATCGAGAGGGTCGATGACGTTTCCCTTGGACTTGCTCATCTTTTGTCCGGATTCATCGCGCACGAGTGCATGGATGTAGGTGTCCCGGAAAGGCACTTCGTCCATGAAGTGAAGGCCCATCATGATCATCCGGGCTACCCAGAAGAAAATGATATCGAACCCGGTTACCAGCAGGCTCGTGGGATAGTAGTGGGACAGTTCCGGGGTACGGTCGGGCCAGCCCAGGGTGGAAAAGGGCCACAGGGCACTGCTGAACCAGGTATCCAGGACGTCCTCGTCCTGGGTGATTTCCATGGAACCGCACGACTCGCAGCGATCCGGATCCGTTTCCGAAACGGTGACGTACCCGCAGGAAGAGCAAGTCCAGGCCGGGATACGGTGCCCCCACCACAGTTGGCGGGAAATGCACCAGTCGCGGATCTCGTCCATCCACTGGTAGTAAGTCCCGGTCCACTGCTCGGGAACAAATCGGATTCGCCCGGCCTTCACGGCCTCCACCCCGGCTTCGGCGAGAGGTTTTGCCCGGACGAACCACTGCTCCGAGAGATAAGGTTCCACCACCGTGTGGCATCGGTAGCACTGTCCCACCGAATGCAGGTGCTCGTCGATGCTGAGAAGGTTTCCCTGCGAAACAAGGTCCTCCAGGACGGCCTTCCTGGCCTCGAAGCGGTCCATCCCGCGGTACTTCCCGGCTGTCTCGTTCATGCGCCCTTCGGAATCGATGACTTGGATGGACTCTAGGCCATGCCGCTGCCCCACGAGAAAGTCGTTGGGGTCATGGGCTGGGGTGATTTTAACGCAACCCGTGCCGAATTCCGGGTCCACCATCGGGTCCTCGATGACGGGGATCTCCCTCTCGACCAGGGGGACGATAACGGTGCGGCCCACCAGGTGGCGGTTCTTCTCGTCGCGGGGGTGGATGGCGATAGCAACATCGCCCAGGATCGTCTCCGGTCGAGTCGTCGCAACCGTGATGCCCCCTTCCCCATCGGAGAAGCGGTACGTCACGTTGTAAAGGTGTCCGCTGGATTCCTGGTGGTCGACTTCAAGGTCGGAAAGTGCGGTTTGGCAACGGGGACACCAGTTGATGATGTATTTCCCCTTATAAATGAGTCCTTCTTTGTAGAGGCGGACGAAAACCGCCCGAACGGCCCTGGAAAGCCCCTCGTCCATGGTGAAGCGTTCACGGCGCCAGTCGCAGGAAGCCCCAAGCTTCTTCAATTGGTTGACGATCCGGTTCCCGTACTGTTCTTTCCATTCCCAAACCTTGTCGACAAAGGCTTCGCGCCCGAGTTCGTGGCGTGAAATTCCCTGGGCTGCCAGGTTTCGCTCAACAACGTTCTGGGTGGCGATTCCCGCGTGGTCGGTTCCGGGGAGCCAAAGGACATCATACCCGTTCATCCTCTTGTAGCGGCATTGGATGTCCTGGAGGGTGTTGTTCAGGGCATGTCCCATGTGGAGGGATCCCGTTACGTTCGGGGGCGGAATGACAATGCTGAACGGATTCCGTTCTGCATCGGCGTTGCCTTCGAATAGCCTGTGTTCTATCCACCAGGCGTACCACTTGTCCTCGATGGGCTTGGGATCATAGGCCTTGCCAAGGTTGCTGCTGGCGTCACTCATCGTCATTCCTCCTCGGGACCGTCGCTTGCAAGGGACCGGTCCACGTAATCTTCCAGAAATAGCCGGAGCTCGTCAACACCGGCCCCCGATTCCGCCGAGGTGACGAAAGCGGGTTCTTGCCCTTTGTAATAGCTTGCAAGGAGCGTTTTCCACTTTCCCTTGGAGATCTTGTCCGCCTTGGTGAAGACGGTCACCGTGGGGGCTTCCTGGTGTGCGAGCCACTCCCTGAGCTGCTGGTCGGCCTTGAGGAAGCCGTGCCTGAAATCCACGAGGTGAAGGTGCAAAACCGTTGCGGAGCGAGCTGTGTAGGCATCAACCAGGCGCTTCCAACCCTGGCGGGTTTCCTGGGAAACCGCAGAGTAGCCGTAGCCGGGAAGGTCGACAAGGTAGAAGGGGTGTTTCCCGGCGAGACGGAAGAAATTGATGCTGCGGGTCTTTCCCGGGGTTCCGCTGGAACGGGCGATCTTCTGCCCGACCAGCCTGTTGATCAGGCTCGATTTTCCCACGTTGGATCTTCCGAGGACCGTGATCTCCGGAATCTCTGGCGGCGGAAGCTGGTTTTGAAGAAAAGCGGTGATGACCGATTCGTATTTCCATCGTAGCGGCATCAGGAGGGATCTCCCTTGAGGGCCATTTCGAACACTTCCGCCGCGGAAGAGACAAAACGGGCTTCCATGTTTTCCCGGACCCAGGCGGGGAGTTCATCCCAGTCAACCTTGTTGGCCTCCGGGAGGATCAAGTTTCGTATTGCGTGGCGTCTTGCGGCGAGGACCTTTTCCTTGATGCCGCCAACGGGGAGGACGTTGCCCCGTAGGGTGATTTCCCCGGTCATGGCCAGGTCATGACGGACCGGGCGACGGGTCAGGGCTGAAAGGAGCGCCGTGGCGATGGTGATCCCGGCCGAAGGGCCATCCTTGGGAATCGCACCTTCCGGAACGTGGACGTGGGTGTCCATGGCTTGCCACGCGAGTTCTTCGAGTCCCCATTCCCCAGCAGTCGAACGAAGGTAGCCCATTGCGGCAGTTGCCGATTCCTGCATGATTTCTCCGAGGTTTCCCGTCAGGGTGAGTCCTCCCTTTCCTTTCATCGTGACTCCTTCAACGACGAGGGCCTCTCCCCCCGCCTCGGTCCATGCCAGGCCCACTGCCGTTCCGACCTGGTCGCGGTCAGGCAGGGATGGGTGCCGTTTCCTGGGAACCCCCAGGTATTCAATCAGGTCATCGGGTTCGATCCGGAAAGTGGGCCCGCCCCTGCCAGGCTTCTTGGCGTTGCCGGTCTCCAGTATCCTCCTCGCGAGCTTTCGGGCAATTCGGGACAAGAGTCGTTCGAGTTCACGCACTCCAGCCTCGCTCGTGTAGCGCTCGACAATAGCCTTCATCGTTTCGGTCCCGATGACGACGTCAAAACCCTTGAGCCCGCTCGACCGCAACACCCTTGGCCAAAGATGCTTTTGGGCGATTTCAATCTTTTCTTCCGTCACGTAACCTGGAAGGTGGATGATCTCCATTCGGTCCAGGAGAGGACCAGGAATCGTGTGAGTCACGTTGGCCGTCGTGATGAAGAGTGTCCGGCCAAGATCGAAGGGCACTTCCAGGAAGTGGTCGGTGAACGCAAAATTCTGTTCGGAATCGAGCACTTCCAGCAAGGCCGAAGAGGGGTCACCCCTGAAATCCGTGCCCACCTTGTCGATCTCGTCAAGGAGAAGGAGAGGATTCCTTGTCCCGGCCTGGCGAATTTTCTGGAGGATCCTCCCCGGGAGAGCCCCGACGTAGGTCCTTCGATGTCCTCTTATCTCGGCTTCGTCGCGAATGCCTCCGAGGGACATCTGGACGAATTTTCGCTTCATTGCCTTCGCGATCGAGCGGCCCAGGGAAGTTTTTCCAACCCCTGGAGGTCCGACAAAACAGAGAACCTGGGTCCTTGATTGTCCAGCCGCGAGTTTCCGGACCGCCAGGAATTCAAGGATCCTTTCCTTGACCTCTTCCAGTCCGTAATGGTCTTCATCAAGAACTTTCCGGGCCACGGCTATATCCAGCCGATCCTTGGACGTCCGGCTCCAGGGGAGTTCGATCAGCCAATCGATATACGTCCGTGCAACGGTTGCCTCGGCAGAAACAGGTGGCATTTTCGAAAAGCGTCCCAGTTCATGGAGCGCCTTTTCTTCGACCTCGGAGGGCATATTCGCCGCCCGGATCCTTGAGGCCATTTCTTCGACTTCGTTCAGTCCCTCACGGGATTCAAGCTCCGTCTGGATGACCTTCATCTGCTCCTTAAGGTAATACTCGCGATGGGTGCGGTCCATTTCCTGCCGCACCCTGTCGTGAATTTCGCTCTCGAGCTGAAGGATCTCGGTTTCGCGGACGAGTATTTTCAGGAGAAGTTCCGTCCGGGCGGTGGGATCCGCAGTTTCGAGGATGCGCTGCTTCTCGTCCACTTTTAGGTCCATGTGGGAACTGATGATATCGGACAGCATGGAGAGTCCTTCGATCTCGGAAAGGGAAACGACGATTTCGTCGGGGATCTTGGTGCTATACGAAACGACCTTTTCAAACTGGTCGAGAAGGGCCCGCCTCAGGGGTTGTTCGGGAGATTCTTCATTCGGGGCGGGAATGGGCAATGTCCAGGCTTCGATCATTTCCTCGGAAATCTCGAAAGCTTCAACCTGGGTGCGGGCCAGTCCCTCCAGCAATACCTTTGTTGTCCCGTCAGGCAGCCTCGCCGTCTGGACGATAGCGGCGAGTGTCCCCACCTCGTAAAGGTCTTCTGCCTGGGGATCTTCTTCCTGCAAGGTTTTCTGGGCAACGACCACCACCCGCCGTCCCTTTGCCGCAGCTGCTTCAAGTGCTTTCAGGGATTTGGGCCTTCCGATGAAAAGAGGGGCCATGACCCCAGGGAAAAGGACGGTGTCCCTTACGGGAATGACCGGCATTTTCCCCTTGGGCAGGACTGTTCTCATGAATCAGGCGACCTCCTTGCCGGCTTTTGGTTCGATCGTGGGAGGGCGTTCTTCTTCCACGGTTTCGCGCGTGATCGTTATGCTGGAAATTTCCGCTGCCTTTGAAGGCAGGTCAAACATCAGGTCCAGCATGATCGATTCCATGATGGACCGTAGGCCACGGGCTCCCGTGTTTCTCTTTGCGGCAAGGCGGGCGATGCTGCGGACCGCTTCGTCGGTGCAGTGGAGGCTGACCCCCTCGATTTCAAAGGCCTTCTCGTATTGCCGGATCAGGGCGTTCTTGGGTTCCTTGAGAATCCGGACCAGGGCTTCCTCGTCGAGCCCTTCCAGGGGGGCGAAGATAGCCAGCCGGCCGACGAACTCGGGGATGAAGCCGAAAGCGACAAGATCCTCCGGCTGGACCCGGGCTAGAAGTTCATAGCGAGCCCGCTTGTCGTTGCTGAGGACAGTGCCTCCGAAACCGATCGTCTTCCGGTTGATCCGGTGGGCGATAATCTCTTCAAGTCCCTCAAAGGATCCGCCGCAGATGAAGAGGATGTTGCGGGTATCCATCTGTATGAAATCCTGGTAGGGATGTTTCCGCCCTCCCTTTGGGGGTACGTTGGCGACGGTTCCTTCGACGATACGTAACAGTGCCTGCTGGACGCCTTCTCCCGAAACGTCCCGCGTGATAGAGGCGGATTCCGATTTGCGGCCGATCTTGTCGACCTCGTCCAGGTAGATAATGCCCCTTTCCGCGGCCTTTAGGTCGTAATCGGCTGCCTGTAGCAACCTGACAAGGATGTTTTCGACGTCTTCCCCTACGTATCCGGCTTCGGTCAACGTCGTCGCATCCGCCATGGCGAATGGGACCTTCAACAGCCTGGCCATGCTCTGTGCGAGAAGGGTCTTCCCGCTTCCGGTCGGGCCTATGAGAACGACGTTGCTCTTCTGCATCTCGACCTCGTCCTTGCCCTCGGTATTGCTTTGTATCCGGCGGTAATGGTTGTATACAGCGACGGAAAGGATTTTCTTGGCCTGGTTCTGGCCGACGACATAATGGTCCAGGAAACGGAAGATGTCCCTCGGGTTGGGCACGTTTTCCATTGAAAAGGGTGTTGCCAGAGGTGCTCCGCGGGAGTCCTCCCCTTCTTCCTTCAAGATCAGGTTGCAAAGATGGACGCACTCGTTGCAAATGGTGACTCCGGGTCCCGAAATCAACTTCTGGACCTCGTCTTGTGCCTTGCCGCAAAAGGAGCAGCGAAGGTTTCTCCGTTTTCGGCCGTCGCCGTCATCCTGCTGGAACATGATGGTCCTCCCCTCTGCGACTTCAGTCGTGCTGAAGCCGGGAACAACTTAATAGTCTAGCGCATGCCGTAAAAAAGCAGAAGGGGAGAGGGCGAGCCTCTCCCCTCGCGGGGTGTCGTAATCCGGGTGAGTTGGCCGGCGTCCTAGCGTTTTTCGATGATCCGGTCGATTATCCCGTATGCACTCGCTTCAGTGGCGGACATGAAAAAGTCACGATCGGTGTCCGCTGCAATCTTCTTCAAGGTCTGTCCGGAATGCTTCGCCAGGATCCCGTTAATCGTCTCCCGAACACGGAGTATTTCCCGGGCCTGGATTTCAATTTCGGTTGCTTGCCCTTGGGCGCCTCCGAGCGGTTGGTGAATCATGATCCGGGTGTTCGGAAGGGCGATCCTCTTGCCCTTTTCCCCTGCCGCGAGAAGAACTGCCGCCATGCTGGAAGCCTGGCCGACGCAGATCGTCGAGACGGGACACTTGACGTATTGCATCGTGTCGTAAATGGCAAGGCCGGCCGTCACGATTCCTCCCGGGCTGTTGATGTAAAGGAAGATATCCTTGTCAGGGTCCTCGCTCTCGAGGAAAAGAAGCTGCGCGATGACGATGTTCGCAACATGGTCGTCGATTTCCTGGCCGATGAAGACGATGCGGTCCTTCAAAAGGCGGCTGTAGATGTCGTAGGAGCGTTCACCCCTGCCTGTTTGCTCGATGACCATCGGAACAAGTATTGACGACATGGCTCGATCCTCCCGCTATTCGGGCTTGTTTTCTGCCGGGTTTTCTACCCCTTCAATTGAGGCTCCAATCGAAACTTCTTTGACCGTGATCTCGGACATAAGCAGGGCGATTGCCTTGTTCATGCGGATTCGGTGGAGGAAATCGGTCATCCTTTCACGATCCTTCAAAAGGAGGGAGCGGATCCTGTCAGGGTCCGACTTCAGGTATTCGGAAAGGGATTTGATTTCGGCGTCGATGTCCTGCTCGTTGACCTCTACAGAGCGTTCATCGGCAAGAGCTTCGAGGACGAGAGTCTGGCGCACGGTCCTCTCTGCCCTTTCTTTTATGCTCTTCTCAAAAGTTTCAGGAGTAATTCCGTTCTTCTCGAGGTACTCCTCCATGGAAACGTTGAACTGTTTCTTGATCTGTTCTGCTTCTTCTTCTTTCATGGCCTTGACCTGTCGTTCGACGAGCGTTTCAGGAACGACGACCTCGGCCGATTCCCTCAGTTTTGAAAGGGCATTTGATTCGGTAGCGCTCTGGGTATCGTGCCGAATCTGCCCGGCGATTCGATCGGTCACATCCTTTTTAAAGCCCTCAAAATCCACGATCTTGTCCTGGGAATATTTCCTTATGAACGTTTCGTCCAGTTCGGGGAGGATTTTTTCGAGTATTTCCTTGACTTTAAGGCTGTAGCGAAGGGTCTTGCCGGCTATGGCGGGATCGGGATGCTCCGCTTCGACCGTGAACTCGACCGATTCCTCGTCGTCGACATTCTTGTTGGTGAGGGCATTTTTCAGCTCTGCCCTAAGGCTTTCCGAATCCAGCTGGATTGTCGCGGTTTGTGGGGAGGAAGGAGTATTTTCCGTGCCCTCCTCCAGAAGAAGGGTCGTGTATTCCACGGAAACGGAATCGCCCTCCTTCGACGACCGGTCGGAGACCGGCCGCAACTCGGCGTGATGTTGACGAATCTGCTCAATCGCCGCTTCAACCATGGCATCCGTCACTTCGACGATGGGTTTTTCAACGACAAGAGAGGAAATCTCGGGAAGGACGACTTCCGGGCGTACTTCAAAAGTGAACACGGCGGTGACCGGTTTTCCCTCTTCAACGTCGCCTTCCAGGTCGACTTGTGGTTCGGTAATCAGGTTGAGGTCGTATTCCTCGACGATTTCGCTCATGGCGGAGGGGAGTACTTTCTCCAGGGTTTCCGAGTAGATGCCCTCGCGGCCGAAGTACATTTCGATGACATTGCGGGGGACCCGGCCTTTGCGGAACCCCTTGATGTTTGCCTTTCTGGACAGTTCTCCGACAACGGTGTTCAGCGCCTTCTGAAAATCCTGCGCTTCGATCGTGGCCTGGATTTTAAGAATGTTGCCTTCCTGTGAGACGATCTCCGATTTCAAACGCCACAACTCCTTTCAGGTTCCGTTCATTCAATGCCTGCAATCAGGCGTGAAAAGTATACCACACGGCATTGTGCGGAAAGGACATAAAGAAAGAACCCCCCGGATTCCCTTGGAAGTCGGTGGGTTCTTTTCGTCATGACACCCCGTCTCATCGGTTTCAAGACCTACTCCGGGATGGGACCGGCCCTGGTGCGAGAGGCGGGACTTGAACCCGCAAGGCTTTCGCCACTGGATCCTAAGTCCAGCGTGTCTACCTGTTCCACCACTCTCGCCAAAAAATAAAATGGTGGACCGTACAGGAATCGAACCTGTAACCCCCTGATTAAGAGTCAGGTGCTCTGCCAGTTGAGCTAACGGTCCACGCAAAATCGGTATTCTATTGTATTGGCTGGCGCGCCCGGCAGGATTTGAACCCGCGACCGACGGATCCGAAGTCCGCCGCTCTGTCCGCTGAGCTACGGGCGCACGTCCCGTCTTCAGTTTGGGGTGAGCGAGGGGACTTGAACCCCCAACCACTGGAGCCACAGTCCAGTGCTCTGACCAATTGAGCTACGCTCACCGGCTCCACTTTCATTGTTCCCTAGTGGCGCGCCTGAGAGGACTTGAACCTCCAACCTACGGATTAGAAGTCCGTTGCTCTATCCGGTTGAGCTACAGGCGCCTATATTTCTTTGGAGCGGGAAACGGGATTCGAACCCGCGACCTACGGCTTGGAAGGCCATCGCTCTAGCCAACTGAGCTATTCCCGCGCTCACGGCGTACCTTCGGGATGGTCGGGGCGAAAGGATTTGAACCTTCGACACCCTGCTCCCAAAGCAGGTGCGCTAACCAGGCTGCGCTACGCCCCGACATTTTATATGATACCAAGGTTAGGATCAATTTGCTGGTGGAGCTGAGGGGATTCGAACCCCTGGCCTATTCCGTGCGAAGGAATCGCGCTCCCACTGCGCCACAGCCCCGTTCAATGAGACGTCGCCCATTTTAGAGAGGCATAAGGTTCTTGTCAAGGGCAGGGAGCGTTCCCTGATATGATATCCGCAAAACGGGAGGTGGAGACCGTGAAAATCGGCCCCGAAATGGTCAAAGCCTGGGCGGTTGAAATTCAAGTTGCGTGGGCCGGAACAAGGGTCCGCCGCGTCGAGGGTGCGGATCTATGGGCGGGTATCCAGCTTTATCCGAAGGGTTGGCTGATCTTTTCCTGGTTTCCGGAAACCTGCGGGTGTGGGATCATCGCTCGGGAAGTCCTGGATGGACTCTTGAAACTCAAAAAAAGCCAGCCGCCGATCGTTCTCGCCCTGAAAAGCCAGATCATGGGAGCCAGGCTGACGGGTGCGGAACAGCTGAACGCAGACCGCGTGCTGCTGCTCCATTTTTCCAGGCCGGTTGGGCTCGGTATTAGCCAGCCCCGGACCCTTATCCTTGAAGCGTCTCCGCGATTCGCAAACCTGCTCCTTGCCGACGGGAATTTTCAAGTCCTGGAAACAGCATGCCACGACCGGCCCGGCTGCGGAGGGCCTGGCAGAACCCGTCCCGGATTTTCCTACCAGCCTCCGCCGGTTGTGCAGGGCGTTCCCCCGTCGAAATGGCCGCCAGCCGTTACCCCGGAAGCCTTTAAGGGATTGCGGGGAATAGGGAAAGGCCTTAGCGAGGCCTTGCGGGGTTGCTGGGATGATCTTCAAAACCCCCGGGAGGCCTTGTTCGGTCTTTACAACCCAAAGGACTCCGCCCCCCTGGATTCCTTCCTGCCTCAGCGCGTGGGTGACTCCCTATCGGTTTTCCCTTTGATCCTGCCCATGGCCAAACCAATTCCAGGGTCTCCTCTGGAAGCGACGGGTGCCGAATTGGCGGATGGCCTTTTAAGGCGAAACTCCCTGGCGGTTGGGAAAAAACCTGGCAGCGGTTTCGCCAGGGAATCCCGGCGACTCCGGAACCGGCTGGACGGACTCAGGCGCCAGCTAGCAGAATGTGAACAGGCTGATCTTTGGAAGAAATACGGGGAAGCCCTTCTCTCCTCCATGGTGGAAATTCCGGAGAAAGCCCTGGAAATCGAAATCCCCTGCTGGGACGCGTCTGGTCCTGAAATGTTGCGTGTTCCCGTAGACCCCGGTTTAACCAGGGTGCAGAATGCCCAGGCCTGCTTTAAACGTTACCGCAAGGGGAACAGTATCAGGGAGCAAGTTGGGGTCGAGATCCGGAAGCTTGAAATGGAGATTGCCAGCCTTGAACAGGATGAGATATTGGCGGAAGCTTTGGCCCTTTGCGCTGGAGGAACGAATCAGGGGGCCGTTAAATCGCCAGGCAGGAAAAAGGGCGGGAAGGATTCCGGCGTCCACCGATTTGAGGTCGGAGGCTTCCCGGTTTTGGTTGGAACAAGCGCGTTCGGAAACCGGCAGGTCACGTTCAGGCTTTCCTCCCCTGAAGACCTTTGGCTTCACGTAAAGGATCTGCCGGGGGCCCACGTCATCGTCAAGACGGGGAAAAGGCCGGTCCCTCAAGCCGTGATCGAGCAGGCAGCGGGAATCGCCGCGTTTTTCAGCAAGGCTCGCATGTCCCCCTTTGCCGTTGTAGAAATGACGGAGAGGAGACATGTCCGAAGCCGGCAAGGGCAAAATCCGGGATCGGTCTTTTATACCCAGTCGACAGCTCTCACCGTGAGACCCGGTTTGCCGGGTGCAGGCTCCTGAGTATCTCGGAAAGGTTGGAAGGGAGAAAAGACCGGAATGAAAATCTTCGGCCGTCTCTCGGATGAGGGATGGTCAAGCGCCAGGAATGGAGGAAAACCCTGTCGATCGGGAACGGGGCGTGCTTCCTCGGGGCATAGAGAGCATCTCCGACAAGAGGATGCCCGATGTGGCGAAAGTGGACACGAATCTGGTGGGTCCGGCCCGTTAAAAGGTCACATTCGACTAGCGAAAAACCCTCTGCGAAATGGGCGAGGACGTTGTAAGCCGTCCTCGATGGCCGTCCTTCCCGGACAACGGCCATGCGGAGCCGGTTGCGAGGGTCTCTCCCGATAGGTTCGTCGATGGTTCCCGCACTTTCGCGGGGAACTCCCCAGGCCAAAGCCAGGTATCGTTTTTCAACCGCGCGGGACTTGAAGGAGTCGATGAGACGCTCCAGGGCCTCGCTGTTCCTGGCGACGACCATGAGCCCGGAGGTCGTCGAATCAAGCCGGTGAACGATACCAGGCCTGAGGACGCGGTTGATGAGTCCGATCCTGGGATCCCTGTAAAGGAGTCCATGAACGAGGGTTCCCGTCCAGTGTCCCGGGGCGGGGTGCACAACAAGTCCTGCCGGCTTGTCGATTACGAGGATATCTTCATCTTCGTAGACAACGCCGAATTCCACAGGTTCCGGTTCCAAGTCCAGGGTCTCGATTTCCTGGATGGTCACCTCGACACGCGTTCCTTCTGGCAGTTTCAGGGAGGGTTTGGGCGTCTGGCTTGAAGAAAGGCTGATCCCGCCCTTTCGGACGATCTTGTTTGCGTAGCTTCGTGTCAGGCCCAGGCGCAAGCCGACAAGAACGTCAAGACGGGTTCCCGTTTCACTCGGGCCAACGAAAAATTCCTCCCGGGTTCCCGCCCCGGTTCCGTCAAGTGGTCCTTCTTCGGGGGTGGGAACTTCCTCTTGCCAATCCCCTTCTCCTTCAACGGGAAAAGGAGGGAGTCCCGGCATGCCGGGACTCCCCCATTCAGGACCCGTCAATCCGTGGTCACCCTTGAACATCTTGGGCATAGATCCCGCGCGTCCGGGCATGGCGATATCCTCCAGCACCTGGGGCAGGCTGTCCCTCCAGCTTTCCGGATACCGATCCGCATGCCGGTTTCAGTATCGTCGAAAACGAGATCGAATTCCTCGCCTTGGGGTTTCTTACGGAAGGCTGAGACGATGCAAATCATTTCCCAATCCTCTTCCGAGGTTGAGAGGATGACCGGCTGCAGTTTTTCAGGAGCTTCGATGACCGTGATTTCCGCTTCAAGGCTTTTCCCGATAAGTCCCTTGCCGCGGGCAACCTCGAGGGCGCGGCTGAAACCGCCTCGGATGGAAAGGATCCGGTCCCAGCGGGCATCGAGTTGCGGATCGGACAGCGAAGCATTCTCTTTCGGCCATCCTGCAAGGAAAACGCTTTCGGGAAGAGATCCGTCTATCTTTCTCATGGCTTGCCAGGTTTCCTCGGTTGTGAAACTCAGTACGGGCGCGAGAGCCCTCGTGAGGATTTCGAGTAGTTTCCAAAGGACCGTCTGGCAGCTTCGCCGGGTCCTTTCGTCAGGGGCGGAGGCATATAGCCGGTCCTTGCTGACATCGAGGTAGAATGCGCTCAGTTCATTGACGCAGAACTGGTAGACAACGAAAGTCGGAATATGGAACTCGTAAGACTCGAAGCCCTGAGTGACCCGAGAGATCAGGCCCTGCAGCCGCGACATGACCCAGCGGTCCATTTCATCCATCTCTTCCGGTTTAACGGCATCGGTGGACGGGTGGAAGTCGTAGACGTTGCTGAGGAGATACCGGTAAGTGTTGCGGACCCGCCGGTACATTTCGACCAGGTTGTCGATGATGCTCTGTGAGATCCGGATGTCGTTGCGGTAATCCGTAGAGGCTACCCAAAGTCGCAGGATATCCGCCCCGAATTTCTCGATGATTTCCTGCGGGCTGACCGTGTTGCCCAGGGATTTTGACATCTTGCGCCCGTCTCCATCAACAATGAAGCCATGGGTCAGGACCGAACGATAAGGGGCGCTGCCGCGGGTGGCGACTCCGTTAAGAAGGGAGGTCTGGAACCATCCGCGATGCTGGTCACTGCCCTCCAGATAGAGATCGGCCGGCCAACGGAGTTCCGGGCGAGCCTCGAGGACGGCAATGTGGCTCGAACCGGAGTCGAACCAGACATCCATGATGTCCGTTTCCTTCCTCAGCTGCGTGGAGCCGCACTTATCGCAAATGGCCTTATCCCCGAGCAATTCTTTCGGGGTTGCCTTCCACCAGGTATTGCTTCCGTTCAGGCGGACTTTTTCCTGGACAAGCCGGATCCTGTCCGGTGTCAGGATAAGCTCTCCGCAATCTTCGCAATAGAAGGCAGGGATCGGCACGCCCCAAACCCTCTGGCGGCTGATGCACCAGTCTGAACGGTCCCTGACCATGTTCGAGATGCGTTCCTTGCCCCAATCGGGGATCCATTCCACCTTGTCGATGGCCTCAAGCGCCTCTTGCCTGAATTCGGAGACCGCCACGAACCATTGTTCGGTCGCCCGGAAGATGATGGGTTTCTTGCAACGCCAGCAATGCGGGTAGGAATGCAGGATCTTCCCTCTCCCAAGCAACCTGCCGGTTTCACTCAGGCTCTTGAAAACCCTGTCGGCGCCTTCCTCCAGGGACAGCCCCCCGACAAGGGGTGTTTCAGGCAGGAAGCGCCCCGTCGGGTCGACCGGGTTGTAAATTTCCAGCCCGTAGCGAATTCCTGTCTCGAAGTCTTCCACGCCATGACCGGGAGCCGTATGGACGCACCCCGTACCGGAATCGAGGGTGACGTAATCGGCAAGAACGAGCGGAACTTCCCTTTCTTCGTAGAAGGGATGGATTGCGATAAGTCCCTCCAACTCCTTCCCTCGGCAGCGCAGGATTGGTTCTCCGAAAACAAGTCCAGTTTCCTTTTCCACGGATGGGATCAGTTCAGCCGCCAGGAGATAGATCTTGTTTCCGGCGGGTACGAACACGTATTCGTAATCGACCTGGAGAGCCACCGCCATGCTGGCCGGGAGAGTCCACGGTGTCGTCGTCCAGATGATGACGGAGACTTCTTTTCCCGAGAGGGCCTCAAACCGGGCTCCAACCCGGGGCATCGGGTAGGCAACGTAAATGGAAGGAGAGGATTCGTCCTCGTACTCGATTTCCGCCGCGGCCAGGGCCGTCTGGCAATCGATGCACCAGTAGACGGTCTTGAAACCCTTGTAGACAAATCCCTTCTCCACCATGTCGGCAAAGGCTCCGAGTTGCGCGGCCTCGTATTCGGGCTCGAAGGTGACGTAAGGATTTTCCCAGTCCCCAAGCACGCCGAGGCGCTTGAACTCTTCCCGCTGGATGTCGATGAATCGCCGTGCGTAATGGGTACACTTGGATCGCAGTTCGACGGGATCCATGGACTCCTTGGTCGCGCCTTCCTCGCGGAGGACGCGAAGTTCGATGGGCAGGCCATGGGTATCCCAGCCAGGGATGTAGGGGGCGCGGTAGCCTCGCATCCACTTGTACTTGGGGATGAAGTCCTTAAGGATCTTGTTGAAGGCGGTGCCGATGTGGATATTGGCATTGGCGTAGGGGGGGCCATCGTGCAGGATGAAAAGGGGACTTTCCGCCGCCTGGGACATGAGCTTCCCGTAAAGGTCCATTTCACGCCACATTTGCAGGAAGTCAGGTTCCCGTTTGGACAGGTTGGCCCTCATCGGGAAATCGGTCTGGGGTAGATTCAGTGTTTTCTTGTAGTCGTCGGGCATGGATGAACCTCCTAAAAAGTGTCTTAGCCGCCCAGGCCTCAAGGCCGGGGCGGCTTGATCGTCCTTATGGTCGATTATAGGGATGTCGATTAATCGTTTTGCTCTCCGGAATCTGCCATTTTCTCCGCTGGCTTGGTTTTCTTTGCCTTTTGCACCTGGAAGAGATGCAGGCCTACGAGTACGGCCAGGCCGACAATATCGGATTTGAGGCCCGGGATCATCAGGCCAAGGGCGCCGGCTATGGCGAGGATACGGAGTACCCAGTTGACGGGGGCCTTGTAGAAGCCGATCGTTCCGATTCCCAGGAGGAACACGCCGATGATTGCGGTGATCACGCTGATCGTCAGGCTTAGAGGCTCAGGGTCGACCAGGACCAGCATCGGGTTGTAGATGTAAATGTAGGGGACAAGGAACCCTGCCAAAGCAAGCTTCATCGCGGTAAAGCCCGTTTTCATCGCGTCCGCTCCAGCGATGCCCGCTCCCGCATAGGCAGCGAGGGCGACAGGAGGGCTCAGGTCGGCTGCGATGCCAAAGTAAAGGACGAACATGTAGGCTGCGATCGGGGGAACGCCAAGGGCGAAAAGCGCAGGCGCGGCCATCGTGCTCGTGACGATGAAGTTGGCGGTGGTAGGCAGGCCTGCTCCCAGGAGGATGCTCGTGATCATCGTCATGATCAGGGTGATGATCAGGCTTCCGTGGGCGATTTCGACAATGGCGCCGGCGATCCGAAGGCCGAGTCCCGTCAGCGTCGCCATTCCTACGACCATGCCGACGGTGGCGCAGGCAGCAGCCACACCCAGGGCCGTGCGGGCGCCATTTTCGAGGGCACTCTTGTATTTCGGCAGGGTCAAGGCCGTCTCCCGGTTTAAGTAGGAGCAGGCCATGTTCAGCAGGATGCCGTAAAACGCAGCCTTGATGGGCGTGTAGCCGGCGATGAGAAAGTAAATGATTCCCACAAGGGGGATAAGGAGTTGTCCCTTGGTCTTGAGGAGGGACCACAAATGCGGGAGTTGTTCCCGGGGGAGTCCTTTCAAGCCGAGGCGGGAGGCTTCCAGGTGCACCTGCACGATGACGGCAAGGTAGTAAAGGAGTGCGGGGATGATGGCCGCCAGGGCGACCTTGATGTAGGGGATGCCGAGGAACTCCGCCATGATGAAGGCCGCTGCACCCATGACCGGGGGCATGATTTGGCCTCCTGTTGAAGCAACGGCTTCTACGGCACCGGCAAAATAGGGCTTGTATCCGACGCTTTTCATCAGCGGAATGGTGAACATCCCCGTTGTGCAGACGTTTGCCACGGAAGACCCGGAAATCGTTCCCATGAGTCCTGAGCTGACGACCGCGACCTTGGCGGGGCCCCCTACAGACCATCCTGCGATGGCCATGGAAAGGTCGATGATGAATTTCCCCATACCCGTCTGTTCGAGGAAGGTCCCGAACAGGATGAACATGAAGACGAACGTGGACGAGACCCCCAGGGGAACTCCGAAAATGCCTTCGGTTCCGAGGTACATGTGGTTGATGATCCGGGGGATATCAAAACCGCGGTGTGCGAACATGTCCGGGAAATAGCGGCCGAAAAAGCAGTAAAGGAGACTGAAGATGGCGATGCCCGGCAGGATTGGATTTGAAACGCGCCGCGTTGCCTCGAGGAGCACGGCGACCAGGACGAAGCCCATGGTCAGGTCTGCTGTCGTAGGCAATCCCGCACGCCCGACGAGTTCGTTGAAGTTGATAACCAGGTACAACGAAGAGAAAGCCGCCACGGCGGCTAGGATTATGTCGTACCATGGGATGGAATCCTTTCGTCCCTTGTTGCTCGCCGGATAGAGTAGAAAGATGAGTCCAAGCGCGAACGCCAGGTGGACGGCCCCTTGCTTGATCGCCAGCAGGAGTCCCATGCCGGAGGTGTAGAGGTGGAATAGAGACATGGCAACGGCGATTACCGAGACCAGAAGCGCCTGCCACCCGGAAAGGGTGCGGTAACGCGCTTCAACGTCAAACTTGCGCATGATTTCGTCGAGGTCGATTTTTTCGGTAGTCCCAGCGACCTGATTCTGCTTTTCTTCCTCTACCAAGGTTAATCCCCCACTTCAGGTAAATGGCGTTACATCAAAAAACCTTCAATACAGTCTAGCGTAAATCTGGCACGCGTAAAACCCCGGCGGCCCGTGCAAAGGGTACAGGTCGAACTTCGATCAACAGCCTTTCTCCCGGGTATTTTTCAAATGCCCGGATTTGCCCGAATCCTTCGAGCGTCAAGATGTTCCTTCCCAAGCCAACGTTACCCACCCGGTAACGTAGGACATCCCAACGGTTTCTACCCCCCCGGATGATAAACCAGCCTGGGGCGGAAACAAATCGGCCGTTTTCGGGAACCTCGGTCGGGAGTCCCGCGTTGTTGGACTGGAAGCGTTCTTCCCATTGCCATATCCGCCCCGAAACAACCCGGTACTCGTCCTCTACCGGGGTTTTCTCGAGGGAATGGATGATTCGGCTGGTGAAGGTCCAGCCCTCGGGAAGCGGTCCGAAAAAAATCGCCTGGCCGTTGTCCGTGGAAATTGAAATCACGCTCACGGGCCAGGTGGCAAGGGCGATTCCTAACGAAAGAAGGAAGAGAGAAAAAAGGAATAAAAGGGTTCTTCGATACACGGCATCTCCTTGTCCTGCAGAAAGAGGTCCAAAAAACAAAAAGGCCCCTTTCAGGGCGGGTTTGTTGTTTTGGCGGGCCCGGCCAGACTCGAACTGGCGACCTACGGCTTAGGAGGCCGTCGCTCTATCCACCTGAGCTACGGGCCCACCGGAACGACCGATATCTTACCACGGGTCGAATAGGGCTTCAATCTCTCAAAGTTTCCCTAAAACTTTCCGCGAGGCGGTCCAATCGCGCTTCATGTCCCGATGAATAGCTGCGCCAGAAGGAGTCTGCCTCCGAAATATCTTCGTGCATCCGGATGATCAGTTCCTGGATTCCTGGAAACTGGATTTCTCCCCTGAGTCGATTGAGGAAAAGGACCACAAGTTGGTGTCCGTAAAGATTGCCGTTGAAATTGATCAGGTGAGCCTCGACCCGAAGGGCCCTGATTCCGGAAAAGGTTGGATTGAAACCGATGTTGAGTGCAGCTGGGTGCCACTGTTTATCCAACAGGACAGCGGCCGTGTAGACTCCCCTTTGCGGGACAAGCTTTTCTGCGGGGATTGCCAGGTTCGCTGTCGGGAAGCCCAGCTTCCTTCCCCTCTGGTCGCCCTGTATAACGGTTCCGGAGAGGAAAAACGGGTGCCCGAGAAGGGGTTCGGCCGCACGTGTTTCCCCAATTGCAACCTTTTGCCGGATCAACGTGCTGCTGACATTCTCATGCCCAACCCTGACCGGCGGAAGGATGTCCACCGACCAGTTCCTGGCAACGCCCTCCTCCTGCAGGAAGGCACAATTTCCCGATCTTCCCCTACCGAAATGAAAGTTATCTCCCACGACCAGGCCGGAAATTCCGTAGCTATGGCCGATCCAGTCCAGGAAATCCGATGGTTTCATATCAGCGAGGCCCCTCGTGAAGGGAATTCTTTCGAAGCGCGGAATTCGGTGAAAACGGCCGAGGGCTTCCCTTTCGGATTCCGTAAACAGATAACGGAAAGACGTTCCGCCAAACAGGGCCTGCGGGTGAGGACGAAAAGTGATCACGCCCCACTCATCATTCCGGCAATGAGCGCGTTCCCTGGCGGTTTCGAAAAGGCGGGCATGCCCGAGGTGAAATCCGTCAAAGGCTCCAAGTGCTGCAATCATGATGGCTCCCCTAGTGCAAGGACAACATCCGGCCTGTAGCAGCAATGTCCTTTTGATGTTTCCTCCGGCAATGCGAAGCAGACAAGGTTCTCTGTTCGAAGCGCGACATGTCCAGATTCGGGGATAAGCCCCCAGTGGTCCCTCACCAGGGAATCAAATGGGATTGGCCGGCCGTTTCTAACGTCTTTTTCAAGCTCCTGCGGGGCGCGGTAGGTGACGAAATGATCCAGCAACCGGTCGAGTGGCAGCAGGGTCTTTTCGGGAAACGTCGGACCGATCGCGGCAAGAGTCGCCAAGGGCAGGGAATTTACAAGGTTGAACCCGCCAATGGAAAGTCTTTTCAGTGAAACCACATAGGCTCCGCAGCAGAGGCGGTTCCCAAGATCACGGATCAGGCTGCGAACGTAGGTTCCCTTGTGACACCGGATTTTAAAACGGATCCTGCCCTGGGGATCCGGTCCCGACGCCTCGGAAAAGGAGGTGATCGTGATAGGGCGGGACGACAGGCATGGTTTTTCTCCCGAACGTGCCAATTCGTGAGCTCGCCTCCCTGCTACATGGACGGCCGATATCGAAGGCGGAACCTGGAGGTGCATTCCAAGAAAGCCCAGAATTTCCCTTTCGAGGCTTTCAGGTGTGACGTGCCCCCACCCTGATTTTGCCTCGATAAGGCCGGACGCATCGTCCGTGTCCGAGAAGGCTCCAAGCTGTGCTTCCACGAAATAAGTCTTCGGCAGGTTTTGGACAAAGGAACAGGTGCGTGTGGCGGCTCCCACGAGAAGAACCAGCAAACCCGAAGCAGGGCTGTCCAGGGTTCCGCCGTGCCCGACCTTGGATTTCCTGCCAAGCATTTTCCAGACCTTCTCGACACAACCCGTGCTGGTTTCGCCCGCTTGCTTGTCCAGGAGAAAAAGTCCGTCAGCCATTGAATTCGCGCATCTCTTCCCTGAAAAAATCTACCGCTCTTTCGATCGGAAGCGACAGCCGCATCCCGGCGGCATTCGGGTGTCCCCCGCCTCCATGCTTGTGGGCAACCTCCGCGGCAGAAATCTTTCCTCTCGATCGAAGGCTTACCCGGACGCTGGTGTTGTTCTCGACAAGGAGGGCGGAAAACTGAGAATCCCTTATGCGCAACAGGTCGCTTGATAAACCCTCGGTTTCGGAAAAATCCGCACCCGTTTCTTCAAAATCGCTTTTTGAGAGCCACGTGAACGCAACCCCCCGATCCGGGTCATAATCCAGCCTTGAAAATGCCCGCCCTCTCAGCCTGAGGGCTTGCGGGGTCAAGTTGCAGTAAAGCAGGAGGTCCATGAGTTCAGGACGTATCCCCCTCTCGAGGAGGTTGGATGCGATTCGATGAGAGCGGGGAGTTGTACACGAGTAGGAGAACCGCCCAGTGTCCGTGACGAGTCCCGCATAGAGTCCCATCGCTTCATCAAGGGAGAGGTTGTCTCCCCCTATCCGGCGGAGAATTTCCCAGGCTAGCTCTGCTGTCGCCCCGGCGCGCGGATCGACGAGGTTCACCGACGCAAACCTGGAGTTGTCGCCATGATGGTCGATATTGACGGAGGGCAACCCGGAAATGCCCGAAACGGAGAGGGTCCTTTCGGGAGTTGTCGTGTCAATGAAGACGAGGAGTGATTCTTTCGTGGCGCAGAGGTCACGGGCGATCTCGTAGCGATCTGATCCCGGGAGAAATGCGTAGCTTGCAGGGATCGGGTCCGGCCCCATCCACCGTGCGGATTTCCCGAAGCGGGTCGCAAAGCAATAAAAGGCGCTCCCGCAGCCAAGCGTATCTCCGTCGGGTTGCTCGTGAGAAAGGAGAATCCATTGCGGATATTTGCACAGTTCGGCAACCACTTCGAGAAGGGCTCCCGAAGGAGGCATTTCCGTGTTATTCGTCCTCGCCGTCATCAATGCCGGGGTCCCCTTCTTCCGAGGGGTTTTCGTAGATGGGGCCTGAGACCTTCAGGCTGTCGAGGACCGCGTCCATCATGCGTGCCTTTTCTTCGCTAAGATCGACGATAAAGCGAAACTCGGGGATGGTGCGGAGGCGCATTTCCTTGCCAAGGATGCTCCGGATAAGGCCCTCCACGGAATCCAGGCCGGCCTTGACGGCTTCCTGATCAACCGGGTTGATCGTCGTGAAGTAGACCTTTGCAAAACCGAGATCCCGAGAACACTCCACTCCCGTCAAAATCGCCTTACGAGCCCACTCGTTCTTGATGCGGCCCTGAAGGAGCAGCGAGATCTCCCTCAAAAATTCCTTGTTAATCCTCTCTATTCGAAAACTCGTCATAGGAACCGACCTTTCTTCGCGAGGCGAGCATTTCGAAATCCAGGCTGCAGGCCGCTCGGTCGAGAACGCCTTCCACCTGGTCCAAGATAAAGCGCACATGGCCGATTTCGTTCGCGGTGCAAGCGAACGAAAGGCAGGCTTTCGTCCACGAATCTAACGGACCCAGGTCGGCTGCGGAGACGTTCGCGCATCTCTTGACCTGTTCCAGAAGGGAGCGTAAGACTTGTCGCCGGTCCTTCAGGCTCCTGCTCCCCGGGATTTCGATATCCGCGAGCAGGAGCCCGAAATAACAGGCGGGGCCATTTAGGCCATTTAATCGAAGTGGCGTTTCTCCTCCACGATCTCGTAGCATTCGACGTGGTCGCCTTCCTTGAAGTCGTGGAAATTCGTGAAGCTCATCCCGCACTCGAAACCGTTTGTCACTTCCCGGGCGTCATCCTTGAAGCGTTTGAGGCTGGATAAGGTCCCTTCCCAGTAAACGACCCCGTCCCGGATCAGGCGGATTTTTCCGTTGCGGCGGATTGTTCCCTCAAGGACGTAACTCCCGGCGATTTTCCCTACCTTAGGCACCTTGAAGGAAGCCCTGATCTCGGCCTGTCCAAGGATCTTTTCCCTGAGGGCCGGTGCCAGGAGGCCTTCCATGGCAGAACGGATATCGTCAATGACATCGTAGATGATGTTGTAAAGTCGGATTTCTATGCCTTCCGCGTCGGCGATCTTCTTTGCATTCGAATCAGGACGGACGTTGAAACCGATGATAACCGCCTTCGATGCGGCAGCAAGCATGACGTCGGATTCGGAAATGCGACCGACCCCTTCATGGACGATGTTGATGCCGACTTCGTCAGTTCCCAGCTTGAGCAGCGATCCTCTCAAGGCTTCCAGGGATCCCTGGACATCGCATTTCAGCACGAGGCTGAACACGCTGGTTTCCCCTTCCTTCAGCTGCTGGTAGAACTCCTCGAGGGTCAACCTGCGGGCGGTTCCCCGCTCTGCCTCCCTGAGTGCCTGAGTCCGGGAATCGATGCAATCGCGAGCCTCGCGCTCGTTCAGTGCCTTCCGGAAACGTTCCCCTGGGCTTGGCAGGCTGTCAAGGCCCAACACTTCGACGGGAGTGCTTGGGCCAGCTTCGACGACCCACGCGCCCAGGTCGTCCAGAAGCCCGCGAACGCGCCCACATGTGCTTTCGCACAGAATGATGTCTCCGCGACGGAGGGTTCCATTCTGGACGATCAGGGTTGCAACGGGGCCCTTGCCCTTGTCAAGCTTCGCCTCCACGACGACGCCTTCACCATCCTGCGCCGGGTCAGCCTTCAACTCGGCCATTTCAGCCACGAGCAGGATCATTTCAAGCAATTGGTCCATACCGAGCCCGGACTTGGCCGACACGTCGACAAAGACGGTGTCTCCGCCCCATTCCTCCGGGATCAGCCCCTGGTCTGAGAGCTGCTGGCGAACACGATCGGGACGCGCATCCGGCTTGTCTATCTTGTTGACGGCAACGATGATCGGCACACCGGCTGCCTTTGCATGGTTCAAGGCTTCAACCGTTTGCGGCATGACTCCGTCGTCCGCCGCGCAGACGAGAATCGCGATATCGGTGACCTGTGCCCCGCGAGCGCGCATGGAGGTGAAAGCCTCATGCCCGGGGGTATCCAGGAAGACGATCTTTTTCCCTTCGCGCTCGACGACCGAAGCCCCGATATGTTGGGTGATTCCCCCGGCTTCCTTGTCAGCGACGGCAGTCTTGCGAATGTAGTCCAGTAGTGTGGTCTTGCCATGGTCAACGTGTCCCATGACCGTAACGATGGGGGGCCTGTCAACCATGCCGATTTCCAGGGGGGCCTTCTTCTTGCGGATGGTGGGGACTTCCTGCGGAGGCTCGACCTCCTGCAAGAGTGTCAAGTGTTTACCCGCAAGTTCCTCGATCTTGGAGAGGGTGCCTTCGTCAATCCGGGCTGTTGCAGGGACCATCAGGCCAGTCGTGACAAGGTACTTGACCACTTCAGCCGTTCCCAGGCCCAGCCTTTCGGCGACCTCCCGAATCGTGATCCCGGCTGGGATTTCCACGGTTTCAGGCAGAAAAGGTTCTTCCTCGGCAGCCGGGCGCACCGTCCCTGCGGCAGAGTCTTTCTTGCGGCGCTCCCGGACTGTTTCCTCCAGGATTTGCGCAACATCCGTGTCGATGGAACTCATGTGCGTTTTCACGTCTACAGCCAGGGCCTGGAGAATTTCCATCAACTCCTTGTTGGAAACTTCCAGCATCTTGGCGAGTTCGTAAACTCTGATCTTACTCAAATGACATCACCTTCCCGTCTCAAATCCTCCAGGAGCATTTCGGCAAACTGACTAGCCATAGGCAAGCCCACAACCTGGGCTGAAGCGAGCCCCAAGGCTGCTCCGAGTTCCCAGCGCGAGACCGATTCCAGATGAACGACGCGATCTCCTCTCTTTGCCGCGGCTGACAGGAACCTGCGCTCCACCGCGGAGGAAGCGTCGTTAGAAAGAAACAGTAGAAACGGAGCTTTTCCTGCCGAGATCTCCGTTCGTATCCTGTCCTGCCCTATCACGGCCAAACCTGCCCGGCGAACGAGCCCCAATTTCAGCAGGAGTCTTCGCTTCAGCCCATCGGTCAAGCCTAATCCTCCTTCGCGGGCAGGCTTGCGATTGCCGCCGCGATTTCTTCATAAAAGGAGGCTGGAACCTCGACCTTGAGACACCGGGAAAGAGCCTTCCTTCGGCGGGCTTCCTTCAGGCATTCGAGGTTGGCGCAAAGGTAAGCACCTCGCCCAGGCGCCCGTCCTGTAAGGTCGATCGCAAGTTCGCCGTCTTGTTTTCTCACGATCCTGATCAGGCCCTTTTTCGCAGACTCAACCCCGCACCCGACACAGGTCCGCGGACGGACTCTCCTTACTGTTTGCGCTCCTGTTTCTCTTCGGACCATAAGTCCTTTGTTTCTCCCTTGATTATATCTTCAAAGAGATCCTGCAAAGTGGGCATCCTCTCGGGTTCCAGCACCTTAATGTCGATTTTCCAGCCTGTCAGCCGGGCAGCAAGGCGAACGTTCTGTCCGGCCTTGCCGATCGCCAGTGAAAGCTGGTCGGGCCGCACGTAAACCTTAACGGATTTCTCCGACTCCAGGACGGGTTCGACTTTCACGACCTTCGCGGGGGAAAGCGAATTTCGGACGTACTGGAGCGGGTCCGTGTTCCAGATGATGATGTCGATGCGTTCGTCGCGAAGTTCGGCGCTGATAGACTTGATGCGGGTTCCCTTGTTCCCGACGCAGGCACCGACGGGGTCGACGTTCGGATCCAGCGTCGAGACGGCGACCTTGGCCCTGGCACCGGCTTCGCGGACGATGCCCCGGATCTCCACGGTTCCCTCTCGAATTTCCGGCACCTCGAGTTCCAGCAGCCGGCGCAAAAGTCCCGGATGCGTGCGGGAGACGACAATACGAGGCCCCTTGCTCGTACGACGCACGTCCAGGAGAAGGAATTTCATCCGCTCTCCGGAATTGTAGGCTTCGGCCAGGATGCGTTCCTCCCGGGGGAGAATCGCCTCGGATCGTTCGTTCAGGCGGACGAGAACCTGGTCCCCTTCCGACTTGAATATGACTCCATTCACCAGATTGCCGATACGGTCGGAAAACTCCTCGAAAATGACCTGCCGTTCTGCGTCCTTGATCCTCTGGAGGATAACCTGTCGGGCCGTCTGTGCAGCGATTCGCCCGAAATCTTCCGGGAAGACCTCGACACGCACTAGATCCCCCACCGAGATGTCGGGAAGACCCATATTTTCGGCTTCGGCCACGGTCATCTGGGTATCCGGGTCCGTGACCTCTTCGCAGACTTGCTTGACCTCGTAAAGAACCATCGCGCCGTTTTCAGGTTCGATGTGGACCTCTACGTTCTGGTTGCCCCCCCGGTGCTTACGGTAAGAGGAAACAAGGGCAGCTTCGAGGCTCGAGATGATAATTTCCGACGATAGACCCTTTTCCTGCTCAATTTGCTTCAAGGCCTTGATGAAATCTTTTCCGAGCTGCATGGTCATGCCTCCTCAAAACCTCAGTGCTTGTGTTTTTAAATCTCGTCTTCGTAGACGAGGTTTGCCTTGCGTACGGACCCAAATGGGAAAACGATGGAAACTTCGTCTTCCGTGAGGAAAACGATCTTTTCGCCGTCGACGGAATGGATCTGTCCCTTGAAATTCCTCTGCCCGTCCAGACTTTCCTTGAGTTGAACCCTGGCTTTGCTTCCCTGGAAACGCTTGAAGTCCTCGAGTTTGCGGAGGGGTCGTTCGAGCCCCGGGGAACTGACTTCAATGAAATGCTTCCCCCTGAAGAAGAGGTCGATCTCCTCCTGGATTCCACTCAAGGTCTTGGAGACCTTCTCGCAATCCCCTACACCGATTCCGGCTGTCGAGTCAATGATCACGCGGAGAATAGAACGACCTTCCTCGTGGGTCAGTTCGACATCCACGCACTCGTAGCCTGCCTTTTCTATCGCTGCCTCCAGGGTCTTGACCAACTTCAAACGCCTTTCCCTGCGCGGGTCCACGAGCTTTCTCCACCCCCTTAAAAAACTAAGAGTGGGCGGGGCCCACTCTTAGACGTAAACAGGGACAAAATGATGCGCAAAGGTGAGTATAGCATGCACTCCCTGGCTAATTCAAGGGCGGGGGTTTCCCCGGAAAGGGACGGGAACTACTCGGCCCAGTAGTTGGGGGCCTCCTTTGTGATGACGACATCGTGAGGATGGCTTTCCTTCACGGAGGCAGCCGTAACTTTGACAAAGCAGGATTTTTCGTGAAGCGCCTCGATGTTTGCAGCTCCTACATAGCCCATGCCGGAGCGCAATCCCCCGATCATCTGGAAAATGACTGCCCCTGCGGTTCCCTTGTAAGGGACAAGTCCTTCGATACCCTCGGGAACAAGCTTTTCTTCTGAAACGCCTTCCTGGAAGTATCGATCCTTGCTGCAGCCTTCCTTCATCGCGCCGAGGGAGCCCATTCCCCGGTAGCTCTTGTAGGAACGGCCGCGATAAATGACTTCCTCTCCAGGGCTTTCTTCAGTCCCTGCAAAGAGAGAACCGATCATGACCGAGTCGGCTCCTGCAGCCAGGGCCTTGACGACGTCACCCGAGTACCTGACTCCTCCATCCGCAACAACCTTCTTGCCGAGCCGGTGGGCAACCGGAGCAACCTCCATGATGGCTGCTACCTGGGGTACGCCGATCCCCGCAACGATTCGGGTCGTGCAGATCGAACCGGGGCCGACACCGACCTTTACGGAATCCGCGCCTGCCTCGATGAGAGCTTCCGCAGCCTTGGCCGTTGCAATGTTTCCCGCCACGATGGGAAGGTCTGGGTAGGTTTTCCGGAGAAAGCGGACTGTCTCCAGGACAGTTTTTGAATGGCCGTGCGCCGTGTCTGCCACGATGAGGTCCACTCCTCCCCTTACCAGGGCTTCGACCCTTTCCGGGACGTCCCTGCCGACCCCGACCGCGGCCCCAACACGAAGACGGCCGTGAGAGTCCTTGCAGGCGTTCGGAAAATCCTTCACCTTCTGGATGTCCTTGATCGTGATAAGTCCCTTCAGGATTCCGTTTCCGTCGACGATCGGGAGCTTCTCCACCTTGTGGCGCATGAGGATCGCCTTGGCGTCCTCAAGGGTCGTTCCGACAGGAGCCGTGATCAATTTTTCCTTCGTCATGACATTGCTGACCGGCTGGGCATAATCCGTGACGAAACGAAGGTCCCTGTTCGTGATGATGCCCACGAGCTGCATGTTCACGTTAACGATCGGAACCCCGGAAATGTGGTAATGCTCCATGAGGGAAACGGCCTCCTGGACCGCGGCCGTCGGGGGGAGGAAAAACGGGTCGACGATAACGCCGGATTCGGATCGCTTGACCTTGTCGATCTCCCGGACCTGGGCTTCGGGAGTCATGTTCCGGTGGATGATCCCGAGCCCGCCTTCCCTTGCCACGGCAATCGCGAGCCTTCCTTCTGTAACCGTATCCATGGCCGCGCTGCAGAGAGGGATGTTCAGGGGAATCTGGGGGGTGATCCAGCTTCGGACGTCTACCGTGGTAGGAACAACTTCGCTGTAATCAGGAACCAGAAGAATGTCATCGAATGTGAACCCTTCGTATGGTACAAATCTGTTCTCCATCATGATCCTTGCACCTCCCGGTGAAACACTTGGCGGAAGTCTATACGAAAAATCGCCCAGGGGCAAGCATTCCCTTAAAAGGTTGGCTCCGCTAAGGAAACTTTCCTTGAAAGCGTAGCAACCGCATGGCATTCCATGCACTTGCCCTCTCCTGTCGCTCCTATGCCTTCGCCCGACTTGACCTTGAGGTTGACACGCCGACTGCCCGATGGACACGCCAATGCGCTTTCCATGGAAGCTTTCATCTCTTCGACAAGGTTGCCCAACCTTGGGACCTGGGCTATGAGAGTGAGATCGATCCAGCGTATCGTCCAACCCTCTTCCCTGACTTTCCGTGCCGCTTCACGAAAGAGGGAAAGGCTGAATGCGTCCTTGTACCGCGGGTCCGCCGCCGGGAAAATGATCCCGATGTCGGGCAGTCCGACTCCACCCAGTAGCGCGTCTGATGCCGCGTGGCAAAGGCAGTCTGCATCGGAGTGACCATCGAGGCCAAGCCTTGAAGGAACCTTGATCCCTCCAAGGACGAGGGGGCGGCCGGGAACGAGGGGGTGGATATCGTAGCCATGTCCCGTTCGCCATTCAAGTGGGCCTGAAAGGAGCATCCTGGCCAGGGCCAGGTCTTCCGGGTAAGTAACCTTAATGTTTGCCGTTTCACCCGCCACGAGGGTAACCTGTCTTCCTGATGCATTCCAGGCCTCTGATTCATCGCGCGCTCCCCTGCCGAACCGCTTCAGGGCGTCGATCAGGTCCTCGCGTGTGAAGGCCTGTGGGGTCTGGGCACGGTAAAGATTTTCCCGGTTGACGGATTCGAGTCCTTCCAAGGTAACGCGCTTCAAGGCATCCGCGACTGGAAGCACCGGGATTGCCCCTCCGGTCAGGTGTACCTTCCTGAGAAGTTCCCTGCAGAGGTGCTCGGAAGCGAGGGGTCTTGCCGCATCGTGGACAAGAACAATTTCGCCCTTTGCAGCCAGGAGCCCGTTCATCACGGAAATGGATCGCTCTTCTCCCCCCATTGCCAGGGTAAGGGGAATCCTGAAATTGGGGATGTCTCCTGGCAGGCTTTCAAGGTCTTTCGGGGAAACCACGAGAACCAGTTCATCCACGTTCGACTGCAGCGAAAGAGTCTCAGCCAGGCGGGCCGACCATTCCCACAGCGGATGGCCTGCCGCCTCGGAGTATTGCTTGGGAACCTGGCCGCCGAAACGCTTCCCCCTGCCGGCCGCGACGAGGACGAAAGAAGTGCCTCCCGTCAACGCGATACCTCCCTGACGAAACGCCCGAAAATCATCCTTCCCGCGGAGGTCTGGAGGAGGGATGTGACGAAGACCTCGACTCTCCTGCCGATATAGCGTTGGCCGTCTTCAATGACGATCATCGTGCCGTCCTCGAGATAGCCGACGCCCTGGTTGGGCTCCTTGCCCTCCCGGAGGATATCCACGATTAGGCTTTCGCCCGGAAGAAGGACGGGTTTCAGCGAATTGGAAAGATCGTTCACGTTGAGAATCAGGACTTTCTCGACCTGGGCCCTCATGTTGAGGTTGTAATCCGTTGTGAGAACCTTTCCCCCCATTTGTTTTGCAAGGGAGAGAAGAGCCTCGTCGACTGCCTCCAATCCCAGGTCTTTGAGGGTGACCTCCAGAACTTCAACCTGGATTTCCTTGAGTTTTTGCAGTTCGCTGACAACGTCAAAACCACGGCGCCCCCTGGATCGCTTGATCGGGTCTGTTGAATCGGCTACAGACTGGAGCTCTGTCAGGACGAATCTAGGAAGGGCGATCGGTCCGTCAAGGAACCCAACTCTTGCGATGTCCAGTATTCGACCGTCGATGATGACGCTGGTATCAAGAATTTTTGGGGCCGTTCCCCGGTTTTCTTCGACGTAGAGCTCCTCGGGCTGCTGAGGTTGTGGGTGCTTGCTCTTCTTTCCGCGGAAGATCAGTTTCCCCTTCAAGCCTCCCAGGGAAGACCACATGGTCAGGATTTCATCCCGCCGACGGGAAAATATACGAACACCCAGGTAACCCAGGGTCAGGTTAAGGAGCACGGCAATATAGCTTCCAACCGCCGGTAATCGAGAAAAGGGGAGAGCAATCAGGTTTGCGACGAGCAGGCCGACAATCAAGCCGATAACGGAGATCGCAATGTCGTGCCAACTCGTGGTTTGGAGTTGCTTCTCCGAGAATGATCCGATCATACCGAGACCTCTTACGAAATAACTGGTAATAATGAAGCCGGCGAGGGACAGGAAACCAATGAACAAAAGGTTCACCGCGATCACGTGACTCATCGAAATTCCTGGCCACCAGCCCTGCTTGAGTGCGAACTGGGCCATCTGGTATCCTGCAACGCCGCCTAGCAAAGCAAACAGGATTCGCGTACCTGCCTTCATGATCCTTCCAAATCCCTCTGCCATGTTCTCACTCCTTCCTATTGAATTTCCCGCGGTTCCGTGTCGGCGACCTTTTGCCTGGCTTCGAGGGCAGCGTGAAGTGTCACCCGGTCCGCATACCCGATACTGCCTCCGACAGGAAGTCCGTATGCCAGTCTTGATAGCCGGATTCCGCAGTTTCTTAGCGCATCAAGGACGGCAAAATAAGTGAGATCCCCTTCCACGCAGGGATTGGTTGCTATGATGACCTCTCTTATCCCCAGTTCCAGGACGCGGCTCCGGATCGCCTCCAGGACGCGGCTGTCGAGGTCTTCACCGTCAAGGGGTGAAACGCGTCCTCCCAGGACGTGGTAAAGTCCGCTGAAAACAGAGGCTTGCTCAAGGCACATCAGGTCCTCGGCCGTTTCGACCACGCACAAAACTTTGCGGTCTCTCAAGGGGTCCGTGCAAACCGGGCACGGGTCGTCTTCCGTGTAATTCCCGCATTCCGGGCAAGGATGCAGGCGTTCCTTCAGGGTCCTGACCGCCTCGGATAAATCCCGGCTAAAAGCTTCCGGTTGTCCCAGCAAGTGGAACACAATGCGTCGGGCGCTTTTTTCCCCGATGCCCGGTAACCTGCAGAGTGCGGCGGTCAATTTTTCGATCGGGAGGGGAAGGGACAAGGTTAGCCCTGCCTGCCCTACATCATGCCCGGGAAACCCATGCCGCCAGTGACGCCGCTCATGCGCTCCCCTGCGATTTCCCGACTCTTCCGGACCGCGTCGTTAACGGCCGCGACGATGAGATCCTCGAGCATTTCCGTGTCTTCCGGGTTGACGACTTCCTTCTCCAGGTGAACAGAGAGGATGTCCCCCTGTCCGTTCACGGTGGCCTTTACCATGCCCCCTCCCGCCATTCCTTCTATCCGCTCGTTGGCCAGCTCTTCCTGGATTCGGGCCATGTCGGCCTGCATTTTCTGGGCCTGTTTAAGGATCTTGTCGAATTTCACGCGAATTCCCTCCTTGTTTGGTTTGCTCAATCGTGATGATAGGACGAACCCTTCAGGATCGAAAAGGCCCGGTATACCTGTTCAGCCAGAACGACAAGGCAGAGTTCGTGGGGAAATGTCATCGGAGAGAGAGCGAGCGTTTCGTCCGCCCTTTCCCGGACCCTGGATGAAACGCCGAACGCCCCACCCACCAGGAGGCACAGCCGCCCCTCCGACGACTCCATTTTATTCGATAACCACCCTGCCAGGTTAACACTTGTCATCATTTTCCCATTTTCGTCAAGGAGAACAAGCGTATCCCTCGGGGAAACCATCCTGAGTATTCTCTCCCCCTCCGTTTCGCGCATCGAATCGGGATCCTTGCCGCGGCTTTCCTTGATGGTCTCGTGGAGGACCGGGCAGAATCGCGAAACACGCCGGAGATAATCGGCGAAAGCTTCACGGAGCGGTTCGGATCTCACCCGGCCGACGCTGAGGAGTACGAGCTTCACTGGCAGTCCTCGCACGAACGGACTAGCCGCCGCAGCTCAATCGGCTCAAAGACCTTTTTCTTTCCGCAACCGAGGCACTCCAATTCTACGAATACCCCGATGGAGAGGATTCGCCATTTTTCGCTCCCGCAGGGGTGCTTTTTCCGCAGTTTCAGGATAGCCCCGGGTTTAAAAGGGTCGGTAAAACTCACGGCGAGGGCCTTTCGCTCGTGGAGGATTCCTGTTTGCGAAGGGCCTTGGTTCGCAACCGCTTGACGTTGAAAAGCTCCTGCCGTTCCCGTTCGGAGAGGATTTCCCGGATTCTCTTGAGGTCTTTCTCCAACGAAGGCAACAAGAGGTGCTGAAGTGTGTTGATTTTCTGGAGTGTCCTTTTCAGTTCCCGGCCAAGGGCTTGGAGCTTGGCCTTCTTGTTGATGAACTCCCAGACCAGCGGCTTGCCTTCCTCGAGCGATTTAAGCAGGTCGTCCAGGTTCAGGGATGCCAGTGCCGGGTCATAGGCCAATCCCTCCGATTCCGCGGAGAGACCTCCGTAGGGACTATCGAACTGCGGATAGCGGCAACCCATGAGGACGTGGACGGCCGAGTGTATTTCGAGGGGCGGCGAAACAGGTTTCAGGACGCGGAGCGCGAAATGTCCGTCAAAAATACGAACAAGTGAATAGGAAAATGAAAGCTTTCCGCAAAGATCCAAAAACTGTTTTTCAAGTTCCCGGAAGAGTCGTCTATCCTCTTCGATCGCCCGGAGAAGGGCGTCCCTTTTTTTCTCCAGGAGCAGTTTCCCATACTGTACGACGACAATCTGCCGCCTTAGGGAAAGAAGTTGATCCCTTGTCGGAGGCCTGCTCATGGGCTAATCGTCCTTCCCCCTGGCCATCCGGCTGGAAACGAGGTCATCGGGCAGCCTGTAAAGCTCGGAAGCGGGAAGCTCGGCCAGGGATTTCCACGATTCCTCGATCGAGGCCAAAAGGTCTCTCCTTGATTCTCCCTGGTTGACAAACTGCTTTTCGAAGGCCGAACCGAAACGGATATAGCGGTGTTCAAGGGGAGAAAGGCCTTCCTCCCCCACGATCAGCTTGAGGCGCTCGAGTTCCCGTGAACGGGCATATGCGGCATATAACTGGTCTGCCATCGATCGGTGCTCGGGTACGGTACGCCCCTTTCCTATCCCCTTGTTCATCAGCCGGCTAAGGCTGGGAAGCACGTTTACCGGGGGATAGATACCCCTATCGTGGAGGTTCCGGTCCAGGACAATTTGCCCTTCCGTGATGTAGCCCGAGAGGTCGACGACAGGATGTGTCATGTCATCGTCAGGCATCGTTATGATGGGAATTTGCGTGACGCTTCCGGCACATCCGTGCACGCAGCCCGCCCTTTCATAAAGGCTGGCGAGGTCGGAGTACATGTAGCCCGGGAAACCCCGTCTTCCTGGAACTTCCTCTCGCGCGGCGCTTATTTCCCTCAGGGCTTCGCAATAATGGAGCATGTCCGTCATCACGACGAGGACGTCATATCCTTTCTCGAAGGCAAAATATTCGGCTACGCTCAAGGCCATCCTAGGCGTCAGGAGGCGTTCAACCGCGGAATCGCTTGCCAGGTTGATAAAAAAGACGCCATTGTTCAGGGCCCCGGTTTTCTCGAAATCGTCGAGGAAATATCCGGCTTCGCGTGCCGTTATGCCGATAGCAGCAAAAACGACGACGAAAGAGGTTTCTTTCCCCGGAACGCTTGCCTGCCGTACGATCTGTGCCGCCAAGCGGTTTGCCGGAAGCCCGGCACCTGAAAAGATGGGAAGTTTTTGTCCCCTGACCAGCGTATTCATGAGGTCGACCGTCGAGATGCCTGTCTCGACAAAGGCATTGGGGCTTGTACGGGCGACAGGGTTGAGGGGTAATCCATTAACCGGGATGGTTTTCTCGACAAAAGCGAGGGGTGTCCCATCCACAGGCCGTCCCCGCCCATCCAGGACTCGGCCCAGAAGGGAAATCCCGACGGGGACGCGGACAATATCCCTTTCAAGCCAGACGGTCGTTCCACCTGAATGGAGTCCCATCGTTCCCTCGAAAACCTGGATGGCACAGAGATCCCCGTCCACCTGGAGAATCTGCCCTGTCCTCAAGCCATCGGGCGTTTCGATCAGGACCCGCTCCCCGAATCCCGCTTCACGGACGCCCGAAACAAGAAGCAGCGGGCCGACGATTCCCTTAACGGATCCGTATCCTTCCCTGTAGAGATTCATCGGACCACCACCTCGATCCTGTCAAGGTTCTCCTTCGTTTCTTCCAGCCACCGGGCGGCAAGCCCGGGAAAGTCTGCGTCCGGGGTTCCCCTTAGCCTGAGCAAGCCGGCCCTTAGCGGAAGTTCGGAGAATTGTTCGTAAATCAAGCCTTCTTTCAGGCGTAGAGATACAAAGACATCGAGTGTCCTTAAGGTTTCAAGCAATCCCTTCATTTTCGCGAGGGAACAAAAAGCATCAATACTGTCAAAGGCGTTTTGCTGAAGGTAAACGACGCGAAACAGCTCGGAAAGGTTCAAGGTCCACTTATCCTGTTCGGAAAGGCCGTCCCGGCCCACGAGCTGGACCAGTTCCAGCAGGGATTTTTCCTGGGAAAGGGTTTCGGAAAGGAAGAGGCGCAGGCGGGACCACTCTTCCCCCAGCTCCTGTGCGAACATCCCGGCGAGCGATTCATCATAGAGAGTGTAGCTGTTCTGCCAGTTGATCGCAGGGAAATGCCTCTGCTGGGCGAGAGACTTGTCGAGAGCCCAGAATGTCCCGGAAAGCCTCAGGCTCGACTGGGTAACCGGTTCCGAAAAGTCTCCCCCGGGAGGGCTTACCGCGTTGATGACCGAAATCGAACCTTCCTGCCCTGCTTCACCGAGGGTCGTGATCCTCCCGGCTCTTTCGTAATACTGGGCGAGACGTGTTCCGAGGTAGGCGGGGTATCCTTCTTCCCCCGGCATTTCCTCCAACCTTCCGCCGATCTCGCGCAAGGCTTCCGCCCACCTCGAGGTCGAGTCCGCCATGATGGCTACGGCATACCCCATGTCCCGGTAAAACTCCGCGATCGTCATTCCGAGGTAGATGCTGGCTTCTCGTGCGGCTACGGGCATGTTCGAAGTGTTGGCAACCAGAACCATCCGTTCCATGAGCGGGATATTGTGGTAAGGGTCCATGAGGGTAGGGAACTCCTCAAGGACCTCGGTCATTTCGTTTCCGCGCTCTCCGCAACCGATGTAGACGATGACGTCGGCATTGCACCATTTTGCCAGGGATTGCTGCGTCACTGTCTTTCCGGTCCCGAATCCGCCCGGGATGACTGCTGCCCCGCCCAGAGCCATGGGGAAAAGCGTGTCAAGGATGCGTTGTCCTGTCATGAGCGGCCTGTTGAAAGGCAGCCTTGAGGAGAAGGGGCGGGCCCGCCTGACTTCCCAACGGTGTGAAAAAGCGATCTCCCGCCCGTCCTCGAGACGGCATACGGGTTCACGGAGGCTCATTTCTCCGGGAGGGGCAATCCAAGCTATTCGCCCAGGGAGGGTATTGGGGGGCAGCATGACCTTGTGCAGGATACGAGCCCCTTCGGGAAGCGTGCCGAGGGTTTCCCCCGGACGGATCGTGTCTCCGGGAGCGGCCTGCGGAGAAAAAAACCACTTCCGGCATTCGTCGAGCGTACCGATGTTTGCCCCGCGACCTATGTAGAGTCCTTCCTCGCGGAGTCGCGCCAGGGGGCGGCCGATCCCGTCGAGGACGCTTCCCAAGAGGCCGGGACCCAGTTCGACGGAGAGTAGTTCCCCGGAAAAGGCGACCGGTTCGCCGACTCTCATCCCGGAGGTTTCCTCATACACCTGGACGTCGACGGCCCCGCCCCGGATCCGTATGACCTCGCCCAAGAGGGATTCTCGCCCCGCGTGGACGATCTCGAACATCCGTACGGGAAAATTTACGGCCGCACGTACAACGGGTCCCGAGATTCCGATGACGCTGCCGATCTTGTTCATGCACTCACCTCAACCGAGCGAAGATTTCAGGCCTGGAAAGGTTATCCAGACGGGTTTTTGCATTTTGAGAAGGCGCAGCCTGACAAAATCGGGAACTTTGTCGAACCATTCCTGCTCGACGATCACCAGAGAGACGTTTCCTTCAAGAAAAGTCTTCATGATTTCCCCCAGGGCGGAAGGATCTTCACAGACGAGTGGCTCGAACCCCATTAATACCCAAAGGTCGACGAAAACCTGTTCCCCCAGGACAATCACTCTTTCCGCATGTGGGGCTGTCATGAGGGGCGCTCCTCGCTCGTGACATCGATGAGTCGCCGGGAAATCTCCTTCGATGGATGTCCCAATGCCAGTCCCACTGCGAGGATATTAAGGTTCTGCCATTCCAGGAGCAGGCGTGAGAGGTAGGAGACGGCGACCTCGAATCCAAGGAGATTCCTGCGGTAAAGGAAAGATTGCCATCGCCAGAAGGCCGTGTTGAATTCCCCCTGGAGGGTCCTGGCGGACCCCTCTTCGAGACTTGCTCCCGGGATTTCCCTCATCCAGGGAGTGCCTTCGACAAGGGACCTGATGGTAGCGGAAGTCTCGAGTCGTTCTGCGGGAAGCCATTTGCCGAATGGAAGAAAGGGGATGGCCTCATTTGTGTCATTCTCTCTTTCCCGATGGTTCCTGAACCAGATCCCAATGTTCCAAAGGTCGACCGAGCGCCCCATGACTTCAATGGCCGTGTCGCTGCCCGAACCACGGATCTTTCCGAAGAGGTCGTTTAGATAGGCAAGAAAAGCCGTCAGGAGTTGTCGTTCCGCAAAAGGAAGAGATTGGCCTGTTTGTCTTGCTTCCAGGGCTTCACCCAGTGCGATGGCAAGCGGGTCCCCGTTGGCCAGGCATTTTTCCCGGGCATCCAGGACAGAGTTTGCAGTCCAAAGGGCCCCGAAAAAATCCGTCCCGAGTTCGCCATAGGCATGCCAGCTTGGGCTCTTTACGGGATCGCGGCCTAGAGAAAGCCCGCGTAAAACCAGGCGGCAATTATGAAGGTCTGATCGGGTTGTCACAACCTTCAAAAGTTCCCGGGGTTCTCCCTGGGCTAGAAAGACGGTAGCGCGGATACGTTCCGCCACCCCGAGGGAAACCGCCATCTCGATACGAGCGAGAGGAGAGGTTTCCAGGGATACAAGGTGGGCACGGTAGCTCTCGGCATAGGTTGAATCGAGAAGAAAAAGTTCCAGTTCCCGGATCGTTCCGGCCGAAAGCCGGCGAAGGTCACGAGGCTGGATAAACGAAGTCAGCCTGGCCCGAAGCCGGGCGTTAAGATAGCCGTAATTCTGTGAGAGGTTCCTGGACATCGCTAACGAGACCGGCCAAACGCCCGGAAAGGTTTTCCACCATCATCGGCTTCAACCTCTCCCAGCGAGTTCGCAGGGAGTTGTCGACAAGATGCGTGCCGCTTTCCGCGTCCAGCGCCAGGACTCCTCCCATTGCCAGATCCGCGGTTTCCTCGATCCGGGCAATCCGTGGATCTTCCTCGAGAAGAACTGCCTCCCCCTCGCCTACACGAAGGATCGCTTTCGGGGCTCCGAGGGCGTCCAGGGCTTCCCGGGCCAAGTCGTTAAGGACAGCCCCATAAATTTCCCGGCTTGAACGGAGGGATGTGACCTGTTCCACGACCCGTTCATCCAGCCGGGCAGTTATCTCGCTTATGGTGCCGAGGACGCGGGAACGCAATTCCCGGAAGGCTGATTGCCTGTCTATCGCGAGTTTTTTCTCGAACTCGACCGCCTGCTTTTCGCGGATACGCTGGACCTTTGTTTCGACCTCTATCCTCCGGGTGGCGATGAGCGCAGAAAATTCCTTCTCGAAACGCTCTTCCATCGCTTCGAGTTTTCTGCCGTATTCGTCCTGTAGAGCGCGCTTGAAGGACTCGAGCGCCTCCCTTTCATCCCCGGGGAGATTACGGAAACCCATGGGCGGGAAAGTTTCAGGCGAGTTGGAGGATCATCATGATGGCGACGACGAAACCGAGGATGACAATCGTCTCGGGAATCGCTTCCATGATGATCATCGTGCCGGAGGTTTCCGGTTTTTCCGCCACCGTACCGGCGCCTGCCGCGCCAATCTTGGCCTGGGCGTAGGCTGTTGCCATGGCGGGGATTCCGATTGCGAGAGAAGCGGCAAGGGCTAACAGGGCTTTTTCCAAGAGAATCTCCTCCTCGAGAAGGGGCGGAATTCCTTACCGCCTCCTTGATAAAACTTGCTGAAAAATTCGACGTAATGCAGACGGGCGGAATGCAGCCCGGATCCACCGATCGCAAGGACAAAATTCAGGATGTGGATGATGAGGGCCATCAGGATACCCAGGAAGGATAAGCCGAGGACGTCGACGAAACGGGTTGCCACGATCGCGAGGATTGCCGATGAAAGACCGATGGCTGCGATTCGGACATAACTCAGCACATTGCCGAGCGCGCTGAAGGTTTCGATGACCCCCCCGAGTTTCCCTCCCGCCAGCAAGAGGGCGGTTCCGATGACGAGAAAGCTGATATTGAGGGAGAAAAAAGGCCTTGGCATGTTGAGGCGCACGATGAAAAGAAGCCCGACGAGTGAAAGCAGGACGATCAGGGAGCCAAGGCGTTCCATCCAGAGGTGTCGGTGTTTTTTGCGCACTCCTTCCAGGAATCCGAGGAAAAGACCGATAGAAACATGAGCGACTCCGAGTGCGATGGAGAAGATCACTACCGGAAGGACCGCATGCGAGCGTTCGACCCATAAGGGTTCCATGTGAAAAAGACGGTGACCGAGATCACCGAAAAACTCTCCAAAGGTGATCCCCCAGGCAATGCTCCAGCCGCAAACCCAAATCAGGATCTT
>Ga0209269_1000394_pt1 | contig 42467 bp, 29 predicted proteins | sample MTBAKMMethaMetaG_FD_187455 | JGI IMG/M metagenome (GOLD analysis project Ga0209269, IMG submission 187455) | Enrichment culture microbial communities from Arthur Kill intertidal strait, New Jersey, USA, that are MTBE-degrading - MTBE-AKM (Arthur... | ecosystem: Environmental > Aquatic > Marine >... | reverse complement strand
CTCCATGAAAGAACTCGCCATGGCGATCAAGTACTCCTCCGAGGCGAAGATCGACCTGCTGACCATCGACGGCGCACCGGGCGGCACCGGCATGAGCCCCTGGCCGATGATGGAAGAGTGGGGCATCCCGACCTTCTATATCGAGGCCCTCACCTACGAGTTCTGCGGGCGGCTTTCTAAGAAGGGCGTCCGTGTTCCTGACATCGCCATCGCCGGCGGCATCGCCGACGAAGCGAACGCCTTCAAGGTGCTCGCCATGGGCAGCCCGTACGTCAAGGCCGTCTGCATGGGCCGCGCCCTGATGATACCGGGCATGGTCGGCAAGAACATCCAGAAGTGGCTCGACGCCGGCGAACTCCCGAAGACCGTCTCGAAGTACGGCTCCACCGTCCAGGAGATCTTCGTCGCCTACGAGGAGCTCAAGGAGAAGTACGGCGAGCGCATGTCCGAGATCCCGCTCGGCGCCCTCGCCCTGTACACCTACTCGCAGAAGTTCAAGACCGGCATGCAGCAGATCATGGCCGGGAGCAGGAACTTCAGCCTTGCGTCGGTTTCCCGGAACGACCTGATGGCTCTCACCCCCGAGGCCGCCGAAGTCTCCGGCATCCCGTACGTGATGGACGCATTCCGCGAGGCCGCCGAGGAGATCCTCGACGCCTGAACGGGTGAATATCCACCAGCAACCGCGTTAAGCGTGCCTTTCCGGCACGCCGCTTTTTTATGCCCGCACTCCTATGTCTACGCGGTGATCATGCGATGCGCCGTCTGACATGGGAGATGCGCCTTGGAATTTTTCTTGTCGCCGCTTCGGCGGCGGTGTATGCCATAAAGTTCCTTGTCCTGGGCGATCCCGAGAATACCTATTACTACGTCTTCAACGCCCTCGGTTTCCTGCCGATCAACGTCCTGCTCGTCACGGTCATATTGAACCAGCTCCTCTCGATACGGGCGAAGCGCGACCGGCTCGAGAAGATGAACATGGTGATCGGGACGTTTTTCTCCGAGGTGGGGACGAACCTGCTGGTCAGGCTCTCGGACCGGGACCCGAACCTCTCGTCGATCAGGGAGGATCTCGTGGTGGGAAACAACTGGTCGGACGCCGATTTCGCCAGGGTCAGAACGCGCCTCGAAGCCTATTCGTCCGGGGTTGCGATCGACGCCGCAGAACTGGCCGTGCTGAAGGAGTACCTGATAAAAAAACGCAACTTTCTCCTGCGCCTCCTGGAGAACCCGATGCTGCTGGAGCACGGGCCGTTCACCGAGGTGCTGAGGGCGGTCTTCCACCTCACCGACGAACTGGAGCGCCGGGAAAAACTCGACGCTTCGCCCGCGGCCGATCTGAAGCATCTCGCCGGCGACATCAACCGCGTCTACCGGCTGCTGGCGCTCGCATGGCTCGACTATATGAAGTATCTCAAGAGCAACTACCCGTACCTCTTCTCGCTTGCGATGCGGACGAACCCCTTCGACGAGACGGCATCGCCGGTGGTGAAGGAGTAACCTCTCTTTTTTCCGTTTTTGTCCGGTGTGTTCACGCGAAGTCTGTGCGGTTTCGCCGAGGGTGCGCTCCCTTTGCGTTCGCGTCTATGATGTGAGGTCGTTTCCCGGGCTGTATTATCAGACCGAAATCGTCGCCGGCGTGGGGTGGGTTTGTTCGTCCGCAGATTTCATCTCCCATGCGGGACGATATCGTCATGCCTGCGAGCGATCTGAAGCAGGACACAAAAAAAGATGCAGGTCGGGCGTCAAGATCGGCCTGCCGAATTTTACACTGGGGTGTGTGCCCGTCTTCCGCTAGATGTTCACCTCCTCCGTCCGGACCTTTGCAGCCATGTCCAGCGGCAGAACAAAGACCTTGCCGTCGCCTATCCTGCCGGTCCGGGCCGCTTCCCTGATGATCTGGACGACGGTCTCGGCGAAGGTCGCCGACACCGCCATCTCGATCCTGATCTTGGGGATCAGGTCGACGGTCACCAGGCCGCCGCGGGACTGGAGGGCGATGCCCTTCTGTTCGCCCCTTCCCCGCACCTCGGAGACGGTCATTGCCGGGAAACCTTTCTCAGTAAGGGCCTTTTCAACCTGCTCGAATTTTTCCGGGCGTATCACCGCGATGATCATCTTCATCATCATGCCACCTCACACCTGGGTCGACTCCCCGTGCTGGGAGATGTCGAGGCCCACATATTCTTCCTCTTCGCTGACACGGAGGCCGAGCGTCCTGTCGACGATCCATGCAAGGGCGTAGGTCATGCCGAAAGCGTAGACGAGCGCAGCACCCGCATCGACGACCTGTATGAGGAACTGGTTGACGTTCCCGTAGAGGAGCCCGTCGACACCGCCGACCGCCGCCACCGCAAAGATGCCGGTTGCGATCGCTCCCCAGAGGCCGCCCATCCCGTGGACGGCCCATGCATCCAGGCTCTCGTCGAGGCCCCGGCGCAGGCGGAAGAGCATTGCCCCGTAGCAGAGCAGACCGGCAATACCGCCGATTGCGATCGCCGAGAGGGGGTCGACGAACCCTGCGGCGGGCGTGATGGCGACCAGGCCCGCGATGGCGCCTGAGATCATCCCGAGCGAACTTGGCTTGCCGCGGTACCAGGAGGCGACGAGCCACGCGATCGCACCTGCGGCCGCCGAGGTGTTCGTGACCACGAAAGCGCTCGCCGCAAGCCCGTTCGCCGCGAGGGCGCTTCCCGCATTGAATCCGAACCACCCGAACCAGAGCAGTGCGCCGCCGATGAGGGTCAGCGGGATGTTGTGCGGCTCCATCGTGTAGGTGCCGAAGCCGACCCGCCGCCCGATCACCAGCGCCAGGGCCAGCGCCCCGAAGCCCGAGGAGATGTGGACGACCGTGCCGCCCGCGAAGTCCAGCGCCCCGAGGGACGCCGCCCATCCGCCTCCCCATGCCCAGTGGGCGAGGGGGTCGTAGACCAGGGTCGTCCAGAGCAGCCCGAAGATGATGAAGGAACTGACCTTAACCCGCTCGGCCGCTCCCGAGGTGACGATCGCAAGGGTCAGGCCGGCGAAGACGAGCTGGAATACCATGAACAGCAGGTCTGGTATGCCGTCGCCGTCCATGCCGACACCCGAGAGGCCGAGGAAGTCAAGGCCGCCGATGAGTCCGCCGATATCAGTCCCGAAGGCCAGCGAGTAGCCGAAGATGATCCACTGGAGGGAGACCACCGAGAAGGCGATGAAGGCGAGGGAGATCATGGCGATGATGTTCTTCCGCCGCACCAGGCCGCCGTAAAAGAGGCCGACCCCCGGCGTCATCAGCATGACCATCGCCGTACAGATGAGGATGAATGCCGTATCGCCGGTATCTATTGCCATGTCAGATCACCTCGACTGCAACGGCATGATTTGTCACGACATCGTCGATCATCGACCCCTCCCAGAACTTCTCGGCCGCTGCGGCCAGGGCGCGGCTCTCGGGGGTGCTGCCCACGACCGCCTCAAGCCCTGCGGAAATCGCTGCTGCGCGTCTGGTTTCGTCCCAGAACCGCTTGTTGATTGCGAATGTGGTAAGGCTGGCGTGTTCGGCGTCGTGGTCCCATGGGGGGAGGGCAAGTCTGCCCGGATCTCCGGCCGGCAGACTTCCTGTTCCCCGGTACACCGCATACTCTTCCGGGCGCATCGTTGTCACCATTCCATTTATGGAAGGAAGTTATCTTCCACCATATTTAACTATGTCGTACTTACATCTGGAGTGATTCCCCGTGCTGGGCGATGTCCAGTCCCACATATTCTTCCTCTTCGCTCACCCGCAGCCCCATCAGTCTGTCCACTCCTTTTGCGAGGAGATAGGTCATGCCGAAGGCATAGATCATGGCGGCAAGGGCACAGGCGATCTGGATGAGAAGTTGTCCCGGGTTTCCGGAGAGGAGGCCTGCTGTCCCGCCGACCGCGGCGAGTGCGAAAATGCCTGTGGCCACAGTGCCCCAGAGTCCGCCGACGCCGTGGACGGCCCATGCGTCCAGGCTCTCGTCGAGGCTGCGGCGGATGCGCAGGAGCATCGCCCCGTAGCAGAAGAGTCCGGCGACGGCTCCGATGGCGAGCGCCCCCATCGGGTCGACGAAACTTGCGGCCGGGGTGATGGCGACCAGGCCTGCGATGGCTCCCGAGATCATGCCGAGCGAGCTCGGCCTGCCCCGGTACCAGGAGGCGAAGAGCCATGCAAGCGCCCCGGCCGCGGCCGCTGCGTTCGTGGTGACGAGGGCGTTTGCCGCGGCGCCGTCGGCGGCGAGCACACTTCCCGCGTTGAATCCGAACCACCCGAACCAGAGCAGTGCGCCGCCGATGAGGGTCATCGGTATGTTGTGCGGCTCCATCGAGTACGTGCCGTAGCCTGCCCTCTTGCCGATCACCAGGCAGAGGGCGAGTGCCGCGAACCCCGAGCAGATCTCGACGGCCATCCCGCCGGCAAGGTCGAGCACGCCCATGGTCTGTGCCCATCCGCCGCCCCATGCCCAGTGGGCGAGCGGGTCGTAGACGAGCGTCGTCCAGAGCAGCCCGAAGACGATGAAGGAGCTGATCTTCACTCGCTCGGCCGCGCCCGAGGTGACGATGGCGAGGGTCACGCCGGCGAAGGTGAGCTGGAATGCCATGAAGAGCAGGTCCGGAATGCCGTCTCCGTCCATCCCGACGCCGGCGAGGCCGAGGTGGTCGAGGCCGCCGATCACGCCGCCGATGTCGGTGCCGAAGACGAGTGTGTAGCCGATGAACATCCACTGCACCGTGACAAGGGAAAATGCGATGAAGGACAGTGCGATCATCGATATGATGTTCTTGCGCCTGACAAGGCCGCCGTAGAAAAGTCCGACGGCCGGGGTCATCAGCATTACGAGGGCGGTGCTGACGAGTATAAATGCCGTGTCACCCGTGTCAATTGCCATGTCCGCGTCCTCCGTGCGGCCGGCCTTTTACGGGCCAAAGTAGTCTGCACATGTACGTCTTTCCTGAAGGGGGGAAGGAACCCTCCTTCCTTAATATTTAAAGGGCGCGGTGAGAAAAAAAAGATTAGTATTTGGAGAGGTACTGGTCGAGTTCCCAGGGGTGGACCATCGTCCTGAAGGCGTCCCACTCCATCTCGGCGATCGTGTTGAGGTTCTCGATGATGTGGGGGCCGAGGGCGTTGCAGATGAGTTCGTCCTCCATGAGGGCGGCATTCGCTTCGTAGAGGCTGCCCGGCAGGGTGTCGATACCTGCTGCTTTCCGCTCCTCGGCGTTGAGCTTGAAGATGTTCCGGTCGGCGCTGGGGGGCGGGGTGATCCGGTTCTTCACGCCGTCCATGCCTGCCGCAAGGATGGCGGCGAAGGTGAGGTACGGGTTGCAGGTCGGGTCGGGGCTGCGGATCTCGACGCGGGTACTGTTGCCGCGGGGCGCCGGAACCCGGCAGAGTGCCGTCCTGTTCGAAGCGCTCCACGACATATAGACCGGGGCCTCGTAGCCGGGGACGAGACGCTTGTACGAGTTGACCGTCGGGTTTGCGACCCTGGTGATGGCGCGGATGTGCTTCAAGACGCCGCCGATGAAGAACAGGGCGGTCTCCGAGAGCTGGAGGGGTGCCTCGGGATCGTAGAAGGCGTTCTTCCCGTCCTTGAAGAGGGAGCAGTTGGTGTGCATGCCGCTGCCGTTGATCCCGAAGACCGGCTTTGCCATGAAGGATGCGTGGAGCCCGTTGAGGAGGGCGATCGTCTTCGTGGCGAACTTGAAGGTGACGACGTTGTCGGCGGTCTGGAGGGCCGAGCCGTACTTGAAGTCGATCTCGTGCTGGCTCTCGGCCACCTCGTGGTGGGAGGCCTCGATCTCAAAGCCCATTTCGGTCAGCGCAAGCACGATGTCCCGGCGGACGTCCTCGGCAAGGTCGGTCGGTGCAAGGTCGAAGTAGCCGCCGACGTCCTGGTACTGGGTGGTCGGCTTGCCGTCGCACATCTTGAAGAGGAAGAACTCGAGTTCGGGGCCGGTGTTGAAGGTGTAGCCCACCGATGCGGCTTCCGCCATGATCTTCTTGAGGGCGAAGCGGGGGTCGCCCTCGAAGGGCTTGCCGTTCGGGGTGTATACGTCGCAGATGAAGCGTGCGACCTTGGCGTCTCCCTTCCTCCAGGGGAGGAGCGTGTAGGTGGAGATGTCGGGCTTGAGCACCATGTCCGACTCTTCGATCCTGGCGAATCCCTCGATGGAAGAGCCGTCAAATCCAATGCCGTCGGTCAGGGCCTTCTCGGCCTGGATGTACGGAATGGCGACGTTCTTCGGGTGACCCGTCAGGTCTGAAAACTGCAGGCGAATGAACTTTACATTGTCCGCCTTGATTCTTTCCAGCATTGCTGCAACCGCGTCGGCTGACATAACGGAAATTTGTTTCCACCCAATAGTATAAATGACTACTGGTTATACCTTATTGGGAAAGACCGTATCCTATCCTGAGATCAGGTAACGGTGGAAATACTATGTGCGGAATTATCAGCGTCGTCGATCGGGCCGGCAACCTGATGGACGGCTCAAAGATCAAACGGGCGTTATCCTTGATGGACGAACGCGGCAGCGGCGAGGGGGCGGGCTACGCGGCCTACGGTATCTACCCCGAGTATGCGGACTGCTATGCCCTCCACGTATTTTTTGACAATATCGTCGAGACCAAGGCAGTGGTCGAGGCGCTTCTCCAGACGTGGGGGACGGTTGTGCACGACGAGGAGATCCCGACGTACGAACAGCCGAACCTGAAGAAAGTTCACACGCCGTGGCGCTACTTTTTCAAGCCCAACACTGCATTGATGAGCGGAACCTCGTCCCCGGAAGAGGACATCGTCACCTATCTGGTGATGAAGGTGAACACCACGGTGCAGGGTGCGCTGATCTACTCGTCGGGCAAGAACATCGGCGTCTTCAAGGCGGCCGGCTGGCCCGAGGACGTCGCCGATTTCTATCGCATTCAGGACTATAAGGGTTACATCTGGCTCGCCCACAACCGGTATCCGACGAATACGCGGGGCTGGTGGGGCGGCGCCCATCCGTTCAACCTGCTTGACTGGAGCGTGATCCACAACGGCGAGATCACCAGTTACGGCACAAACCGGCGATACATCGAGAGTTTCGGTTACCGATGCACGATGTTCACCGATACCGAGGTCGTCGCCTACCTCGTGGACCTGCTCGCCCGCAGGCACGGCCTCGACGAAGAAATGACCGTCCGGGCGCTTGCGCCTCCGTTCTGGGACGAGATCGATGCCATGCCCGAGAAGGAGCGGGACCTGAACCTGGCGATCCGTCTGGCCTACGGTTCGGCGATGATGAATGGGCCGTTTGCCATCGTGGTCGCCAATCATGAAGGGATCGTCGGGTTCACCGACCGGATCAAACTCCGGCCCCTGATCGCCGCAGAAAAGGGGGACCGCCTCTACATCTCCTCGGAAGAGGCGGCGATCCGGCGCATGGAGCCTGAACTCGACCGCGTCTGGATGCCTCGCGCCGGCGAACCGGTGATCGGGAGGGTGTACTGATGACGATCGGGAGTACTCCCCTCCGCTACCGGATCTCGATCGACCGGGACCGGTGCATGGAGTGCGGCCGGTGCGTCGAGAACTGCCCGTACGGCACGTTCCGGTGGGAAGGGGACAGGATCGTCGTGGATTCCCGCAACTGTACGGCCTGCCACCGCTGCATTGCGATGTGTCCGCGCGACGCCATCACCCTCGCCGAGCATCCCTGCGACTACCGTTCCCACCCTGTCTGGACGAGGGACGCCAGGGAGTCGATCTACAACCAGGCCCGGACCGGAAAGATCATTCTCGCCGGAATGGGCAACGCCCAGCCTCTGCCGCCGATCTTCGACCAGCTCCTCCTCGACGCCTGCCAGGTCACGAACCCGTCCATCGACCCTCTCCGCGAGCCGATGGAGCTGCGGACATATATCGGGAAGAAGCCGTCCCGGTTGACGTTCGGGCGGCGTGAAGGCGAGGAGGTCGAACTCGAGACCGCCCTCTCGCCGAACCTCAAACTCGACACCCCGATCATGATCGGGCACATGAGTTACGGCGCCATCTCCCTCAACGCCCAGCTCGCCCTCGCGAAGGGCGCTCATGCATCCGGCACCTTCCTCGGGACCGGCGAGGGCGGGATGCACCCGGCGATCTTCCCGTACCAGGACAACATGATCGTGCAGGTCGCCTCGGGCCGTTTCGGCGTGGACGTGGACTACTTAAACCGGGGCGCCGCTATCGAGATCAAGATCGGGCAGGGTGCGAAGCCCGGCATCGGCGGCCACCTCCCGGGCGAAAAGGTCTGCGCCGACGTCTCCTGCACCCGGATGATCCCGCTCGGGAGCGATGCGATCAGCCCGGCGCCGCACCACGACATCTACTCGATCGAGGACCTCGCCCAGCTCGTCCGCTCCCTCAAGGAAGCGACCGAATGGAAAAAGCCGGTCTTCGTGAAGATCGCCGCCGTCCATAACGTCGCCGCCATCGCTGCGGGCATTGCCCGATCGAGCGCCGACGCCGTCGTCGTCGACGGGTTCCGCGGCGGCACCGGCGCCGCCCCCAAGGTCTTCCGCGACAATGTGGGCATCCCGATCGAGGCGGCGATCTCGGCCGTCGACCAGAAACTCCGGGCCCAGGGGGTCAGGAACGAGATCTCGGTCATCGCAAGCGGCGGCATCAGGAACGCCGCCGATATCACGAAGTCGATCGCTCTCGGCGCCGACGCTGTCTATATCGGGACGGCGGCGCTCGTCGCCATGGGCTGCCGGGTCTGCGGCAACTGTTACCGCAACCTCTGCCCGTGGGGGATCGCCACCCAGCGCCCTGACCTTGTTGCCCGCCTCAACCCCGACGTCGAGGCCGAGCATGTGGCAAACCTCATTCACGCCTGGACGATGGAGGTCTCCGAGTTGATGGGGGCGGCCGGAATCAATGCGATCGAAAGCCTGCGGGGCAACCGCGACCGCCTCCGCGGCTATATGCTCGACGAGGGGATGCTGAAGGTGCTCGACGTCAAACCGGTGGGGGCGTAAAAGATGGTCGTACACATCGATGCAGCCGAGCTGCACTACACGCCGCTGAACAAAATGATCAGGGCGGCGGTCAGGGACGGCGAAAAGGAGATCGTCATCGACCATGTGCTGGGCCAGCGGTTCATCGCCGACGGCCTGGTGGGCGAGGTCACCATCACGGTCAACGGGGTTTCGGGCGGCGATCTCGGGATGCTCATGCGCGGCCCGACGCTCATCGTCCACGGCAACGCCGACCATGCACCGGGCAACACGATGGACGGCGGCACGATCGTCATCCACGGGAGCGCAGGGGATGCCGCCGCCCACTCGATGCGCGGCGGGAAGGTCTTTGTCAGGGACGACATCGGCTACCGCGGCGGCATCCACATGAAGGAGTACGAGGAGAAGCGCCCGTGTCTTGTCGTCGGCGGAAACGCCCGTTCGTATCTCGGCGAGTACATGGCCGGCGGCATCATCCTCCTGCTCCGTATGGGTGAGGGGGGGCCGTTTGTCGAACGCGGGATCGCGAGCGGCATCCACGGCGGCGAGGTCTATGTCAGGGGCGAGGTCGATGAGAACTGCCTTGCCATCGGGGCGAAGGTGCTGCCCTTCGGGGAGGAGCACCGGGCGCGGATCCGGCCCCTGATCGAGGAGTTCTGCCGGTATTTCGGCAGTGATCCGGCCCCGCTGATCGCGGCCGACTATACCCGGATCGGTCCGGCGAGCGCCAGGCCGTTCGCTGGAAAATACACCTGGGAGTGAGTGGAGATGGCAGAAAAAAGTTATAAAGATCTGAAATCCGAGGTCTGGGATGCGGGGCTCTGCGCCCGTTGCGGGGCGTGCGTAGCGGTCTGCCCGGCCGACGCCCTCTCCTTTTCCCCGGGGTCGCCGGACCACCCGTCGTCCTCGGGCTACTGCAAGATGGAGAACGACGGGATTCTGTGCGGCGCCTGCTACCGCGTCTGTCCGCGTGTGGAAGGCGGTGCGGTGCCGTCCGCCCTCCTCGGCGACTATCTTTCGGTGATCGCCGCGAAGGCGACCTTCTCCGTTCCCGGGAAACAGAGCGGCGGCGCAGTGACGGCAATCCTCGCCTACGCCCTCGACGCCGGGCTCATCGACGCCGTGGTCACGGTATCGGAGGACCACTGGACGAAAAAACCGTTTTCGGCGGTGATCACAAAGCGCGAGGCCCTCGTGACGCAGGCCGGGAGCCGGTACAACTGGTGGGTGCCGATGCTCGCCGCCCTGAAAGAGGCGGTCGTCGTGCGGAAGTGCCGGCGGGTCGCGGTCGTCGCCGTGCCCTGTGCCGCGGAGGCGGTCGCCCGGATGCGGGCGAGCGACTTCGACCTGCTCGCCCCGTACAGGAAGGCGGTGCGCCTCCTGATCGGGCTCTTCTGCACGGAGAGTTTCGATTACGGCAAGCTGATGGAGGGGAAGATCCGGGGCGAACTCGGGATCGACCCCTGGGAGATCACCCGCCTCGACGTGAAGGGTAAACTCGAAATTACGATGGCGGACGGCCGGGTCGCCGACATCCCGCTCAAGGACCTTCAGGCCTGCATCCCTGCCGGGTGCCTGCGGTGCACCGACTTTGCGGCGGTCGCCGCCGATATTTCGGCCGGTGCGGTCGGGAGCCCGCAGGGCTATACGACGTTGCTCGTCCGCACCCCGACGGGCCGGGGCTTTGTCGAGGGTGCGCTTGTGTCCGGCCTGCTTGAAGCCGGGGGAGAGGTCGATCTCGCAAAGGTCGAGTCCCTCGCGACGAAGAAACTGGCGCGGGGCCGGCAGGGTTAGGGCTTTCGTCTCCACTTTTTTTAGTGCGCCGGCCCCGGTTGTGCCGGATGCGTTTTTTGCGAAATGTTTTAGGTAGTGTATGTCGATATCCTGCTGATTCGTTCTTGGGTGGCCTCCGGTTGCGGTGTCGGGGCCTGTATGATCTTTTGTTGGGTGAATTCATGGATTATCGTCTGGTTGCAAAAATGATTATCGGGACGGCGATGCTCTTCTGCGGGGCGTACTTTATGGCGCTGCTGCTCGGTGCCCTTCTCCGTACCGATGTTGCGGCGGTCCCCTGGCTCTTCTGGTGTCTTTGCGGTGCGGTGGTGGCGGCGCTCGTGCTCGCCTGGCTGAAGGCGTACCTGGATCGGATCTCTCTGGCCCTGGAGCAAATTGACAGGAGAGTCGAGGGAATCGAGGCCGCTCTGGAAAAAGTCTCGCGGTGAGGTGGCCGGTGCGGTGCGCCGGACCCTTGAAAAAAGGATTGAGATCCCGGTCTATTTTTTTCGTGCAAGAAGCCGCGCCTTCATCTTCTCCAGTCCGGTCCTGATGTCCTCTTCGTTCATGCCCGGATCTTTGTAGCGGGTGAAACGCTCGCATGGGAGTTCGGGACATTCGCCGCAATGGGCGAGGTGCCGCTCGCTCGTGCAGCAGGCATACACCGGACAGATGTCGATGCCGACGAACGCCGTCCAGAAGGGCTTTCCCTGTACCCGGTCGCATCCGCCGCATTCGGCCTGGTGCTCGCATTCTTTGCAGATCGTACCGCAGACTGCGGTGCTGAGATCGGTGTCCATGGTAGAATCTGGTGTGTGCGGGTCACATAATTCTGTTACCAGCCGGGGCGAAAGTGCGGGGTTCCAGAACGTTTTCGTAATGATCGGTCGGCATTTCAACCATCATCTATGCCTGTTGTGCCTGAATTTGATCCGGGCGATGGTTGTGATGTCGTTATTTTTTCTTTATTTATCCATTCGGATTGCTATGGTGGCGCGCTCAGTATATGGGTGTTTTATGGCGGTTTAATTCTGAATTTCTCTGTTATATGTTGGTTATTTTAAAACTAGTGTTGTTGCATGCCTGGATTGCTCTCCTCTCTTGATTCTGCCTTCCCGAGAACTTTTTTTATAGTTTGGCTTCTTTCCTTTGGCTGTCTGAAAGGAGGAACCGATAGATAAATTTATAATACTAAGAAGGAAACATCTTTCCAACTCCTCTCAGACAGGAGCAGGTGAAGACTGATGAAACGGCAGCACATTATGTGGGCGCTTGCGGCGCTCTGCGTTATGCTTCTTATCGTCACTCCGGTGGCGGCGGCAGACCCTTCGGGGGAAGAGACGATCGCAGAGAACCCGGGAGCGGCCCTTGACTTTGTCTGGGTACTGATCTGTGGCTTCCTCGTGATGTTCATGCAGGCGGGCTTCTCGATGGTCGAGACCGGCTTTACGAGGGCGAAGAACGCTGCCAATATCATGATGAAGAACATGATGGACTTCTCCATCGGTGCGCTCTCATACTGGGCGGTCGGTTTTGCCATCATGTACGGCACGATGCAGGGCATGGACTGGCTCATGGGGTGGTCGGGTTTCTTCCTGATCGGCGACGCCTACGACGTGACCACCATCGAGTCATGGTTCTTCCAGATGGTCTTCGCCGCGACGGCCGCCACGATCGTCTCGGGTGCGGTTGCGGAGCGGTGCAAGTTCTCGACCTACATCATCGCGAGTGCGGCGATCACGGCTGTTATCTATCCGATCTACGGCCACTGGATCTGGGGCGGCGGCTGGCTCTCAAGCCTCGGCGCTCTTGACTTCGCGGGCTCCGGTGTCGTCCACGCCCTCGGCGGCTGGGTCGCCCTTGCAGGTGCGCTGCTGCTCGGGCCCCGCATCGGCAAATACGCAAAGGACGGTACGCCCCGTGCGATCCCCGGCCACTCGGTCACCCTCGGTATCCTGGGTGTCTTCATCCTGTGGTTCGGGTGGTACGGCTTCAACTGCGGCTCGACCCTTGTGGGCAACGACCTGAGGATCTCGGTCATCGCAACCAACACCACCCTTGCGGCGGCTGCGGCGATGCTCACGGCGATGGTCTTCACGTGGCTCTGGCACGGCAAGCCCGATGTCTCGATGACCGGCAACGCCGCCATCGCGGGGCTCGTCGCCATCACGGCGGGCTGTGCGTGGGTTAACCCCCCGTCTGCGGTGCTCATCGGTATCGTCGGCGGTATCCTGGTGGTCGTCGGTGTCTGGTTCCTTGACTGGAAATTGCACATCGACGACCCGGTCGGCGCCATCTCGGTCCACGGCATCAACGGCGCATGGGGCCTGATCGCGCTGGGCCTCTTCGCGGACGGCACCTACGGCGGTGTCGCCGGTCTGCTCTTTGGTGGGGCAGACTTCTTCACGGCGCAGGTGATATCCACAGTGGTGAACTTTGCATGGGCATTCGGTACGGGCCTGATCGTCTTCGGCATCCTGAAGATGGCGCTCGGCATCAGGGTCTCTGCGGCCGAAGAGCAGCAGGGTCTCGACCTCGGCGAGCACGGTATGTCCGCATACCCGTACTTCGTGGCCACCGAGCCTGCAATGGAGGCTGAGTAAATGAAAAAGATCGAAGCGATCATCAGGACGACGAAATTCGAAGATGTAAAGGTGGCCCTTGAAGGAATCGGTCTGGTCTCCATGACCGTCACCGAGGTCAAGGGGCGGGGGCAGCAGAAGGGGATCAAACAGCAGTGGCGCGGTGCCGAATACATCGTCGACCTCATCCCCAAGACCAAGATCGAAATGGTGGTGGAGGACGGCAAGGTCGACACAGTGATCTCGACCCTTGCCGATGCCGCACGGACCGGGCAGATCGGCGACGGCAAGATCTTTGTCATCCCGGTCGAGCGGGTGATCAGGGTCAGAACCGGTGAAGAGGGCGACCCGGCCATCTAACCCCTTTCCCCTCTCTCCCTCCCGTACAGCAGAAAGAAACGCCCCTTCGGAGGTGAAAACATATGGATCGAAAGGCTGCAACAGAAGTAATTACCGAATCGATGCGTGATAAGAAGATCACGTTTGCAGACCTGGCCGCCGCCATCGGCAGGCACGAGATATGGACTGCTTCCGCTCTCCTCGGACAGGCGAGCATGTCTGCCGAAGAGGCCGGGATTGTTGTGGAAAAGCTCGGACTCGATCCGGCCGTGTCTGCCGTTCTGCAGGAGTGCCCGTACAAGGGTTCCCTTGAAACGGTTGTCCCGACCGATCCCCTGATCTATCGCTTCTACGAGATCATGGCCGTATACGGGATGCCGATGAAGGCGATCATCCATGAGAAGTTCGGCGACGGCATCATGAGCGCCATAGACTTCGAGATTGACATCATAAAGAAGGAGGACCCGAAGGGCGACCGTGTGGTCGTCGAACTGAACGGCAAGTTCCTGCCGTACAGAAAGTGGTAAACCTCGCACGTCCACCGCCCCGGGAAGCCTATACGTCTTTCCCGTCCCGGGGTTCCTTTTTTCGCCTTCGGATGGCATTATTTCTTCAGAATACACGTGAGAATATGGTGAAACATGTACGCAGCACTGATCCAGCACATCGCCTGCGAAGGGCCGGGCCCTCTCCTTGAGGGTATCCTCAGGGAGCGGGGGATCGGCTACGCGGTCGCCAGAATGGATCTCGGCGACCCGATCCCGCAGGACGCGGACGTCATGATCGTTCTTGGCGGGCCGATGAACGTCTATGAAGAAGAGCGCCACCCCTACCTCGCGGACCTCGACCGGGCGATCCGCACCTTTGTGATGGGCGGCGGGTATTACCTCGGCTTCTGCCTGGGTGGGCAACTCCTGGCGAAGGCGCTCGGGGGGCTTGTCACACGAAATACCGCCCCGGAGATCGGGCTCTTCCCCCTGACCCTGACGCGGGAAGGGACAAAAGATCCGCTGTTCACCGGTGTGCCGCGGACTTTCCCGACGATCGAGTGGCACTTCGACACCTTTGCGGTCCCGCAGGGTGGCGACCTGCTCGCGACCTCGCGCTACTGCAAGAACCAGGCGTTCAGGTTCAAGAACGCCTGGGGGCTCCAGTTCCATCCCGAGGTCACCGTCGGGATGCTCGAGGAATGGGTGTCGGTATATGCAGCCGATCTCAGGAAGGTCGGCCTGCCCCCCGAAGCGGTGACCGGATATGCCGGGGGGTGGAGCGAGGAGCTGGACCGCCTGTCCCGCCGGATCATCGGGAATTTCCTGGATTGTGCCGGTCGGGCGTGACCTCTCCTGCCGCGGCAGGGTGCTCCCTCCCCTTTTTTGACATCTCCCACCGGGCTGGCGATTGAGGTCTCCTGAAGGACGTGAACGGCAACGGGCCACAATCTTTCATCGCACCGTTCACCCATGGTTAAACGTGAAAAAAGAAAAATTATTTCCGGATACGGTCGGCCATCTCTTTTCCAGCCTTGAAGGCCAGGTCGAGTTCGCTGCCGTCCGGGACATAGAGGACTTCCTGCATGCCGACAACCGTGAAGCCGGCGGCAGTGAGTTCGTCGGCAACGATCTTCACGGCGCCGCCCCTGCCGCCCATCGATCCGAACGTGAGGGCAAAACGCTCTCCCGTCCGGTCGAACCGCAGCCCTTTGAGGTAGTACAGGATATCCCCGATGCTCGGATAGGGCATGTCGTTGATGGTCGGGACACCGACCATGATCGCTTTTGAGTCAAGGATATGCTTGACGATCTCGGAGCGCTCGTCCTCGTGAAGGTTGAAGAGCTTCACGTCGCACCCGCCCGCGATGACTCCTTCCGCGAGGCTGTGGGCGAGCATCTTTGTCGAGCCGTGCATGGTGTCGTAGATGATCGTCACCTTGTCCTTCATGCCGGCGCCTGAGGCCCAGCCCACGTATGCCCCGATGACTTTTCCGGGGTCTGTCCAGATCTGGCCATGAGACGGGCAGATCATCTTCACTTTCTCGATCAGACCAAGGCCGGTCAGCTCCTCCGCCTTTTTCAAAAAGCGCGGGGTCAGGGGAACGATCAGGTTGGCGTAGAACTTCTGCGCGGCATCCATCAGGACATGTTCAGGGATCTCGGTGTCCAGCCGCTGCGGGCAGCAGAGGTGCTGGCCGAACGCATCGTTCGGGAAGAGGATGCCCTTCTCGACATACAGCGTGAACATCGAGTCCGGCCAGTGGAGGAGCGGGGCGTCAACGAAGGCAAGCGTTTTTCCACCGAGGTCGAGCGTGTCGCCGGTCTTTACGTGGCGGAACGCTGCGCCCTCAAGTGCCGGGAAGTGACGAAGGAGGCCCTTCTCCGCCACGTCCGTACAATAGATCGGAGCGTTCGGGAGTTTTTTGTGGATCTCCACAAGGGCGCCGGAGTGGTCCTTCTCGATATGGTTCTGGACGATGACATCGATTTCTTCTTTCTTTCCTTCCTTTTCAAACGCATCGGCGATGCGTGCCCACATCTGGGCGGCGTGGCCCGGGTACACGTTGTCGATGAGGGCGGTCTTCTCCCCGAAGACAAGGTAGCAGTTGTACGACGTTCCGTCGAGGGTGTAGCCGTGGTAGGTCCGCAGGTCCCAGTCGAGCGACCCGACCCAGTACACGCCATCCGCGATCTTATAGGATTCTGCTTTCATGGCAATCACTCCGTTCGTAATGATACGGATGTTCTGATATATGCGAACAATATTTAAGAACCTTGCGGCACATATGTTCGTTATGCAACCGCGGAAGGGCGGAGGGGCGGACATGCAGGCCGGGGACGTCTGTCTCTTCTCCACGCAGGACAATGTGGTGGCAGTCGACAGCCCGATCAAGGTCAGGATCCTCGAGATCGTGAGCGGTGGGCCGGTGCCGTTCGACCGGGTCGTGGAGAAAACCGGAAAGGCAAAGTCCACGATATCGGTGCACATCCGCGACCTGGAACAGGCGGGGATCATCATGTCGCAGCCCGATCCCTGCGACAACCGGCGGCGCCTTGTCGCGATCTCTTCCGCTGCCATCGGCCGGCTGACCAACGCCGACCGCAATGCACACGCTCCCCTGCATCTCCAACGGCACGGGAAGCGGGACGAGTCGTTCGATGATGACGACATCGTCGCCTTCTTTCGCTACTGCGTGTGCGTCTTCCGGTCGCAGGCCATGGCAATGGGGATCAATATCGATCCGGTGCTGCAGCGGACCGGTGCAGAGGTCGGGTCCGTGATTGCGGGAAAGGTTGCCGGCAGGTCTGTTGAGGATGTTATATGGAAGATGGATGCATTCTGGCAGGCACACGCCCTTGGCGCGATCACGCTTGCCGGAACGGACCCGCTGACGATCGAGATCCGCGGCTGTTTCGAATGCGAGGACATGCCGATCACCGGCCACGGGGCCTGTGCTTTTGATACCGGTGTCCTGACCGCTATCTTCTCGCATCATCTCCAGTGCCCGGTGACGGTCGTGGAGGAGGAGTGCTACTCAAAAGGGGACGACCGGTGCGTCTTTGTGATCGCCCGGCGTGCCGGTCCGGCCTGACCCGGTGAGAGGCCCTCTATCATCCCGGCCCACCACTCCGATACTCTCGCAGGTTTCACTTTTTTTCAGGAATTAAGACCGGTACGGCATCACGTATCATTTCCTGAAGATGAACATTATTATTATTCTCCGGGACATAATAGGATAGATAAGTGTTCTTTCCTCGAGGGTAAACGGAGAGCAGCATGACTGGTACTGGCAGAAAATATCGATTTTCATGGAATCTTCTTGGCGACATCAAGACAGGAAGACCAAACCTCGGCCCCGTAACCCGCCTTGAGGTGTACCGCCTCATGCAATACACCTTCAGGGACATCCTCGAGCAGGAATTCGGGACGGAAAAAACAGATGAAATCTTTTACAGGGCCGGGCTGCTTGCCGGAAAAGAGTTTTTCGCCAATGTCGTGGGGGCGCCCGCAGACCTCAACGAGTTTGTCAGTACGCTGCAGCACCTCCTCATGGAGATGAGCATCGGCATCCTCCGGGTCGAGATGGCGGACCCGAAAAAAGGGTCATTTATCATGACCGTTTCCGAGGACCTTGACTGTTCAGGGCTGCCAGAGGCCGGTTTTGGTGTCTGCACCTATGATGAGGGGTTTATTGCCGGCCTCATGGAATCATTCACCGGTGAACCGTTCGACGTGCGGGAGATTGACTGCTGGTGCACGGGCGACCGGACCTGCAGGTTTACGGTAAACCGGCGGTCCCGGTAAACATTTTATTATGACAGACAGGAAGAGCAAGGTTTTGTCCCAGGATTCCACCGATTGTCTGAAGGGCGTGCTGCAGACTGTTGAGGATGCCTTCCGGGACGGCAGCGTACCGGAATGTCCGGTCATTCCTGCCGATGAGGAGACCCGGAAAAGGTTAGAGCAGATACTTTCCGATATCGCTGCAACCCGGAATTTCGTCCTTGCCATGGCGCAGGGCGACCTCTCGCAGGACCTTGCCGTGAAGGGGCGCATGGCCGGCAGCCTCAAGTCCCTGCAGTCCAGCCTCAGGCACCTGACCTGGCAGGCCGGGCAGATAGCGAGCGGCGACCTCTCCCAGCGTGTCCATTTCATGGGGAACTTTTCGGACTCGTTCAATGCCATGGTCGACCATCTCGCCGAGGAGGAGACCAACCGGAATATGCGGGAAGATGAACTCCGGCGCGTAAATGCCGCCCTTGCCGGCGAGGTTGCAGAGAGGAGGAAGACGGAAGAGGCGCTCAGGCTGGCCAACAAGAAGATCAGAATGCTCTCCTCCATCACGCGCCACGATATCCTGAACCAGGTTATGGCCCTTCAGGGGTATGTCGAATTTTCACGGGATATCGCCCGGGATCCGCAGCTCCTTGACTATATCGAAAAAGAAGATCGTGTTGCAGAAGCGATTCGCAGCCAGATCGAGTTCACGAAATATTACGAGGAGATCGGGGTCAATGCCCCGGAATGGCAGGACATCACCCGTCTTGTCCGGACGGTGCGGTCCCGGCTGCCTTTGCCCGATAACATCGAGGTCGATATCGATCTTCCACCGGTAGAAGTTTTTGCCGACAGGCTCATCGAGAAAGTATTCTTCAATCTCATGGAGAACACGCTCCGCCACGGTGGAGAGGTCACCAGGATCCGGTTCTCTTTCAATGAAGCGAACGGTGGTGCGGAGATCGTGTACGAGGATAATGGCATCGGGATATCCCCTGAAGACAGGCCCCGTCTTTTCCAGAAAGGGTTCGGGAAAAACACCGGCCTTGGCCTCTTCCTCTCGCAGGAGATCCTTGCGATCACGGGTCTTGCCATGCGGGAAACCGGCGAACCCGGAAAGGGGGTGCGGTTCGTGATAGCGGTGCCGGAGGGAGCATACCGTCTTTCTGGTACTAATTAAATCGGAATACGGAATTTGTACCGGGGATCGATACCTCACCTCTCACGCCGGTTCACGAATCATGGTCACCACGGCTGCGGGACCGACATGCCTCCCCGTTTGCAGCAGGCCCCGCTCTTCATGACGAAGTCGACCTGTTCGGTGACGCCGATCTCCTCGAAGGGATCGCCCGGCATCGCCACGATGTCGGCATACCTGCCCGGGGCCAGGACCCCGATATCGTCCCGGCCCAGGAGGTCGGCCGCCGTACTCGTGGCGGCGCGGAGGGCCCGTACCGGTGCGATGCCGTATTCCACCATCGCGGCAAACTCGCCGGCGCTCCGGACCTGGTAGGGGAGACAGCCGATGTCGGTCCCGAAGGCGATCCTGACCGAACTCTTCGCGAGACTCTCCGCACTCTCGATCAGGGCGTCGCGGTGCCTGCGGTACTTGACCTGCACGTGGGGGGGCAGCCCTCCTTCCTCGTTCAGCCGGGCGTACTGGAGGGCGACGAGATGGGTGGGGACGACATAAGTTCCCTGCTCCTCCATCAGCCCGATCGTTTCCTTTGCGGCCATGCTCGCGTGCTCGACCGACCTGACGCCGGCGAGAACGGCCCGGTGGATCCCCCCGGCCCCGATGGCGTGGACCGAGACCGGGCGCATGAAGTCGGTCGCCGTTCCGACCAGGATGTCCATCTCTTCCTGCGAATAGGTGGCCTGGGAGGGATCGTCAGACGGCGACGAAAACCCCCCTGAGCCTGCGAACTTGATCCATTCGGCCCCCCTGTTGATCTCCTCCCGCACCACGCGACGGATCTCGTCCGCGCCGTCGGCGAGGCAGCTTTCGAGGGGGTGGCAGTCGGCGGCGAGGAACGAGGTCGTGTCCATGTGCCCGCCCCGCGCCGAGATCATGTGGCCCGAGTTGACGACGCGGGGGCCGTTGATCATACCTGCTTCGACGGCATGGGCGAGTTCCTTCACCGAGGTGCCGTACACGTTCATATCGCCGCAGTCCCTCACCGTCGTAAAGCCGCGCATCAGGAGGATCCGGAGCGCCTCGACGCCGAGGATCGTCCTGGACGCCGAGGACTGGCTCCAGAACGAACCGTAGTTGCCGGTCCTGAGGGTCAGGTGCACGTGGCAGTCGATGAAGCCGGGTGTCACCGTGCGGTCGGAGAGATCGATGATCTTCGTACCGGGAGGACACCGCACGCTCTCCTCGACCGCCGCGATCCGCTCGCCGTCGACAAGGATCTCCATCGGGCCGGACGGCGCATCTGACCTGCCGTCCCAGAGATTCCCGGCCCTGATCAGGACAGGGGCCCCCATTCAGCTCTCCCTGCCCGGGATTTTTGAGCCGGCAACCCGCGCCGCAAAAAGCGTAGCCTCCGCTGATTTCATGATGACACTTCGACGATCTCCGGTGAGAAAGGTAGGAGTAAATATCTTCCCATCTGTTTTCAGGCGGTCCGTCCTGCCCGTTCGCTCTCTCTTCAGGTTCAGGCGCCGGATTTTCCCCTCAATCGTTCGTGACGATGATCTCGGCGATCTCGCCCCCGCTTGCCGGCGTCGGAGTTGATCATTCTCCTTGCCGGGATGGGCTCTATGGTGAAGTTCGCATAGGGGGCGTCGTCGAACCCGTCCCTGGAGTGGCGGGTGAACGAGGCGGTCACCTGCCGTCCCGCAGCACCGCCGCCAGCGGCGACTCCTTCTGCAAAAACGCGGTGAGGAAGGGGGCGAACGCCGGGCTCCAGCACTCCTCGCCCTGGAGCACCTGCCATTCCTCCTCCATCGCCCGCTTCACATGCTTGCCCAGGCCGACCCCGAGCACCTCGGGCGACGCCAGCAGGGCGGACGCACGGGTGTACTTCCGTTCGACTTCGACGACATAGCGGCCGTCCTCAATGTACGGGCCGGAAAAGCGTTCTCTCTCCCGCCATTTCCCGGCAAACTTCTCGGCGTTCTCCCGGCTCCATACCGGCGGGCCGACATGCCGCGTGACCGCGGGCATCTGCTCGGAGAAGAGTTCGAAGAAGAGCATGCACCGCTCCTCCCCCATCGCCTCCCCGGCCCGGTTCACCGGGAATCCCGAGCGTTCGAGCAGGGCCCGGATGCCTTCGAGGCTCCGCCTCAGCTGGGGAACGACGACGTCCGGGATATACGGCGGGGTCGCGAAGGTGACGGCGTAGAGATAGGTCCCCCGGTCTGATACGATGGCGGCAAACACCTCTTTTGTGAGGGCCTCTCTGACGGGCCTGAAGAAGAAGAGGTCAGAGGGCGCATCGAGATAGCCGCGGCAGAGTTCCACGAAGGCGAACATCTGGGAGACGGAGACCGAGGCGGCGACGTTCCTCCTCGGGTCCACCGGGTCGATGACGACCATCGGCTCCTCGAAGGTTTTTGCCGCGTGCCCCTCGATATCGATGAAGAGTCCGGGCTTCCAGCGGGCGGCGGCCCGGATCAGGGGAAGGAACCCCCCGTAGTGGAGGACCAGCAGTTCGCAGAGATAGCCGGCGAAGCCTTCGGTCATCTGGTCGGAGCCGTACACCCCGCCCGCCTTTGAAAACTGCTTCAGGAGCAGGACGTCGTCGACGAAGGGTGCGATCCGCTCCCTGATATACCGGGTGTGGAAGGGCGTCCTGTCGACCGCGCTTCTGATCTCGGCACCGCTCGCCACCCGGTAGCAGGGGACCAGATCGACGTCGAGGCCGCGGATCGTGGCGTTGATGTACGGGTGCTCGGCGTACTTCTCCCGCCAGTCCTCCCCGAAGCGCTTTGCAATGGCGCGGGCGAGAGCGAGCCCCCGCTCCTCCAGCTGCTCTCTGGTCAGTTCCGGGTCGTAGAGCATGAAGATGTCGAGGTCGCGGTCTCCCCGCACCCATGTCCCGCGTGCGACCGACCCGACGAGCATCGCCTCGGCGCCGCCCGATGCGTTCACCGCGTCGATGATCTCCCTGGCAACCGCCAGGATCTCCTCCCGATCGGCGGCCTGCGGTCTGATCCGGTCGAGCACCGCTTCCTCCACCTCACTCCATGTCAAGGGGGACCTCCAGCAGGGTTTCATAGATCGGTCCCTTCGGCGTCAGGGTGGACTTTTTGAGGGTGATGCGGTCGATCGTGCAGGTGCCGGCCTCCATACCGGCGATGCCGGCGATCGTCTCGGGCAGCGAGGGATCGAAATCCTTCACCCGGGCGAGGGTGACGTGCGGGGTGAAGCCGCGCTTCTCCCGCTCGAACCCGAGGGGGGAGAGCGCCCTCTCCACCGCCTCTGCAAGCCGTGCCGTCCCCCCGCCGTCCTGCACCTCGAACCAGACGACCCGCGGGCGCCTGGGGTTGTTTCCCGACACCCCGGCGGCCGTGAGGTCATAGCCTCTCTCCCGAATATTGAGGAGCGCTGTTTTCACACGTTCAAGTTTCTCCGGTTCGACCTCTCCGAGAAACTTGAGGGTGAGATGCGCAAGGGCGGGGTCCACCAGATTCAGCCGACCGCCGGCCGTGCGCAACCTTTCCTGCGCACGTTCAAGTCCTTCCTTGACGGCGTCAGAAAGTTCGACTGCGACGAAAGCCCTCACCATACCTGCATGATATCGCAACCAAAGTTAAAATCATCATCGCAAAAACATAACCTTGATTCGTTCCGACATGGAAGGTGTTGCATTCTATCTAGGAACAATCCATATGGGATCGTTCCGATAGTTATGGGCTGATATCGGCATCGAGCCGAGGATGGCGGGAGAATATCCATGGCTGAAAACCTGCATTTTATCGTATATACCCTTGAATTCTGTCCGAACTGCGAACGCCTCAAGGCATGCCTCACGGCTAAAGGCTACCCCTATGAGGAGCAGGACATGTCCTCCGCCGAGTCACTCACAGAGATGCGGGTGAACGGCGTCTTCGTGAACGAGGCGCCGGTCCTGCGGCTGGGGGACGATTTTTATACCTCCGCCGACCTCTTTGCGGGCGGCAGCGTGCTTGAGGACATTATCGACGGGATTGCAGCGGGTGAGTGAGGGTGGATCGGCAAACGAAGCAGGCGACCCTTGACGGCGTCTTCCTCCCTCCCATGCCGAAGGTCCGCTCGTCCGAGGGGCACATCTTCGACTGGGACCGCTCCAGGATCGTCGCCCAGATCGTGAAGGAGACCCGTCTCGTCGAGGAGTTCTACGGGTATGTGGGGGCGACCCGGGAGCAGGCCGAGGAGATCGCCCGCACGGTCGAGGAGCGGATCCGGAAGCTGGGGCTGCGTGCGCTCTCCGGCCCCCTGATCCGAGAGATCGTGAACATGACCCTTCTCGAGCAGGGGATGGTGCAGTACAGAAACGTCTGCACCCGCGTCGGCACCCCGGTCTTCGACGCCCACTTAATCGATGTCGGCAGGGGCTTCGAGGCGCACGACAATGCCAACCTCCAGGAGAACGCCGAGACCTCGCACAAGAAGAAGGCCGACAAGATCTCCAAGGAGCAGTACCTCCTCCAGCTCCCGCCCGAGCTCGCCGACCGCCACCTCGCCGGCGACCTCCACATTCATGACCTCGAATATTTTGGATCCAGGCCTTTTTGCCTTGACGGCAGCACCACAGTCCCGGTCATCTCGTCCGGGCGGCACCAGATATTGCGGCTCGACGATGTTCCGTTCGAGGGCGACGAGTATTTTCCGGCCGACCTCGCCGTCCTCACGCCCGGCGGGTTTGGGCCGGTGCGCAAGATCACGCGCCGGCGCGTGGCCGGGGGAGAGATGCTCTGCATCCGCACCTCCACCGGAAAACGCCTTCTTGCCACGCGAGAACACCGGATCCCGGTGATGAGCGGCAGGACGATGGCGATAAAAAAGGCCGGCGAGGTGCGGGAGGGCGACTCCCTCTTCGGCCTCGGCGAGACGCCTACCCTCCGCGGCCAACCCCTCTCCGCGATCGATCTCGTCGGGGAACTCGCCGCATCGGTCCCCGCCGACCTCCTGGAGACCGTGTCCGTGCGGGGTGCAAAGCCCCTCTTCGACCGCGCGGCGGAGGTAGAGGGGAGCTATGCCGGCATATCCCGGGCGCTTGGCATCGAGCACCACAAAGAATGGTTCACCCGCGGCACGATGCCACTCCTGGTCTTTACGGCCTTCTGCGCCCACTACGGGATCGGCGTCGAGGACTGCGGCGATCTCCGGATCGGTGTCGCCGGCAGCCGGCACGAACTGCCCGCTGTCCTCCCGGTGACCCCTGCACTCTGCCGCCTCCTCGGTTTCTTCGTTGCCGAAGGGAACTACGATGTCGTTCCGGGCAGCACCTACAACCTCGCCATCACCGAGAACCACCAGTCCGAAGCGGTCATCGCCGATGTGAAAACTGTTCTCGGCGGCTATGCGACCCTTTCGGGTGGTACACCCGACGCAACCGAGATCTATGGTGTCAGGGTCGAGCACGACCGGGCGATGCAGGTGTATTTCGGCGGAAAACTCGGCTGGCTCCTCTTCAGGTACGTCTTTGCGATCCCCGAGGGCGCGGCGAACAAGCGCCTCCCCCGGATCGTCTGGCACCTTGACGATGACCTCCTTGGCGAGTTCCTCTCCGCCCTCTTCACCGGCGACGGCTCTGCGTACTACCGCCCGGAGAAATCGGACTGTATCGTCAATTACACCACGGTGTCCACCTCCCTGCGGCAGGAACTCTCCCTCCTTCTCTCCTCGCTCGGCATGCACCCGCAGGTAGTCGAACTCTACGCCGACGACGACCGCACGACCCTGTACCGTCTCCAGCTCAACGGCTCGGAAAATATCCGAATCTTCTCCCGCGTGGCGCGGTTCCTCGACGACCGGCAGGCGCACATCGACCGCTTCTGTGCGGAAGTGCGTCCGATCGCACGCGCACGCAGCGGGGAGACGGTCTTTGCCGTCGGTGAGGCCGCACCGTCGGGGGCGTACGTCTACGACCTCTTCCTGGATGGGGACGGTTCAGAGGAGAGCCATACCTTCTATGCTTCCGATGGTCTTCTCGTGCACAACTGCCAGGACTGGGACCTCCGCTACTTCTTTTACTACGGCCTGATGCCCGACGGCAACGGCACGAAGGCCAGCGTCGCCGGTCCGGCGAAACGCGCCGAGGTCGCCGTTCTCCACGCGGTCAAGGCCCTCGGGAGCGCCCAGACGAACTTCGCCGGGGGGCAGGGCTACTACAACTTCCTCACCTTCATGGCCCCATACTTCGAGGGGCTGGCGTACGACGAGATCAGGCAGCTGATGCAGATGTTCGTCTACGAGATGACGCAGATGATGGTCGCCCGCGGCGGACAGCTCGTCTTCTCATCGGTCCAGCTCTCCCCGGGTGTCCCCTCGCTCTGGAAGGAGAAGCCCTGCGTCTACAAGGGCAAGGTCTGGGACGGGACGCAGGCGCCGAAGCGGACCTACGGCGAGTTCGAGCGGGAGGTCCGCCTCCTTTTCAGGGCGTTCATGGAGGTGATGCTCGAAGGCGACGCATGGGGCAAGCCCTTCTCCTTCCCCAAGCCCGAGATCTCGATCGAGCCCGACTTCATGGACGAGGACGAAGAGTTCAACCGGGAGCACCCCGACCTTCCCACCTACCGAGATCTCTACCTCCTCACCTTCGAGCTCGCCAGCAAGTTCGGGACGCCCTATTACGACAACCAGCTCCCGGCGTACCGCGGGGCCGGGAACGGGATCTCGTGCTACCAGTGTTGCGCCTATCAGTTTTCGGCCACCTTCGACAAAGACTCTGAATTCGACGAAAAACTATTTTTCAGGGAGGGAAAGCATTTCTCGATGGGTTCGTGGCAGGTTGTCTCGATCAACTGCCCCCGCGCCGCTTTCCGGGCCGAGGGGAGCGATGAACGTCTCTTCGCCGAACTGAAGGCTCTCATGGACGTCGCCGTGGAGGTTTTCACGATCAAACGGCGCTGGATGGAGACGATCCGCACGAACGGCCGAATGCCCTTTGCGATGCAGCACCCGAAAGACCCGAACACCGGGGAGCGTGGGCATGTGGCCGTCGACTTCAGCGGTCTCGTCTACACGATCGGCGTCGTCGGCGTGAACGAGATGGTGCAGCACCACACGGGCAGCCAGCTCCACGAGTCGAAGGCGGCGTTCCGTCTTGCCGTCAGGGCGATGACCGAACTGGAACTCTACGCCCATGAGATATCGCGGAAGACCGGGATGACCATCGCCCTCGCCCGCACCCCTGCCGAGACGACCGGGCAGCGCTTTGCCGTCGCCGACATGATCGAGGAGCAGTTCAGGACGGCCGCCCTCACGGTGATGAAGGGCGACGTCGAGACCGCCCTCGCCGAGTGCGGGAACACCCGAGACCTGCCGGTGTACTATACGAACGGTACCCACGTGGCCCCCGGGGCCGATATCCCGCTCACGAAACGGATGGAGATCGAGCACGTCTTCTTCCCGATCGTGGACGGCGGCAACATCTTCCACATCTGGCTCGGCGAGGCCCGCCCCGACCCCCGCGGCCTGATGGACATGGCGATGAACCTCTGCAAAAAGACCCAGATCGGCTACTTCGCCTTCACCCGCGACCTCACCGTGTCCCTGAAGCGGTATAAGGAGTACCACGGCGGCCGCAAGATCCCCGGGCACCTGGAGGTCGACGCAAGGACGGAGGCCTGATCAATGGGCGACGACCGCGTCCTTGCCGTCGACGTCGGCCGGGGGACGCAGGACGTCCTCCTCTACGACCCTGCGCAGCCGATCGAGAACTCGATAAAACTCGTCCTCCCCTCCCCGACGGTCGTCGTGGGTCGGGCGATCAGGGCGGCGGCGGCCTCCGGGCGGTCGATACACCTGGAAGGCCCCTGCATGGGCGGGGGAGGGAGCGTCGCCGCCGTTGAGGAGGCGCTCGCCGCCGGTGTCCGGGTGACGGCGACGCCGTCTGCGGCGCTGACCATCCACGACGACCCGGCACGCGTCCGGACCCTCGGCGTCGTCATCACGGAGAGCGCACCCGACGGCGCCGCCGTGGTGGAGACCGCCGACTATATGGAGCGGGAACTGCGGGCGGCCCTCTCCCTCTTCGGCGTCGATTATCCCGAACAGGTGGCGATCGCCGTGCAGGACCACGGCTTTTCTCCCTACGTCTCCAACCGCGTCCACCGCTTTGCAGTCTTCACCTCACTCCTCGAGGCCGGGGACTGGGACCTCTTCGCCCTCGCCCCGGACCCGCCGCATCCTTCGATGACCAGGATGCAGGCGGTGCTGACGGCTGCGCCGGGAGCGCTCGTCACCGACACCGGCCCGGCGGCTGCGATCGGCGCCCTGCTCGATCCCTGGGTGGCCGAGCGGGCCGAAGACGGCATCACCCTGGTCAACGCCGGAAACGGCCATACCCTCTGCTTCACGCTCAGGGGGGGAAAGGTCTGCGGGATCTTCGAGCACCACACCTCCTCCCTGGACCGGCAGAAATTGACGGGCTATATCAGGAAACTCCAGCAGGGGGCGCTGACCAATGCGGAGGTCTTCGACGACGGCGGCCACGGGGCGGCGGTGAGAGAGGCGGTCGGCGAGACCCCTGTCGCAATCACCGGTCCGAACCGGCAGCGGCTTCTGCCGGAAGCGTGGCAGGCCGCACCCTTCGGGGACATGATGCTGACCGGGTGTTTCGGGCTTATCGAGATCTGGAAGAGAACGAAAGCCGATTTCGTGTAATAAACGGGTGCCGTTTTTCCTTCGGCGGCCCATAAACCCGTCCTTTTATATACTTTGGACCTTTATTATTTCCTATAGTTATTCTGGTGTCCGGGATTATGATCACTTCTGATAAGCCGGGGATTCTCATCGTCGAGGACGATAACATCCTGGCCACGCTCACAAAAACCATGCTCACCCGTATGGGCTATGATGTGGTCGGAGCGGTTTCGACTGTTCAGGAAGCGCTCGGATCCGTGGTGGAGCATGCCCCTGATCTGGTGCTGATGGACATCAACCTCGGTACAAAGTTCGACGGCATCGACGCCGCAAATTATGTTTATCACTGTTTTAATACGCCGGTCGTTTTTCTGACCGGGACGGCCGACTGGGACGTCCTCGAGCGGGCGAAGACGGCGGAGCCGTTCGGCTACGTCACCAAACCGTTCACCAAAGAAGGGCTGTGTGCGGCCATCGAGGTGGCGTACAGTTCGTTCCAGATGAATAAACCTGAAATTGATCGAATCCGGAAGAAACTTCTGGAGACGATGGCCGGCGACGACGGGTATCTGCTCATCGACGAGAAGGGCACGATCATCTTCATGAACGGGTATGCCGAGCACATGACCGGTTTCTCCTATGGCGAGGCTTTCCTCAACGCCATCGGCGACGTGCTCGTGATGAAGGACCGTCAGTCCGAGGTCAGGTTTTCAAAGCAGAATATGATCAAGGATCTCGGGACGGCCGGCATCCTGAACCAGATCTATGTCGTACGGGTCGTGTCCAGGAGCCGTAAGGTGAAGAACGCCAAAATGAGCGTTAAACCGATCAAAGGCCGTTCCGGGCAGGTGTGCGGGTACATCGTCAGGCTGGAAGAGGTTCAGGGAAAGATGCTGTGAACCGCCTCCCTCCGGTGGTCAGGCATTTCCCCCCGCGATGCCCAGGCGTTTGAAAAGCGCCGGAGCACCCCCTGAGACCCAGAACCCGAGGGCCGCAGCCCTCAGGTACTCGATCCCCCATATGGCTGCGACAGTTCCACCGTCGGGGACGATCCCTGCACCAGCGTAGATGACAATTGCGATCGCCATGCCGAGGGCGTAGCGAGACAGCCTCGCTCTCGTGCTCCCCTCTGCCGAATAGTTCCCCTGCATCCATACTGCCCCGAGGCCGATGCCGAGGAGCGTGCCTGCCGATGAGAGCAGGGTGGACGGTTCATACGGGTTGATCGCTTCTGTCGCCGGGAGGCCGGAGACGGCGACGGCGGTCTCGACCCAGGAAGAAGGAACCTCGCCTCCGTTCACCACAAGGGCGAGCCCCGCGACGACGGGGAGAAGCGAAACGGCGGTTACGGCCGCCGTCTGCACCGCCGGCGAGAGCGCTGCAATCCCGGGTGAGAAGCGGCGGTCCGCTGCTGCGAACAGGACGAGCACCACGATCCCGACGAGCCATCCGGCAAGGACGTCGACGGGAAAGTGGACGCCGAGGACGAGCCTGGAGAGGCCGGTGAGGAGGATGAGGGCCGCTGCCACGATCCAGAACCAGCGTTTCCGGATCCATAGTGCGGCGATCCCGAAGAAACATACGGCGTTCTGGGCGTGACCCGAGGGCAGTGAGAAGGTGGGGTGGGTGGAGAAGGCCTGCACCTCGGTGCTCACCCAGTACGGCCGCGGCGTGTGGAAGAACAGTTTCAGCACGGCATTGATGCAGCCGGAGAGCGGGATGAGCAGGCCGAGCCGCAGCCCGAACCCGGGGCTCACGCACCACCAGATCGCCGGGAGAACCGCAAAGAAAAAAACGGCATTCCCGGTGAGGGAAACGGTGTTCATCAGCGGGGCGAGCCATCCGAGGTGCGCCTGCAGGAATACGACCGTGCCGGGATCCGGGATGAGGGGGTCCATGGATACACGGTGTTCGGGCTGAAGGGAGATAGCGCTTCCCCACCCTCTCTCGGGGACGGCCCGGTCCGGTCACCGGATCGAGAGGCCGCCGTCGACGACGATCGTCTGACCGGTGACGTAGGAGGCGGCGTCCGAGCAGAGCCAGAGCACGGCCGAGGCCACCTCCTCGGGACGGCCGAACCGTCCTGCCGGCACCTCTGCAACGAACCGCCGTTTCGCCTCCTCGATGGTGAAGCCGGGAATGTCCCGCCAGGCGACGTCGAGCCCTTCGGTCTGGATGATCCCCGGACAGACGGCGTTGACCCTGATGCCGTTCGCCGAGAACTCGAGGGCGGCCGAACGCGTGAGGGCGAGGCTGCCGGCCTTCGTCGCCGCATAGATCGACGCCCCCGGGGAGCCGTTGAGCCCGGCGACCGCGGAGATGTTCACGATGGCGCCGCCGCCCTGCCGGACCATCGCCGGGATCTCGTGTTTCAGGCAGAGGAACACCCCCCGCAGGTTCGTCGCCACGGTCCGGTCGAAGTCGTCGCCGGCCTGCATGGGAAGGTAACGGATTGCGCCGCTCGTCCCGGCGCAGTTGAAGGCATAGTCGATCCGGTCGAACCGCTCGGCCGCCCCGGCCACGAACGCCTCGACGTCACGCTCGCGGGTGACGTCCGTCCTGATCCAGACGGCCTCGCCACCGGCCTCCTTGATCTCCCGCTCGGTCCTGCGCCCGGCCTCTTCTCTCCGGCTCCCGATGACGACCTTCGCGCCCCGGGCGGCGAAGGACCGCGCCGCGGCGCTGCCGATGCCGGAACTCCCGCCGGTGATCAGGGCGACCCGGTCTCTGAACTCCTCATACATGGCACACCCTGGATCGCGCCCCCATATAATGGGTGGGCTTTGCGTCACGTCACCCGCTTCATCAAGGGCCTATCAGGTCGGCGCCGACGGGCGGGGTACGGACGGAGCGCATCGCGGAATCATTGCCGGTCGCCGTTTCCGGGTGATGGATGGCGTCGGATCCCGGAAACGAGGCGAACAAAGGCAGGTGAGATGGTTCGTGCCGACGTCATAGGTGCTCTTATTGTACGGTGGGAATGCCTCCTGTCTGGATGCGCAACTCCGTCTGTCGCCCATCTGGTCGGTCTCCTCTTTCTTTCATCTTCATTCCGGCTGCAGATGAGCGTTTGGTGGTAAAAATGGAAAATACATGTGCGTTTAATTATACTATATTTAAAACTATTATGATCAGATGTGATTGATCATGATATATATCATACCACATAGAGATCTGAGTATCCTTAGTTGACCGTATGGCCGCCTACAGGTCGAAAATGGTCTATAGAGTATTTAGGATGCAAAACGGAGTTGGAAGAAGTATGCGACGATTATTTCTTGTTCTTTGTATCGCTGCACTGTTGTGCATGACGCTGTTCGCCGCACCGGTGGCGGCGGCTGAAGCAGGTGGGCTTGAAAACACTGCATGGCCCACATACCAGGGAGATCTTAACAACACCGGTCAATCTCCATACACCGGACCGCAGATCAATAGCAATATCTGGACATACACCACGGGGAACTCGATACGGAGTTCGCCTGCGATTGGTGACAACGGAACGATCTACGTCGGAAGTTACGACAGGAAAGTCTACGCACTGAATCGTGACGGGACGCTCAAGTGGAGTTATGTCACCGGAAACCTGGTTGTAAGTTCGGCATCGATCGGAGCTGACGGAACAATTTACATCGGCAGCTATGACGGGAAACTCTACGCTCTGAACCCTGACGGGACGCTCAAGTGGAGTTACACCACCGGAGACCCTATTTTCAGTTCTGCAACGATTGGTGCTGACGGGACCGTGTATGTCGGAAGCCGGGACAATAAACTCTATGCTATAAATCCTGACGGGACACTCGACTGGAGTTTTGCCACCGGAAACCAGATCTTCAGTTCGGCAGCAATCGGAGCGGATGGCACCATCTACATCGGCAGCCTGGACAACGCGCTCTACGCGTTGAACCCTGACGGAACGCTCAGATGGCGTTATACCACGGGGGGCCAGGTTTACGGTTCGGCAACGATCGGAGCGGACGGGACCGTCTACATCGGCAGCCTGGACAATGCGCTCTACGCGTTGAACCCTGACGGGACGCTCAAGTGGCGTTATACCACGGGGGGCCAGGTTTACGGTTCGGCAACGATCGGAGCGGACGGAACCATCTGCATCGGAAGCTACGATGACCTGGTCTATGCATTGAACCCTGACGGCACGCTCAAGTGGAGCTACGCCACCGGGAAACCGGTACTGGGTTCAGCGGTGACCGGAGCGGACGGAACTGTCTATGTCGGCAGCCTGGACAACAAAATCTACTCCCTGAACCCCGACGGCACCCTCAAATGGAGCTACACCACCGGCAACCCGATTTACGGTTCTGCAGCGATCGGGGCTGATGGAACCTTATATATCGGAAGCTTCGATTCGAAATTGTATGCGTTCAGGGATGCCCCGGCCGGCGATTTTACCGCCAACCTCACCTCTGGAGAAGCACCTCTCACCGTGCAGTTTACGGATCTGTCAATGGGTAATATCACCGGAAGATCCTGGGACTTTGGCGACAACACCACTTCGACTGATCAAAACCCGGTGCACACCTATGTAACCGGCGGCACCTACACGGTGAACCTCACGGTTGTGAATGCTTGCGGCAGCACTGCGTGCGTGAAAACAGATTATATCATGGTAGGCAGAGGGATCCCGGTCGTGAATTTCACCGCGAACGTGACGGGCGGCGCTGTCCCACTGACGGTTCTATTCACCGACGCCTCGACCGTCAACCCGGCTGCCTGGCTCTGGGACTTCGGGGATAATACGACCTCAATCGACCGGAACCCCGTGCATCTCTATGAAACCTCCGGGACCTACACGGTGAACCTGACGGTCTCAAATGGTTACGGCAGCAGCACCTGCGTAAAGAGCAATTACATCACTGTGGCCGCCGCCGCCCCGGTGGCGAACTTCACGGCGAACGTGACGAGCGGTGAAGCGCCGCTTGTGGTGCAGTTCACCGACACCTCGGTTGATGCGACGTCGTGGGCATGGGATGTCGACAACGACGGCACGATTGACAGCACGGAGCAGAACCCGGTGTACACCTATGCCTATGCGGGAACGTACACGGTCAATCTCACGGTTGCAAACGCTGCCGGAAGCGATTCTGAGGTGAAGACTGATGCTATTGTGGTCACTTCAGCCGCCGGGTCGCTCCTTGCCGATACGGCGTGGCCGAAGTTCCAGGGAGATACCAAAAACACCGGACAGTCTTTGTATGTCGGTCCGCATAGCGGGAAAGTTGCGTGGACATACGACGTTGCGGGCGCTTTCCAGTATAACGGTGCGGTTCTGGGAAGTGATGGGACTATCTATATCGGCAATTACGGGAACAAATCATTGTATGCATTCAACCCAAACGGGACGCTTAAATGGAGTTATGCCGCAGATAATTCCATTTGCGGCTCCCCCGCGATCGCTTCGGACGGAACCATTTACGTGGGAAGCCGCGACAAAAATCTCTATGCGCTCAACCCCGACGGCACCCTCAAATGGAGTTATGCCGCAGGTAATTCCATTTACGGCTCCCCCGCGATCGCTTCGGACGGAACCGTGTACATAGGAAATTATGATAATAATCTCTATGCGCTCAACCCCGACGGCACCCTCAAATGGACGTACACTACCGGCGGTCGTATCTACTACGGTTCCCCCGCGATCGGATCCGATGGGACCGTGTACGTGGGGAGTTACGATAACAGCGTCTATGCGATAAACCCCGACGGTACCCTCAAATGGAGTTACGCTACCGGCGGACGCATTTATAGCTCCCCTGCGATCGGATCCGACGGGACCGTGTACGCCGGGAGTTACGATAAGAGCGTCTATGCGCTCAACCCCAACGGCACCCTCAAATGGAGTTACGCTACCGGCGGACGCATTTATAACTCCCCTGCGATCGGATCCAACGGGACCGTGTACGCCGGGAGTTACGATAGCAGTCTCTATGCGCTCAACCCCGACGGCACCCTCAAATGGAGTTATGCCACCGGCGGCTACCTCCGCTATGGCTCCCCTGCGATCGGATCCGACGGGACCGTGTACGTTGGAAGCCGCGACAACTGTCTCTATGCGCTGAACCCTGACGGGACGCTCGCATGGAAATACACAACCGACAACTACGCCTACGATAACTCTCCGGCAATAGGTTCGGACGGCACCCTTTACTTCGGGGGGTACGATAACAGGCTCTACGCGTTCAGGGACGTTGCACCGGCTGCAGAATTCTCAAGCACTCCTACGCTCGGCAAACCCCCCCTGACCGTGCAGTTCACGGATGAATCGACGAACACCCCGACCTCCTGGGCCTGGGATTTCGGCGATGGCAACACCTCGACCGTCCAGAACCCGACCCACACCTATACGGAGGTCGGTACCTACACCGTCAACCTGACGGTATCGAACAGTTATGGGAGCAACAGCAGCGTAAAGATCGGGTACATCACGGTGGGCAGCGGTGTACCGGCAGGGAATTTCATTGCGACCTGGACGAGTGGGTATATTCCGCTGATCATTCAGTTTACCGATACCTCGACCTTCAACCCGACGTCATGGTTCTGGGATTTTGGCGACAACACCACTTCAACCGATCAGAACCCTGTCCATATCTATACCGCACCTGGAAACTACACGGTTACTCTCACGGTCACAAACGGCTACGGGAGCAATACTGTAACAAAAACAGAGTACATCTATGCAGCAGGCAGCGGATACTCCCAGACGTTCCCATTCATCGCATCTGATCAGTCCGTGTACCAGCAGGAGGTTGTGATCCACAGGGTCGATGGGACCAACTACGAAGAGAACACGGGCAGCCTGAAGATCTGGCACGTGTATGTTGGAGATCGGTGCCGGGCAGATTACAGCGATGTGCGGTTCACCGACGCTCTCGGAGTCCAGGAGGCATGTTATCTCTGGCCGGATTCTACTGCAGAGCAGGCACGGTTCTATGTCCGGCTTGAGGGAGCGGATCAACCGGGATCGCTGCAGGTCCTGTACGGGGATAGCGGAGTTCCTCTGGCAAGCGACGCGGATGCGACCGGGTATTTGCTCGATCTGTTCTCCACGCTGGATCCGGCCTGGGATACGTCGGCCGTAGAGTCTGCGACAATTGACAACGGTCAGTTAAAGACGACCGGGAACACGGGGACTATGGATCAATATGCCACTGTGGCGGTGGTACAGTCTATAACCCCGGTAGAGGGCGCTTTTTCTGCCGAAATCGACCTGACATACGCCGGGAGCTCAACAAGCAATATGGGACAGATATACCTGATCGCGTATACTCCGACAGGGAATACGGCCATCGGGTATTACGATTATTCTAGTAGTTACTCCGGGTGCTTCTTCTATGACATCAACGGGACAAGCGGCAATAGCGGTCTTCAGAGCAGCCGCCCACTATCCGGAAGCATGCATCTCAAAATTATCCGGGATGCTTCAAACACGGTATCGGTCTACGAGAACGAGACGTTGTGGGCCACCGGCACCCTCACAGGAAATCTCACCGCTATCGGTCTCTCCAATACCGGATCCACCGGTTCCAAGCCCAGCAGCACCGCCTACTGGGATAACCTAATTCTCCGTTCCTACAGCACTGCGCCTCCTGCCCTATCCGGCTTACAGCCCATCGTGAACTTCACCGCAAACACGACATGCGGCCGTGCTCCCCTGACGGTTCAGTTCAACGACGCATCGCTGTACTATCCGACCGCATGGTCCTGGGACTTTGGCGACGGCGCCACCTCAACCGAACAGAATCCGGTGCATACCTATACTGCTGACGGCAACTACACAGTGAACCTGACCGTTTTGAACGCAGGCGGCAGTGGCACGCTCGTGAAAACCGATTACATCACCGTAGGAAGCGGCATACCGGTTGCGAACTTCACATCTGACCTCACAGGGAATTATATTCCGTTCACCGTCGGGTTTAAGGACACATCGACGGTCAACCCGACTGCATGGTCCTGGGACTTTGGCGACGGTGCCACCTCAACCGAACAGAACCCGGAGCATACCTATGCCGTTGCAGGAAACTACACGGTGAACCTGACTGTCTCGAACGTCTACGGCAGTAACACCCTGTCAAAGAACGACTACATCCGTGCAGGTCAGTATGTCTGCTCCCAGAATCTCACCTATACTGCCGGCGACCAGGATGTATTCCAGCAGGAGGTTGTGATCCACCGGACTACCGGCAGTCCCTACGAAGAGACGACGGTAGACGGCATGAAGGTCTGGCATGTGCAGGTCGGGGACCGGTGCCGGGAGGATTACGGCGATATACGGTTCACCGATGCTGCCGGAAATCTGCTGCCGTATTATCTCCGGCCTGACTATACCACGGAACAGGGGCGGTTCTACGTTCGGCTTGAGGGTGCAACCCAGCCGGGAACGCTCCAGATCCTGTATGGGGACAGCGGTGTTCTTACGACAAGCGACGCCGATGCAACGGGAGATCTCATCGACGTATTCTCCACGCTCGATCCGGCGTGGGATACTTCCGGTGTGATGACTGCGGAAATCGAGAACGGTCAATTAAAAACTATCCCGTATGGTGCTCTGCAAAGCTCCGGCCAGTACAGGACTGCAGGAGCTATACGCTCGATCACACCGATCCCCGATGATTTTTCAGTTGAAGTCGACATGAGTTATTACCCCTATGGCTACGACGATGGAGATGTTTTCCTTGGCGTGTATACATCAGACAGTTATACCGTGATCGGATACTATCAACCGACGTGGGGTACCACCGGCGGATTCGGGGCTAAAATTAATGGGCAGACGACCTTCACGGGCGATGGCACCCGCGCTGGATCCGGCAGCATGCACCTCAAAATCACCCGTGACTCCTCAAACCGGATATCGGCGTGGGAGAACGGGGTGCTCATGGCGACCGGCACCATGGCCGGGGATATCACCTCCATCGGGCTTATCAGCACGGATCTGAACAATGGCGCCGGAGGGCATACCGCCTATTGGGACAACCTTACTGTCCGTTCTTACAGCACCGCCTCGCCGGCAGCATCAGGCCTCAAACCGGTCGGATGTTTCTCGGTAAACACGACGACCGGAAATGCACCGTTGACGATCCGGTTTAACGACAGTTCATACAATTCCCCGGATGGATGGACCTGGGACTTTGGTGATCATTCAACCTCGACCGAGCAGAACCCGGTGCATACCTATGTGATGGACGGGAATTACACGGTGAACCTGACGGTGTCGAACAGTTTTGGCAGCACCACCCTCGTAAAGACCGGGTACATCACGGTGGACAGCGGAATACCGATCGGGAACTTCACCGCGAACAAGACGAGTGGCAATGCGCCTTTTGTTGTCCAGTTCACGGACACTTCTACCGTTAATCCGACCGCGTGGACCTGGGACTTTGGCGACACCACCACCTCGACCGAACAGAATCCGGTCCACGTCTACACGGCTGACGGAAATTATACGGTGAGCCTGACTGTCGCGAACAGTTATGGCAACAACAGCATCGTGAAGCCCGATTGCATCACGGTCGGCAGCGGCATACCTGTCGCGAACTTCACGGCGAACAAGGCAGGCGGCAGTGCCCCGTTAACGGTTACGTTCATCGACACGTCCGCGATCAACCCGGAGGCATGGAGATGGGACTTTGGCGACAACACCACTTCGACCGAACAGAATCCGGTCCACACCTATACGGCGGATGGAAACTATACGGTGAGCCTGACGGTCACGAACAGTTACGGCAACGACACGCTTGTGAAGCCCGGTTGCATCACGGTCGGCAGCGGGATACCGGTTGCGAACTTTACTGCGGATCTGACGAACGGTTATCCCCCGCTCACCGTCCAGTTCACCGATACCTCGACCGTTAACCCCGCCTCGTGGTTGTGGGACTTTGGTGACGGCACAACATCTACCGAGCAGAACCCGGTACATACCTATTCTACGTATGATACCTGCACCGTCACGCTCACGGTCGCGAATGACTATGGCAGCAGCACCGAGACAAAGGCCGATTACATCTATGCGGGCAGGAGCGCGTATGTCCAGGAGATTGATTGCTCGGCCGGCGACCAGCCCATATACCAGCAGGATATCGTGATCCACCGGACCACCGGTACCGCATACGAAGAAACCCTGGGCAGCCTGAAGATCTGGCACCTGTATGTAGGTGATCACTGCCTTGCGGATTACGGGGATTTGCGGTTTTCAGATAGTAACGGGAACGGGCTCATGTACTACCTCAAGCCGAGCCATACCTCTTCAATGGCAGAGTTTGTTGTGCGGCTGGAGCAGGCGGATAAGCCTGGAACGTTGAATGTCCTGTACGGGGATACGACCCTTACCACAACCAGTGACATAAATGCGACCGAGATTGAGGTTGAAGGAGATGCGGCAGGGTACGTGTTTGACCCGTTCTCGACGCTCAGCACCGATTGGGATATCTCCGGTGTGGCGTCCGCCACGATCGACGGCAACAGGTTAAAAACCACTCCGAACTCAGAAACCATGGGATCGAGTTCGACTGCGGCGGTGAAGCGTTCGATCACCCCGATCTCCGGTGCGTTTACTGCTGATGTCGACCTGACATACGACGTGAGTTCCACCGCATACCCCTACAGGTGCCGGGGAGAGTTGTACCTGGTTTTGTATAACTCTTCAGCATCCTATGCGGCAGCCGGGTATTATGATAATTATTACGGTTCAACCGCGCAATGTAACGGCTCATTCTTCTATGACATCAATGGAACAAGCGCCGACTCCGGCACGGGCAGCCGCGACGCAGTCGGGAGCATGCATGTCAGGATTGTCCGGGACGCTGCAAACACGGTATCGGTGTATGAGAATGGCATCCTCCGGGCCACCGGAACAATGACCGGGGATATTAACGCCGTCGGGCTCACCAATGCCCGGTATACTACAAGTAATTATTATTATATCACCTATTGGGACAACCTTTTCATCCGTACTGATGCCGCCTCTCTGCCCGAAGCCTCGGAATTCAGCGGCGAGATGCAGACTGCCACGGCGCCGGTCTCCTCTTTTACCGGTAGCCCTGTGTACGGTCTCGCCCACACCGTCCGGTTTACCGATACCTCTGCCAATTATCCGACCGCCTGGTACTGGAACTTCGGGGACGGCGCCACGTCAAACGAGCAGAACCCGGTGCATACCTATGCGGCGGACGGCAATTATTCGGTCACCCTCAGGGCGACCAACGAGTACGGCACAGATCTCCTGACCATACCTGACTACAACGTAGAAACAAGGGTCGTCGCATTGGTTTCTGTGTCCCCATCGTCCGTCCGGCTCAACGAGACCGAAACTCAACAGTTTACATCCGTTCTCCTGGACCAGAAGGGTGATGTGATGACCAATACCTCGGTCACCTGGTCGAGCGGCGATGAAACGGTCGGCACCATCGATGCCGACGGGCTGTTCACCGCCCTTGTCATGGGCACAACAAACGTCACCGCTTCCGCGGGAGGGTTTAACTCTTCGGCAGAGGTAACCGTGATCGGCCTCGCTCCTGATCTCGCGGTTGCGTCCGTCTCCTCGACTGCCTATCCCGCACCGAATACGATCAGCGCTACGATCCGGAACGGCGGAAGCGCAGACGCCGGGGCGTTCAAGATCGCCGTCTCGGTGAATGGAAATGTCACCGGTATCGACATGACGGGCCTTGCTGCGGGGAACACCGCCACTGTAAGTTTCACCGATACGACCCCCTGTAAAGTCGAAGAGATCATTCCGATCACTGTCACGGTTGATCCTGAAGATGCAATAATCGAGCTCTATGAGACCAACAACGAGTACACCACCACGGTAACCGTTGGAACAAGGGACAACTATTATTGTGGCGGCAGGTATTACTCCGGCGTCGACCTGGAAACCGGGGCCTTCGCGGAAGGGAATGTAGCGCTGGTCTATTCCCAGGGCAACTGCGGCTACCAGACCGGGGGTGGATGGTATTCCACGACCGTGCAGTATACCAGTACCGATCTGCCGGTGCCTGCGAATGCAACCGTTAAAGAAGCAAGGCTCTACCAGTCCTATACCTGGTGCAACAACGGCGATCCCGGCTTTACCCTCCAGTTCAACGGCCACACCGTAAACCAGACAGCGTTCTACGCAGACCCGTTAAGTGGTCCCTATGGTTTCAACGGTCAGGCAGTCTACAATGTGACGCCGTACTTCAACGCCAGCGGGAACACGGCAATTATCGCCGCCTCTCAACCAGACGGAGGGTTATATGGCGCAGTACTTGCTGTAATCTATGAAGACGCCGACGAGCCTTACCGGATGATCTGGCTGGACGAAGGCAGCGACAGTCTGTACGGCGGAAACAGCGACGAGTACGTTGGTTACGCCGTGTTCCACAACGTGACTGCGAGTAAGGTTACCTCCGCACAGGTGACAACGGTCCTGCCGTCTGGCGGGGATAACAGCCAGTGGACAATACTCTTCAACTCGCAGAATGTGGCGCGCACCGGAAGCGGTGGCGGCGATCCCGGGTACATGTATTACGATGTCACCGGCGCCCTGACTGACGGCACCAATGAGGCAGGTGTCCGCTGTGACGGCTACCTGAACCTCGCCTCGGCCTTCCTTGAAGTGACGATAGAGACGGCATCTGAAGCAGACTTCACCGCCACCCCTGTCGCAGGCGCAGCTCCGCTCACGGTCAGGTTCACCGACACGTCGAGCGGAACACCGACCGCGTGGCTCTGGGATTTCGGTGACAGCACCACGTCCACCGGGCAGCACCCGACCCATACCTACACGGCTGAAGGGAACTACACCGTCACCCTCACCGTTGCAAACACCTTGGGTACCGACACCGAGACAAAGACCGACTTCATCAGCGTGGGTGCCGTGGTTCCCGCCCCGGTCGCCGCCTTCGACGCCACTCCGACCTCGGGCGACGCTCCGCTGACCGTCCAGTTCACCGATATGTCCACCAACACCCCGACCTCGTGGGCATGGACCTTTGGCGACGGCAAGAGTTCAACCGAACAGAACCCGTCCCACATCTATGAGGCAGGGGGAACGTACACCGTGACGCTCACCGCAACGAACTACGGCGGCAACAGCACGGCGTCAAAAACCGACTACATTACCGTGACGACCGATAAACCTGCTCCGGTAGCGGGTTTCACCACGGATGCATCGTCCGGGAGGGTGCCCTTCACCGTGAAGTTCAGCGACACCACAACCGGCAGCGTGAGCAGCTGGGCGTGGGATTTCGGTGACGGTGCGACCTCCACCGAGCAGAACCCGGTCCACACCTACATCACCGACGGGAATTTCGCCGTCAGCCTCTCTTCCACCGGGCCGGGCGGAACGACCACGACGAACGGCAGCGTCACCGTCATCCCCCCGATCACGTCGGACAACTACAACGGCGGCATCCCGCTGACCACGGCCGTGAACGGTACCGTTTCCGGCGGGCTCTGGTTCGATTCGTATCCGGGATTCGAGACTTCTGCGCAGAAGGCATTCGTCCTGCCCTCCTACACGAACGTCACCTGGGCCCGGCTCTATGTCGATGTCTACTGCGGCCACATGCAGAACAACTATCGCGGTAACGCGGCGATCGATATCGACGCCGACGGCGACGGCACGTACGAACTCCAGAAAGCGGAGTCCTTCAACACCACCTATTCGTTCCCCGGCGAAGACGGAACCGGGCCGATCTGGCTGAGCGATCATATGAACCGGGTCACGAGCGATTACATCATGTGGTACAACCTCACGGGTGCGATCACCGGCCAGACCGTGAACGTCCAGGCGGCAACCGAAAAGGTTGATTCCTCGTTCGACGGCCGGATCAAGGCGATGGTCCTCGTCGTCGCCTACGACGACGGCGATACCGATGTGGTCAGGTACTGGGTGAACCAGGGCCATGACACGGTCAACCCCCTGGACACCACCTATGCCGGGTCCACGGCGTTCGATACGTCCTCGCTTGCTGAAGGGTGGAATACGGCAACCCTCTCTGCGATCTATCTTGCCAGTGTCAACGGCGTGTACACCTTCCAGGGCACAGCGCTTGCGTCCGGGACACCCTCGGGCGGTTACTACGGCGACGACACCTGGGACGTGAGCGGCCTGCTCTCCACCGGTCAGGACAGTACGCTCGGCTACGACCGGAGCGATTCCAACTACTATAAGATCCCGCTTGCTCTCATGAGCGTCAGGTACGGCAACTCTGCCGGCAGCGACGCTCCTGTTGCGAGTTTCACGGCGAACGTGACGAGCGGCGCCGCGCCGCTGACCGTGCGGTTCACCGACACGTCCACCAACGCCCCGACCTCCTGGTCGTGGGACTTCGGGGACAGCGAGACCTCGACCGAGCGGCATCCGACCCACATCTACGCTGCGGCCGGCAACTACACCGTGACGCTCACCGCCGCGAACGCTGCGGGCAGCGATTCCGCAGTGAAGACCGATTACATCACGGTCACGAGTTCCTCTCTCCCGTGGCAGGACGACTGCGAATCGCTTGACAACTGGACCTGCACGAACTGTGGACTGGTCGACACCATCGTGTACGAGGGCAACTACAGCATAGGCGGCACGGCCTCCGCCCAGACAATCTCTGCCGAACGGACGATCACCATCCCTGAGGGTGCGAAGACTCTGAGATTTGACGCCGCCGGTGTTGCGTCGTATCAGTTAGGCTGGGTCAAGGTCTATCTCGACGGCGTTGAGAAGTTGTCTGTC
>Ga0209269_1000393_pt1 | contig 42482 bp, 34 predicted proteins | sample MTBAKMMethaMetaG_FD_187455 | JGI IMG/M metagenome (GOLD analysis project Ga0209269, IMG submission 187455) | Enrichment culture microbial communities from Arthur Kill intertidal strait, New Jersey, USA, that are MTBE-degrading - MTBE-AKM (Arthur... | ecosystem: Environmental > Aquatic > Marine >... | reverse complement strand
GAGCGCCGTTGTCGGAGGAATCCCCACCGTGACGGTGAAGTTCTTCTTATCGTCAACGTCGATCGTCACCGGCACCTGCATGCCGTTGAACTCTGCGGTCTTCTTGTTGATCTCATCGATGACCGCTTTTACGTTGATACCGAGGGGACCCAGCGCAGGACCAATAGGCGGCCCTGCAGTTGCCTTGCCGCCGGGTACCAATACCTCGACCGTTTCTGCCATAGTACAATCACCATGCTTTCCCCGAAAGGGTACTGTGCTTGGGTGACTAGGGTTTCCCCGGCAGCCAGATAAACCTATCACAGGGGCGGGAAAAAAAAGAGGAAAGGTTCAGGTTTCGCCCCGGTCGATCACCCGGACGTTGTCGCCGCGCACGGTGATCGGGATCGGGACCATGGACTCGTAGAGTTCGACGGTGATCTCCTCCTTCGAGGAATCTACCCGCTTTACAACGGCTTTCTCGCCTTTGAACGGGCCGGCAATGAGCTCGACGATCGTACCCTCGTCGATGCCCGAGACCACCGGTTTCGGCACCAGGTAGTGCCCCACCTCCGAGAGGGAGGTCTCGCCCGGCACCACGGCGCGGGCGCTCGGGACCGACTCGATCAACTCCTCGATCCTGGCGACAGGTTCGAGGGTCTCGACCAGCACGTAGCCTTTCAGCTCGTCGGGCGAGAGCACCGCCGTGACCTTGAACGAGGGATCGACGGTAATCGCATGATATATGCCGTCGGCTACGGCACGCTCCTGTTTTGCCGTCGTCTTGACGGCAAATATTCGGGTTTCGGTTTCCTCGGTCATGTGCATCAGTGCGGCAGCACAAGCATTATCTCATAGATGATAAACCCGATGAACCCGATGAGGAAGACACCTGCCGCCGCAACGAGGGCGATCTTCTGGAACTCCTCACGGGTCGGAGTCCGGGCCAGTTTCAGGACGCGGAGGTATTTCTTGAAGAATTCCTCATGGATATTGCTCATCTTTACGGATTCGGTATTTATTTCCATCAGTTTCACCTCAGAAAGTCGATATCAAACTCTTTTGCAACTTTTGGTCGGGACATTCGCTCGCTGCGTCCGTAGATCTGCGGGGAGTTCACCCCGGTGACGACGAGCATCGTCCGCATCCGTCCCTGCATCTCCGGGTCGACCTGTGCGCCCCAGATGATCCTGGCCGACTGGTCGATGCGGTCGTAGACCTCCTGCACGACCCCTTCGGCCTCGGCCATCGTCATGTCGGGGCCGCCGACGACGTTGACGAGCGCCGCCGTGGCGCCCGAGATGTCCACGTCGAGAAGAGGCGAACGCAGGGCTTTCTTCACCGAGTCTGCGGCCTTGTCCTCGGAGTCGGACTCGCCCATGCCGATCATGGCGACGCCGCCGCGCTCCATCACGGTCCGCACATCGGCGAAGTCGAGGTTCACCAGGCCGGGCACGGTGATCAGTTCGGCGATCCCCTTCACGGCCCGCATCAGCACTTCGTCGGCCACCTTGAAGGCGGCAAACAGGGGCAGGCGCGGTACAACTTCGAGGAGACGGTCGTTCGGGACGACGATCACGGTGTCGGCGACGTCGCGCAGGCGTTCAAGCCCGGCTTCGGCGTTCTCCATCCTGATCGAGCCTTCGGAGGTGAAGGGCAGGGTGACGACGGCGATGGTGAGCGCCCCCTCCTCGCGTGCGGCCTTGGCGACGACCGGGGCCGAGCCGGTGCCGGTCCCGCCGCCGAGCCCGGAGGTGATGAAGACCATGTCCGCACCCTCGAGGGCGCTGACGATCTGGTCCTCGTCCTCAAGGGCCGCCTCTTCGCCGATCTGGGGAATCGAGCCGGCGCCGAGGCCTCTCGTCCGCTGTCTTCCGATAAGGATCCGCTTGTCGGCCTTCGTCCGGATCAGGTGCTGGGCGTCGGTGTTGACGGCGATGAGCCGCGCTCCCACGATGCCCTCCTCGGCGATCCGCGAGATCGTGTTCGAACCGCTGCCGCCGCAACCGACAACGACGATCTCGGTCTTGAGGTCTCGCAGGAGTTCCTCAAGCTCGTCGTCGGGCTGGACGATATCCTCGTATTCTTCTCGTGCCCGTGATAATGCCTCTTCAACAATGGACTTCATGTATATACCTCTCCAACCCCGGGATATGGATGCGTGTCTCACTGCAGGACTGCACCATAGCAGGGGTGATGGTCCGGCCCTCCACCTCGATGCTCTGGCCGCAGGAGAGCCTTCCGAAGAGCGGGCCGTTCGGCACACCGAGCGCCCGGGCCCTTGCGGGATCGAACCGCATCTTCCTCACGACGAGGTGATCCCTATCGGTTGCAGTGCTCCACCGGTCATGTATGAGTTTAATACACAGGGATATTAAATCATGTATTATTTCTTCGGTTTGATTCTTGAAGGTAATGACGCAGGGGACCGTCCCGCCGTCCTTTCCGGTGACGACGACAAGGGGCATCTGCGCGAGCCCTTCACGCAGGGCCTTCGCATCCGCTTTTTCCGCTTCGGAAAGGAGAGGGGCAGGTATATTCACGACTTCGAGATCGCCTGCCCCTGAAATGACGCCGGGGTGCACCCTGCCGCCCGGGGCGATCCCCTCTGCGATCGCCCGGATCGCCGCATAGGTCTCCCACGGGAGGTTCCCGATGCCGGTGATCTCGCCCTCGGAGAGAACGGGGAGACCGGCACCGTCCAGGACCGCAAGGAGCCGATCCACCTCCTTTCCCGGGAGGGCTTTTCTGTCGATATAGGCGGCGACGGCCCCGGTCTTCTCCGCCATCGCACGGACGATCGCACCGTCGAGGAGAGGCACCTCACGGGAGGGGGCGATGTGGCCGAAGGCGCCCTGCGAGGAGAGGGCGATCTCGGTCTGCCTGACCGCGTAGTGCGTCCCGCCGAAGCCGACGAGGGGGATCGCCGGGCCGGGCGACGCCTCCAGCACGGCGAGGGCGGCCGCCTTCGCCGCTGCAGGGTCGATCCACTCCTTCTCCGTGCTCCCGATCTCTACGAAGAGGGACGGGATCGAGAGCGCCGTCGGGCCGTGGTGGGTGGCCTCGTAGCTGACGCGGTAGCCCGCGGGGGCGTGGGCGGCGAGGCCGCGGAGGACGGCGTGCATCATCGCCGGCGCAGCGGGCGCAAGGCTCCGGGCCTCTCCGCCGAAAGCCGGTTCGCCGAAGTTGCCGGTGACGTGGACGGTCAGGGCCGGCACCGGGTGGGAACTGGTGTGCCTGGAGAGAAAGACAAGGAGATCGGCACCGAGTCCGGCATCGGCCTCCTCGACATAGATGATCCGCTCGCCGGTCTCGTGGAACGAGAGGGAGGCGGCACGGCAGAGAGGCCAGTCCTCCCGCTCGTCGAGAAGAGAGCGGATGCAGCGGGCAATGTTCGTGCCCGCGGGGTCGATGCGGGAGTGAAGGAGGGCGATATGCATGATCCTGATCTATTCTCGCAGGAGCAAAAGAGTTGCCCGCCATGGGAAACGCTATCTTTTTGCAGGGCAACCACATCATCATGGACGAAAATCTGATCGCAAAGGCATTTGCCGAGAACGGGATCACGACCGAGATCCGGTGCGAAGAAGCGTTCGCCATCAGCGAGAAATACGGCATCCAGAAGATGGACATCGCCCGCTACTGCAACCGGCACGACCCGAAGATCAAAATCCGCGGCTGCCAGCTGGGCTGCTTTAAATGAGCCTCTTTCTTGAGGTGGTACCGGTCGGCCGGGCCGTGGAGACCGTCAGGTCGATCGCCCCGGCGATCGGCGCCGAGACGGTGCCGGTCGGAGAAGCGCTCCACCGCGTGCTCGCTGAGGACGTGCCGGCCGGGAGCGACCTGCCCGGCTTCGACCGGTCGGTGGTGGACGGCTACGCGGTGCTGGCGTCGGACACGACCGGCTCTTCCGAGTCCCTTCCGGCCATGCTCGGCCTCGAAGGGCGGATCGAGATGGGACAGGCGCCCGCGGGAAGGGTCGAACCCGGCCGCTGCTGGTACATCCCGACCGGCGGGGTGATGCCCGGGGGTGCGGACGCCGTCGCCATGGTGGAGTACTCCGAGAGAGCGGGCGACGAGGTGCTCGTCCACCGGGCGGTCGCACCCGGCGAGAACGTGCTCGGCCGCGACGAGGACTTCGCCGCGGGCAGCGTCGTCCTGCCGGCGGGACGGCGGCTCTCCCCGCAGGACCTCGGGGTGCTCGCCGCCGCCGGCGTCGCCGCGGTGCCGGTGCGCCGGGTGCCGAGAATAGGGATCATCTCCACCGGCAACGAGATCGTGCCGGTCGAGGCCGCCCTCGCCCCGGGCCGCGTGCGGGACGCCAACTCGTACCTCTGCGCCGGTTTCGTGCGGGAGCAGGGGTGCGAGCCGCGCCTCTACGGGATCGTGCGGGACAGCCCCGACCTCCTGCGGCCGGTGCTGGAGGAGGCGGTCGCCGCCTGCGACTGCGTCCTCATCTCGGGCGGGAGCTCGAAGGACGTGCGCGACATGTCGGCCGGGGTGATCGGCGACCTGGGGGAGGTGCTGATCCACGGCATCGCCATCGCGCCCGGAAAACCCACGATCCTCGGGCGCATCGGGACGACGCCGGTGATCGGGCTGCCCGGCCACCCGGGCTCGGCCTTCATCGTGCTCGTCGCCGTCGTCCGCCACCTGCTTGCGGCGATGACCGGCGCCAGGGTCAGCCCGTGCCGGGCGCGGGCGCGGCTCGCCGCCAACATCCCGTCGGCGAAAGGGCGGGAGGACTATGTCCGCGTCCGCCTGAAAGACGGGGAAGCCACCCCGGTCTTCGGGAAATCCGGCCTCCTCAACACGCTGGTGCAGAGCGACGGCATCGTCGTCGTCCCTGCGGAGCGGGAGGGCTTCGAGACGGGCGAAGAGGTGGAGGTGGTCCTGTGGTGAAGCGCTACCTGGACCTGGTCTCCCTGGACCGGGCGCTGGCGATCCTGGGGGAGGCGTTCGAGTGCCGCGCCCGCACGATCCGGGTGCCCCTCGAGGAGGCGGCCGGCCGGGTGACCGGCGCCCCCATCTTTGCCCGGCTCTCGGTCCCGGCCATCCACATCTCGGCGATGGACGGGATCGCAGTGCGGAGCGCCGACACCCGGGGCGCCAGCGAGACCCGGCCGGTCGTCCTCGCCGACGCCGTGCGGGTGAACACCGGAAACATCGTGCCGCCGGAATACGACGCCGTCGTGATGATCGAGGATGTCTGGCTTGGCGAGGGCACCTATACGATCCGCAAGGCCGTCGCACCCTGGCAGCACGTCCGCCCGGTCGGCGAGGACATCGGCGAGTCGGAGATGATCCTCCCGTCCCTGCACCGGATCCGCCCCCACGAACTCGGGGCGCTCGCCTCCTACGGCGTGACCGACGTAGAGGTGCTCGCCCTCTCGGCCGGGCTTATTCCCACCGGCTCCGAGCTGGTGCCGGCCGGCACCCGGCCGGGCGCGGGCCAGGCGGTGGAGAGCAACACCCTGATGGCGGCGGCGCATCTCCGCTCCCTCGGGGTGGAGGCACGCCGCTACGGGATCGTGCCTGACGAGCCCGACCAGATCAGGGCGGCGATCCGCGAAGGGATCAGGGACAACGACATCCTTATCGTTTCGGCCGGATCCTCGGCAGGCACCCGCGACTACACCGCTTCCCTGATCGCCGAACTCGGGGAGGTGCTCGTCCACGGGGTGGCGATCAAACCGGCAAAACCGGTGATCGTCGGGAAGATCGATGGCAAGCCCGTGATCGGGCTGCCCGGCTACCCGCTCGCGGCCTTCACCGTGCTGCGGGAGATCATCACCCCGCTCGTCGCCCGCTACGGCCTCCCGGCCCCCGAGGCCGAGACCGTCGACGCCGTCCTCACCACCACCCTGCACTCGGACATCGGGACCGACGAGTTCGTCCTCCTCTCGACCGGGCGGATCGACGGCCGCTGGGTCGCCGTGCCCCAGTCCCGCGGCGCCGGCGTCCAGATGAGCGCCGTTCGGGCGAACGCCGTCATGACCATTCCTGCAGCAAAAGAGGGCTTCGAGGCCGGGGAGACGGTCAGAGCCAGCCTGATGGTCCCGCGCCGGCAGGCCGGCGAGGCGGTGCTGATCACCGGCAGCCACGACCCCTGCCTGGACCGGCTGGCCGATCTGGTCAGGCCCGGCGGGGTGGAGATCCACTCCACCCATACCGGCAGCATGGGCGGGCTCTTAACCCTGAAAAAGCGCCAGTGCCACGCCGCCCCGATGCACCTGCTCGCCCCGGACGGCGAGTACAACATTCCCTTCCTGCAGAAGTACATGCCCGGCGAGGACCTCGTCCTCATCTGCGTCGCCGAGCGCGAGCAGGGGCTCATCTCGCGTGAAGGCGCCACGCTCGACGACCTGCCGGCCCTGCGGTATGCGAACCGGCAGAAAGGGTCGGGAACGCGGATGCTCCTCGACCACCTCCTGAAGCAGAAGGAGATCGACCCGACCCTGATACGGGGCTACGACCGCGAATTCACCACGCACCTCGGCGTCGCCCTCTCGGTGCGGTCGGGCGAGGCCGACTGCGGCATGGGGGTCTACTCGGCCGCTCAGGCGCTCGGCCTGAAGTTCACCCCGGTCGCCACCGAACGCTACGAACTTGCGGTGCACGCCGACACCCTGGACGACCCGCGGGTGCGCGCCTGCCTCGATGCGATCGACTCGGACGCCTTCAAGCAGGTGCTCCTGCGTATGGGCGGCTACCGGATCAGCGAGACAGGCGTGAGGCGCGTACTGCCATAAGCACCGCCTCCTCGGGGCCGGCGCACGGGAAGACGCCCTCGATCTTCCATGTGCCCACCCCGAACACCGGTTTTTTCATCTTGAGGGCGAGGGCGATCTCGGAGAGGGTGCCGAATTTCCCCCCTATGGCGATCACCGCGTCGGCCGACCCGACGACGAGGGCGTTTCGCGCGTGGCCGAGGTTGCTCCTGACGACGACGTCGAGGTACGCGTTTTCCCCGCCGGTCCCGGGCAGGATCCCGACCGTCGTCCCGCCCGCCTCCTTCGCCCCCCGGCATGCGGCCTCCATCACCCCGGAAAGCCCGCCGCAGACGAGAGTCTCGTGGTTGCCGGCAATGAGATAGCCGGCGGTCTCTGCCGCTTCATATTCTTCAGGGGAGCACTCCCCGGCCCCGACGACCGCGATCTGCATGGATGAGAGAAGTGCACCATGGGTAAAAATCGTGACGGCCGTGCGCCGGCGCGCACCCGATTGAAAAACTACTTTGTCTGTCACAACCCACCACACTACGCATGATTACCCGCCTCCCTGAGGGGGCGTGCAGAGGGATAGAGGTGAAAGAAGTCACCAGCAGTTATGATGCACAGGCGATCGAAGGCCGCGTCCAGGAATTCTGGCGGGCAGACGACACCTATGCTCAGGTAAAAGACCTGCGGCGTTCAGGCAAGCAGTTCTTCTTCGTAGACGGCCCCCCGTACACCACCGGCCACATCCACCTCGGAACGGCGTGGAACAAGATCATCAAGGACGCTATTCTCCGCTGGCACCGGATGTGCGGGAAGAACGTCATCGAGCGGGCCGGCTACGATATGCACGGGCTGCCGATCGAGGTGCAGGTCGAACACCAGCTCGGCTTCACCTCGAAAAAAGACATCGAGACCTACGGGATCGACCTGTTCATCGAGCGCTGCCGGGAGTTCGCCCTCACCAACATGGCGGTGATGTCGGATCAGTTCAGGGCGCTCGGCATCTGGCTCGACTTCGACAACCCCTACCAGACCCTCAAAAAGGAGTATATCGAGGCGGCGTGGTGGACCCTGGCGCAGGCCGAGAAGAACGGGATGCTGGAGCGGGGCCACCGCGTCGTGAACTGGTGCCCGCGGTGCGAGACGGCGATCGCCGACTCCGAGGTGGAGTACGACGACGCCACCGATCCCTCCATCTACGTGAAGTTCCCGGTGAAAGGAGCCGAGGATGAGTACCTGGTGATCTGGACCACGACGCCGTGGACCCTCCCGGCGAACGTCGCCGTCGCAGCCCACCCCGAGATCGTCTACGCCCTCGTTGCCGCCCGGAAGGACGGCGTCGAGGAGAAGCTCTGGATCGCCGAGGCCCTCGTCGAGGAGGTGCTCAAGAAGGGGCGGTACCAGCACTTCGACGTGCTCAGGACCGTCGTCGGCGCCGACCTCGCCGGGATGGAGTACGAGTCGCCCCTGGCCGAGCCGGTCCCGATGCAGAAGGAGATCGCCCACCGCGTCGTCCTGGCCGACTACGTGGCCCTTGAAAACACCGGGCTCGTCCACACGGCGCCGGGCCACGGCTGGGACGACTACCTCACCGGGATCAAATACGACCTCCCCGTGCTCTGCCCGGTCGACGGCACCGGCCGGTTCACGAAGCGGGCCGGGGCGTTCGAGGGGCTGTACGTCAAAGACCCGGAGACGAACAATCTGGTGATGGACGCCCTCGGCACCCATCTCCTCCACAAAGGGAAGATCACCCACCGCTACGGCCACTGCTGGCGGTGCAAGACCCCGATCATCTTCAGGGCCACCGAGCAGTGGTTCATCAAAGCCTCGGAGATGCGGGACAAACTCCTCGACGAGGTCGGGAAGGTCACCTGGTACCCTGACTGGGCCGGCAGCGCACGGTTCTACGACTGGGTCAAGGAGGCCCGCGACTGGTGCATCTCGCGCCAGCGCTACTGGGGCATCCCGATCCCGGTCTGGCAGTGCGACACCTGCGACAAGAGACGGGTGATCGGCACCGTCGCCGAACTCGAAGAGGCGAGCGGGCAGACGGTCGCCGACCCGCACCGCCCGTACGTCGATGCGGTCACCATCCCCTGCACCTGCGGCGGGACGATGCACCGGGTCTCGGACATCTTCGACGTCTGGTTCGACTCGGCCGTCGCCTCGTGGGCGACCCTCGGCTACCCCGGCAGAACAGAGGAGTTCGAGAAGTACTGGCCGGCCGACTTCATCACCGAGGGGCAGGACCAGACCCGCGGCTGGTTCTACTCGCAGCTCGGCGCCTCGACGGTCGCCTTCGGCAGGGCCCCGTACAAATCGGTGCTGATGCACGGTTTCGCCCTCGACGCAGAGGGGCGAAAGATGTCCAAGAGCCAGGGCAACGTCGTCGCCCCGGAAGAGGTGATCACGACCTTCGGCGTGGACGTCCTCCGCCTGTATGTTCTTTCGGCAAACGCCCCCTGGGACGATATGAAGTTCAACTGGGAGGGCGTGAAGACGGTCAACCGGGCCCTCAACATCCTGTGGAACGTCTACCGCTTCCCCCTGCCCTACATGGCCCTGGACGGCTTCGAGCCGGCAAAAGGTGACGGCGGCCGGTGGGACGATACGGCCGTGGGCCGGATGATCGATGCGATGCCCGACGAGGACCGCTGGATCCTCTCGCGGGTCAACACCCTGGTCGCCGGCGTGGAGGCCGACTTCGCCGGGCTGAACCTTCACCGGGTCACCCGTGCGCTCATCGCCTTCGTGCTCGAAGACCTCTCGAGATGGTACCTCCAGATCGTCAGGCCGCGGATGTGGCTCGAAGAGGACGCACCCGAGAAGCGCTACGCCTACGAGACGGTCTATTACGTGCTCCGCAGGCTCGTCTGCCTCCTCGCCCCGTTTACCCCGCACCTCGCCGAGGAGATCTACGCGAACCTGCGGTGCGAGGGCGATCCCGTGAGCGTCCATATGCTCGACTGGCCGAAAGCCGACGCCGCACTCATCGATATGCCCCTTGAGACGGCGATGGGAGTCGCCCAGGCCTTCGACGACGCCGTGGCCACGGCCCGGCAGGACGGGAAGCGGAAACTCCGCTGGCCGGTCGGCGAGGTCGTGGTCGTGACCGACGCCCCGACGGTGCGGGACGCCGTCGCAAGGCTGTCGGCACTCTGCGCCTCACGCGCCAACGCGAAAACGGTCACCGTCGTCGAAGGACGCTGGGAGCGGATCGGATGGAAGGCCGAGCCTGCGATGCGCGTGCTGGGCCCGCGGTTCGGAAAGGAGGCCCCGAAGGTGAAGGGGGCGATCGAGGGGTCGGACGGCAACGCCCTGAAGACCGCCCTCGAAGCCGACGGGACGGCGACCGCCGGGGGATACGAGGTGACGCCCGATATGGTGACGTTCACCGAGGAGATGCCCGAAGGCGTGTTTGCCGCCGCCATGCCCGACGCCACCGTCTATGTCGACGTCACCCTCACGCCCGAGATCGAGGCCGAGGGCTATGCCCGCGAGGTGGTCCGCCGTCTCCAGGAGATGCGCCGGCAGCGTGATCTGAAGGTTGACGAGAACATCGAGGCCGAGATCGTGATCGGCGAGGCGCGCGTTGCAGAGCTCGTCCGCGGCATGACCGGACTCGTCGGCGGCGAGGTGCGGGCACGCTCCCTTGCGGTCCGCGACGGCACGGCCCTCTCGGGCGCCTGGGAACTCACCGCAGAGTGGGAGGTCGAAGGCGTGCCGATGCTGATGGGCCTCTCACAGGCCGGAAACTGAGAAAAGATAGGCCCGGCCCTCGGGGGTCGGGAAGAGCGGCAGGTCTTCGTCGGCGGTGACGCCGCGACGCTGGACCGTGACCCGCTCCCCGGTCTTCGGGTTCACCCCCTCTTTTGTATAGACGCCGTGCCTGACCAGGGTGCCGCGCCGCTGCCATGCCGGCGTCTCGGTGAGGTTGACACCCCGCCCGAACATCATCTCGTGCATCTCGGCGGCCTTCATCCCGCGCAGCTCTGCGGCCGCTTCGCGGGCGGTGCGCCCCTCCGCCATCAGTGCCGCCTGGCAGTAGGCGTTGATGTGGTTGCGCCATGCCTCGGCCTGGCGCATGGCAAGGTACTCGACGGCGTACTCGGGGGTCGCCGGGACGACGCGGGAGTCGAAGGCGACGGGTTCGGTGCACCCGTATTCCAGGGTAAAGGCGCTCGCCGCATAGGAGGCGGCGACCGAGTCGAGTTTCTCCACGCGCCCGCCGAAGGGGAGGACGGTGCAGTAGAGATTGATCTCGTCGGAAAACGTATAGGCAAAGAGGGGGTTGAGGCCGCTCTCCGCGAGCAGCCGCCTGCACGTCCCGGTCATCGCCGCATGGAACCGGGCATCGAAGGGCTTGTCACAGGTCCGGGTCAGACGGTGGAAGGATCGGCCGTCGAGGCGGAGGAACACCGGGGGATATATTGCAAGGGCCGAGAAGATCTCGTGGCTCTCCATGGGTCCGGAGCCGCCTCAGGGGAGATTGTCGTCCTTACTGCTCCGGAAAGCTGTCGAAATGTGACGGACGATGATGATGTCCCCGACATTTTTTATGATCCTGAAAGGGATGAGAAGGCCGCGGTGACCCTTGGGATCGGCGATTTCAGGGTTCAGTTTGCCCACCGCGAGGGCTTCTATCTTTTTCCCGTCGATATCAAGCAGAACATCATCGACTTCGCCAACCAGAATCGCCTTGTCGGTGTATACTTTCATCCCAAAGAGCTCGGTGACCTGTGTCTTCATCACTATCGGTTCATGGTATAGACTATAAACGATAAAAAGTCTATCATTTCTTATGAACGGATCCTTCAAGATCGGGCACTTATTCGGAATTCCCATCTATCTTCACTGGACTTTCCTGCTGGTGATCCCCCTGTTTGCATGGATCATCGGCACCCAGATCCTCCTCACGACCGAGATGATCGCGGGCCTTTTCGGCACCGAGATCACCATGACCCTCTTTGCCGGGGGGATCGCACCCTATATCCTGGGGACGGCAATATCACTCGGTCTTTTTGCCGGGGTGCTCGTCCACGAACTCGCTCACTCGATCGTGGCCCGTTCAAAGGGGATCAAGATCAACTCGATCACCCTGCTGATCTTCGGCGGCGTCGCATCGATGGAGGAGGGGCTGCCCGACCCGAAGATCGAACTCCCGATGGCGCTCGCCGGACCCCTCACGAGCGGGGCGATCGGCATCGTGTGCTGGGCCATCACCTATGCAGCCGCCGCCCTGGTTCAGGGCGGTCAGTTGAGCCCGGCGACCGGCGGCGTCCTGATCTTTTTCTTCGGTTACCTCGCCCTCTTGAACATCATTCTCTTCCTCTTCAACCTGCTCCCGGCCTTTCCGATGGACGGCGGGCGGGTGCTGCGGGCATGGCTCGCGAAGAAGATGCCCCTCCACCAGGCGACCCGGATCGCCGCCGACGTCGGGCGGGGCTTTGCCGTATTCTTCGGCATCTTCGGGTTCCTGGTCTTCAACCCGATCCTGATCATCATCGCCTTCTTCATCTATATCGGGGCGAACCAGGAGGCGACGATGGTCCGCTACAGTTTCCTGCTCCAGGACGTGACGGTCGGCGACGTGATGACATCCCCCGTCCAGACCGTCCCGCCCGAGATGCCGGTCTCCGAAGTGATGAAGATGATGTACGGGACCAAGCACCTGGGCTTCCCGGTGGTGGACCGGAACGACCTCGTCGGCATGATCACCCTGGGCGACGTCCACGCGGCGCCCGAGATCGACCGCGAGGCGATGCAGGTGCGCGACCTGATGTCGAAGAACGTCGTCACCCTCCCGCCTTCGGCCGCCCTCACCGAGGCGATGAAGATCATGTCCCAGACCGGGATCGGCAGGATACCGGTGAAGGAGGGCGGGAAACTGGTCGGGATCGTCACCAGGACCGACATCATGACGACGCTCGAGATCAAGGAGGCGTGAAGGCGGGAGTTTCACCCCCGCCACACTCAGGATCGACGCGGGAAAAAGCGAGCATGAAGTTCTGACAGGCAGGGCTCACATCCTCACCCCTATCGTGTTTGCGGGGGGGTCGGGGGGCGGCCAGCCCCCAGGCAGCGACATCAAAAAAATAGGATCCGAAAAACCAAAAATAATGCTTATTTATAAAAACCAATCCTATTATTACCATTCTTTTTCTATTGGGAACTGCCTTGCCCAAAAAAGTCATGAATATCAATATTCGTTGGTTTGATCGTCATCATGACAGATAGAACACAAGACCAGCAGCGGATTTCGAAAAACCCTGAATCTTCTATTATTCGATTTTGCTGGAATGTCACAGAGCCCATAAAAATGCTAAAATCGGACATTTTGCCCACATTAATCAATGTGACATTAATATTTGAAATATGTAAATTCCGATTATATATTGGCCGATAAATGGGTGGCGTTTTATCTACGGATCATTAAATTGCTATAAAATCTCCGATTCGTAAAATAAGTTTTAATAAATGGCATAAAGACAATATTTGCACCCAAATCGAGGGAAACATTTAAGGCAATTATTACATATTAAATTGTATTGTGCGCCTCGGGGAAGCCTATTCGGCTCTTGGATATGGAGACTATTCCGCCCTTAAGGAGGAGTGGCGAGCAGCACGGGGGTATGATGCCTTTGAGGCTGAAAAGTTCAACAAAAGGATTCTCTCCTCGTTGAATGCGATAGAGGCGGATCTCGTACCCATCGATGGACTCTATGTGTGTCCTTTCTGCGATAAAGTTTCATTCAAACCGCAAAAAAGAGATGAAGACGTCTTTTTTACATGTTCTTCGTGCGGGTCCACGATTGAGTTGAACGATGAGGTCTGGGAGTATCCCCGCAAGCGTATTGAATATCTATCGTTCACCTCGGGATACCCCGGCGCATATATTCTCCACCATTTTATCGTTCTCCAGGGAAATCGCAGTGCTCAACCTGCCATACGGAATCCAGAAGTCAAAAGACTCGAAGAAAACATCCATTGCCTTTCAAGTCCCGATGAGGAGGAGCGCTACCGTGCCGCACGCTACCTCCGTCTCCGCCGTCCGATTCAGGCATTCGAATCGGTTGTTGCAGTTCTAGGCTCAGAACCGTCAGCGAGGATCAGGGTGATGCTTGTACATGCCCTTCCCTCTATCGGCGGAAGGGATGCGATCCCGCATCTCATCGCGGCGAGAGAGGACAGCGACCCCGCCGTCAGGAATGCCGCTCTTCAGGCCCTCTCCTCATTCGAAGACACCGTTGTCGATAGAACAGCCGGACATGCTACCGGCGATCGGTAGTTTGCTCGTTCTATTCGAGTAGATCCTGATCCCCAACCCCGGTCTTCCTGCTCTTTCTCTTTCGAGGACTTCGAAAAACCCATTTTGAACCTCTTCTTAGCATTGTACTCACCCGCCAACGGTACCCGGTTTCTCTCCCAACATTTTTGAGCATCTTCGCGGCGATAGCGTGGGATCATCGGGTCTGCCTTCCACTCACGCGAAGCCGCGAGAAGATTACAAAGAACTGGATAAGGTACGGGGACCATCTGCCCGGGGCTTCTTCTCAGAACACAAAAAGAGCATGATCACCCTCGGCGACGTCCACGCGGCGCCCGAGATCGACCGCGAGGCGATGAAGATCATGTCCCAGACCGGGATCGGCAGGATACCGGTGAAGGAGGGCGGGGAACTGGTCGGGATCGTCACCAGGACCGACATCATGACGACGCTCGAGATCAAGGAGGCGTGAGGGTGGTCGGGGCGGTCTGAAGGAGGATACTCACTCAAAAATCAATACAATAGATCTATTTTTCCATGAATCACGCCGGAGGTTCACATCCTCATTCCGATCGTGTTTGCGGGGGGATCGGGAGGCGGCCAGCCCCCCGCCAACGAAATAAAATCCAAAAACCTAAAAAAACCTATTTAGAAAAATCCCCACTCATCATTGCTCTTCTTTTTCTTTTGAGAACTGCTTTGCCCAAAAAAATCCGGCATATCAATCTTCTCTGGTTTGATTTTAGGCTGCGATATTTTCGGCGCACGCACCACAAATGCTGACGACTCCGAATCATTCACTTTTGGCCTATTCCGCAAGACACTCCTAATTTCAGCTTTTACAGACTCGGGCCGTTTTTGAAGCCATCCTTTCTGGGTGCTTCTGGGAATCGGTTTATAATGAACATCGTCATGACACAGAGAACACAAAACTAGCAAATTACTTTGCGTGTTCAGATCTTTTGTTCCTGAAGCTTTCGATGCTTCTTCAATATGGTGAATCTTGAGATTTCTTTGAGGAAATTTTTTTCTGCATTTTTCACATTTATTCCCCACTGCAGCCATTATATTCTTTTTTTTGGCCGCAGTAAGAGCATCCCGTGTTTTTTCTTTGTCAGTTCTATTATCAAAGAGCCCTGCCATGCTATTCTCTCCTGACTCCCTTATACTTCCCCCCTGTTGTCTTACATCCCTTGATCCTTCCTGTTTCTGCATCTCTCTTGTAATTCAATCCAGTCACAGGATTGTTAAATTGGCTTGTCTTTTTCACCGCCCCCTTACGATATCCATCCCCAGTATTTTTCGCCATTCTATATCACAATCCTGAATTTTATTCGCAACATATAATAAATGATTTGCATTTGTGTTAATGACCGGTCTCACAAAAGATTCATTTTTAAAAATCTTTTAATTGAATAGTCTTACAAAAAGTTACAGGAATATCTAGCAAAATCCTAATTTTCCCCCCAACACCTTCGCGTGAGATGTTGCGGTCCGCCATCCCCTCTTTTCAAAACGAGAGATAATCGTCCAGCGGTGTCTCCCCGGCCACCCGCCTGAAGGCGGCGAGGTCGGCGAAGGGGCGCTTTACGAGCACCTTCGGCAGGATCTTCTTCCCGATGCCGGGGATATGAGCCAGGGCCGTGTGCGGCAGGGCGTTGATCGTCACCGGCACCGGCAGGGCGGTGATCGAGCGCATCCCCCAGCCGACGACGGCGGCGTCGACGACTGCACCCTCGGGGAGGGAGAGGGGGAAGCCGACCAGGATGGGGTACGAGCCCATCTGCCGCCCGAAACTCGTCCGCCCGGAGACCTCGATCCCGACGTCGCGGAGCAGGGTGCCCGCGGGAAAGACCCGCTGGAGCATGGGGAGGTCGAACTTCGTCCTCGTCCATTCCTTGAAGGCCCTGAAGGCGGCGTCCTGCTGCCCGAGGGTGTTCTCGTCGTAGGCCCGCGTGCCGGCGAAGGGCATCAGCTGCCTGATGTTCACCCGCCGCACCATGAGGCCGGCACCGAGCACCCGCTCCAGAAAGGCGCGGTTTTCGTCGTAGGTGGCGGCGGTCTCCCCGGCGAGGCCGCAGACGAAGTTCAGGCCGGGCAGGAGGTCGGGGACGCCGTCCCGCCGGCCGCCGCCGACCTCGTTGACCACCTCGATCGCGTGAAAGACGTCGCCGGGAAGGGCCTTGAGGTTGTTCGCCCGGATCACCGCGGGGTCGGCGGTCTCCATCCCGAAGGCCGCCACATCGCCGGGGGTGTGGCCGGCGACGATCGCCGCAAGGGCGGCGCGGCTCTCCTCCTCGTAGCGGGCGATGGTGCCGGGGTTCACGTTGTCGATGTGGAGAGTCAAAAGGTCCGGCGCCGCCGCACGGATCCCGACGAAGAGGGCCTCGATGAGGTCGGGCCTCGGCCGTGCAAACTCTGCGCCGCCCGCGCTGCCGTACGAGAGCAGGTCGGGCTGGCGGCCGAGGCGGAAGTGCCGGGCCCCGGCGGCGTGGAGCGCTTCGACCTCGGCGGCGACCCCTGCCGCGGAACGGTAGCGGGGCGGGCCGTAGAAGGGCTCGGTGCAGAAAGAGCAGCCGCCGGTGACCGAACGGGAGCAGCCCTGCGCCGTCTCCAGCTCGATCATGACGCGGGGGAACATCGGGTGTTGTCGTATCACCCCGGCGCCCATGACGCTCCAGCGGTCGATCGCCGCGTAGTCTGCCTGCCCCGCGGGTTCGCCGCCCGCAAGAACGGAGTCGAGCGCCGCAGAAGGTGAGCCGGAGAGGAGGTGGTCGAACCCGGCCGCCGCGGCCTTTACCGCCTTCCTCCCGCCTTCGGCAGCGTAGCCGAAGCCGATCGGCCCACCCAGCACCTTTTTGGGGCCGCGGATCTGCACCCCGATCTGCGAGATCTCGGTGAGGGTCGCCGGTGTGCCGGAAAGATACTTGCCCGGCACGGTGGCCCCGGCGATGACGAGCATGAGGGCGGCGTCGGAAAACGTCCTCAAGGCCGAGGGATCTTTTCGCACGCCGTCGATGGTGGCGTACCTGACGGTGTATCCGTGCTCCGCGAGCACGCCGGCGCAATACCTGATGTAGGGCGAGATATAGGGGGGAACGCCGAGGCACGCCGGTTCGTCCACATAGCCGTCGAGGATGACTGCGTCAGATGTCATGGCCGAGGAGGGAGAGAAGGCGGCGGGCCCAGATGAGTTTGCCCCGCTTCACCGGGTCGACCGAAGGGTCGTCGAGATCGAAGCCGACGAGGCGGACGCTCTCCGCCCCGAGGGCGTGGGCGGCGAAGACGGCGCGGTCGCCATCGGAAAAACCGCCGAAGTTGTGGATGCGCCCGAACGGTTCGGCCTGTGTCGTGCCGACGACCGGGCCGGAGAACCTGGGCATCCATACGCGGAGGAGCGGGATGTTGTCCCCGTGGGCATGGACGACGACGACCGTCCCCTGCCGGTTCATCTCCACCAGGGCGTCGGCCGCCCCGTCGAGATCGGTGAACACGGCGTCGGGACGGATCCCCCGTGCATGGAGCACCTCGGCCGCGGCGTCCGCTGCGATGACCGTCCCCTCGATCCGGTCGATCTGGCGAGGCAGACAGGGGGCGTTGCCGCAGACCGTGACCGTGCGGCCGCGGCAGAGGGCGTCGAGGGCCGGCAGGTCGTCGCGGCAGAGGAGGTCTGCAAGGATGCGGGCGGCCTCCTCGTCGCCGGCCCGGTCAAAAGAGAAGTAGTCCAGGATCTCTTCGTAAAGCGGCTCCCACTCCTCAAACCTCATGCTTCGCCTCGTCCTCCAGCCCGACGATCCTGCGGATCTTCTTCAGGATGGGCTCGATGATCAGATCGAGGAGATCCTCCTTGTCCTTCACCATCGAAAAATAGTTGAGGGGGATCACGGCGGCCGCCATGGTCGCATGACCGCCGGCCTCGCCCATGGTCGAGAACGCCTCTTCGAGCACCTTGCCGATGTGGATCCTGATGTCGCGGTTCCGCGCCGAGAAGATGATGCTGGCGTCGGTGATCCCGTAGACGATGGCGGTGTTCACGCCTTCCAGATTGATGAGAATATCGGCGGCCTGCGGGACGGCGTCCCGGTTGCGCAGGTAGCCTACGTTGGCGAAGAGATAGCCGGAAACGACCTCCCGGCCGCGGATGGCGTTGCCGATCACGTCCAGGGTCTCCTGCGAGACGGCCGGGGACATGATCTTGTCCAGGATGTCGCGGTCGGTGAGGGGCAGGAGGAATGCGGCGTAGTTGAAGTCCTGCGGTGTGATGTTCCGCCTGAAATCCCGCGTATCCGCCCTGATGCCGTACAGGAGGGCGGTCGCCACCTTGGTGTCGACCGGGATGTCGAGTTCCTGAAGGTACTGCGTCATTACCGAGGCGGTTGCACCCATTCCCGGCCTGATATCGACGAAATCGACCTTTGAACTGTCGTGGGTGCCGTTTTTATGGTGATCGATGATGATGTTCACGCGGGCGTCCTTGCCCAGGACGTTGTTCACGCCGGGCGCGGAGGAGTCCACAAGGGCGAGGTAATTGCAGGCCGAAAGGAGTTCAGGAGTGATCCGCTCCATCTTAATGTCAAGGAGGTTGACAAAGGCGCGGTTCTCCTGGTGGCCGATATTGCCGTCGTACAGGATGCGCGATTGGAGTTTGCCGCCGCTGGCATCGTGCGCGATCACCGCAAGCGCCATGGCGCTCGAAACAGAGTCGGGATCGGGGTTGGTGTGGGCGATGATCCCGAGGGTTCCCTCCCAGGATCCGAGCAGCGTATAGAGACGTCTGGCGATGCGAGACGACGAGAGCCTCCTGATGCGCAGCACGGCGGTCTTGGCGATCACCTCCTGCGGGTACAGCACGACATCGGCACCGGCGGCTTCGAGTTGAGTCTTGCTCACCGGATCGGTTGCACGGGCGATCAGGTGGGCGGACGGATATTTCGCCTTGGCCGTCCTGACAACGGCGAGGTTTGCATCCTTGTCGTTCGACAGGACGAAAATGACTTCGGGCACGGGCAGATCATCAAGTGCCGCCGGATCCTTGAGATCCCGGACGATCGCCTGGTACTTCTGGTCGAGAAGGTCCTCCACTCTTTTTTCATCTTTATCAAGAATGAGGATTGAATCGGTCTCTTTGAGGAGTTCCTCGACGACGTTGTATCCTGTGCTCCCGCAGCCGCATATGAGGTATTTGATCTTCCCGGACGAGCCGGTCTGAGCTGCATCGGCCATCGCAGATGCGTGTGATCTTTCGGGATAATTAACCATCGCCACAACCTTTATATCAAAATTCGGCCAATATAGTATGGTCAAAGCACAGGGGCCTGTAGCTTAGTTTGGCATAGCGGCGGACTCTTAATCCGCAGGCCAGGGGTTCAAATCCCTTCAGGCCCGTTCTTTCACTTCTGAAAAATTGTTCATGCATACCGTCGATCCTTCTTCCTCAATTCCGTATCATCCCGGGCATTTGCCATAAAAAAAGTTCTTTCGTCATTTGTTTCACAAAGCAGCCGCGCTGCGGCAGACGCCGCCGGGCAGAGATAGACCCCCGGGGACGGTGGTTCAGGAGGACGGGTGAAAACAGAAAAAAAATGTCCGTACTATTTTCAGTTCAATCGGGTTCTTCGCTGTTTCACGCGGGCAATCTCCGGAGCCGGGAGCGATCTCCTCGCGCGAAAACAAAGCCTTGATCGAATCCCCGGTACCTTCGCTGGATTCACAGATTCGCGTGAGATTTTCCCGAAAAACCCTGCGATCGTCCGGAAGCATCCCCCGTATCTATCCCGGTCTGTCGTATATGATTATTCCCATCATACATATTCGGCCGGGGGGAAGATGGTTAGACGAAGGTATCACGCCACCCACACACAGTAGCGAAGAGCCCTATTTCCCGACCGCCACCAGCATCTCTTCAAGGCTCGGGTAGCGCGACTCGATCCGCTCCACCGTCCCCCCCGCCGCCGCCACGGCCGCGGAGACACGGTTCATCCCGGCGACGTCGTCGGCCGCGGCCATGTAGATGCCATCGGCCCGCGTATACGCGAGGGAAGGGTCAAGGGCCCCCACGTCCGGGATGGTGAAGTAGACCTCGTAGGTCAGGGAGCCGAACCGCTCCCGGAGTTCCCGCATCGTGCCGAAGGCCTCGATCCTTCCCCTCCGCAGGATCATTACCCGGTCGCAGATCTCCTCGATCTGGTAGAGGTTGTGCGCCGATAGCACGATCGTCCGCCCTTCGGCGCGCAGTTCCCCGAGATATTCCCCGATGAACCGCCCGGTCATCGGGTCGAGCCCCGAAGAAGGCTCGTCGTAGACGAGGAACCGGGGATCGTGGAGGAGCGAACGTGCGATCGCCACCTTGCGCCGCATCCCCTTCGAGAGTTCGCCGATCTTCTTCTCCCCGGCGTCAAGGGAGAGCGAAGAGAGGAGACGCCCGCTGCGTTCACGGATCTCCCCGCCGGAGAGACCGTAGATCTCGCCGAAGAAAGAGAGGTAGTCGGCGACCCGCATGGTATCGTAGAGGCGCGACTCCTCCGGGAGGTAGCCGAGGGTCTGCTTCAGGGCGTGCGGGTGTTTCAAGACATTGATGCCTGCAATCTCGAGGCTCCCGGCCGTCGGGGCGGAGAGCCCGGAGAGGATCTTCAGCAGGGTCGTCTTCCCGGCCCCGTTGTGCCCCACAACCCCGAGGATCTCGCCTTCGCCGAGATCGAAACTCACATCATCAAGGGCCCGGAACGCCCCGTAGTCCTTCACCAGATCTCGCGCCGCGATCATCATATCCGCGTCTGCAGCCACCGGATATATCATATCGCATCCTGCCCAACCGATCCTGCAAGGAGTCGATCCAGATCAGCGTACGAACCGCCCTGACCATTGCTCGGTGGGAAACAAAGCGTTCACTCACCACGATGAGCCGGGATATCCTCCCCATGACCGCCGTCCTGCTCGTCGCCCTTCTCCTCGCTTCGGGTCTCACCGCGGAGAGCGGCATCCATCTCCAGGACGGGATCTACACGGTGGGCACGGACGACACCAGTGCGGCGGCGATCCTGGCCGGCGACCCCAGGTTCCTGGTGGCCCTGACCGACAGCACCACCCTCGCCCTGAACTCAGGCGCATACGACCTCGTCATCACCGGCGACAGGGCCCGGGGGGCCAGGACCGAGAAGGGCAGGGCCGCACTCTCCGCATTCGCCGTCGCGTACCGGAACTATCGCAACGGTGTCTACACCGGCGAAGATGACCTCTTCGCCGCATACCCCCTCTGGATCGACACGGTCGAGGTGACGAGCAGCCTCGACTTCACCGCCACGGATAACGGGCAACTCATCTCCCCCAGATCGCAGGACGAGACCGACGTGAGGCCCTCCGGCCCGGTCGAAGACCTGCCGACGCCCTCGGCGACCCTCGCCGTCTCCGCAGAAGAACTCCGCCAGGACCTCGCCGAGGCCCCGGCAGGAAACGACGGGATCACCCGCTACCTGGGCATGTTCTCCAGCGGCCCGGACCTCGGGGAGTTCAAGACACCCTCGCAGCTCTCCCCGTCCCTCCCCTTCGACTCGCTCATCTACATCTTCGTCTTCATCTTCCCGCTGTACTTCACCTCCCAGTTCGCCATGATGTCGATCGCAAACGAGCGGATCGAACGGCGGGGCGAGATCCTCCTCTCCACTCCCGCAGGTCCGCTCACGATCATCGCGGGCAAGATGCTCCCCTACTTCCTGATGATGATCGCCATCTGCTCCGCAATCGTGCTCATCACCGGCGGGTCGTTCGTCGTCATCCTCCCGCTCATCCCGGTGATCCTCTTCTTCCTTGCGGCGGCGCTGCTCATCGGCATGACGGCGCGGAGTTTCAGGGAACTCTCCTTCCTGTCCATCTTCTTCTCGACCGTGATGACCTCGTACCTCTTCTTCCCCTCCATCTTCGCAAACGTCCACGTGATCAGCCTGATCTCGCCCCTGACCCTGGTGGTCCTCCAGTTCCAGGGCACGGGCTTTACGGCGACCGACTATGTCTACGCCACCGCCCTCTTCTGGCTCTCGACCGCCGTCATATTCTGGCTCTGCGCCCGCAACTTCACCGAGGAGCAGCTCTTCTCGCAGGAGCGCCTCACGTCCCGCCTCCGCTCCTTCATCTTCGCGGCGATGGCCCGGGGACACCCCTTCGCCTCGCTCGTCGCCCTCAACCTGCTCGCCATCCCCCTGATCTTCATGGTCCAGTTGATGTACCTGGTGCTGCTCTTCAACCTCCCGCTACCCTGGTCGCTCCTCGCCCTGATCCTGCTCGCCGCCTTCACCGAGGAGGTCGCCAAGTCGATCGGGATCGTCGCCCTCTTCCGCGGGATGCCGGACTTCTTCACCTGGAAAACCGTGGTCGTCGCCGCCGCGGCGACCGGGTTCGGTTTCCTGGTCGGCGAGAAACTCCTCCTCTTCGTGATGATGGCGCAGGTGACCGGCTCTCTCTTCGGCTCCGTCCTCTTTTCAGGCGTCGGCCTCCTCTGGATGCCGTTCCTCCTCCACACGGCAGGCGCCCTGATCGTGGGGGCGGCCCTGAAGGCCGGCGGGAGGCGGACGTACCTGCCGGCCATCCTCGTCGCAACGGCCGTCCACGCCGCGTATAACCTCATCCTGATCGGGGGTGCACTGTGAAAACGAGTCACGTCTGGACCATCGCAAAAAAAGAGCTGCGGGGGATCGGGAACGAGCGGACGATCGTGCTTGCCATCCTCCTGCAGGTATTCATCGCCATGTTCTCCTCGTTCCTGGTCGTCGGCCTGACCTCGCTCTACGACCCGTCGTCCCTGGGCGGCATGTCCGGCGGATACGCGATCGGGTATGCCGGCACCGACTCGCCGCTCGCAGACCTGCTCGAGGAGAAAGGCGACTTCGAGGTCTACCGGATGAACCTTTCAGAAGCGGTGGCCGCCCTGCAGGAGCGGAAGCTTGCGGCCGTGGTTTTCGTCCCCGACACCGCCCCCGACGCCGAGGACCCGGTGAAGATCACGCTCTACACCCTGAAAAACGACATCTCAGCCTCGGTGACCGGCACGAAGATCAGGGAGGCGATGGAGGCCTATGAAGTAATGCTCAGGGAGACGAGAAGCGATCGTCTCTCCGCCGAGCCCGTCGAGATCGCCGTCCCCTCCTACGCGGGCGGCCAGAATTTCTTCATCTTCGTCTACGGCCTGCTCATACCCTTACTCCTCTTCATGCCGGCGATCATCTCGGCGAGCCTGATCATCGACTTCATCACCGAGGAGTACAGTTCGAAGACTCTCGAAACCCTGCTCTCGACGCCCCTCACCTTCACCGAGATCCTCTGGGGGAAGGTGCTCGCCGCATGGGTGCTCGTGCCGGTCCAGGCCGGGGCGTGGATCGTGCTCCTGGCGGCGAACGGGATCGTAATCCGCAGCATCCCCGAGATCCTCCTCCAGGTCTCGGCTGCGTCCCTGGTGCTGATCCTCATCGGCGCGATCGTCGCCCTTCACTACCGTGAGCGGACGAGCGCCCAGTTCATCTACTCGACCGCCCTCGTCGCCGTGCTCCTTGCCGTCCTCGCCGTTCCGGGCAATCCGGCAAACCTGATCGTCCTGCTTGCAACGGGTTCGCCGGCGCCCCTGCACTGGGCGGCGCTCGGCGGCGTCCTCGCCGGGACGGCCCTCCTCGCGATCGTCACCGACCGCTATGCACGGCGGCTGGCTGGAAAGGCGGTGCAGTAGACCGTTCAGTCAGAAAAGGCAGTGCAAAAACGATTTATTCCGGACATCCATTTTTTTCGGCAGGAATCAAAATTTCCCGCACATAAACGGGAGCATAGGCAATCAGGCAGACAAAATAATAAAGAATATTACATGGCTCTCCGCACATGTAGTTTGATCCATCATGATTCGAAAGGCATCCCTCATAACAGGAGCAGTTCTGGCGCTCCTTCTCCTTGTGACCACACCGGTCGTCGCCGCATCGATCGGCGGCGACGAGGCATGGATAGAAGTCCGATGCAACGTGAACGGCGCATCGATCTACTTCGACAACGACTACGAGGGCCAGATCACAAGCGGCGTGCTGAGCGTGCCGGTATATACGACCGGTTCGCCGTATTACACCGCAAAAGCGACAATGGACGGATATTACACCTCCTCGACCTCGATCGGTTCGTACCCCGAGGCCGGAGAGACGAAGACCATCTACATCACCTTAAACCCGGTCCCGACCCCGGTCCCGTCTACCACCGGCACCCTCTCCGTGACCTCCAGCCCGAGCGGCGCAAAGACCTACGTGGACGGCGCCTACTACGGCAGGACACCGCAGGTCGTCAGCGGCCTCTCTGTCGGATCGCACAGCGTCAGGGTCGACTATGACGGCTATGCGAGCTGGAGCCAGACCGCCGGCGTCAGCGCTGGCGGCGTGACGAGCGTCTACGCGGTCCTGAGCCCGTCGCCGACCTACGGTTCCATCTACGTCTCTTCAAGCCCGTCCTACGCGAACATCTACCTTGACGGCTCGTACCAGGGCACGAGCCCGATGACCCTCAGCGGCATCTCGGCAGGCAGCCATGTCGTAGAAATCGAAAAGGCCGGTTATCAGGAGTGGACTGGAACCGTCAAGGTTACGGCAGGACAGCAGACCCAGGTCTCGGTCAGCCTGACTCCCAACTCACAGCCGACCTCAGGGACCATCGCCGTCTACTCAACGCCCACCGGCGCCTACGTCTACCTGGACGGGAGTTACCAGGGCATCGCCATGTCTCAGGGCTTCGTGATCATCGCCGTCACGCCGGGCACCCACACCGTGACCCTCAAACTCGACGGCTACCAGGACGCCGTCACCTCGGTGAACGTGAACTCGGGGCAGCGGTCGACGGTCACATCGACCCTCCAGCCCGCCGGCTCGGACACCGGTTCGATGGAGATCACCTCCACGCCCGCGGGCGCCGAGGTCTACCTGAACAATGCCTATAAGGGGATCACGCCCCTCAGCCTCAGCAACCTTGCAGTGGGCTCATACTCCGTCTCCATCCAGCTCCAGGGCTATGCCGAATGGACCACCACCGCCACCGTGAACGGTGGCGCTACGACCCCGGTCTCGGCGCAGCTCGTCCTCAACCCCCCACCGACCACGGAAGCGGCGGCCATGCCGTTGACGGTGATCGGTGCCATCGCCCTGCTCGGTGCGGTGCTTGTCCTGCGCAGGCGCTGAACACACTTCCACCTTTTTTTTGATCGCATCTTTCAAAAGGGCGGATGCCCATAGATCACAGGATGAAGACCGTGGTCATCTCGCCGGGTATCGCCACCTATGGAGCGATGCTCATCGGCGGCATCGTCAGGGAGGCAGGGCACGAGGTGCGGCTTTCGACCGCACTGGCCGCCGGTGACGCCGACGTCGTGCTCCTCAGCCTTTTTTCGACCCAGCACCTGATGGACCCCGGGATCAGGGGGTTCGTCGCCGGGGTGCGGGCGTCGGAGCGTCCGGTCTATATCGGCGGACCGGTTTCGGCCTACCCGGAGTACGTGCTCGGCGAACTCGCACCCGACGCCGTGGTCGTCGGGGAGGGGGAGGAGACGGTGCCGCTCCTCCTCGCCCGGGGGATCTCCCCCGACCTCCCGGGCATCGCCTTCTCCGACGGCGGCCGGACCGTGATAACGCCGCCGGCGACGCCCCCGCCGGTGCACCAGCCGCTCCCCCTGATCCCGGACGATATCGGGCAGCAGAGCATCAGGGGTGCGAACGCCTATATCGAGACGCACCGGGGCTGCACCGGCGCCTGCACCTTCTGTCAGGTGCCCAGGTTCTTCGGGCGGGAGATCAGGAGCCGCGACCTCGACGAGATTCGAAGGGAAGTCAGGGCGTTCAAAGAGAAAGGCGCCGTGCGCCTCTCGGTCTCGGGCGGGACCGGATCGCTCTTCGGGTATCACGGGGAGCTCGACAACGACGCCGTGATCGCCCTCCTCCAGATGCTCGCCGAGGAGCTCGGCCCCCGGAACGTATCGGCCCCCGACATCAGGGTGGACGCCATCACCGACGAGATCCTCGAGGCGATCAGGAAATACACGATAGGCTGGCTTTTCTACGGTTTCGAGTCGGGAAGCGACGCCGTGCTCCGGCAGATGGGCAAGGGCGTGACCGTCGCACAGATGCACGAGGCGGTGGAGCGGTCGCGCCAGCACGGCCTGAAGGTCGCCGGCTGCTTTATCGTCGGCTACCCGACCGAGACGGCGGAGGACTATGAGGCGACAAAGACGTTCGTCGCCGAGGAGATGCTCGACGACGTCTTCGTCTCGGTGGCCGAGCCGATCCCGAAGACCCCGCTTGCCGACCTGGTGCTGCGGACCCCGCACGAAAAAAACCCGGTCTATGTCCCGCACACCGGCGAGTACCGCTCTCTCCGCCTCACCGAGGCCGAGGCCCGCTGGTTTGATCTCTCCCAGCACGCCGAGATGTACAAACCCCTCCTTCACGTGGTCACCGACGAGGTCTTCACCATGTACCTCGCCGAGGCAAGAAAGCAGGGCGAAGACGTCCGCCGGGTGACGGCGCTGATCGAACGCTACGAGAAGGGCGGAGACGAAGAATAACCAATATTTCAACGGGTGCCTGGGCCTCGACAACTATATTTATGATCCCGGCCCAGAAAAAAGAAATATTTAATAGATATTATTATTTGTCACCAGATTTACCAGCGAAGGAATCATCGTGAGACCGAACAGGCGTACCATACTTTTATTCATCCTCGGCTGTGCTCTCGTCATTGCGGCGGGCGCCGCAGCGACCTTCAACGACCCGCTGCCCGACAAAACCAACCTCACCAATGGGGAGAAGAAACTTTCCTCCGAGCTGCTCGACCTGGTCAGGGCGTCTGAAGAAAACGAGACGACGACGGATGACGACACCACCGCGGGACCGGTCTTCGGGGCGCCGGTCGAGGAAAGCGGCGAAGACACCGTGTATGTCTATGTCACCGTCGACGCCGGCGCATCGACCTACGTGATCGACACGTACGCCTCCGCGGTCACCGATCGGGATGAGGACTACCATATCGCCGCCGCGGAGGTGCCGGTGACGGCCCTCGCCGATCTCGCCGCCCTGCCCGAGGTCGTCTCGGTCATGAGCGTGCTGCCCCCCATGGTCAACACCGGGTCCGTGGACACCGAGGGCGACGCCCTTCTCCGTGCAGAAGCCCTGAGGGAGGCGACCGGCTACGGCGGGGCCGGGATGCGGATCGGGATCATCTCCGACGGCGTCGATAACATCGAGACGGCCGTCGCCTCGGGCGACCTGCCCGGGAACGTCCATGTCCTCTCCAACACGGTGGGCGGGGACGAAGGAACGGCGATGCTCGAGATCGTCCACGACATCGCACCCGACGCCGAACTCTACTTCCATGACTGCGGCAGCAACGGCATCGCCTTCAACGCCGCCGTCGACGATCTTGTCGCCGCCGGGTGTACGGTGATCTGCGACGACATCGCCTGGCTGACCGTGCCCTATTTCCAGGACGGGAGCATCGCCTCACACATCCAGTCGTTGGTCGACGGAGGCGGGATCTTCTACGCCTCTTCGGCCGGGAACTACGCAAAGGCCCATTACCAGGGGAGTTATACGGACGGCGGCAGCGGCTGGCACGACTTCGGCGGCGACACCGTGCTCCCCTTCACGGTCGGGGCAGGCAGGTCGGTGTACGTCGTCCTCGAATGGAACGACTCCTGGGGGTCGTCGTCGAACGACTATGACCTGGCGATCTACAGCGCCTCGGGGACGCTGGTGGGGTCGAGCGCCGGCAGCCAGGACGGCAACGACAACCCGATCGAATACGTGCAGGTGACCAACGGGAACGCTTACGCCGTGACCTACTACATTGCGGTGCAGAAATACTCGGGATCCGCCCGGACCATCGAAATCTTCACCTTCGGGGCCACCGTCGACTCCACGTACGGCACGAGCGTCGATTCGGTCTTCGGCCACGCGGCGGCCGAGGGCGTCGTCGCCGTCGGGGCGATCGATTACACCGATGCCGTCAGGTACTACTCCTCCCGCGGCCCCTCGACGATCTCCTATCCCTCGGCGGTGCAGCGGAGCAAGCCCGACATCTCGGCGACGGACGGCGTCTCGGTCACCGGTTCGGGCGGGTTCTCCAACCCCTTCTACGGGACGAGCGCCGCCGCCCCGCACGTGGCCGCGATCGCCGGCCTGGTCTGGGGGCTCGCCCCTGACCTGAGCGCCGACGAGCTGCGGGAAAAACTGCTCTCGACCGCCGACGACCTCGGCACCGGAGGCTTCGACACCACCTACGGCTACGGGAAGGTCGACGCCCTCGACCTCTACTACGCCACCGGGGACGCCCCGACGGCGTCGTTTTCCGCCGCACCCCTGACCGGGCCGGCGCCGCTGCAGGTGAACTTCACCGACACCTCGACCGGGGCGACAGACTGGCTGTGGTCGTTCGGCGACGGCAACACCTCGACCGAGCAGCACCCGGCCCACACCTACGCGGCGCCCGGCACCTACACCGTCTCGCTCACGACGTCCAACCTCTTCGGCAGCGCCTCGGCCCAAAAGGCCGGCTACGTCACGGTGACGAAACCGGCGCTGGAGGCGAACTTCTCGGCGAACAGGACGGGCGGGACGGTCCCCCTCAGCGTGCAGTTCACGGACGGGAGCACCGGGACGCCGATCGCATGGAACTGGTCCTTCGGCGACGGCAACACATCCATCGAGCAGCACCCGCTCCACACCTACACGGTGCCCGGCACCTACACCGTCTCCCTCACCGTCGCCGACGCCTACGGGAGCACGGACACGGCGACCGCGGAGAGGTACGTCACCGCGGGCGCCCCGCCCCTGGTCGCCGCCTTCACGGCGAACGTCACCGCGGGCTTCGTCCCCTTCGCCGTCGGGTTCACCGATGAGAGCCTCGGCACGCCGGTCGCATGGCACTGGGACTTCGGCGACGGCAACACCTCCGCTGAGCAGCACCCGACCCACACCTACACGACCGCCGGCCTCTTCACCGTGAACCTCACCGTCACCGACGCCTACGGGACGACGAGCCTGAACGAATCGACCGTTCTGGCCAGGACACTGATGCACCCGGACTTCTCGGCGAACCTCACCGCAGGCGTCGTCCCCTTCTCGGTCGGCTTCACCGATCTCACGCCAGAGGGCGCATCGAGGTGGAACTGGTCGTTCGGCGACGGAAACACCTCGACCGAGCAGCACCCGACCCACACCTACACTGCGGCCGGCATCTACACCGTCTCTCTGACGGTGGACGACGACTGCGGGTCGGTGACGAAGAGCGGTTACATCGACGCCCTGCCGGTGCTGTACGGCGACGCTAACGAAGACGGCGTCGTGAACCAGGCCGACACCCTGCGGGTGTTGCGGGAGGTCGTCGGGCTGAAGACAGTGCCTGAGGCCGAGACCGAACTGTTCACGAAGACCGACGTCCACGCCAACGGGGCAATCGAGGTGGGCGACGCCCTGTACATCGCCCAGTACAACGTCGGGCTGCGGGATGCGTGGTTCGAAGCAGTCTGACATCGAACCATTTTTTTTGTTCTTCAGGCTTTCACGCGGGCAGTCCCGCCTGTGTGAGACGCTCCGCGAAAATTACATGAATAAACCCGACGAAAGAGCGCCCGCAGCCTCTGAAAGAGGCATTCGCCAGCGCCAAAAGAAAAAAAGGAACCCGGATCAGCTGCAGCCGCTCCAGCCGCAGTTCTTGCAGATCCCCTGGTTGCACCCCTCCCCGAAGTCGAGTTCGGCGCCGCACTCAGGGCAGAGATTCTTTTTCTTCCCGGAAACTTCGGTGATCTCCCAGGTGTCAAGGGTGGTGATCGTCTGCTTCGAGGCCGCAAGGTCGATGCACTTGCCCACGACGTCGGCGCAGGAAAGCCCCTCCGAGGCCGCGTTTCTGATCGCCGAGATGCAGTTCACCTTAGCAAACTGCCTGACGAACTTCTGGTAGGGCACGCCGTTCTGGAGTCCGGTGGAGATCGCCCGGCCGAGGGCGTTGGAGTTCGCCTCGCAGCCGCCGCTCCCGACGGTCCTGATGAACACCTCCCACGGGCGGTCGCCGAGGAGGTTGACGGTGATATAGAGGCGGCAGCACCCCGACTGGCAGAGATAGGTCCGGCCGGCGAGCTCCTTGGGGCGGGCGGCCGGTTTTTCTTCTGGCTTTTCCGCCGGCTTCTTCTCCTTCAGGGCGAGCACCACGTCCTCGCGGCTGCCCGTCCTATAGATGGTCATCCCCTTGAGGCCGCTGCGCCACGCCATCAGGACCGCTTCGGCGATCTCCTCGCGGGTGGCGGCGTTGGGCATGTTGATCGTCTTGGAGATGGAGGCGTGGACATGCCGCTGGAAGATCGCCTGCATGCGCACGTGGTCCCGCCAGTCGATGTCGAGGGCGGTCTGGAAAAGTTTTCTGAAGGAGATAGGGAGCCACCCGATGTCCCTGACCGTGCCGGTCTCGTGGACGTGGTCGATCGCCTCCTGCACCCTTCGATCGGCCTCCTCCTGCGTGAGACCGAGCGCCCCGACGGCCCGCCTGAGTTCGGCCTCGAAGATCGGGTGGAGCATCACGAAAGTCTTGCCGACGGTGTTCTTCCGGGTGTAGGCGTACGAGAAGACCGGTTCGATCCCGCTCGAACACCCTGCGAGGAGCGAGATCGTCCCGGTCGGGGCAACGGTGGTGAGGGCGGCGTTCCGCATCTCATACTCGCCCCATACACTCCCCTCAAAGGCCGGGAAAATACCTTTCTCCGCGGCGAGGGCGTGCGACTCCTCCACGGCGGTGTCGTTGACGAGCGCCATCACCCGCTCGCAGACGGCCCGCCCCCCCTCAGAGTCGTACGGGAGGCCGAGCATCAGCAGGGCGTCGTGGACGCCCATCAGACCGAGGCCGACCTTCCGCGTCTTTCGCGTCGCCTCCTCGATCTGCGGGATCGGAAAGACGTTCCTGTCGATGACGGCGTCCAGGAAGCGCACTGCCATACGGGTGATCCGTTTGAGCCCTTCTTCGTCGACGGCGCCGCCGGTGACGAACTTTTCAAGGTTGATCGAGCCGAGCACGCAGGACTCGAAGGGAAGGAGGGGCTGTTCGCCGCAGTTGTGCACGACCAGACCGTTCGCATCGAAGGCGTTGACGCCGGGAACCTGCACGTCAAAAACCTCCTCTTCACCGTCCGCGTCGAGCGCCGACACGGTCGCCGCGAAACGTTCCCTGTTTAAGGAGCGTGAATATGATGACAGCGCCAGTTCAAGGGCCTCTTTTTTCCGCGCATGAACAAAACCAACCCGGTCGCGGAAAAAGGCGAGGTTCTCACCTGCGATCACCAGTTCGTACTGGGCACGCACGCGGTACGGCCTCGCCCCCCCCCTTCCGTCAGGCAAAACCGAGTACCCTGCCCCTCTGCGCCGATAGATCCGGGAAGAGATCCCGAGGCGGAGAAGCATCCGCTGAACGGCGCGGAGTAGGGGGAGCGAACTCTGCGCCAGCCTGACACTGATCCCCTTCTTTGTCGAACCCTGGACCGAGGCGTCGCAGTCGAAGAGCCCTGAGAGAAAACCGGAATATCCGAAAGAAGAAGCCTTTTCAAGAGCAGGCGTGACGATCTTCTTTCCGGGGGCCATTCCGTACGAGACGGCAAGGTCACGCACGGCGGCAAGTTTCAGCCTGTGCTCAGCGCGCCCGTCGACGGTAAACCAGCCTGAAAAATCAGAGCGGCGCGCAAGCGTATAGGCACACGCCTCCGCGTACCCCATCACCGACGCCGCACCGCGGTCGCGTTCCCAGACCGAGAGAACGGCAGCATCTGCCTTCAGCGTGCCGTCACCAACGAGAAGACCGAGAAGATAGCCTTCTTCATGGGTAAGAGAGCCGGACCAGGCCGGAAGGCTGCGGTGATCGTGAAGGAGGATCTGATCGCCGGGAGAGAGATCGCCCGCACACGTCCATTCGGTCTCCATGCGATAGCGGGTCATGGATTTTACGCGGCATAACGGGTGGTTACGGGTGACCCTGACGCAGTGGCCCTCTTTCGTGGTCAGCCGCACCACCTCCTTCGTCCCCGTGGAGAAGAAGCCCTCATGACCCGACCGGAACACCGCACTGTTCGCCGCCGCATCGAATGCCGTCCCGACGAGGTCGGCAACCTGACGGGGGCCCTCGCCGGTCATCACCCAGGTATCCGCGGTGACGCACGGATTCGTCGTATCGATCTCCCCCAGCTGCGGGGTCGGGTTCTTCCTATTGATCTCGTCGTAGAAGAGAATGCCGGGCTCCCCGTTCTTCCAGACACCGTCGACGATCCCGTTCCAGATGGCGCCGACCGTGATCTCCTCGCCCGTGTGGGGGTGGGTGATCCAGACCTTCTGGAACTGCTCCGCCTCGACGAACTCCATGAAGCGGTCGTTGACCATCACCGAGATGTTGAAGTTCGAGAGTTCGCCCTCGACGTTCTTGGCGTGGATGAACCGCAGGATGTCCGGGTGCCAGACGTTCAGGATACCCATGTTCGCCCCGCGCCTCCGGCCGCCCTGCTTGATCACGTCGGTGGCGGCGTTGAAGACCTTCATGAACGAGATGGGGCCCGAGGCCACGCCGTCGGTGGACTGGACGGGCGCACCCTCCGGGCGGATATGGGAGAAGTTGTAGCCGGTGCCGCCGCCGCTCTTGTGGATGAGCGCCCCCCACTCGAGGGCGTGGAAGATGTCGGGGATCGAGTCGCCGACGTACAGGGTGAAGCAGGCCGAGAGCTGGCCGATCTCGGTCCCGGCGTTCATCAGGGTGGGGGAGTTGGGCAGGAAGCGGAGGGAGTGCATCGCTTCATAATATTCCTCGCGCTCGTTCTCGTTCCGCGCAAGCGCCGCAGCAACGCGCCGGCAGATATCGTCAAAGGTTTTCTCGCCCTTGCGGAGGTACCGGGCCGCAAGGATACTGTCAACTACTGAATCGGTCATTCTGGTGCACCATAATGGGAGGATGAGGTGAATTGTTCTAACATCACATCGGTTTCTTCGATGTTAACTCTTGTCGCCAGTCCTCGATCAGCGCCCGCGCGATCGAAGCGGGACCCGGGAGATCCGGGAGGGCGTCGACGGCGAACCAGCCGGCATCCTCGACTTCCAGACCGTCCGGGACGATCTCTCCCCCGGCGTAGTCGGCAACGAACCCGATCATCAGGGAGTGGGGGAACGGCCAGGGCTGGCTCCCGAAATAGCGGAGATTGGCGATGGCGATCCCGGTCTCCTCCATCACCTCCCTCTGTGCGGCGTGCTCGACGCTCTCGCCCGGTTCGACGAAGCCGGCGATCACCGAGTAGCGGCCGGCCGGAAAGCCCGGGGAGCGGGCGAGGAGGATCCGGTCTTCGTCGGCGACCCTGACGATCACGGCCGGGGAGAGGCGCGGGTAGACGATCAGGCCGCAGGATGGGCAGACTCTGGCGATCTCGTCCTCTTTCATCAGGGTCGCCGTCCCGCACCGGCCGCAGTAGCGGTGGGTGCGATCGAAGTCCACATACTGAACGGCACGCCCGGCAATCCCGAGTTCCTCGTCCCCTACCGACCCGAAGAGGTCGCGGAGGGGGACCGCCCTGAGCCCCGCCGGGACGACATCAACGCCGGCGGCAAAGACCGGACGGCCGTCGAGGCTGCCGATGAAGAGCGACTCGCCGGGTGCAGGGTCCTCCGGGAAGGGGGAGAGCAGGGGCGAACCGTCCGGGCCGCAGAGGACTTCGCCCCCCCTGACGAGTACGAAGAGAGGAGGGTGCCGGGGCGTATCCGCTGGATGGAAGTCAAGACGCCCTGCGGCGAAGTGCGAGGAGAACGATGGCATCATACTGAGGGGTTGGCTGTGGCCGGCATTAGGGGTTTTTGATACAGGCAGTCCGACGCACAAAGACAGATTTTTATCAGCGGCCGCTGAAAAGTCATTATATGACCAAATGCACCCGCCACCCGGAGAAAAACACGTCAGGAACCTGCAGAATCTGTCACAAAGAATTCTGCCCGGAGTGCACGGGCAGCGGTCTGGGGATCTGTCCGGGATGCGTCTACAAAGCGCTGATCGTCCTGGTCATCGTGATGATCGTCGTCTCGTACACCGCCTGGTTCGGAATCTTCTAGACGCTTCCCCCCCTCTTTCTACGGCTCGAAAGAGCCGAAAAATGTTTTTTTCCGACCAGAACATACCGCCGATGGAAACAACGTTTCGCGCGGTTCGGCAAAACCCGTTTTCAAACTCGCACCCGGGGGAGAGAGCCAGGCACTATTATCACGGCCTTCCATCGATTGATCATACCATGCCAGTCGATCAGATCCCGATCGGGACGTTCTCGCACCTGACACGGCTGTCGAAGAAAGCGCTGCACTGCTATGACCAGAAAGGGCTCCTCGTCCCGGCGACAAAGGATCTCTGCTCCGGGTACCGGTACTACGCGATCGCACAGATCGACCGGGCCGTCAGGATCCGCACCCTTACGGGCCTCGGGTTCTCCCTGGACGAGGTGGCGGCGGTCCTCGACGCCATGGACGAGGGGGAGACCCGGATCATCGCCGGGCTCATGGAGAGGCGGCGCCGTGCCGTGAGGGAGGAGATCGGTCGCCTGCGCAGGGTGGAGAGGGTGCTGTCATCGGCAGACCCGTTGAAAGAGGCGTTTAAAATGTCGCTCACCGAATGGACAATCAAGGAAGTCGCACCCCTGCGCGTGATCTCGACGCGGGAGAAGGGAGCATATGGGGAGGTCACCGGCCAGATGATCGAGACGCTCTGCCGGGAGGTTGCCTCGCCGGAGAACGCGAATACGAGGGTGAAGGTCTCGGGCACCGTCATCTCGATCTGCTATGCCGGCGACGGGGAGGGAAACGACTGCGACGTGGAGGTGGCCCTCCCGGTCACCGGGGCGGTGACGGTCAGGGATCCGGCCGTCGGCGTGCGCGTGCTGCCCGGCTGCCGGGCCCTCTCGGTGCTGTACCGGGGGCCGTACGAGAACCTCCCTCTCGCCCACCGGCAGGTCAGGGAGTACCTCGACGCCCACAGCCTCAGCCAGACCGGCCCCGAGCGAGAGGTCTACCTCAACGACCCTGCGGAGATCGAGGCAGAGGACCTGATGACCGAGATCCAGTACCCGGTCGGGGACTGAAGACCGATCCTGCATCTTTTTTTCCGGCATCCATCCCTGCCCGACGAGAGACCCGGATCCTAGCGCCGCGTCAGGAAGTACGCCCCGGCAGCGATGACGACGATGGCGACGAGCGCAGCGATCCAGAGCCACGAAAAGTCGTCCCCACCTCCCTCACCGGACTGAGCGGCGGTCGTCGCGCCAGGAGACGTCGTGACGGCTGCAACGGTGGTTGCCGGGTTTTCGGGCTCCTGCGTGACCGGGGTCGCCACCGACGGGTCGGCAAAGAGCCCGTAGGTGCTGAAGTGCGTGATCGACGCCGTCACGGTGCGGTGAACGGCGTCGACGGTCGTCGGGACATCTTCCCATACCCCGGTCAGCGGGTCATACCATTTCACGACGAGACTCCCGGCACTTTCGTCTGCCTTCTCGATCGCCGCCGCCCACTCCTCCTCGCTCAGCGTGAAGGTGAGTGCGATCGCAGGGGAGAAGGTTGCACCCGCGGGCGAGCACTCGACCGCATGGCCCAGGAACGTGAAGATCGCACCGGACGGGACGGCCGGAACCTCACTACCCGCCAGGTCGGCGATGCCGATCTCGCCGAGAGGCTCGCCGTCGACAAGAGCGGTGACGCCGGTGGCGATGTAGAGGTTTGCATCCCCTCCGTCAGAGTTGATCAGGTAAGGCTTGAGCACGCCGCCCCACGATGCGGTGAGGAGCGCGGCCGAGCCGGTCGAAGTGCTCGTCGAGACAGAGCTGCCGCCGCCACCGCCGCCCGTGTGAGGCGCGGTCACCGTGACGGTGGCAAGGGCGGAGTCGTTGCCGGCCGGTCCGGCGACCGTCAGGTTCACGGTGAAGGTCCCGGCGGCGGTGTAGGTGTGCGTGGCGTTCTGCGTGGCGGCGCTCGCTCCGTCACCGAAATCCCAGAGCCAGGCGGTGATGGCGCCGCTCGAATGATCGGTGAAGGTCACCGTCAGCGGGGCCGTACCGGTGGCAGGGTCCGCGGTGAAGTTCGCGGACGGCACCGGGAGGTGAAGCGGGAGAAAATCGGTGTTGTTGCCGTCAAGGACATACGGATCGGTGCAGAAACCGTCGCCGCGGTCCGGGGTCAGCTGCGACCAGCCCGTCCCGTCCGGCGTCGCCCAGTAGTTGCCGCCGAGGAAGGGGCCGTCCACGATGTTCGTACCGGCGGTCTTTTCGGCGTTCCAGGAGGCGTTGGCCACAACGCCGGCCGAAAGGTCGACGTTCACCGCATTCGCGAAATAGTTGTTCCAGATCGTGACATTGGCCGAATCGAGCATGCCGATCCCCGGGCCGGGGTTGCCGCGGAGAGCGCATCCGGTGACATAGATCGTATTGCCTTCCAGGATCATCCCGGCGGCTGCGTTGGCATCGGCGGTCACGTTCACCACCCACGCCGTCTCGGTCCCGTGCAACTCTATGCCGGCACAGCTGTTCTGACTGACGTTCACCTGCTGAACGAGAATATCCCGACATTTTTCGGCGTATATGCCTGTTCCGGTCAGATGACCTGAGTTCAGGACCGCCTCGGAGTCGGTGACCCGCACATCTTCCGAATCCTGGATCTCAAATCCGTTCAGCGTATTCTCCCGGGCGGAGCACCTATCGATACGGATGCCGTCGCTCTCCTGGATATAGAATCCCTGTTCACTCTCGTTCGCCGTCACGTTCTCGACGACCGCACCATCGGAGGCGAGGAGGAACACACCGTACATATTCTTCTCCAGGGTCAGGTCCCGGACGGTGAGGTTGTCGCAGGCGATCCCGTACACCGTTCCCGCCCCGGTGGTGTCGTCGACCACCGCACCGCTCTGATCGACCAGATAGTAAATCGGTCGCCCGTCGACAGTGTTGGTGGTATCGACCTGGTGGTTGTAATATTCATTGCCGTTGCCCGTCACCCCGAAATTCATCTCGTTGCCTGACATCGCGTTCGCGGTCAGTGTCGCATTCCGGCCCGTATCGAGCAATATCCCATAGCCGCAGCCGGTCACCGTGTTGTTCCGCACCAGGTAATCATCGTTGATGAGCCATATCCCCCACCCGCTCCCCGAGATGGTGTTGTCCGCAATGGTGCAGTCCGTGACCGGGTTGTCCGCATCGGCGGTCATGAATATCCCGCCGTTTCCCTCGTTATCGTGGACCTGGTTGCCGATCACCGTCGTATTCTTCGATATCTCGTTCCAGATGCCGGTGTTGAAATTCCCGTCGATGACGCACCCGGCTATGGAAAGACCGGTGTTGTTGCGCGAGATGAGCCCGTAGCCACCCACGAACGGCTGGTTGCCGCTACGGCTGTTGCGGCTGATGTTCGAATTGAGGATGCTGCTCTGGGGGGAGTCGTAGATGCTGAGCCCGATCCCGCCACAGAACACACCCTGTACTCTCAGCGGGATGTTGTCGACCGCGATGCAATCGATCACCATGGTTCCCGGTGAGCCGCCTATATCGATCCCGGTCTTGTCGCCGGCCGCCCTGATCTCGCGCAGGGTGGTGCCGGTCGCCCCCTCGACCTGCACGCCGTACGCCCAGCCGGTGACGGTAAGATTGGTGACGGTGATATTGTCCGGTTGGCCGGATACGTTTCCGACCAGCACCCCCCACGAATTCAGGTTCAGTCCCCCGCCGAGCGTATGGCCGCAGCCGTCCAGAATTACGTCTGAAGACCTGATCCATATGGCCGTCTCCGCACTTGCGTTGACGAGATCGTTGGTGAGCCGATAACGCCCGGGCCGGTCGATCACCGCGGGAGCGGTGATCCCGGTCTCACCGGCGGAAAGGGAGAGGTGCGGATCGCCGGTGCTGTTTTCACCGCAGGCGTCGAGAAGGAAATCCCCGTTTGCCTCCAGGATGCCCGATGCATTGCACCCCGGCGGACAGGGGGCGAACGTTCCGGCCGCCCCAAAACCGCAGGAGAATGCCATCAGCCCGACAAAAAAGAGGAGGAGCATGGCCGCCCTCAAACGAAAGAATTTTTTCTTCACCGAATGCCGCCCCCGTAATCAATGCAAAAGGAGGTATTTTTCCGGAGATAGACCCCTAAAACCATAAAAAATAGATTTTAGTAATTGCAGATAAATATTTTCATTTTTTATTAATTTTAACGCCATATATCCGCCGAGGCCGGTTGGAGAGGGAATGCACGGCTGAAATTCCCGTCGAAAGCTGTCTTCTCGACCCACCGGGCTATCACCGGATCCGCTTCAGCAGCCAGGCCATGTTCGCTCCCAGGTTCCGCATCGTTTGCAGCCCCTCCTCGTCCTTCTCGACCTCGCCGGCGGCAAGCCCGAGACCCAGGTTCCAGTACGAGGAGCCGACCGTGAACATCTGCGAGATACCGAAGAGGTGGTTGATCGTGTCGAAGGCGTGGATTGCACCGGCCCGCCGCACGGCGACGACGGCCGCACCGGCCTTGCGGGCGAACATGCCGCCGTTGGCGATGGCGACAAAACCGGCCCGGTCGATGAGGGCCTTCGTCTCGGTGCTGACGTCGGCGAAGTAGGTCGGCGAGCCGATGACGATGCCGTCGGCCGCCGCCATCTTTGCGATGCATTCGTTGACGAAATCGTTGTCGATGACGCACTTCCCGTCCCTGTTCTCGAAACATTTGCCGCAGGCCGTGCAGCCGTGGACCTTCTTCCCGCCGATCTGAACGAGTTCGGTCTCGATGCCTTCCTTCTCAAGTTCGGCGAGCACTTCGATGAGGAGGCGGGCGGTGTTCCCGTCCTTCCTAGGGCTTCCGTTGATCGCTACGACCTTTGTCATTTTTTACCATCCTTTCTGATTATGTTCGTCCTGTTTTCGATCGCTGCGTTTTCTATCATCTTTCCTGCGGATCCGGAGCGGCGTTCGTACCGATGGCCCTATCCCTGAATGGGCAGACGTTGCCGCCGGATTGCTTCCTGCAGGCATCGCAGGAGGTGCATGCAGAAGGCGTATCCGGGTTATTCTGCCAGATTTTCGGCAGGTCAGGCTGCCTCATCAGGGGGCGGGCCAGCGAGAAGTACTCGATATGGGTGGTTCTGAGCAGGTGCCCGAGGACCGCAGGGGTCCGGTTGAGGCCGACCAGCATCACCGGAACGTCGACTATCCGGGCGATTTCCGTAGCATAATCCCGGAATATCGATTCATCGTAGGGCAGGCCTTCGGGCGGGAACGGCGCACCGCTGACGCCTCCTGAGACCTCGACGGCGTCGATGCCCCTTTTTGCAAGCTGCGTACAGGCGCTCAGGCAGGCGTCCCGGACATTGCCGTCACCCTCGAAATCCGAGCAGTTTATCTTGACAAGGACGAGAAAACCGCTCGACGTCCGCTCCCGGATCGCATCGTAGATCTCAAGGAGGAAACGCACGCGGTTATCGACCGTGCCGCCGTACCGATCGGTCCTCGTGTTCTTCTGGTCGTTCAGGAACTGGCTGAGAAAAAATCCGTGGGCCGCATGGATCTGCACGCCGTCGAACCCCGCCTGCTCCGCCCGGCGCGCTGCTTCGGCGTACGCCTGCACGATGGCGCCGATCTCCCCGGTCGCGGGTGTCGCAGGTGTCCACCGCTCCCCGCCGCTGCCGATAAAGGAGAGCTGCATCACGACAGGGCAGCCCTCTCCGTGAACAGCGCGGACAAGTTCCCGGAATCCGGGGACGGCGCGGTCGTCGGCGATCGAAATCATGCCTGGAATGGCTGTTGCGTCCTTTGCAATAACGGTCGCGCTCGTGATGATGAGGCCTGCCCCGCCCTCCGCGATCTCCCGGTACACCTCGATGAGCCTCGGGGTCGGCTGCCCCGCGTCGTCGGCCATCGCCTCCCATGTGGCCGAACGGACGAGACGGTTTTTCAGCCGGACAGCCCCGAGCCGGGTTTCATCGAAGAGGGTTCTCGTGCCCGCCTCTAGATCCATGTCACCTCCGGCACGTTTCTCCGGGGGATGCCGTAGACCCTGTTTTGCGGGTGGCCGAACATCATCGCATAGGCGCTCTTCCTCCCGGCAGGAATGCCGATCTCCCTCTGCAGGGGTTCGTAGACAGACGCCGCCATCGCCACGAAGCCAGCCCAGCACGTGCCCACCCCGAATGCCGGTGCGGCCAGATCGACATGCGCGAGGGCGATAATCGCATCCACCTGAGCGACCGGGTTGTCTTTCGGGATGTGAGCGAAGAGCAGGTGGGGAGCACCACAGCAGATGGTGTCGTGGCCGCTCTGGTAGGTCTCGATCAACTTCGGAACATAGCCGCTCATCGGGTGATCGGAGCCGACAAGCGACTTCATCCATTCGACGGTAAGTGCGGCAATCCTTCGAACCTTTTCCCTGTCATGGACGACGATCCATTGCACCGGGTGACCGTTTCCACCCGACGGCGCATAACCGGCGATGTCGAGGAGCGCGGCGATCTTTTCACGGGATACGGGTTCTCTGGTAAAACGCCTGACCGACCGGCGTTTTTTCAGATAGAACGCCATGTCCTCCGGGGCGATCTCTCCGGCCCCTTCGGGCAGCAGCAACCGCTCTCCGGGCCGGACGTTCAGGACGAGCGCACCGGAGGGACAGTAGGCCTCGCAGTGCCCGCAACGTATGCAGAAGCCGGATATTTCTTCGGGGACGAGCGGGAGGGTGGTTTCACCGGGGGGAACGATGATCCCCATCGGGCAGGATTCCGAGCAGATCCCGCACCGCGTGCAGAGATCCCTGTCAACAAGCAGCGTGGTCATTTGATTTCTATCTCCAGTCTGGTTATCATGGATATACCCTTTGCCGGGCAGGTATGTTTTGCCGGCATCCATCGGTACGGCATTCATAACCACCTCGTCGCCGGCTGTTTCCGCGGCGGGACCGAGGCATAGCGATACCTCGGGTAGCCGACGAGCAGCGTCCCGAGGGGCCTGTGCCCCGCCGGGAGGCAAAGAGCCTCTGCAAGAGGCGGATGCGAAGCGGCCGCGGCGGTGAAGAGCCCGGCCCAGCAGCCGCCGAGCCCGAAGGCCGGGAGCGCAAGATCGAGATGTGCACACGCGATCGCGGCGTCCCGCGGTGCGAGGGAGTCGTCGGCAGGCGCATGGGCGACGACCAGGTGCGGGGCGCCGTGGCAGATGAGGTCGGATCCCCTCTCCCATGCATCCGCAAAGGTGCGGTACAGCGGGTCGCCGCCCGCGGTCTCCCGCAGCCAGTCGGCGGCGAGAGCGGTGAGCGCCCGCACCCTCCCGGTGTCGTGGACGACCGTCCACGCAACCGGCTGGCGGTTTACCGCGGTGGGGGCGAACCGCACGATCTCGAAGACCTCCTCGAAGAGGCGGCGGTCCACTGGCTTCTCCAGGTAGTGCCGGATCGAGCGGCGGCTCCGCATATAGCCCCCGAGCGCTTCGGCGGTCACGATCCCCCCCGAAGGAGTGGCGGGGGGCGTGCCGGCACCGGGAAGAGAGACGGCGCCCGTCGGGCAGACGGCAACGCAGTGACCGCACCCGGCGCATGTCGCCCCGTCCGGGACAGAGGGCAGGCCGTCGTCTGAGGGTACGATGCGGCCGAAGACACAGATGCGGCTGCACAGCCCGCAGCCGGTGCAGAGAGAGGCATCGAAGACGGGCGGCACGGTCAGGCCCCTTTCTTCAGGCGCTTTCCGGCACCCCACGCCTCCCCGGCATACTCGCCCAGACGCCAGTAGCGGTTGTCCGGCATGGTGAGGATCAGGGGGTCGATCCGCTCCATGTCCGGCCTCCCGTCAACCAGGCAGTCCTCGTCGGCATAGGCACCTACGATCTCGCCGATGAAGAGGGTGTTTGTGGGAAGGTCGACGGTCTGCACAAGGCGGCACTCCATCGCAAGAGGGCAGGCCCGGATCATCGGGGCGCCGGGGAGGGCGCCGGAGAAGAGGTCGAATACCCCGGCCTTGTCCGTGTTTTTTCCGGAAACGAGGCCGCAGTAGTCGGTCTTCTCCACCATGCCGGTATGAGGTATATTCACGCTGAAGGTGCCGGTCTCGATAATGCCGGTGTGAGTGGCATGGTTCCGGTTGATGCCGACGGCGATCATCGGCGGGTTTGCATTCACCCGCGACGCCCAGCCGGCGGCCATGAAGTTCGGCCGGCCCCCCACCACCGTCCCGACGAGGACGACGGGCATGGGGAGAAAGACATTCGGATTGATCCCGATCTTTTCCATTCGGTTTTCACCTCACCAGAGATTTTCATGCACCCGTGCAGGCAGGAAGCGGTCTGCCGGGGCTGTCCTGTGTGCAGGCCGGCCCACAACGACGAAGCAGAAAGGCACGACCCCCTCGGGTAGGCGGCAGAGGCGGGCGAAGCCATCCACCCGATCTTTCATCGGGTACGCCCCGGTCCAGACGGCGCCGAGGCCGAGGACGTGCGCCGCAAGCAGCAGGTTCTCGGTCGCCGCCGCACA
>Ga0209269_1000392_pt1 | contig 42564 bp, 39 predicted proteins | sample MTBAKMMethaMetaG_FD_187455 | JGI IMG/M metagenome (GOLD analysis project Ga0209269, IMG submission 187455) | Enrichment culture microbial communities from Arthur Kill intertidal strait, New Jersey, USA, that are MTBE-degrading - MTBE-AKM (Arthur... | ecosystem: Environmental > Aquatic > Marine >... | reverse complement strand
AAGGAATAAAGACACGTAAAATATGGTGAATTTTTTATGAAAATAGTGCCTGATACGAGTGTCGTCATCGACGGACGCATCACCTCAATGATAAAAACCGGGGAATATACAGGATCCACAATAATCATTCCGGAGGCAGTGGTTGCAGAGCTCGAAGCCCAGGCAAACCAGGGGCGCGAGATCGGCTTTTCCGGACTGACCGAACTTCAGAATCTTTCCCGGATGGCGGCCGAGGGAACTGTTGAACTCAGATATGTCGGCCATCGGCCAAGCCTTGATCAGGTGAAATTGGCGAGCGGCGGGGAGATCGACGCCCTGATCCGGAACGTCGCCATTGAATATGACGCCACCTTCATCACGAGCGATGTCGTCCAGTCCGAAGTGGCGAAGGCGAAAGGGCTCGACGTCATCTATCTCAAACCCCAGATCGGTGAGTCGACCCCCCTGATCCTCGACAGCTTCTTCGACGAGAATACGATTGCCGTCCACCTGAAAGAGCGTGTTCCCCCTGTGGCGAAGAAGGGTGCAATGGATGATATGCACCTTGTGCAACTCAGGGACGCCCCCATGACCGAGTATGAACTGCGGACGATGGCGCAGGAGATACTGGAACGGGCAAAGCGCGATCCCGACGGTTTTATTGAAGTCGAGCGCCGCGGGATCACCGTCGTCCAGATCGGGTCGATCAGGATCTCCATCGCACGTCGTCCGTTCTCGGACGGCATGGAGATCACCGCCGTCCGCCCGATCATCGACGTGACCCTGGAGAGGTACGCCATGGCCGATCTGATCAAGGAGCGGATCACCAACACCCGTTGCGGCATGCTGATCGCAGGGCCGCCCGGTGCCGGCAAGAGCACGCTCGCCCAGAGCGTCGCCACGTTCCTTTCGGATAGCGGCTTTATCGTCAAGACGATGGAGGCGCCGCGGGACCTCCAGGTGCCCGACAACATCACCCAGTACACGGCCCTCGAGGGGAGCATGACGAACACCGCCGAGGTGCTGCTCCTGGTCCGCCCGGACGCGGTGATCTTCGACGAACTCCGCAAGAGCGATGATTTCAAGGTCTTTGCCGATATGCGGCTCGCCGGTGTGGGCATGGTCGGCGTCGTCCATGCGATGCAGGTGCAGGACGCCGTCCAGCGTATTATAGGACGGATCGAAGCCGGTGTTCTGCCTCAGATCATTAACACCATCGTCTTTGTGGAGAAGGGTGAGATCACCGGCGTATACGACCTTGACTTCTCGATCAAGGTGCCCGAAGGGATGCACTCCGAGCTTCATATGAGGCCGGTGGTCACGGTCAGCGAGACGGTCACCGGAGCGATCGCCCTTGAGGTTTTCAAGTACGAAGGCGAGACGATCGTGATGCCGGCGCACGGCGTCCGGAAGGAGGCTGCCCCTGCCCCTGTTTCTGTCCCGGCGGCGCCGGTATATATGCCGCCTGTTGAGGAGGTGCGGATCGAAGAGCCCATCCCGGCCGAACCGGAGGAGCGGTATGTCTCCCGGTCCGAGGAGGAAATGGGAGATACCGCCTGGGAGGCCTCGGAGCGGGAGATCCAGCGTGAACTCTCGCGGTTCACCGACGGCCCCGTCGATGTCTTCATGAAGAGCGACACCAAGGCCGTCGCCTATATTGAGGACAAGGACGTCCCGGCCGCGATCGGACGCGGCGGCAAGAATATCGCGGGGATCGTGAACAAACTCGGAATCGGGATCGATATCCGGCCGAGGTCGGAACTCCCCCTCCCCGAGAGCAGCAAGATCGAAGAGGTGCCTGCAAGCGGCGGCCTGAAGATCCGCATCGAAAAGCGACACCTCACCCTGGTCGCCCCCGAGTACAGGGAGGCGATCGTCGACGTCTTTGCCGGCAAGGAGTATCTCTTTACGGCGACGGTGAACGAACAGGGCGAGATTGAACTTGCAAAAAGCAGCAGCATCGCACAGGAACTTATCCGCAGATACAACGAAAAAGAGACGATCAGACTGAGACCGGTATAATTCTACACAACCTTGGGAGTGACAAAGCGTGGCTGAATGGGACATAAAGAATCTGGAAGAGAAGTACCGGGATCTCTGGCCTGCATCATTCGAGGCTGACCCCGACGGAAAAGAGAAGTTTTACATCAACGTCGCCTTCCCGTACCCGAGCGGCGCGATGCATGTGGGGCACGGCCGCACCTACATGGTCCCCGACGTGATCGCACGTTTCTGGAGGATGCAGGGGAAAAACGTCCTCTTTCCGATGGGTTTCCATGTCACCGGAACACCGGTGATCGGGATCTCCCGCCGGATCGCAAAAGGGGATGAGGGGACGATCCGTCTCTACCGCGACCTCTACCGCGTGCCGCAGGACGTGCTCGACCGGTTTGACGACCCGATGACGATTGTCAGTTATTTCGCCGGCGAGTACGAGAGACTGATGCGCCGGGCCGGGCTTTCGATCGACTGGCGCCGCCGGTTCATCACGGTCGACCCCCAGTACTCGAAGTACATCGAGTGGCAGTACCACCACCTCCACGAGGGAGAGCACGTCGTCAGGGGTGTTCACCCGGTGAAATACTGTCCGTCGTGCGAAAACCCCGTCGGCGATCACGACCTGCTGGAGGGCGACAAGGCCGAGATCATGAAGTTCACCCTGGTGGTCTTCGACTGGCAGGGGGCGAAGATCCCCTGTGCCACCCTCCGGCCGGAGACGATCTACGGCGTCACGAACCTCTGGGCGAATCCGGGCCTCACCTATGTGCGGGCGAAGGTGGACGGGGAAGACTGGGTGCTCTCCCGAGAAGCGGCCTACAAACTCGAAATGCAGGACCACACCGTCGAGATCACCGGCGAGGTGGAGGGATCGGAGATCGTCGGCTCAAAGGCCTCCCACCCGCTCTGCGGCGAGGTGCCGGTGCTGCCCGCTGAGTTCGTCGATCCCGACATGGGCTCCGGCCTTGTGATGAGCGTGCCGGCCCATGCCCCCTTCGACTACGTCGCCCTCCGCGATCTCCAGAAGGATGGGCGGTACGAGGAGATCGCCCCGGTGGCGATCATCAGGACCGAAGGTTACGGCGAGTTCCCCGCAAAAGACGCCGTCGAGAAGGCAGGTATCCAGGACCAGAACGATCCCAGAATGGACGACGTCACGCGCGAGGTCTATGGGGCCGAACTGCTGAGAGGACGACTGCTCGACAACTGCGGCGGCGTGTCCGGGAAACCGGTCAAGGAAGGGCGCGATACCATTGCCGCCCTAATGATCGAGGAATACGGCTCGAAGGAGATGTTCGACTTCGACACCCGCACGGTAATCTGCCGGTGCGGCGGCCGGGTCTATGTGAAGATCCTCCATGACCAGTGGTTCCTCCAGTACTCGGATCCCGTATGGAAGGAGCAGGTCCACGGTCAGATCGACCGGATGAGCATCGTGCCCGCCGAGACCCGCGCCGAGTTCGACCGGACGGTGGACTGGCTGAAGGACTGGGCGTGCACCCGGCGGGTCGGCCTGGGGACAAAGCTCCCGTGGGACCCCGCATGGATCGTCGAGCCTCTCTCGGACTCGACCCTGTACATGCTCTTCTACACGATCGCCCATCACATCAAAAAGATCGAGCCGGAGAAACTCACGCCCGACGTCTTCGAGTACATCGTCTTCGGGACCGGGAACCCGACGACCGTGCCGAGGGAGACCCTCGATGCCATCAGGCAGGAATACCTCTACTGGTACCCCTACGACTACCGGTTCTCGGCAAAGGATCTGATCTCGAACCACCTCACCTTCCAGCTCTTCCACCACCTTGCCGTCCTGCCTGAGGACAAGCAGCCGAAAGGAATGGTGATCTTCGGGATGGGTCTCCTGAACGGGGCGAAGATGTCCTCTTCCAAGGGCAACGTCGTCCTGCTCGAGGACGCGCTGAACGAGTTCGGGTCCGATACCGTCAGAATGTTCCTGATCGGATCGGCCGAGCCCTGGCAGGATTTCGACTGGCGCAACGAACTGGTCATCGGGGCAAAGAAGCAGATCGAGCGTTTCTGGAACGAAGTCTCCGAGGGTCTCGCCGTCGAGGAGAACGACGGCCGGGATATCGACGGCTGGCTCATCTCGCGCCTCCAGCACCGGATCGAGAGCGCCACCGCCGCGATGCTGAATTTCCAGACGAGGCAGGCGCTGCAGGAGGCTTTCTTCGGGATAGAGGCCGACCTGAAGTGGTACCGCCGCCGCCTCCCGACGATCGCGCCGGGATCGGCAGCGGTCCGCGAACTCTGCTCGGTATGGGTGCGTCTGCTCGCCCCGATCGTGCCGTACACCTGCGAGGAACTCTGGCACATGATGGGCAACGAGGGCTCCGTGTCCTTTGCCCCATGGCCGGTTGCGGACGAGGCGAAGATCGACATGGCGGTCGAACTCGCCGAAGAGGTTCTCGCCCGGACGGTCGAGGACATCGAGTCGATCGTCAAACTCATCCAGATGGAGCCGAAAGCGATCAACCTGTATGTGGCGCCGGCATGGAAACGGCAGATCTTCGAGATGGTCGCCTCCGCCGAGGACCGGACCGCCGCCGTCCGTCTGGTGATGGCCGAAGAGGATCTGAAGGCCCGCGGCAAGGCGGCCGTGAACGCCGTCCGGCAGATCACGAAGTTCATCCACCGCCTTCCGCCGCAGTTCGTCTCGGGCCTTGTCTCGGGTGATGTCGATGAAAAAGCGGTCTTTGCCGCGTCCCGGGACTTCCTGGAGCGCGAGTTCGGTGTCCGGGTGAACATCCTCGATGCGGAGGAGAGTCAGGAGGCGAAGGCAGACGCCGCGCTCCCGTTCAAACCCGCTATCGTGATCGAATAATCATCTCCTTCCTCTTTTTTTCGACGGTCCGGGAGGTGGGGCCGCTGTTTCTCCTGTGCAGACGGTGCGGTCACCCCGGCTGCATGCCTCTCACGTCCGCCGGGCGAGGAAGAGTGCACCTGCAGCGGTCAGGATCGTTACGGCGACCGCCGGGGAGGCCCTGGCTGTAGTCTCTTCTTCCGGTGAGGCGGCGGCACCGGTCTGCGCCAGAACCATTTCGAGGTCCGCGGTGGCGTTCGCCATGGTCGGCCAGGGCAGGCTGTAGTCGGGATCGATGGCGATCGATCGCTGCAGCGATGAGACCGCCAGCGTGCTGTTCCCTGTCTTTATGGCGATCAGACCCTGGACGTGCCAGGAATGGGCGCTTTCGGGGTCGATGGCCAGTGCCCGGTCGATCGCCTCCTGTGCGGCAGCGGTCTCGTTCATGCCGAGGTATGCCATGGCTTCGAGCGCATATGCGGTCTCGTAGTCCGGTTCGATGGCAGCCGACGCCTTTCCGTCCGACAGCGCTGCGGAATAATTGCCGAGCGAGAGATAGGTCACGCCTCGGTTTGCATATCGCACCGCGTTCGGCTGGATCTCGATTGCCCGGGTGTCGGCCTGAAGTGCGGCCGTTGAATTCCCGAGTTTCCTGGAGGCGTAGCCCTTCATGGCATAGAAAACCGGGTCTTCCGGATCGAGCGAGAGGCCCGAATCGGCGATGGAAAGAAGGCCGGTCCAGTTCTCCGCCGAGATTGCCTCGAACCCCGCGGTTTCCAGGTCTTTTACCGTCGTTTCTGAAGGGGAGCCGGTCGATGCCGTGACGACGACCGCTCCACAGGCCGGCGCCGCACAGGAGAGGGAGCAGAGTGCGGCAAAAACGATACAGAAAATAAAATATTTCTTCATATTATCCTTTACCATCTAAACCTTCCTCAAGGCATGAGAAATACGTTTTGGTTTCTCTTGAGGGGCGGTATTGCCAGTTTGCGCCCTCCATTCCAGCCCATCCGTCGCCGGGCCTTCGTCGTTGCTACCGGTCCTTTTTCATCGCCTCGGCTCGCAGATCCTTCGGCATCAGCTCGATAGCGTAGCGCAGCGCCGTCCTCGGCATCGCCTTCCTGTTTTGCACGACGTACGCGAAGACCTCGTCGGTGTGCTTTCGGCTCGCCTCCTTGAGGAGCCAGCCGTAGCCCTTCTGCACCAGGTCGTCCTGATCGGTGAGGAGGAGATCGGCGATCTCGAAGATGTCGTCGAGGAACCGTCCGTGTTTTGCCGGGACGATCAACGAGACCGCCGCCGCCCGCCGCATCCAGCGGTTCCCTGATTGTGTCCAGCGTTTGAGTTCCTCGATGTACTCGGGGTATTGTTCGATGAACTCGCCCATCGTATGGTTGCAGAAGCCGTCGCACTCCGCCCAGTTGGTGATATACGTGTCGATCCACCGCCTGAAGACGGCGATGTCTTCGCGCTCGTACCGGTCTTTCAGCAGGTGTGCCCATGTCGAGACGATGAATGCCTCTTCCATATATCCTGAGCGGTACAACTCCTCGCAGAGGGCGAAGATCTCCGTTTTGTCCCGTCCTTTCACTTCCTTCCAGTACTTTTTTGCGATGGCGGTGCCGGTTGCGGTCTTCAGGCCGTAACAGGTGATTTCTTCCTTAAAAATCGTCGGGCAGTCTTTTGAATCTCGGGGTCCGCCTTTTCCTGCAACTCTTCACGGATACGTGCGATGACCGGCTCCATGATGAATGGTGGAGGGCGAAAAAGATAAAGTTTAGGAAGGCTCCGTCAGGCCGGTGCCGGTTTTTTGGCTCTTCGCTATTTTGTGTGGGTATCCATGACTCCTTCGTCTGACTCCGCTCAGGCGAATCGGGATGAGGGGGATGATATCGACAAACTCTCAGGAGAGGGGGTGAGATGGCAACCCCTTTCTTCAGGTCCTTCTGTTCTCTCTTCTCCGGGCCGATAGAGGATGCGGCGGTGCTCGCTCTCGTCGTTGTTGCAGCCTTCGATGGCGTTCTCGCCGGCAAAAATCGGAAGAAGCGATCGGTCCCTCCCCTTTTTTGAACAAACGGGGCAGAAAAAAAGAATTCTGTTCTGTTCTATTTCTGCATCTTTTTCGCCCGTTCCTTCGAGTTATAGCCGGTGACGGCGTCGAGGTACTTCCTGAACCGGCGGTTCGTGTCCAGGATCGTCTCGTCGTCGGCGGAGAGGTCGGACTCTGTGTCGATGAGAACGGTGCTCCCCTTCGGGCCGAGGCAGACGTCGAGGCGCTTGAGGGCACCGAACGAGATGACGTGGTGGCCGTCCCGCTCCTCGGGCGCCACCCCGAAAAATTCGGTGAGGGAGGAGATCATCCGCTCTTCCAGTCCGTCTTTAAATCCCCGTTTGATCTGGTACTCCTGCATGCTCTCTTCTTTGTATCCGCCTGCATAAATTTGTGCAGGCCCGTACCGACCCGGACCCCCGATCGTATTGATATAGTGGCGTCCTGTCCCCTGCAGGCCGCGCCTGTGCGGATCCCTCTTTTCCCCCATCCTTGCCGGGCGGGGGATCCAGGCCTCTTCAGGGAGGGGCAGGAGGTGAAGAACGTTTTTATTATCCGCTGTCTATTGTAACGTAATGACGGTCGAACCTGAGATAAAAATCACTTCTAAGCCTCTCAGCGGGGAAAATCCCGTTGTTCTGATGGGTTTTCCCGGGAGTGGCCTTGTCGGGAGCATCGCCCTCCAGTACATGGTGGAGCAGATGGAGTTCAACCAGATCGGGAATATCACGAGCAAATATTTCCCGCCTGTCGCCATGATGGCGAAGGGCGTCATCAATGTCCCGGTCAGGATCTATGAGAAGGAAGAAACCGTGGCGATCGTCGCCGACATTCCCATCCACCCCATGATCTGCTACGAGGTTGCAAACGGTATCATCGACTGGCTCGCCGGCTTTCCGGTGAGAGAGGTGGTCACCATCGCCGGCATCGTTACCAACGAGCCGGAAAAACGCGTCTTCGGGGTCGCCACGCAGGAGGCGATGCTGGAACGGATCACGGATCACACGGTGATCCTCCCGATGGGGAGCATCTCCGGGATCGCGGGGAGTATCCTCACCGAGTGCAAGATCCGGAATATTCCGGGTTATGGGTTCCTCGGCGAGACTGTCGCCACCCCCGACCCCAGATCGTCGGCGGCCGCCCTGAACGTGCTCAAGGTCATCTACGGACTTGAGATCGATATCGATCCCCTGCTCGAACAGGCCGAGGAGATCGAGGCGACGATGCACAAACTTGCGGAGGATGTCCAGAGCTCGGAACCGATGCAGAAGAAAGAGAATCTGCCGATGTACGGGTGATCAGAGATGAAGCTTACTGCATTAACAGGGATTGGCGGCGCCGTCATCAGCGAACTGAAGATGGGGAAACCCCGGACCATCGAGTTGCAGAGCGCAAACAATGTCATTGCGATCGCCTCCCTTGAAGCCGGGCCCGATATCCATCTCTTTCTCACGAGCGTCGATCTTGAGGATCTTTCGCCGGGCGATATGGGCATTATCGTGAAGGTGCTCTCGGTCAACATCAATATGAAGCGGATGATCGACATCATCCACCCGGTGTATTACGAGGAGCGCGAGCGGCTTTCAGCCAGAATACAGGTCAGATACTGTGGAAATTCGATGGTGAAGGCGGTGAGCACCGGTTCTCTCTGCCATCCGACCGAGGTCGACGTTGTAATGGCGGCGCATTACCACGCCGTCTGATCTTTTTCTCAATACTTTAATTATCCCGGAGAGCGATATTTATTGGTCAGTTGGGCCTGTGGCTTAGCCAGGACATAGCGCCGGGCTTCTAACCCGGACGCCGAGGGTTCGAATCCCTCCAGGCCCGTTCAATTCTGCAACGCATATATTGTTGACGGACAGAGCATCATGGTGAATTCGCCGCGGGCCGTCATCCTCCTTGGCTGTCTCCTCTCAGCGATCGTCCTCTTCGGCTATCCGCTGTTCGTCGATCTCTCCACTTCAGGCGACACCGCGTCATGGAACGTCGAGGCCGTTGCGGCAGGGGGGGAGGTGGCGTCCGTGATCCGGCTCACCGGCACCTGCGGGGACCTTTGCGATCCCGGCAATGCCACGATTTACCTGGTCGATCCCGACGGAGGCTATCATGGTGTCGGGAAAGGTGTCCTGGGTTCGTCGTCGGGAGGGGTCTGGTATATCTTCCATTATCACCGCCCCGAGGCCGATGCGCCCCGGTACTGGATCACCGACGATCCGGAGATGGTCTTCACCCGGAAATATATCGAGGGCGTCGAGCCCTTCGAGCCGGAGGGCATATGGCTGGTCGAGATCGCGCCTGCCGGCGAGGGCGAGACGGTGGACCTCAGTGTGGCGCTGTAGGGCGGGTCTTTGAGGCAGGATCCGTAGGGCCGTAAAAAAGAGGATTATCTGATCTTTGTTCCGGGCGCAACGTCCCTGAGCGGCACAAGCAGCGACGCCTCGTCGCCTGCGGCCAGGATCATGCCCCGGCTCTCGATCCCGAAGATCTTTGCCGGCTTGAGGTTGACGATCATAACAACGCTCTTTCCGACGAGTTCTTCGGGTGTGTAGAACGGTGCGATGCCCGAAACGACCTGGCGCTCTTCGTCGCCGATGTCGACCATGATCCTCAGCAGTTTCTTCGAGCCCTTGACTGCCTCGGCGCTGATCACGCGGGCGATCCGCTGGTCCATCGCCGCAAAATCGTCGATCGAGACCTCGCCGGTCTCTTCTTCAAGTTTTGTCTCTTTCATTTTTGCTTCATGCACGCGTTTCTGGAGAAGTTCTTCGAGCGCCGCCAGGCGGTCGTCTTCGAGTTTTTCAAACAGGGGTTCGGGTTTCGGGAGGGGGCCGGCCGCGAGGGGTGCGGTCGCTTCGCCGATCCCGTGGGCCGAAACGGTATCGTCCTGCCCGAGCATCGCCCATGCACGCCCGGCGGCGTCTGGCATCACCGGCTCGATGAGGAGGGTGAGAGCCTTTGCGATCTGGAGGGCATCAGCGATCACCTGTCCGGCGGCGTCCCGGTCGGTCTTGACGAGTTTCCAGGGTGCGTTGTTCTGGATGTAGGTGTTGCCGTACGCCGCAAGCGCCATGACGGCGTCGACGGCGTTCTTGAACTCGTAGGCGCGGACGGCCGCGTCGAAATCTTTGCGGCACCGCTCGATCGCCGCGATCGTCTCCTCGCCGGGCCGCGCTTCAGGCACGCCGTCGAAGAACTTGTGGGCGAAGTGGAGGGTGCGGTACAGGAAGTTCCCGAGGGTGTTGACGATCTCGGCGTTCACCCGCTCCTGGAAGACCTTCCAGGAGAAGTTCAACTCCTTGGTGTGGCTCGTGTAGGCGAGGAGGTAGTAGCGGAGGTAGTCTGCCGGGAGGCCCTGGTCGAGGTAGTCCTCGTTTGTCCAGACGACATAGCCCCTCGACTTCGAGAACTTCTGGTCGTCTATCTTCACCATGCCCGAGGCGACGATCGCATGGGGCGTGCCGTAGCCTGCGCCTTTGAGCAGGGCCGGCCAGAAGATGCAGTGGTGGTAGATGATGTCGCTCCCGATGAAGTGGGTGATCTCGCCGTTCCCGCACCAGTAGCGCTTCCAGTCGTTCCCGGTCTTTTCGGCCCATTCCTCGGTGAAGGAGATGTAGCCGATGGGGGCGTCCACCCAGACGTACACCACCAGGTCGGTCCTGCCCGGGAACTTCACGCCCCAGTCGAGGGTGCGGGTGATGCACCAGTCGTGGAGTTCGTCTCGTACCCAGCCGATGGCGTAGTTCCGGGCGTTCGAGGTGCCCGAGAGCCCTTCGAGGTAGTCCAGCAGGTACTGCCTGAACTCGCTGAGCTTGAAGAAGAAATGTTCCTGCTCGCGCATCTCGGCCGGAGAGCCGCAGACCTTGCAGACCGGATTTTTGATCTCGCCGGGTTCGAGGTGGCGGCCGCAGCCGCGGTCGCACTCGTCGCCCCGTGCACCGGCCCCGCAGTACGGGCAGATCCCCTCGACGTACCGGTCGGGGAGGAATCGTTTGCATTTCTGGCAGTAACTCTGCTGGATCTTCTCGGCGTAGACATACCCGTTGTCGATGAGGGTCTGGACCATCGACTGCGTGCGGTGGTGGTTGGCCTGATCGTCGGTCATCCCGAAGTGATCGAAGGTGATCCCCATCCGTTTGAAGGTCTGGTCGAAGTGGTCGTGGTAACGCATGGCGAGGTCCCGGGGGGCCACTCCTTCCTGCTCGGCGCTGATCACAATCGGCGTCCCATGGTTGTCGGACCCGCAGATGAAGACCACGTCCTCGCCGCAACGACGGAGGTACCTGACGTAAAAGTCGGCCGGGATATAGGTCCGCAGATGCCCCAGGTGACAGGGGCCGTTTGTATAGGGGAGGCCGCATGTCACCAGCAACGGTTTGCCACTCATTCGTATCCTCTTGGCGGTGAAGATATACATAGATTATTTAAACTGTTCATCCGAGTTCGAAGGTGGTCACGCCGAACACCTGTTCGAGGGGTACGGCCGGCGCTCCTCCGCGGTAGACCCTGGCGGTCTCGAATACGATCTCCATCTTCCGCTCGCGTGCGAGGGCGACCGCTGCGGCGTTGGGTTCGGGTGCGTCGAAGAAGTACGCCTCGCCCGGAACCGCGGCGGCGAGGCCGTCCAGGAGTGAGGAAGCGATCGCCGGGGTTTCGGCGAAGATCGGGCCGATCTTGTGGCCGTCGAAACATTTTCTGATCATGCCGTAGCCCCTGACCTCACCGTTCTGGCCGGTGGAGGCGAGGGCGACGGCGCCTTTCTGCGAGAGCCAGGGCTTCAGGAAGCGGTGCCGCGGCACCGAGAAGATCGCGGCGTCGTAGGCGCAGAGGTCGTCGAAGGGGACTTCGGACGCCTGGATGAGTCCGTCCGGGGTCCCCCCTCCGCCGGTGCCCCTGTAGCGGATGTTCCGGTAGAGGATCTCAAAGCCGAGGCGGTCGCGGTACTTCGGCTGCATGGCGACGACGCCGTCGCCGCCGACGATCCGGTCGCCGGCGTGATCGAGGGCGGCTTTCGAGACGGCAAGCCCGTAGCCGCGCCCGCGGTACTCGGGTCTGACGATCAGAAGGCCCCAGAAGGCGAATGCGTCACCATAGCGCACCATTGACGTGCAGGCGGCCGGTTCCCCGTCGACCTCGCCGACGAGAAAACCGTCCGGGTCCTGGGCATAGAAGGCGTCGGCGTCATGGATGCCCGGGTTCCAGCCCTCATCCCGCGCAAGACCGATGGCAAAATCGACGTCTTCACGCTCCATTCTCCTGATCGAAAAGTTATCTTCCATGATCACCCCTGGGTCGCCCACTTTCATCTGCCTTTCCATTCATCATGTCTATATGGACCCGGGACCATTCTCTTCTCATGAAAAAAATCCCGGTCAAAACTCGCTCCTTCGGTGCAGAAGCCGGGGTGCCTGAGGCCGAAGATCTTGCACGCACGGTCTCGACCCGCCGCGGCATCGGCGGCGATATCCTCTCGTTTCAGGTCGAGCGCTCGCTTGCTCTTCAGGCGGGGATCGATCTGCCCTGTGCCGGCGGGATCTTCTATGGCGAACGGCTGCTCGAATGCCTGGCCGGCGTGGAGGGGAGGCGGGTGACCGGGGAGGTCGGGGTCGAGCCTTCGGCCGTGCTGGAAGACGTCAGACTTCTGGCGCGGCAGCGCAAGGGTGTCTGGTTCGCCCTGCCCGCTCCCTCCCTTCTCGGACTTGAGGACGCCTGCTACGGCGACCCCGATGAGATGGAGGAGGACGTCATACGGGCATTCCGTCTGATCATGCGGGAGATGCGGGACGCGGGCGCCGGGGGTCATGTGCTGATCTCGGAAGGGGCCGTTGAGACCGAACTGGAAGGTCTGGCCGGAAAAAAAGTCGTATTTTTCCCGACGATGCGGGACATTCCCTGCCTTGAAGCCCTTCTCGAATACCAGCGCCTCCTTCCCCTCGACCCACAGGCGCTTCCCCGCCTGGGGGCGCTTGCAGACGGTTACGAGGTGCGGGAACTCTCCCTCATGCATCCGACCCACGGGGATCTTGCGGCCGCCGTCGCCTGTTTCGACCTCGAAGAGATCACCGCGGGCGGCTATACCGCGGAGGGGGAGGAAGGCCGATGGGCCCTCCTCCGCGCCGAGGCCTATATTCTCAAATAGTTTCGGCGATCCCGACCAGGTCGTCGAAGTGGCGATTCCGTTTGAGGAGCCAGAAGAGGAAGCGGTCGATCAGGCTGAAGGAGAAACTCCCGCCGGCGGCGTTCGGGTGACCGCCGCCCCCGTAGTGCCGTGCGATGAGGTGGCTGATCGGCGGAACCGACCTGATCGAGAACCGGCCGTTTTGAGAGACGATCACCTCGATGTCGGTGTTCATGGCGTCCCTGATCGCGTGCGCCGTCTCGCTCGGGTAACCGTGGAGCGGTGCGAAGGCGACCCGGTATTTTTTCCCGTAGACCTTTGTCTGCCTGATGCTCGCCCCGATGTCGGCGTCCATCCCGGCGCGGATCTCGGCGTAGATCCCTTCCACGCGCCGATCGGTGACCTTCCCCTGGGCGAGGAGGTTCCTGACATAGGTGAGGTGCTGGCGGCGCTGGGTGACCTGGCCGAGGATGTCGGCCTGGGGATCTTCCTTTTTCCAGAGGTCGTAATCGCAGACGACGCGGGCGACCGTGGCGGCCTTTGTGTTGCCGGGCGTCAGGTCGCGGGCGACGATAGCGGTGGCGCAGACCGAGGTGTCAAGGTGGAGGAGTGCGCAGTGCGGCCTGACCAGGTCGGCCTCCGCGTCGGTCCAGCGGTGATGGTCCCGCCACTCGACGCTCCAGCCGTTTTTTGTCGCCAGCTTCACCGTCTCCTCGATCCCTTTCTGGTACCCGAGGTCGGAGATGGAGAGACTGTCCCCTTTCCCGGGCAGGGCGGCGATCAGCGCGAAGATCGCCGCGTACCGACCGACCGAGGCGAAGATCGTCGTGATCTTCCCGTACTTCATACGGTGGACGGCGTCGGCGCCGGCGGCGTCGAGGTCGTTGTGGGTGAGGTGGACGATCCCTGCCTTTCTTCCGGTGACGGCGCCGGTGAGGTCTTCGTCGGTGGTCTTCCGTCCGTCAATGACACTTACCATTACCTACATTCTGGGGGCGGGGGCGTAATAAGGGCGGCGGTAGGGACCGCACGGTTTATTAATCTGAAATGACAACATGTATAGGTCGCCCTAGTAGCTCAGACTGGGAGAGCGCCAGACTGAAGATCTGGTTGTCCCCGGTTCAAATCCGGGCTGGGGCACTTCGTTCATTTTTCCTGTCTTTTTGATGTTTTTGTCTTTGTGCGACATCCGTCATCGTTCGGTCGAAGATGCCGGGTCGGGCATTTCCCGGCTCCGGAAAAATGTCGGAGATAACGCCGGTTAACGGCCTTTTCCTCAGCCGCGAGATCGCGATCAACACAAACGGTGAGGGGGACCGGCGCACGGTCGGGATCGGAGTGCCGGGCGGGTTCAGTCTTCAGGCTGCCGCCCTGCAAAGAACCTGTCCAGCACCTCTTTCAGTTCGAGGGGGGCGACCGGTTTTTCCAGCACCCCGACGACGCTCGATCCGTATCGTGCATACTCTTCGGGCAGGAGATAGCGGGCGGTGAAAAGCATCACCGGGATATTTGCTGTCGGCTTCTTCTCTGAAAGTGCGTCGAGAAATCCCCATCCGTTCACCGGCGCCATCTGCACGTCAAGGAGGATGAGGTCGGGTCCGATGTTCCTGGCCATCTCCAGCGCTTTCGGGATGGTTTCCGGGATCAACGGCTCGTATCCGATCCTCTGCAGGATCAGGTCCATCATTTCGAGGGTGGCCAGGTCGTCGTCCACGACAAGGACTTTATACGCCATCTTCCCGCCTCTTCCGCAGCAGCACGGTGAACGTGCTGCCCTGACCGATTTCGCTCTCCACCGTGATCGTCCCGCCGTTCAGGTGTACGTACCGCTCGGCGATAGGGAGACCGAGGCCCATGCGGTCGTAGTCGCGGCTGAGGTCCTCTTCATCGGTGAGATAAAACGGTTTGAAGATTGCCTGCAGTTTTTCTGGCTCGATTCCAATGCCGTTGTCCCTCACGATAACGGACTGGTGCTCATCGTCCTCCAGGTAGGCGATCTCGACCACTCTCGGCGGCTCGTTGTACCGGACGGCGTTGAGTAGGAGGCTTTCCAGGACCAGGAAGAAATGCTCCCGATTCACCATGATGCAGGACTCGTCCGGGATATCGATACGCGCCTCCGCCAGACTTTCGATGCCGTGGTGCGCGAGCACCTCGCAGACCAGATCGCGCAGGTACACCCGCTCCAGGGTGCAGGCTACTTTTCCACTGTCGAGCAGGGAGAGTTCGAGCATCCGATTCACGATGACGCGCTCGCGGTGGACATTGTCCAGACAGATCTTCAGGATCCGCCCTGCCTCGTCGTTGATGCCGTAGCGCTCGCGATCTTCGATGAGGAGATGAAGATAGCCGAGGACCGGTTGAAGCGGCGTCCTCAGTTCGTGTGCGGCCGTGGTGACGAAGTCCTGTCTCCAGGCCTCCTCGACGGCGATCCTCCTGTTCGCCTCCTCTTCGCAGATCCGTGCGGCCCTGTACGAGGTGAGCGAGGCGAGGACGAGCACCGAGCAGGCATACTCCATCTGGCCGGGCCTCCCGGAAAGGAGTACGGGGACGGCATTTCCCGTGGTGCCGGTAAGGACGGTCTCGAAGTTCGCCACGTCGACGCCCCTGCCGAGCATGCCGCAGAACGCCTGCCTGTCCTCGCCGCGGGCCAATATCTTGCTGAAATCGATCCCGTGAAGAGCATCTCTGGTGGAGTCGAGAAGAGCGGCAAAGGCGGGTGTTGCGTTGGTGATCAGGAGAGAGGTGCGGTCGAGGGTAAAGGCAGGATTTTTCTCGTCGTTTCTCGCCGGATATGGGGGGTTCCGCGGCTGGAAGAGCGTGACCGCCGTCATGCCCCAGAGGTAGAGAAGGGTAAAGAGAAAAATCATGACCGGATCGAGAACATAGCCGCCGAATGCGAGGTACAGCGTCACCATGGCGTACGCCAGGGAGAGCGCGGCTGCCGTCCAGACCGAACGGTTCGAATACCAGATGGCGATTACGACGAGGGGGATGTAATAAAGATGGGAAAAGGCGATTCCTGCCGCAAAAAGGATGGAATATATCAGAATTATGGCAATAATGCCAACAAATGCACCGTTGATTCCAATTCTGTAAAGTCTGGAACCCCACAACGAAAAAGAAGTGTGTTCCGGACAGAATCCCCGTTCGGCCATTGGATTGATGAGGTGTTAGTTACGGCGTTATTTATGCGCTTTCATTTTATCCGTCCATTTGTGGTGCCAAACATCATAAAAAGCGGAGCATCCAAGATCTTTTCATGCGCCCATATGTCTTTGTCAACCTTGCCATGAGTGCGGACGGGAAGATTTCGACGCGGGAACGGCGGCAGGTGAAGATCTCCGGACCTGAGGACTTCGAACGGGTGGACCGGATCAAGGCGGATGCCGACGGGATCATGGTCGGCATCGGGACGGTGCTTGCCGACAACCCCTCGCTCACGGTCAAGTCTGCGGCACGGAAAGGAGAGAGGACCGCCGCGGGGCGGGACGAAAACCCGGTCAGGATCGTGGTGGACTCGATGGCGAAAACCCCGGTCGACGCCGACATCCTTGTTAAAGGGGAGGGCAAGAGGATCGTCGCCGTATCGGCGGCGGCACCCGTAGAGCGGATCGAGGCCCTCGGTACGCGTGCTGCGGTCATTGTTGCCGGAGAGCGTACGGTCGACCTCGCCGCCCTGATGGACAGACTCGCCGGGCTCGGTATCAGGCGGCTGATGGTCGAAGGGGGAGGCACCCTGATCTGGGGGCTCTTCGAGGCCGGGCTTGTCGACGAACTGCGCACCTATGTCGGTTCGGTCGTCATCGGCGGTTCTGGGGCGCCGACACCGGCGGACGGCGACGGTTTTCTTGCAGAAGGGCAATTTCCGCGCCTCTCCCTCGCCGGGGTGGAGCGGATCGACGACGGCGTCCTGCTCACATGGCAGGTGAAAAAAGGGGGAAGGGAAGAATCACTTCGGGGGTAAGACGACGTCGTAGATCTTGAACTCTCTGGCCCCGTTTGTTCCCAGCGGTCGGTCCATCGTGGCCCATACCTCGACGCGGTCCTGTGCGGCGGTCCCGGTGAACTCAAGGGTCTGGCCGCGGGAGAGCGAACTGCCCGAGGGCTTGGTGATGCTCTTCGTCTCGGTGGTCCCGTCCGAGCGGGTGACCGTTGCGGTCAGCTGGAGGACGTTCTCCTGGCCCTTGCCGCCGTTGAAGGTGACGGTGATGGTCTTATAGATCGGGTCTTTCTGTGCGGTCGCCGAAACACTGTAGTCGGTGGGGATCACATCGGTCGGCTCCGGCACCAGGGAGACCGGCGCGGCTGTGGTGGTGGCGGGAACCGCGGTTGTTTCGGGCTCGGTGGTCGCAACAGGCGTTGTTTCGGGGGATGTGCCCGTGCAGCCGGCCGAGAGGGCCGCAACGGCGAGCACTGCCAGAGCAAGCAGAACAGTTACTCTTTTCATGCGCTTTTGTGAGAAGTACGACTATTTCAGGCTTGCGGAAATGCGGCGGCAAAAGGTATATCGCCGCCCCCGCGCAGTTACCGGATGAGGAGGATAATGCAGGATTTTTCGGTACTCATCGGCGGAAAAGCGGGTGAGGGGATCAATATCGCAGGTTCGGTGATTGCACGGCTGCTCTCGGCCTGCGGTCTGCGGGTGTACATGTCCTACGACTATCCCTCCCTCATAAAGGGGGGGCACAATGTCGCGATCGTCAGGGCCTCGGACGAGCAGACGTCCTGCAACCGCGAGAAGGTCGACGTGCTGCTTGCTCTGGACCAGGATACCGTCCGCCTGCACGCCGGGATGACTCGGGAGGATACGGCCGTCGTCTACGATGCCGGCGTCGTGAAGGCCGAGGGGACCGGCATCCCCCTCGACGCCTTCGTTGAGGAGGAGAAGGCGCCGGCGATCACCCGGAACGCCGGGATCATCGGCGGGTTCTGCCGGGTGGCCGGGATCCCGTGGGCGACCGTCGAGGCGGTGTTTGCGCGGGCGATTCCCCGCGAGCTGGACGCCAACCTCAGGGTGGCCAGGCGCGGCTACGACGCCGCACCGGCCGGGCAGCGGGTCGATGTGATCGGTCGGGCCCCCCTCCCCGTCCTCACCGGCAACGAGGGCGTCGCCTTCGGGCTCGTCGAGGCCGGGCTCGAAGGCTATATCTCGTACCCGATGACGCCGTCGTCGAGCATCCTTCACACCCTCGCCTCCTATGCCGGCCGGTTCGGGATCAGCGTCGTCCACCCGGAGAACGAAACCGGGGCGATGCTGATGGCCCTCGGCGCCGCATATGCGTGGCGGCGCGTGGCGGTCGGCACCTCGGGCGGCGGGTTCTGCCTGATGACCGAGGGCTTCTCCCTTGCAGGCATGGCCGAGGTCCCGGTCGTGGTCGTGCTCGCCCAGCGCCCGGGGCCAAGCACCGGCGTTCCCACCTACTCGGCACAGGGTGACCTGCTCTTCGCCCTCTCCGCCGGGCAGGGCGAGTTCCCCAGGATCGTGGCGGCGCCCGGCAGCGTCGAGGAGGCGTGGTACTGGGCCGGGGCGCTGACTGATCTTGCGTGGCGGTTCCAGACGCCGGCGATCCTCCTCACCGACAAAAATCTCGGCGAAGGGCTCTTTACCGTCGGGGACGTGCCGCAGCGCCCGCCGCTCGCCCCGGTGCTCAGGGAGAGGGGCGAGGTGTACGGACGTTACAGGTCCGGCGAGGGCGGCGTCTCCCCCCTCGCCTTCCCCGGGGAGCCGGGTATCACCGTGAAGGCAAACAGCTACGCCCACGATACGGACGGGATCACCACCGAGGAGGCGGCGACGATCGCCGCCATGGCCGAAAAGTTGAGGGACAAGGATCGTGCTGCGGCCGAGACCCTGGCCGGCTACCCGTGCGTGGAGGTCACCGGCGACCGCACCGCCGCCGTCGCCCTTCTCTGCTGGGGCTCGGTCGCCGGGATCTGCACCGAGGTCGCCGATCGCCTCGGCCTCCGCATGGTGCGGCCGGTTGTGCTCTCACCCTTCCCGGAAAAACAATTCATATCGGCGCTTTCAGGGGTGAAGCGGCTGATCGCCGTCGAGGAGAACATCAACGGGCAGCTCTCGGGTCTCGTCGGCTGTCATGGCGTCCGGGTCGACGCACTGATCGGTAAATACGACGGACGGCCCTTCTTCCTCGAAGACTTGGAGCGGCGGGTCGGGGAGGCGATCTGATGACCTGGATCACCGGTGCCCAGAACACCTGGTGCCCGGGCTGCGGGAACTTCGCCATCCAGCACGCCCTCAAGGCGGTCCTCGAAGACCTGGTCGCCGGGGGGATGCGCCGGGAAAATTTCGTGCTCGTCTCCGGGATCGGCTGTCACGCCAAGATCGCCGACTACATGGCGATGAATTCCTTCTACTCGATCCACGGTAGGGGAGCGGCGGTCGCCGGCGGGATCGCCCTCGCAAACCCCGACCTGACGGTGATCTCCTGCGCCGGCGACGGCGACGCCTATGCCGAGGGGCTCGACCATCTCGTTTTCGCCGCAAAACGGAACACGGACATGACGGTGATCGTCCACGACAACCGGGTCTACGGCCTCACCACCGGCCAGTACACGCCCACCTCGTACGAGGGGTTCAGGGGCCGCTCCACCCCGGACGGCGTCCGGGAGCGTCCGATCAACCCGCTCGAACTGATGCTCGCCTCGGGTGCGACCTTCGTCGCCCGGGCGTATACGAGGAAGATGGAGCACCTCAAGACGGTCCTGAAAGCGGCCGTGCTTCACCGCGGCTTTTCCTTCGTCGACGTCCTGCAGATCTGCGCCACCTACAACAACCTCACCGACTATTACGCACCCAGGGTCTACGAGACAGAGGGGCGCGACGCCGGGGACTTCGAGGCGGCGATGCGACTGGCGCGGGAATGGGACTACTCGTCCGACGCCCCGATCGCCCTCGGCGTCATCTACGAATCCGACGCCCCATCGGATCCCTGGCCGCGGATGGACGGCGGGGGGCCGGAAAAGCGGCGCGAGGAGATCCGGCGGATCCTGCAGGAGAAGATCTGAGAATCCCCGTCACAACCTATTTATGCGGCATCTTCCCATGCGGGGATCGGTGATTTCATGATCCGCCAGACGATGCTTGAGGCGCTGAACCGCCAGATCAACCGGGAACTCTACTCGGCCTACCTTTACCTCTCGATGTCTGCATGGTTCTCGAACCGGAACCTGCCGGGGTTTGCGAACTGGATGCGGGTGCAGGTGCAGGAGGAGCAGTTCCATGCCATGAAGTTCTACGACTACGTCGTCGCCCGCGGCGGGCGCCTGACGATGCTGGCGATCGAGGCCCCGCCGTCCGACTGGGAATCGCCGCTCGCTGTCTTCGAGGCCACCTATGCCCACGAACAGAAGGTGACGGCCATGATCTACGATCTCGTCGATCTCGCCCAGAAAGAGAAGGACCACGCCACCGCCAACCTCCTCCGGTGGTATGTCGACGAGCAGGTGGAGGAGGAGGCGAACGACACCGGGATCATCGAGAGGCTGAAGATGATCGGGGACGACAGGAACGCTCTCTTCATGCTGGACCGCGAACTGGCGGCGCGCGTCTTCACGCCGCCGCAGACGGGCAACGGCGGGCAGAGCGCACCCTGAACGGACCGCTCCTTTTTTCCGGCGCTCCCCTTTCCCGGAAGGGCCGTATCACGCGGCGATGCCGGGCGGCCGCGCACCGTCGCGGCCGCACCCGGCAAAACCCTATAATGATAGCCCCACCACCGATAGCAGATGGCATTGAAATCCGGCGGACCTCCTGATAATCAGGAATCCGGAGATAATCGTCGCGTTTCTCCATCAGGTCAAGGCGGAGTGCTGCCGGAATGAACAAAGGGAAATTGAACGGATCAGCGGATAAGGAAAAAAAGCGGGTACAGGGGTGTTCCCTTGGACCGGTTGAAAACCTGGAGGCCCATGTGCGGCCCGAATGGTGGCGCGGGATCTTCAACCACCTCTATCTCAAGACCGACGGGGACGTAGTCGGGGACGGCCTCCTGACGGCGCGGGAAATCGATCTCTTCTGCAGGGCGCTCGACCTGAAAACCGACGAGCGCGTGCTGGATCTCTGCTGCGGGCAGGGTCGGCACACCCTGGAACTCGCACGCAGGGGCTATTGCGCCGAGGGCCTCGATCGCTCCCATTATCTTGTGCAGAAGGCCAGGGCGTCGTCCCGGCAGGACAGTCTGAACGTCAGGTTCAGGGAGGGCGATGCACGGAAACTCCCGTACAGGCCTGACTCCTTCGACGTGATCCTCCTTCTCGGGAACAGTTTCGGCTACTTCGAGAGCGGGGAGGACGATCGACGGGTGCTCGAAGGGGTTGCGCGGGTGCTGAAACCCGGCGGGCGCGTTCTTCTCGATATTGCAGACGGGGGCTGGCTGAAGGAGAATTTCCAGAAACGTTCCTGGGAGTGGATCGACAAAAAGCATTTTGTCTGCCGGGAACGCTCCCTCTCCTCGGACGGCACGCGCCTCATCTCGCGCGAGGTGATCACCCGCTCCGATCATGGGGTGATCGCCGACCAGTTCTACGCCGAACGGCTGTACACCCGGGAGGAGATCGTCGCCCTTCTTGCGGCGGCCGGTTTTTCCGGGGTGGAGGTCCACGGGGAGATCGCCACCGAGTCGGGCCGGGGGCAGGACCTCGGGATGATGGAACGGCGGATCATCGTCACCGGCACGATCAGCAAGGCCTGGTCCCCGGCCGCCCCCGGGGCGAAGGCCGGTCTCAAGCAGGTGGCCGTCGTTTTCGGCGACCCGAGGCAGCGCGACGAGATCAAGCCCGACTGCGTCTTCGACGAGGACGACTTTTTCACGCTCAACCAGTTGAAGGCGGCGCTCGGCGGACTGAAGGGCTATCGCTTCAGGTTCCTCGACAACCACGACACCCTGCCCGCGGACCTCAGAAAACTGCGGGGTTCGGTGGACTATGTGTTCAACCTCTGCGACGAGGGCTACTTCAACGACCCGCGGATGGAACTGCACGTCCCGGCGCTTCTCGAAATGCTCGGCATCCCGTACACCGGCGCCGGGCCGCAGTGCCTGGCCGCCTGCTATGACAAGTCACTTGTGCGGGGTGCGGCCAGGGAGATGCGCATCCCGGTCCCCGAGGCGGTGTTTCTGCGTGGCGGGGAGACGATCTGCGATCTGCCGTTCAGGCTGCCCGCCATTGTCAAGCCGAACGCCGGGGACTCGAGTTACGGCATCACCGAGCGGAGCGTGGCATGGACGGTGGAGGATCTCTCGGCGGCGATCGCCGGGTTCAGGGACTATTACGGGTTCGACCGACCGGTCCTGATCGAGGAGTTTCTCACCGGCCCCGACCTTTCGGTCGGGATCGTCGGCGACCCGCCCGAGTCCTATACGGTGCTCCCGATCATCGAGGAGGACTATTCGGCCCTGCCCGAGGGTCTCCCCCGGATATGCGGCTATGAAGCGAAATGGCTACCCCACTCGCCGTACTGGCGGATCACCTCGGTGAAGGCCGATCTCCCCGAAGAGACCGAGAAGGCGATCGTCGAGTGGAGCACGCGCCTTGCGGTCAGGCTCGGCTGCAGGGACTACTGCAGGTTCGACTGGCGGCTGAGCGCCGCCGGAGAACCGAAACTTCTGGAGGTGAACCCCAATCCCGGCTGGTGCTGGGACGGCCACCTGGCGAAGATGGCGGCGATCGCCGGTGTCTCCTATTCAGGGATGATCGGCATGATCCTTCAGGCGGCCGAACGCCGGATCCTGGGAGAGGAACGGACGACAGGCTGTGGGGACTGAAAAGAACCCGTCTGCTGTGTCCGAACCGCCAGGGTTCTGGTGAAAGTCCGATATTTTACCTTATTTTTTCATTCCGGGGATCATTTGGAGGAAAAAATGCGATCTGAGATACCTTTATGTACGGAAATGCCCCAATCACGGTTGTCAGAAAGCAACAGGCAGCCTGATGGTCCACGCAGATAGGGATCACATCGGCCGGCCCTTTGATACGGGCGATCCGGGGGCCGGCACAGCGAATACAATCCTGTTACTCATTTTCATCTCTGCACCTCGCCCATAAACGGCGTTCATCAGGCTCGGGAAGCGATCGTTGAATGCGCAATTTCTGCCGGTACCGGAAGCGGTGCCGGGGAAAAGCCGATTTCGGAAATGAGGAGAGTCTTATGATCGAGATCTATACGAAAATCGTGAACGAAGCCATGGCGGCGCAGCGTGCCGACGTGGAGACGGTGAAAAAGAAGCGCGGGACGACGTATGCTGTCAAGGACGGGAAGGCCTATGTCAACGCCGTCACGAAGATGAAGGCCGCCGAGGGGCAGAGCCATGCGGTGATCGATCTCCATGTCGAGTCGGTGAAGGCCCACTTTAAGCATCTGTCCGCACTCACCGACTATGTCAGGCCCGAGGACGATCCCTTCGTCGAGCACTACCAGACGCCGGCGGTGCTGGAGGTGCTCTATGCCGAGGACCCGAAGTTCAGGAAGAGCATGGACGTCTTTATCAAGGCGATCGGCAAGGCCGAGGCCCTGATCGGGCTGGAGGCCGCCCGCCGCTATGCCGGGTTCTACGGCCCGACCTGTGTCGTCGACTTCGCCCTGATCCCGGGAAGCACGAGCAACGTCGTCAACCGCATCTTGAAGACGGTTGACATTCCCGAAGCGCACAAACAGGCGATCCTTGCGGCGAAGTCCTGGGGGATGAACACCAGCTACGGTATCGGCGAGGTGTTCGCAAACGCCGTCGAGGCCGGTGACACCCTGGCCGACGCCACAAAAAAAGAGGTCAAACAGCTGCAGGCGATCTACGACCACCCGGTCAGGGCCCAGGCCGACCTGATGGAGAAGGCCGGGATGTCCTCGTTCGACCCGAAGAAGTACATGGAAGCCTACAAAAAGGACATGGAGCCTTTTGTGAAGAAGGCGATCGACGGGGGCGTCCACTACGGCAACATCGTCACCGTGCCGGCCTACTGCGTCGGCGACATCTCGCACCACATCGCCCAGTCCACCTACAACATGTGCAAGGACGACGTGATCATGGGTGTGATCGAGGCGGTGACCGAGGTGATGTACAGCAGCCTCCGTGCATCTCTCGAGAAGGTACGCAGCGCCTACCAGCTCCTCTCGATCGCCACCGGCGCTTCGGCGGCGGCGACCGAATACGTCCTGGAACTTGACGGATTCAACGCTCCGATGGTCGTCGACCTTCTCACCAAGCGCTTCCACAACTATGTCCAGCTCTATCCGACCCGCGGCGCCGCCGCCGAGCTCCACAACTGCGACTTCATGGACATGATCTGGCGCGGCTGGCGGATCCTGGACGTGGCTAGGAGGAAGAGGAACGGTTCGGGCGAACTGCTGATTCCCCTCGTTGCCGGTTTCCCGGTGGACCTTGCGCCGATCCACGAGAGCGAAGTGCTGATGAACCCGCAGCGCTACGCCTATCCGGCCTCGGCGATCACGGTCAGGTTCTCGGCCCTGATGCGTCTCGCCGATTACCCGTGTCTGCTCACGAGCGAACCGGTGACGGCGACGATGATGACGAACATCATCGCCCTGAACCCTGAGAAGATCGCAGCGCCGGTCCGCGCCTGCAAGGACTGCGCCTCGGCGTCGATGATCGACTTCAGGCACGAGTACTGCCAGTGGAGAGAGGCTGTATAGGCCTCCGCAAAGGGGGAATCGCCATGAAATGCTATGTCTGCGCACAGCAGGGAAAGGAGACCGAGGCCGCCGGCATCTGCATCGTCTGCGGCATGGGGCTCTGCACCGAGCATATGATCCGGGAGGATGTCGACCTCTGGGAGGGCGGTTATCCCTTCCCGGCACAGAAGATGAAGAAGAAACTGCCGAGGATACTCTGCCCGGAGTGTCACGTGGCGCTGGGTGAGTGAACGCAATGGTTTCACTTGCGAAACGATGCGTCGCGGAGGCGGTCGGGACATTTATCCTGGTCTTCTTCGGCGCCGGGGCGGCGGTGATCACCCTGATGATCACGGCCGGGTCCGACTCGCCGAACGAGTTCAACATCGGGATCGGCACCCTTGGCGGGCTCGGCGACTGGCTTGCGATCGGCCTCGCCTTCGGTCTCGCCATTGCGGCGGCGATCTACGCTTTCGGCCGGATCTCGGGGGCCCATATCAACCCGGCGGTGACGATCGCCCTCTGGTCGATACGGAAGTTTCCAACCCGCGAGGTAGTCCCCTATATCGTTGCCCAGCTGGCCGGTGCGGCGATTGCGAGCCTCGCCTTTGCCGCCTGCATCGGGCCTGAAGCGGCGCTAATCGGCGGGCTCGGGGCGACGGCACCCGTTCCCGGGATCAACTACGGGGAGGCGGTCCTCGCCGAGGGGATCGGCACCTTCCTCCTGATGCTCGCCATCATGGGCGTGGCCGTGGACAGGCAGGCGCCGCCCGGTTTTGCCGGCCTGATCATCGGGCTGACGGTCGCCGGGATCATCACGACGACCGGGAACATCGCGGGCTCGTCCCTCAACCCGGCGCGCACCTTCGGGCCGTACCTCGGGGATACGCTCCTCGGCGGGGCGAACCTCTGGGGATATTTCCCGATCTACGTCGTCGGGCCGATCGTCGGGGCAGTGGCGGCGGCGTACCTGTACCGCTGGCTCGCCGAGGAATGATGCCGGGGCCGGACGTTTTGCGTTCGGTTCCGCAAACCCGCCGTCACCCTTTTTTACCCGTCTGCCGATGATGTCCGCATGGTCTATCAGGAGGAGATCGCCGTGGCCACCGGCGGCGAGGGTAACATCGTCGATCTCACGCCGGCGGTCCGGAGGTGCGTCGGGAACAGCGGGGTTGAATGTGGGGTGTGCAGTCTGTTCGTCATCGGATCGACGGCTGCCCTGACGACGATCGAATACGAGAGCGGCGTCCTCGACGACCTGCGGGACGCACTCGACCGCATCGCCCCGGCGGACGTTGTCTACGCCCACGACCGCCGCTGGGGAGACGGCAACGGGCGGTCGCATGTCAGGGCGTCGCTCGTCGGGCCGGCGCTGATGCTTCCGGTGCGCGACGGCGCTCCGGTCCTGGGCACATGGCAGCAGGTCGTCCTTCTCGAACTCGATGTCAGACAGCGGCGCGAGCGGACGGTCGTCTGCACCGTCCTTTCGTAAAAAGATGGTATGATGGAAAAAAAGACCCGGTTAATCCAGGGGTATGCTCTCAAGCTGGGAGACGAGTTCCCAGATACGGGTGCGGGCGTGGACCGGCATGTTGGGATCGTTGCTGATCTCGTCGATGCTGGAGATCGCTTCGGCGGCACGGAGGCCGATGCTTTTCTGTTCGTTCGTGAGAAGAGACTTCGTCTGATCCGCAACCCTGCGAATGTTGCGGGGAATCGTGTTATCTTCGGATATATGCTGGAGCATCTGGATGCATACGTTTATTGTTTCTTGTGGAGTGGCCATTCCTAATCACCCTTTATACTATATCCCTGCAATTCTTATATAGATTGATTTGTCTGACCGGCAGGTGATGGTCGTGGCTGAGAAAAAACCCGAGGATATTATGGCTGAAGCCCTCCTGAAAGGAGGAAAAATGCTCGCAAAGGAATGCAAAGTCTGTGGTTCGCCCCTCTTTGAAATAAAGGGAGAAACCGTCTGTGTTGTCTGTGCCCAACAGGGACCGGGCGAAGAGCGCGCCCGTCCGCAGGTTCCGGTCTCAGAAACTCTTCTCCCCCCCGCCGCTCCCGGCGGACAGGCCGACGCCGGTGTCGAGGCGGCGATCGTCTCGCTCTGTGCGCGCATAGCGGAGGAAGAGGACGAGCGGCGGTGCCTCACCCTGATGGAGGCCGTCCTCGCCGGTGCCGAAGCGCTTCGTCTCCTGCGTCAGCCGTAGGGGCGGCGGGCCGCTTCCCAGACCGCCTCAGCCGTCTTTTTTCCCACACCTTTTACAGCGGTCAGGTCATCCTGCTCCGCCTCGACGACCGCCTTCACCGACCCGAAGTGTTCGAGGAGCGCTCGTGCGCCTTTCAGGCCGACGTCAGGGAACGAGGCGACGATATTCTCCAGCTGCTCCTGCCCGGTCGTATAGGTCTTCTTCGGCTGCATTCTGCGTTCGCCCCGCTCGCCCTCTTCACGCCGGCAGAGCACGGCAAGCATCTCCGCGGTCTCTTCCGGACTCTTGGTGCGGATCACGGCGACGCCCATGTCCACCGTGATCGCGGCGAGGGCTCCCCTGATGGCATTGGGATGGATGTCCCGTGCGGCGTAGAGGTCGCCTTCCCCCTCCACGATCAGCACCGGCCGCGGCGCCGCGGCGGCGAGACCCCTCGCCTGCCCGAGGAGGTCGCGGTCGACCAGGGTGTCGGCGAAGTCCTGCACGGTCTTGCGTTCGACAAGGATTCGGTCCCCGATGGCGTAATCTCCAGTTTCAAGACGGCTGAGGGTGATGCGCAGCCCGAGGTCCGAGAGCACCTCAACAACGCGCGAGGCCGTCTCCCGGTCGTCGACCGTGATCGACGGGCCTTCGGGCTCGGCCGCGGCGAACGAGCCGAAGTTCGTCTGCCCGCGCTCTATGCCGCCGCTCCCGAGCGCTCTGATCCCTTTCTGCATCGAGCGCTCGCGCTGCTGGCTCACGTAGCGGTAGACCTCGTCGGCGGTTCCCTTCGTGGTGAAGACGACGATCCTGCCGGTGCCGCTCCGTCCGGTTCTTCCTTTGCGCTGGATGCTCCTGATCTCCGAGGGCACCGCCTCGTAGAAGACCACAAGGTCGGTGGAGGGGACGTCGAGCCCCTCCTCCCCGACCGAGGTGGCGACGATCACCGGGAACTCGCCCTCGCGGAACCGGCGGAGGACATCGATCTGCTTCTTCTGCGAGAGCCCTTTCTCCGCGTCCCGCGATGCCTGGCCCACAAAACGCTCGGCGCCGATCCCGGCCTCGCGCAGGGCCTCGACGAGGAGGCCGACGGTGTCCCTGAAGGTGGCGAAGACGATCGTCCGGCTGTCCGGGTGGAGCGCCACCTGCTCTTTCACCAGTGCGACGGTGAGCCCGACCTTCGGGTGGAGTTCGCCCTGCCAGGACGCCGCCCGATTGCAGAGGCGCTGGAAGACCGGGTCGCCCGCAAGCCGCTGGCTTGCCTTTGTCCCGGTGCCGCTCCGCCCTTCTTTTGAGAGTTTTTCGAGGTAGCCCGAAAGCACGCGGCTCCCCTGCGATTCGGCAAGGGAGACGGCGTGGCGGAGTTTCATCAGCTCGGCATAGATTGACGCCGCCGTGAAGGCGCCGGCATCGCGCTGTGCGATCCGCCCCTGTATTTCGGCGTTGATCTGGTTGAGCGCCTTCATCGAGAGTTTGTTCCGTTCCGGCGCGAAGAACCCGGCCCGTTTCAGCGCCGCAAGCCGCGAGTCGATGAGGATGTTGATGTCGCCGACGGCCCCGGCGAGTTCTTCGGGGAGGTCCACCTGCCGGTGCTCCACCTCGCGCTCGTGGACGTACGGCCTGACGTCGGGGTCCGATTCGGTCCTGGTCTCGACCTGCTCCACCCCGAGGTTCGCCATCACCTCCTCCACCTTGCCGTGGTCGCCGCCCGGCGATGCGGTCATCGCAAGAAGAAGCGGTTTTTCTGCGGTCTGGAGGTACCGGCGGGCGAGAAAGACATAGGCGTAGTTGCCGACGGCCCGGTGACACTCGTCCACCACCATCAGAGTGACGTCGGCCAGAGTGTAGCGCCCGGCGATCAGGTCGTTTTTGATCACCTGCGGCGTGGCGAAGATCGCTTTCGCACTGTTCCAGAGCGATTCCCTTTCGTCCGGGCCGGTGTCGCCGGTGAAGATGGCGCAGCCCCCGCCGTCCGGGAGGGCGAGGCGTTCGGAAAAATAGCGGAGGTGCTGCTCGACCAGGGGTTTTGTGGGCGCCAGGACGAGCAGCCGCCCCCCCTCGCGGTACAGCCTCGACGCCGCAGTGATCAGGGCGACGGCGGTCTTTCCAAGACCGGTGGGGAGGACCACCATGGTGTGGCGGTCGAGCGCCTGAAGGGCGATCGCGAGCTGGTACCGCCGCTCCTCAAGGCTTTCCGCCCTGATGAGGGGGTGGCTGATGTAGTTCATTGTTTCAGGTCGGCAAAGGCGGTCCGGCACCTGATGAGGGATCCGATGGTGGCGACGACATCGTCGACCGGTATGCGCACCTGGTCCATGGAGTCCCGGTCCCTGAGGGTGACCGTGCCCGTCTCTTTTGTCTCGTAATCGACGGTCACGGCGAACGGCGTCCCGACCTCGTCCTGCCGCCGGTACCGGCGGCCGATGGCGCCGTTGTCGTCGTAATCGGCAAGTATCCGGGCATCCAGCAGTTCGGCGTTGATCTTCCGTGCGATCTCCTCGAGGCCGTCCTTGTTCACGAGCGGGAAGACGGCGACCTGCACCGGGGCGACGCAGGGGGTGAGGCGGAGCACCCGCCGTTCTTCGCCTTCTACGATCTCCTCGTCGTAGGCGTGTTCGAGGACGCCGTAGATCATCCTGTCGATGCCGTACGACGGTTCGATCACGTGGGGCATCACCTCGGCGCCCCGCACCTCCACCTCCTCCTCGTGGATCGTGTACAGGTCGCCGGGGATGAAGACCGTCTCACCGTCGACCGTGACCTCGGCGCCGTCCGGGCCCGGAGAAGCCCCGGCCAGGGCGTCGGCGATCTTCTTCGCCTTGCCGCGGTACTTCGGGCCGAGCACGCCCATGTCGGCGACGATCCTCTTTCTCTTCTCCGTCCTCGCCTCGTCGAAGGGGACGAATACGGTCATGGAATCGCCGCTCTGGCAAGAGTGGGCGCAGAGATCGTAATCGGTCCTATCGGCGATGCCGACGGTTTCGACCCACCCGAAACGGCCGGAAAGGACCTCGGCGTCCCAGCAGTCGATTGCGTAGTGCGCCCGCTCGTCGGGGAGGTGCTGCCTGAACCGCAGGCGGTTTCTGTCGATCCCGATGGAGACCAGGAGGTCGTGGGTGAGGGCGAGGTAATATGCGATATATTCGTTTGCGATGATCCCTTCGTCCACGGCCTCGCGCATTATCTTCCTGACCGGCTCGGCGTTCTGCTGCTGCTGCTCGATCCCCCAGAGGTCGACCGGGTAGTCGGCATAGCGCCAGAAGTTCGGGTGACGCTTGTTTGCGGGGTTGACAAAGATCTCGGCCTCGGCCTGCGTGAACTCGCGCAGGCGGATCATCCCCTGCCTGGGCGAGATCTCGTTTCTGTAGGACTTGCCGATCTGGACGGCCCCGAAGGGCAGCTTCATCCGGTAGAAGCGGGAGAGGCGGGAGAAGTCGGTGAAGATCCCCTGTGCGGTCTCAGGGCGGAGATAGCCCTTCCGCTGGGAGCCCGGACCGATCATGGTCTGGAACATCAGGTTGAAGTCGAAGACATCGGTCTTTCCGAAGACCTCGCCGCACCCCGGGCATGCCGCGTCCTTAATCGCGTCGGCGAGTTCCTCTTTGGTGAGGTGGGAGGCGCTCGCGATCCCGCAGGCCTCGGCCAGGTGATCGGCCCTGAAATATTCGTTACAGTGGGGGCACTCGCACATTTTGTCGGCAAACCCCTTCACATGCCCTGATGCGATATAGATGGACTCTGCCCCGACGGTCGGGCACTCGATTTCGTAGTAGCCCTCTCTGATGACATAGTAGTGCCGCCAGATCTCCTCGACCCGACGCTTCATCATGGCCCCGAGCGGGCCGTAGTCGATGAACCCTGCAACGGCACCGTAGACCTCGGCGGAAGGCCACACGAAACCCCGGCGCTTTGCGAGTTCTATAACTTTATCGTAAATGTCACTCACTGCGATCAGTCCCTGTATTCTATTTTAACTGGAAGATTAAAAATGCCACTTTTTTGCAAAAAAAGCCCTGTGATATCTTTGGACGCGTCAGAGGGGCCGTGCGGCCTGCGCCGGTTTTAGCTGCGGCAATTGAAAATATAATAAAATATATATATTAATAATAGTATGTGTCCTTCCAGACCTTATCACAGGACAAGAATTTCGGTAATTCGCCCCTAAAAGGTCTCTCTTGTGCGTACATCCTGCAGGGAATTCGCTTAAGTGGTTTAGTACTTATTAAATGTTTCTTTTTCATTTTGAGATTATTTTTAGGTCCTGTATTAATAATTGGGGTTTAGATACAAAATGCCCGATACCCTTGTGTGTTGAGCATATTGAGAATTTTTAAATATTATAAGGCGTATTGTATTTCAGACCTAGTGTGGTAATGTCATGCCTGCAGACAAGAGAAAGAAGGAACTCCTCGCACTCTTCCAGGATCTCACGAGTAAGACAGAGATTGTCGAGCCGATGAAGAAGATCCACGGAAGCCTCAGGGACCGGGACGCGGTCGAACGGGAAGTCGCCCTCATTATGCGCGAGATCCTTGATCAGGGTTTCTTCCAGACAAAACTCTCCCCCCGCCAGCTTGCCACCCTTGTCATCTCCTTCAACGAAGGTAAAAATGACACCGAGATTGCCCGTGAACTCGGTAACGAGAAACTGGCCAAGACTGTGGCACGAGCCAGAGTGCGCATCAAACTCTTCCGCGACTCTGACTTCGACATGCCCTTTGAGCGGCAGGAGCTCTCTGATCTGATCGACTCCGGAAAGACCATGAACGATGTCTCGCAGATCCTGGGGATCAGTTCGTCCTCGCTGCGCGAATATCGTCATGTGATCGCAATGGACGAGGACGCCACGCTCGACCCCTACCTCGAGCGGATCAAGGACGTGCTTGAGGACCGCGACCTCACCGAACAGATGACGCGCGGCGTCACGAACGACGGACTCTCGGAGGCCATCGACGCCACCGAGGCCGAGATGATCGACGTCACCTGATCCCCTCAGGTTTTAACCACCCCTTTTTTTAACCCGGAAGGCGGATCGGGTTGGCATGAAGATCCGATGGCTTGGACACGCGTGTTTTCTCCTCGAAGGCAGCAGGACCGTGCTGATCGATCCCTTTGTGCCGGGCGGTGGGATCGAGGCGGACCCGGACATCGTTGCGGTCACCCACGGCCATGCCGATCATTTCGGCGAGGTCGTGCGCTTTGGAAAGCCCACCGTTGCGGTGAACGAGCTTGCAAAGTACCTGGCCGCACGCGGCGTCCCGGCGGAGCCGATGAACATCGGCGGGACGATCGAGGTCGGCGGGGTCTCGTTCACGATGACCCAGGCCGTCCACTCGTCATGGCTGGAATGCGAGGGCTGCGGCTATTACGGGGGCGTGGCCGCGGGCTACGTGATCAGGATGGACGGCACCTCCGTCTACCATGCCGGCGACACGGCGCTCTTCTCGGACATGAAGCTGATCGGGGCGCTTTATCACCCGGACGTGGCGATCCTGCCGGTCGGGGGGCGCTTCACGATGGGGCCGGCCGAAGCGATGATGGCGGCCGAGTTCGTCGGGGCCGGGACGGTGATCCCGATGCACTACAACACCTTCCCGGCGATCGAGCAGGATCTCTCGGGGTTCAAGGCGGCGATCGAACAGACGGCCGACATGAAGGTTGTTATTCTCGCGCCGGGGGAGAGCATCGAGGTGGGGGAGAAAAGCGGGCCCTGAGAGGGGCGTCTCTCATTTCCGCGCGAACACATCGATCCGCCTGAACGTCTCGAAACACCGGCCGTCTTCGCCCCCGGTCCGCTCGATCATCAGGTTGATCACGCGGGCCCTGAACTCCTCCCTGGCGTCGGCATCGTCGATCTGCTGCAAAAACGGCACCAGTGAGGGCTGATCGATCCAGCGGATCATCTCGTCTGCGTCGGGGAAATAGCGGTCCGCGTTCTCGCTCCAGACCCTGAATTCCGAATAGAGGGCGGCGGCACCGATCCGCGCGTAGTCCTCCGCCGCCGGCATGTACCAGGGCCATGCAAAGTTTCTGAAATACGGACGGAACTCGTCCTGCCGCATCGTCTCCGTGACGACGGCGATGAGGTTGGAGCAGTTTCCGGCTCCGGCGAAGTTGAACCTGAGCCTGCCGCCGGTTTTGAGGGCGGCATGGCAATGTTTTAACAGGGCGTCGTGGTTCTTCACCCAGTGGAGGGCGGCGTTGGAGACGATGAGCGTGAACTCATCGACATAGTCGAGGCGGTCAATGTCCAGAAGGCGAAATTCGAGACCGGCGATTTCGTAGTCGCGGGCTCTGGCGATCATGCCTTCCGAAGCGTCGATCCCCACCACGCGCCCCTGACCGAGGCGCTCTTTTATCATCCTCGTCAGGAGACCGTCGCCGCATCCCAGGTCGAGGACGCACTCGTCGCTGCCGAGGTCGATGGACTCGATCAGTTTTGCGCCCCATTCTTTCTGAGGTTTCGAGGCTTTCAGATATTTGCCGCCGTCAAATTCGTAGGTCATCTGCGCTCCCGATAGAGATGAGGGAGCGAAAACTCATAACCGCTGCGGAAATCCGGCTCTTCAGGGGAGCGTCGAATTCCGATGCAAAAAAGATTTTTTACCAGGGGTAGAGCCCCTGCGATCGGCGGTAGTTGTTGATCGCCTCCCTGATCGCCCCTTCGGCGAGGACCGAGCAGTGGATCTTCTTTTCGGGGAGGCCGCCGAGCGCCTCGACGACGTCGGTGTTGGTGAGCGCCCACGCCTCTTCGAGGGTCTTTCCCAGGATCATCTCGGTTGCGATGCTCGATGAGGCGATGGCGGCGGCGCAGCCGAGGGTCCTGAACCGCACGTCCGCGATCCGGTTGTCCCTGATCTTCAGGTACAGGGTGGTGGTGTCCCCGCATTCGGTGCTTCCGACCTCGGCGACGGCGTCGGCGTCCTCGAGCGCCCCGACGTTTCTCGGGTTCTCGAAGTGGTCCATGACGGTCTCTGTGAACTGCATGCTGATCTTCCTTTGGCGCGGATCGTCTAAACCCTTCGCGATCAGGCGTCGGCGCCCGAGAGCCTCCTGAGCCGTGCGACGGCGCCGGGGAGGAGGGCGAGGAGGTAGTCGACATCCTCGTCTGTGGTGAGGTCGCCGAGGCTGAGGCGCAGGGAGGCGCGGGCGCGCTGTGGGGGTGTGCCGAGGGCGAGGAGGACGTGCGAGGGCGATTCGGATCCGGAGGAGCAGGCGCTGCCGGTGGAGGCGCAGACGCCTTTCATGGCGAGGAGGGTGAGCAGGGCCTCGCCGTCGATGCCGCCGAAGGAGACGTTGATGTTGCCGGGCAGCCGCTCGGTGGGGTGGCCGTTGAGGGTGACGTCAGGGATCTCCTCCATGATGCCGGCGAGCAGACGGTCGCGCAGACCGGCGAGCCGCGCCGCGTGGGCCGGGATGTCGGTGCAGGCCCGCTCGATCGCAGCCCCGAGGCCGACGACGCCGGGGAGGTTCTCGGTGCCGGCGCGCCTGCCCCGCTCCTGCCCGCCGCCGTGGACGAAGTTTGCGATCTTTGTTCCTTTCCTGATGTAGAGGGCGCCTGTGCCCTTGGGGCCGTAGAACTTGTGGCCTGAGAGGGAGAGGAGGTCGATATTGTCCCGTTCAACGTCGATCTCGACGTTCCCGATCGCCTGCACGGCGTCGGTGTGGAAGGGGACGCCGGCCTCGCGGGCGACGGCACCGATCTCGCGGATCGGCTGGAGCGTGCCGACCTCGTTGTTGGCGGTCATCACGCTGACCAGGACGGTGGGGTCGGTGATGGCGTCCCGCACGGCCTCGGGGTCGACCCTGCCCTCACGGTCGACCGGGAGGCAGGTGACCGAGAAGCCCTGCTCTTCAAGGAAGGCGCAGGTGTGGAGAACGGCGTGGTGCTCGATCGCCGTCGTTATGATGTGGTCGCCCCGGTCGCGGTGCGCATATGCCACCCCCTTGATCGCCCAGTTGTCCGATTCGGTCCCGCCGGCGGTGAAAAAGATCTCCTCCGGGGTGGCGCCGATCGCAGCGGCGACCTGCGATCTCGCCCGAGCGATCGCCTCCCTCGACTCCTCTGCGATGCCGTAGAGGGAGGAGGGGTTGCCGAAGTGCTCGGTGAAGTACGGGAGCATCGCCGCAACCACATCCGGGTGCGTCGGGGTCGTGGCCGAGTGGTCGAAGTATCTGATCCGGTCTGCTGGCATATTCAGGAATGTCTGTGCCTGAGAGAAGATGGCGGTTTCGGATGGGGAGGGCTGAGGAACATTATATGGGGAATTGTTCTGATGCGTGTATGCGGTGAGTCAGTCCTTCCCGAAAAGGATGAGGCCACCGTAAGGTGGGTGGGACGAAGCAGGGGAGGGGTCACTGCTTTTTTTATCTGTTACAATTTTCTGGCCGCAAGGGTAATATGAGGTAAAATATATTCTCAATACGAGTAATTATTTAAACTTTAGGATTTTATGGCCCAGTGAAATGAAAAATAATGGTGAGAGTAACCATTTCTACAGAAGGCTTCTCTCCGCATAACAGAGGAATCAAATGACAGCAGATTTTCATGACGCAGCCGAGCGCCACCGGGTCGACGCGGATGCTCTCTTTAACAATCAGCGCTTTGCAAATGCCGATCATCTATTTGGTTTAGCGGCGGAATGTGCGCTGAAGACTGTGATGAAGGGTCTTGGTATGCAAATTAAATTGGATGGTTCACCATCAACGCAAAGTCATCGTGTTCATGTCAACAAATTATGGAATGAGTACATATCGTTTGCCAATAATAGGAACGGGGCGAAGTATGTGGCGGGAATGGATTATCAAAATCCTTTCTCAAATTGGGACGTTAACCAACGTTATGAGCACCATTCAGGGTTTACCGACTCACTCGTTGACGAACATCGTAAGGCCACTGAAATTATTATGACAATACTTAAGGGGGCTTTCCTGGATGGGGTTATATAATGACAGCGAGGAAACCTGTTCTTTTCGATGAAGCCCTTGAAATAGCAATTAAGCAGATCAATACTGATCCATCTCTATTTGGTACGAAAATCACGCTGGTCAGGGATCTGCGCGGACGAATCAGAGTTTTGTTGACGGGCAAGCCAAATAAATCTAAAAACCTTGATCAGTTCAAGAACAACATCACAGGTGCTCTTGATGCTTATGGTTACCCCGCTGACCAAATGGTGCTGTTTGAAGACGATCTCGCTCAAAAAGACGGTAGAAACTTATTCTCAGACGCGCGTCTTTTGCCGAATAACGAAACTGACTTAGAAATATATCTGCTGGATCGCCAGATCATAGGGCAGGACTGGATGCGTGATGAACTTAAACGCAAAACCAAGAATCCGAGGATTACCTTCTTTGGAATAAAGGGTGGTGTTGGACGTTCGACTGCAATTATTGTTTGGGCTTGGTGGCTTGCAAAGCAGGGTAAAAAAATATTGATTTTTGATCTTGATCTGGAATCCCCGGGTGTGAGCAGTACATTGTTGCCCCAAGATTCCTTGCCTGACTTTGGGATAGTGGATTGGTTTGTTGAGAGTGGAGTGGGACAGTCGAAGATCGTTGAAGCAGCAATGATCAGTTCAAGCCCTATTGCATCCGGGCTTCTCGGGGATATTCAGATTGTTCCTTCTTTTGGTAGTAAGACAGGAGACTATTTGCCTAAACTCGCCCGTTGTTATTCAGAATTTGATGAAGAAGGATCTACCCCATGGGCGGAGAGGGTGCAAAAAATGGTTGAGCGGATGGAAACTTCCCAGAAGCCTGATTTGGTGATTCTCGATAGCCGTGCTGGCTTGCATGACATAGCCGCCGTCCTCGTTACGAGGATGGATGCAGAAAACCTGCTTTTTGCTGTTGATTCACCTCAGACCTGGAAAGCATATTCCTTTTTGTTTCAACACTGGAAAAATCATTCCGAAGTGAAGGATTTCCGTCAGCGTTTGCAATTCGTTGCCGGGATGGTGCCTGAAACCGGTCGTGAACTATATCTAAACAGTTTTCGCGAACATGCGTGGGATGTTTTCAGAGATTCCTTATATGACGAAGTCCTCCCAGGCCAGATAGAAAATTTCAGTTTCGATCGCGACGATGTGGATGCCCCACACTCTCCCATACCGGTATTCTGGCAGAGGGCTTTGCAAGAATTTGACCCTGTCACTTCACCGGGTGGGGTAGATGAGAGAACAGCACATGAGGCACTTGATTTATTCATAGAAAGAGTGGATCATTTAGTGAGTGCAATGGAGAAAGGAGATGGGCAATGACGAATGGATATAAATTTTCACCCGATCTTCGCGATTTAATCGTCAAAGCTTTGCCTGACGAAACATCTCTTTATGGCGCAGCACCTGAATTGCGCCATACCTATCTCCCGGCCGCCCACATAAAGGCACTTCATCCAAACAGCATGCTTGTTGTTGGCATCAGAGGCTCTGGTAAGAGTTTCTGGTGGGCCGCATTGCAACAGAAAGAACATCGAGCACTCCTTGGTGAGAGGTTAAACATCAGTGCAACCACAATTATTTCGACTGGATTTGGAGAAAGATCATCGCCTGATAATTACCCCGGAAAAGACGTACTTGCATCACTAATGGAACAGTATGAACCAAGGGAAATATGGCAAACCGTAGCGGTGTGGCATGTCGGTAAAAGTCGACTTTCTGAATTTGCATCGCGAGAGCATTGGGAAGACCGCGTAAAATGGGTAAAAAATCATCCCGAAGAAGTTGAACATTGCCTGTTCGCCGTCGACAACGAGTTAGAATCGCAAGATAACTATCATCTCATTCTTTTCGATGCCCTCGATCGGACCGCAGATGAATGGAAAAGTATGCATGAACTGGTGCGTGGACTTCTTCAGGTTTTGTTGGATTTCCGTTCATACAAGCGTATCCGCCTGAAAGTCTTTGTGCGTCCTGATCAGATCGATGACCCTTCAGTAAGCTCATTCACAGATTCGTCGAAAATATTGTCACAAAAGACGGAACTGAACTGGCCGCTGAAAGAGTTATACGGTCTTTTCTGGCAATACCTTGGAAACGAGTCCAGCAATGGGAATCTATTCCGGGACGGATGTTTAACGTTGACGTCAACAGAATGGCAACAAAAGGATGACGTGTGGGTCGTGCCGGAGGTCCTGCGAACTGAAGAGGAAACGCAACGTAAGGTATTTCATGCCATGACGGGTTCTTGGATGGGACGGGATCGAAGGCGAGGATTCCCGTACACATGGCTACCGAGTCACCTTGGTGATGCACGGCGTCAGGTCAGCCCTCGTAGTTTCTTGGCTGCTCTGCGTCACGCAGCAACCGACAGTCCAAAAAAGGATCAAGAATACGCATTGCATTACGAAAGCATCAAACGCGGAGTTCAGGCGGCTTCAAAGATCAGGGTCAATGAGATTCAGGAAGATTATCCATGGGTTAGTAAACTTTTTGAGCCATTGTCCGGTATTTCAGTTCCCTGTGAATTTGAGGAGATTCGACAAAAGTGGGAGGAAAAAATGGTTCTGGACACGCTGAAACAGAGTATCTCCACAACTGGTGTTCGTCTTCCTCCAGAGCACATCGAATCAGGTCCGGAGGGTGTTTTTAAGGATCTAAAGACTCTTGGGTTGGTCGAACAGATCTCTGATGGTCGCGTGAACCTTCCTGATGTGTACCGCGTAGGGTACGGTATGGGCCGCCGTGGCGGAGTAAAACCCATGGCGCGTTAATATCTCAGTTATCTTATAGATCCTCTCTGCTCTCTTTATCAGAGGTCACGGATGGGGAAGCCGTGCCACTCTCAGAAATAACCTTCCCCCATCCCGCCCCCGCCATCTCAATAATCCCTGTACACCGAACGCCGGTGCCCCACCTCGACCACGTGGATGACCATCACCTCGTCGACGATGGTGAGGACGGCGCGGTACTCCCCCACCCTCAGCGAATAGAACGGTGGGTTCTGCCCCCCACGGATCTTTTTCACGTGCTTCCTCGGGTCGCCCTCCCCGGCGAGCGCCTCCAGCGCCTCAACGATTTTAAGAGCATATTCTTTCGGGATGCGCTTGATGCTCTGCCTGGCCGTCGCGGAGAAGAGGACGTGGTACCTCATTTCTCTTCCAGCTCCGCCCTCACCTGCTCAAGGGTGTAGACCCGCCCCGCTTTCAGATCGTTGAGGGACTCCTCGATGGCCCTGATGGCGGCGTCGCTGAGGGGCTCGTCGTCGACGGCCATATCCACAAGTCGATCGATCACGTCGGTGTAGGACTCCCTCGGGTGGACTTTCAGGGAGTCCAGCCGTTTCTTGAGGGGGATTTTGATCTTGATCGTGGTGGTGTCGGTGGCAGATGGCATACCCAGGTATACGTCGGTGTTTGATATGAACGTGACGGTCCCTATTCGACAGGCTGAGTCGGGCGGGTGGATCCGGCATGCCCGATGAAATGCCTTTCATCCCTCCTGTTTTCCATCATCGAGCGTCTCTCCTTCCTCTTCACCCGGTCACGATAAAACCGAACAATATATGGTTAAGTTGACTCTATTTCTCCTCACATTGCTGAAGGCCTATGAAAACATCCCAGACCTCAAAATCAGAAAATGCCGGTAGCGAATCTTCAAAATGTCCACAAATGAGTGAGATCATCCTTCAGGCCCTCGAAAAGTGGGAGAACGAAGGGAAGATACACGCGAAGAGAATCTAAGAGTACGTGAGTGCCTCGCCGTGCCGGCCCTGGCGATAGGGCGAGCTGCCCGCCAATCGTATTTTGTTGCTTTTTTTCGATCCCGCTCCTTCACCGCGGGGCCGAGGCCCCCCGGCGTTCTCCCCCACGCTCCGCTCCGGTAAAAAACAACGCTGAAAAATAAGAGGGGGTTGCGCCCCATGACTCTCTCGCGGGCGCAACCGGGAATTTATACCGACCGATTTAGAAATCGGTCATCACGCGGAACTGGTCGATCTCCTCGGAGTCCAGCTTCTCGATGAACTCCTCGGCCGCATGGCGGATGTCCTTGCTCGCGGTGATCGCACGGCCGACGACAAGGATGTCCGCGCCCGATGCGACGGCCTTAGAAACGACGTCCTGCCTGATCCCGCCTGCCGTGGCGACGAGCAGCTTGCCGCCGGCGGCCTTCTTGATCGCCGGGATGTCGCCCCACGAGTACTCGTCGCCCTCGGCGTCGATGGCCCGGTGGAGCTCGACGATATCGGGCTTCACCTTCAGGGCGGCGATAAGTCCGGCCGGGTCGTCCACGTTGAGCATGTCGATGACCGAGTAGATGCCGGTCTTCTTCGTCTCCTCGATCGCCTTCTCGATCGTCGCCTTCGGGGCCAGGCCCGAGATCACGACGGCGTCCGCGCCGGCGTCAGAGGCCATCCTCGCTTCCAGGTTCCCGGTGTCCAGGGTCTTGAGGTCGGCGATGATAAATGAGTTCGGGCGGATGCGCCTGATCTCGGCGAGGACGTTGAGCCCGAACTGCTTGATCAGCGGGGTTCCCGCCTCGAAGAGGACGTGGTCGTTCTCCGGCACCGCGGTGAGCACCTGCTCGACCCTCTTCAGGTCCACCAGGTCCATCGCCACCTGGAGATACGGCGGGTTCCAGAGCCGCTGAACCTTGAAGCCCATCACTGCGTGAGCCGCCCGGTCCTTCTCATAAATGAGGGTGTCGACGTCAGGGAACCGCTGGAGCGCCCGGCGGATCGCGAGCTTGGTTGCGCCGTAGTTGTAGCGGTAGATCATATTGTAGTTCTTTGCTTCGGGCGCGAGGTAGATGCTTGCGAGAATGACGGTGTTCTCGATATCGATCCCCTCAAACACACCCTCCTCCACCGAATCGGCAACGGCCTTTGCGACCGCAGCCTGCACCGGGCCGAACATCTCGCTCACCTGCTCGCCCTTCTTCAGGGTCACCTTCGGGATAACGAGGGTGGCGGGCTTGGTGAGAAGGTTGGGGCGCACAACGGCGAGGAGCGGGGTGTGGCCTGCGGAAAGCTGCGATATGCTGTTCGCAAAGGCCATCCCGACCGGTCCTTCCTTGTCGCCCATCACGAGATCGACGTGCGCAAGTTCGGCGCCGGTTCCTACGAGAGCTTCACCTATCAGATACATGGACAATCCCTACAAATGCTGTATGAAGATGGGGTGGTCTGATACATAAAGTGACGGGAGGGCCGGTTCCGCCCGGCGTGCGGTACGGGAAAACTGCCGGTTTGCGGGGAAAATTCGGTGACGCCGGCGGAAACCGCGGTACCTCTTTCGCATCGGTGCGCCGGCACAAACGCCGGGAGCCGATCTGAGGGGAGGCTCATCCCCCGGAGGTCTGGAAAAGAGCGAATCATCTGGTGAAACATGGGGGCGTCGGACCCTGCGGTCGACAGAACAGATATGCATCAGAAGACGTCGTGACAGAAACGTGGGGTCGGTGAGATTTGAACTCACGATCGACGGGTCTCTCCGACATGCGCGGGGAACACTCTCGCATCAGTGCTCCAACGGGTCATCATCATCATCAGTAGACCCATTGTTCATCACACGCAAAGACCGCTGGAGCCCGTCGCCATTCCGGACTAGGCCACGACCCCTCTCGTACCCTATAGAATCGGCTTTCCCTGATTTAATAATTGCGTTTTCAGAACAGTAATCATATATGGTCTTCCTTCCCCATGTACTGGGAATCATATGGTCACCGGCAGTTACGCATGCGGGCATTCGGTCAAACCGCTGATGGGGGAGACTATCGGCGGGATGCTGAACCGGATCGCCGCCAGATACCCGGACAACGAGGCGATGGTCTCGGTCCACCAGAAAATCCGCTGGACATACGGGGAGTTCCTCGAACGTGTCAACGCTCTTGGCAGGGGTCTGATGGCGCTCGGCGTAGAACGCGGCGACCGCGTCGCTATCTGGGCGATGAACCATGCCGAGTGGACGCTCACGCAGTTCGCCACCGCCAAGATCGGCGCCATTCTCGTGAACATCAACCCGGCCTACCGGGTCTATGAGTTCGAGTACGCCCTCAAGCAGGCCGAGGTCTCGACCCTGATCCTGCAGGGGAGGTTCAAGAACTCCGACTACGTGGGGATGTTCTACGAGGCATGCCCCGAGGCGATCGACGCCCGCGCCGGCAGGATCTCCTCTGAAAAATTCCCCTTCCTCAAGAACATCGTCTTCATGGGCGACATCCCGTACAACGGCATGTTCACCTGGGACGAACTGCTCGAGAAGGGCGCCGGCATCAGCCCCGATGAACTTCGGGAGCGCGAGGAGTCGCTCAACTTCGACGACGCCATCAACATCCAGTACACGAGCGGCACCACCGGTTACCCCAAGGGCGTCGTCCTCACGCACCACGGCGTCATGAACAACGGCTACTTCATCGGCGAGGGGATGGGCTTCACCGAGAAGGACCGCCTCTGCATCCCGGTGCCCTTCTATCACTGCTTCGGCATGGTCCTCTCCAACATGGCGTCGGTCACCCACGGCACCACGATGGTGATCCCCTGCCCGGTCTTCGACGCCGAGGCAGTGCTCCAGACGCTCCAGAACGAGCGGTGCACCGCCGTCCACGGCGTGCCGACGATGTTCATCGCCGAACTCTCCCACCCGAACTTCGGCAAATACGATTACTCCACCCTGCGGACCGGGATCATGGCCGGATCGCCCTGTCCGATCGAGGTGATGAAGAAGGTCAACATCCTGATGAACATGCGCGACATCGTCATCGTCTACGGCCAGACCGAACTCTCGCCCGGTGTGACGATGACCACCGTGGACGA
>Ga0209269_1000385_pt1 | contig 43204 bp, 44 predicted proteins | sample MTBAKMMethaMetaG_FD_187455 | JGI IMG/M metagenome (GOLD analysis project Ga0209269, IMG submission 187455) | Enrichment culture microbial communities from Arthur Kill intertidal strait, New Jersey, USA, that are MTBE-degrading - MTBE-AKM (Arthur... | ecosystem: Environmental > Aquatic > Marine >... | reverse complement strand
GTCTCTTTGCCGGTCCGGGAATGGAGCCTTTCACCAGCACGTACGGGTTGCGGAGCACCCCATAGTGGAGGAACCCTCCTGACGGGGTAATCTCTGCCCCGTTGTCACCGATCCTGAGAATCCTTTTATTGAACTCGGTCCGCTGCTGGTATCCCATCTGACCGGTCTGCGGCACCTGCCAGCGGACATGGTGGGGATTCCAGGGACCAAGGTTCCCGATGTGGCGCTTCTTGCCCCCCCGGGAGTGTTTCCGCTTGCGGAGCTTGATTCCCCAGCGTTTCACCGGGCCCTGGGTTCCCTTTCCGGTGGTGACTGCGGTGATGTCCGCATAGGCACCGGGCTCGATAACGCTCCTGAGGCTCACTTCCTTTCCGAGCAGACCTGTCGCGAACTCATACCGGCCTTCAACCGGACCCCCGGCCACCCGGACCTCCATGAGATCGGGCACCTTCTTCGGGATCCCGGATATCATCTCCGGCGTAGTGTGTACCAGGACAAATATCTCGGCGACCTTCCCTTCGGCCATCGCTTCCTGGATCTTCGTTCGTGCCTCTTTACCGTCGTATGACGAGGGGAGGGTGATTCGTTTTTCCAGGGCCGGATCAGGTTTCTCCGTCCATACCTCTGTCAGGGGGTGCCGGCCGTAGGTGTCCCGGGCATAGGCCCGGACCGCTGCGACCTTCATGGCAGGGATCTCAATGACGGTCACCGGGACCATGATATCCTTCCCTTCCGTGGGGCTGTTCTTGTGATCATCCACCATGACCACGTGGGTCATCCCCACCTTGTAACCGGCAAATCCCTGAAGCACCGGCGTTCCCTCGTATTCGGGCCAGGACTGGTATTTCGGAACCTGGCTTTTTGCCCGCTTTCTGGGGCTGAATGCGAGCGATCCCTTTCGCGGTGTGTTGATCTTCGGCATTTTCTATCAATCCTCGTATGAGATCTGAACATTTCCGTGCAGTATTCCGGACCGCGGCTTCACCAACCTGGGGAAGCCGGGAATGGCCCGGTGTGCTCCGAGAAAGCGTGATGCTCTGAACCTTTAAGCTGGTCCGCCGGCAATCCACCAGCGGCGCGAACCCGTTTTCGTGATGATCCCGTTGTATGGTCCTGCGAATCTCTCTTCTCCGCCGACCATCAGATCCAACCGGTCTTCGCCAACAGATACTGAGTCTCGCGCATATGTACCGCTCTGCGGCACATGCGGGCTCGTGAGAGCCACGTCCACCCGTGCGCTTATCAGATCCACCGTGTCAGCCCGTTGTGAATAATCACAACTCCTTCTCGGCTGCGCCCCGTACACGGGGGCGCACGCCCACCCGTGAGGAACCCGGCTTTCGCCGGAAACCTCAGAGAGGCTTCCATAATTATTACACAGAAATGAATATAAACCTTCTTGATAAGCGCCCGCAATCGCTGCCTGTCAGGAAGGATACGTACCTGTGAATGCCGTCGAAAGTTCAGGAGAACCGTGACGGAATGATTCCCCGTTCATCCGAAGTAGAGATCCCCTTCGTCGTTGATATAAACCTCGATCTTATCCCTGATGTGGCGTGCCCGCAGGCGCTCCGGCATCGCTTCTCTCATTTTATTTATGAGGGAAATGGTGTCGTATTTGACCTTGATACCGAGGTGCTCGGCCTCCCGGTAGATAAACGGGGCGACGTCAAGGACATCCATCCCCGGATCAATAGTGCAGAGGTGGGAGGCATCAAGGGTATACAGGAAATCCAGGGTTTCCCTCGCTCTCCTGATATTCTCCATCGCCGATTTTTCGATCGTGCAGACATTTGCCTTTGAAGTTTGGATGATATCAGCAATCTGCTGCTGGGTCAGCCCTTGCTTCCGGTATCTCAGTACTTCTTTCTGGCGATCGGTAAGCAACCCATCTTTCATTACAATCCTTTTGGGAGGTCAAATTTAAACACTTTTCGTTAACATGGTTGACTCCTGGAGATTTCCGGTGACGGGGCCACCCTGCACCAGGGATGACAGGCCTTTCAAGAAAACAGCGAAAACGGCTGGATTCTCGAATCTGAATCAAATTTCAAAACGTTTATATCTGCACGGGCGAATAGTAACCTGTTATAACGAAAAAGAGGTGCATATATGGTAGTTAAAGTTGGCGTTGCCAAACTGGGCAACATAGCAAGCGGCGTAATGGCCGAACTCCTCCTCGATGAGAGGGCAGACCGTGAGGACATGCAGACCTTCATGGCAACCAGTGGAACAAAGCTCCAGCCTGAGGACATTGACCGGGTTGTCAACAACATGCTGGCATGGAAACCCGACTTCGCCATCGTCGTCTCACCGAACGGTGTGCTCCCCGGCCCGACCGGAGCCCGCGAGCGGCTTGCTGCAGCCGGAATCCCGGTTGTCGTTATCACCGACGATGTCACCACCAAGAAGGAGTGGGCTGACATCAAGGAGAGCAAATTTGGCTACATCATCATGAAGGGAGACGCCATGATCGGTGCCCGCCGTGAATTCCTCGACCCCATCGAGATGGCCGACTACAACGGAAACCTGGTCAAGGTCCTTGCCCTTACCGGCGCATTCCGCAAACTCCAGACGGCACTCGACCAGGTCATCGACCAGGTGAAGGCCGGGAAGAAGGGTGCAGACCTGGTGCTGCCCAAGATGGTAGTCACCTCCGACAAGGCAGTCGACGGAGAGTTCACCAACCCCTACGCCCTCGCCAAGGCCCGTGCAGCCTACGAGATTGCGTCTGCCGTCGCTATGGTGAACGTCAAGGGGTGCTTCATGACCAAGGAATGGGAGAAGTACATCCCTATCGTGACCAGCGCCCACGAGATGATGCGGTGTGCTGCGGTTCTCTGTGATGAAGCCCGCGAGTTGGAGAAGGCTGGCGACGGTATCATCAGGAAGCCCCACAAGAAGGACGGCGTCATCGTCTCCAAGACCAAGCTGGTCAGCAAGCCGGAGTAATCCGGACATTTTTCTTTTAATTTTTCCCTGGCTTCATAGCAGAGATACTGTTTCCTCCATGGGATGATCCGTTTGCCCGGCCCAACGGCCGCCCATTTCCAGAAACCGGTCCATTATCGCCGTCTCACGGGACTTCCAGGAATGGAGAAACGCTCATGCACGGGAGTTATTCAATTTCTATGATGGTGGTCAGATCCTGTTCCTGAAATCCTGTCCGAGATCCTCGGGGAGGGTGAGGATGACGGGCTGGAGGTGGAGCCGCTCCATGAACGCTGTATCACTCGTCGATGAAACATTGGGATTTATCCGGGAGATAATCGAACAGAATGAGGAAAACCCGTTCCGGTTCTTTTTTTTATCAAAAAAGACGGACATGTTGAAAGCATAGGTCCCAAGATCCCGGTAGAAGGTGAGAATGCGGAGCAGCCCGTCCACGAATGGCTCGAGGAATGACGAGAATTCCTCGCAGGTGGAGACCGGGAGAACGCAGCGAACCTCACGTTCACCGAGAGGGACATGGTGGGCATACCAGAAGAGCTCGTCACCGAACAAATACCGCGGTGAATCCGCTTCACCCTCCATCAGGTTGTCCCAGTAGCTGCATTCGTTCCTGATCAGGTACCTGACGCCGCCGAGCAGGTAGTGTTCGGCAATGGCAGGCGGCCGCCGGTCGGCGAGACCCTGGAGGTGGGGGTGGACAATACTTGCCCCCGCAGACGGGAGATGGTTCCAGTTGATGCTCTTGTATCCCTCAATGCCGGAAAAGGATTGGAGCTGGCCGGACAGGGCATCGAGGATCTCGGAACGGGAAAATACCCCTGCATCGTGCCGGGCGGTGATGACCGTCACGGTATGCCATTCTGCAAATGGGAACAGGTTCGGGAAGGTCACACTCTCCCCGACACAGATCCGGTTTCCATTGGAAAACGTTGGTGTGGCCGAAAAGACCTTCTCCCTGCAGAACGGGCAGTCGGGTGCGGGGGGAGGCGGCCGGTACACGGAGTCCAGCCTTCTGTTCAGGCGTGCCGGCGATATCTTGCACCGGTGACCGGTCAGCAGTTCTTCCCGGAGCTGGAGCCGGCTGGTCCCTACGGTCACCTCGGTCACCGAAAACATGGTCCTTCAGGTTCCCATTCGAGGGCAATCTATTAAAATTCTCTGAAAAAAAGGTGAGTTTTTGTTCTGATGGGAATCTCAGACGATGTACTTGCCGATGAGGCGGATAGAGTTGGCCATGTCGGGGCCCAGCGGGGATCCGAAGATGACCTGGGTCACACCGGCCTTCATCAGGTCCTGACACTTCTGGCCACATTCCTCAGGGGTACCGGCAATGGTGAAGGCTTCGATCTCCTTATCTCCGACGAGACCTCCAACAGCCTTGAAGTCAAAGCGGGAGAGCGCGTCCTTGATCTTTGCCACATTGCCCATGTCGAGTCCGTGGCGCTGCAGGAGCGGCGGCGGGGAACCAGCGGCGATGAAGGCGGCAACGATCTTTGCGGCATTCATTGCCTTCTTCTTGTCCTTGTCGACCGAGATTGCCGTGTAGGCACCGACATCGTGACCCTTCTTTCCGGCAGCTGCCTCAGCCTGCTTGATGATGGGGATGGCGATCTCGAAGTCCTTCGGGTTGGATGCATTGATGAGCGATCCGTCACCGATCTTTCCGGCGAGCTCGAGCATCTTGGGGCCCTGGGCACCAACGTATACCGGGATGCCCTTCTTACCGGGCAGCGTGACACCGGTCAGCTTGGCTCCGTCATAGTCGAAGAACTTCATCTGCCCGGTCTTCTTGATCTCCTCTCCGGCAAGAAGCTTCCTGATCTGGACGATTCCCTCCTCGAGGCGGGCGACCGGCTTCTCGCCCGCGATGGCGAGCTTCGGCAGGGTCGAGAGATCTCCCGGACCGATACCCAGCACGGCACGGCCGTCGGAGATTTCATTGAGGGTTGCCATGAAGGATGCGATGGCAGCAGGGGTGTCGGTGAATGTGTTCATGATTCCCGGCCCCATCTTGAGGCTGTCGGTGTTTGCGGCAATCATGGCAAGGGTTGGGTAGCAGTGGCGGTTGTTGTAGTGGTTCGTGATCCACGCAAAGTCGATGTCCTTGGACTCGGCAAGTTTGCAGAATTTCACGACCTGTTTGACATTAATGTTTCCAGGCACAAATTCTATTCCATAAGACAAGGTTTGTCACCTCACTGTTACATATCGAGCGCAAAATTAAATAGCTTATGATTTTTAGTTTCAGAATTTTCGCGTCTGATACATGCCACGACGGAAATCATCTTTCCCCTGACGGACTCTTCTCTCCGGTCCCGGAAGGGCCAACTGTTACCAGAACCACCCGCATCCGGTTTCATTGCTGGAAATCGGGACCATATGGCGATAGTCTTTTTTTTTACCCCGTGCTATGGTAATTTAACGAACCGTCCGGTCATCCGGTATTTCAGGGGAGATGGAAGCGTAAATGAGAATTTTACTGGTTGGAATCGGTGGAGCCGGGTGCCGGATAGCGGATGCCCTCACCCTCCAGGATATCCGGTCCCGTTCCCTGCGGTGCACAGATACCATTGCGGTGGACAGCACCGCGGATGATCTGAATGCCCTGCAGACCATACCTCCCGAGAACCGTATCTTCTACCAGTCTCTCGATCCCTTCCCTTCCATGAACACACCCGGTGTGCTTCCCCACGATGAGATTATAGCAAAACTCCATTCACTCGACCCCGGGGACATCGATGCCCTGGTGATCGTCAGCGGTATGGGCGGGGGCATGGCTTCCCTCATCCCGGATCTCGTTCAGCACATCCGGGATCGGATAACCGAACCGGTATTCGGGCTCCTCACCCTGCCCTGCACCCGGGAGGGTGAATCGGTTCTGGCCCGTGCTGCAAATACGGTCGATGGTCTTATTCCGATGCTGGATGGCATCTTTCTCTATGACAACGAGCTCTGGTACGACCGGGCCAGGATTCATAAGGAAGAAGAGGAGGTCAAAGGAGGGGATCGCGAAATCAGGCTCCCGTGGCAGAAACAGGCTCCTCCCGTCCACAAGATACCGGCTGGGTATGCGGGTATCAACACCATGATCGCCCGGCAGATCAGCCTCCTGCTTCGGGCAGGGGAAGTGAGCGACCGGCCCGGAACCGAGGCCGCCGAGGTGGCACTCGATGCCGGCGAGGTACTGAACACCATCCGGGGAATGGGATGCATCGCCATCGGCTATGACAGGGAACACATCCCGGCAGCCAATCCCGATCTCATCACCCGGCTCCGCCCGGTGGGCCACACCATCCAGGAGAGTCACCAGAGAGCGTCACGGATGGTCACCATGGCCAGGAAAGCGGTCGATGAAGGAATATCCATATCCTGTGAGCTCGAAGGCGCAAAAAAAGCCCTGGTCCTTGTAGCCGGCCCACCCCATGAACTGAGCATGCGGGGGTATATGACCATCCGCCACTGGATCGACAGGAGTATCAGCGGGCAGGAAGTGCGATCGGGAGATTATCCCCTCAGCGGCACCCGGTTCATCGCCATTCTGATCGTCCTTTCAGGCCTCGACCGGTTCCCCCGGATTGAATCGCTCCGGGAGATCCGTGACCAGGTAGCGAAAACGAAGACACCCGGCTGAAGAGGCAGTACTCCGCCCATCCGTTTCAGCCGGACTGGACAATTTTTGAGAACGCTATATTCCCTGCACCGATCTCTGTCCTGATTGGTATTCCCTTCTCCACAACCGCAGCGACGAAATTCATGCCGGAATACGACACGATGGAAAGGCGGTAGGGATCCGAAGGAAGATTGAAGGGCGATATTCCCATGGTCACCGGGAAGACAAAACCGCTCTTCCGCATCTGCGCGATGGTCTCCCTTACTTTCTTCTCCGCAGCCGCAGGGACCTCGCGCACATTTGCCAGCGCGATTCCCGTTCCGGTTGAAACCATCTCACCGACCGAAGTGAGGCCGGCTGAGATGAAGAGTTGCAGGGGATCGATCGTTGTCCCCCGATACCCGATGAGGTCGACAAACTGTATCGGCTCTCCGTGCTCGACAGCAAGTCTCCCTCCGAATGCCATCTTCACCGGGATTCCCCGGCCCTGGAAGACGCCGTCCATGGTGATACTGCACACGGTCATGATGCCTGCGCTTCCCTCAGGAATACGCGGATCATCATCAATGACCCGGTATGATGAGAAAAACCCGCATCCGGCCCGGATAACCTCGTCGAATGCTGCGAGGGCAGTATCGAGCCGTTCCTCGGGTACCAGGGAGAGATTGTAGGCGACATCGCCGGTCTGGGTCACCGGGTCAAACGTGCTCCTGAAGGCCAGGCGCTCGAGTTTTGAGATAATGAACCCGATACGTTCTCCAACGAGTGCACTCTCGGTCTCGGTCATGCCGTAAGGGGTGAGTATCCTCCCAAGATTTCCGACTTTCTCGGTGAATCCCATCTCATCCAGGTACCGGAGGTAGTACTGCACTGCCCGGTCGCTCAGGACAAAACCGCGTTCAGCCATCAGTTCTGACAGCCGCTTTGCTCCCATCGGCTCCCTGTGTTCCTTCAGTATCCTGAGGATCTCGATGTATTTTCTCTCGGTTCGTATCATGGGTCACCTGGCCCTGACAGCCCCGGTGCTGTCCTGGTATCTCCCCTCGTAGGCATGCCCTGCTCCAGCAACCTGGTGGATGATCATCTGGACCACCCGGTCATTCTTCCGGACGGTAAGCGGTGCCGGTCCCATATTTATCAGCCCCAGCGTCAGCTGTCCGCGAAACCCGGGATCAACGAACCCCGCGGTCACCAGGACACCGCGCCTCCCGAACGAGGATCGGGTCCGGAGGGTGGCGGCAAGGTCTGCAGGGAGTTCAACCTGTTCAAGGGAATGGGCGAGCGTGCAGATTCCCTGAGGCAGCTCCAGGTCTTCTGCGATGCGGAGGTCGTACGATGCCGGCTGCAGACACTCAGGCGCGTACGGCCTGATGACCAGTGCCCCGTCCTGGCTGCTCTCTCCAAGCCTTCTCTCAATTTCCTGTGAGGAGAGTATCATCCCATAGAGTAGTATCCCGGAAAATGCTTAATATCTTATGATACCAATGAAAGGGACGGATCCATAGGGTAGAGGATATCCTCTTGGGCTTCGGACCCAAGGACGCGGGTTCGATTCCCGCTGGGTCCGCTTGATGTCGCAGAAGCCTTCATTTTCATCCGGTATGTTCTCTTGAAGTACCAGTAAACCGAATGTGATCGAAAAAAGACGCCGGAAAATATGAGGAGGTTATTCCCACTTCATCTCGTGGGGCACGCGGTCGAGCAGCATCCCTTCCACCAGCACCGGCATCAGGCTTCTTCCCTCCTCAATCGCCTTCTGGAGCCGCCAGTTCCTCTCAGCATAAATGGTGAAGATCGGCTCACCCTTCTCCACCCGGTTCCCCTTCTTGGCATGCAGGAGGAGGCCTGCACCGCGGTCGTGGGGTGCTCCGGCATTGCGTGCCATGCTGATGAGGGCCTGGTTGTTCATCTCTACGACATACCCGCTGGCAGGGGCGTTGACCACGAATTCATACTTCCCGGGGAGGATGTCATCGGACTTCACGGCCGGATCTCCCCCCTGGATCTCAATGATCTCACGGAATTTGGCGAGAGCTTTCCCGCTCTTCAGGATCTCCATCGCCATCTGGCTTCCTGTTCCGTGAGGTGCCTTGCCGGACATCTCAAGCGCGATGCCGGCGATGGCCGCACTCTTCTGGAGGAGCGATCCCGGAGTCTCACCTCCCTCGAGGCTGCGGAGTGCTTCCTGTACCTCAAGATTCGGCCCGATACTCCTCCCGACCGGAGAATCCCCGTAGGTAAGTGCACATTCCACCCGCATGTTCAGCCGCTCCCCTATCTCGATGAACTCCCGTGCCAGTTTCCTGCCTTCCTGGACATTCGAGACCTTTGCATGCTCTCCGATAGGAATATCGATGACCACGAGGTCAGCACCGACAGCAAATTTTTTGGCCATCACGCTGGCCAGCATCTGGCCGCGGGCGTCGATCCGGAACGGATACTCCTGGATGATGATGCGGTCATCAGCAGGTGCGATGTTGGTTGCCCCCCCCCATACGATCGCGCCACCAACCTTCAGCGTCATCTTCTGGACCTCTGTTGCGGAGAATTCAACCGGGGCCAGGACCTCCATCAGGTCTGCCGTCCCACCGGCACCGGTGATTGCCCGTGAGCTGGTCTTTGGAATCTTCAGGCCGCTCGCCGCAATGATCGGTACCACGAGGAGTGATATTTTATTTCCCGGGACCCCCCCTATCGAGTGTTTGTCGACGATTGGATGGGTGTGGAAGGTGAGCTGCTCCCCGGTTTCAACCATTGCCCGGGTGAGGTGCTCCACCTCATCCATGTCCATGGCATTGATGTAGGAGGCCGTGATGTACGCGGTCAGCTCTGCCGGCGTGAGGTCCTCATTCACCACGTCCCGGATGATGGCAAAGGTCTCGTCCTTGGTCAGGCGTTTTCCATCCATCTTCTTCTTGATGAACTGGAGTGACGTCGGTCTCTCGGCGAGCCTGACTTCGACCGAATCCCCTTCAACGACACCGAGCTTCTCGTCGGTAATCCGGTAGATACCAACCACTCCCTGGGAGATGAGCGAGGTGGTGGTATCAACGAATGCTGCCACCGAGACGCCGGTTTTCTCGTTGAGGATCTGGACGCGGTCCCCGGCAAGGACACCGATGCTCCGGGCATCCTCGATATTGAGCAGTACTTCGCGGGTTCCGATATCGATCAGCTTTACGGTGAGTTTCATAGCTTTGGTGCTCCGGTATGGTTCGATCTCCTGACGGTATTCAGGAGGCTTCTCCCGGTTCATTAACAACTGGGATATCCCCCTATATGCTCTTTTCTGGCCGATCCGGTTGTTTCGGTAGCAGATGACCGAAGTAAAACGACCGGCACCTTATGCACAGTGAAGGAAATCCGTACAGCCCTGCCGGTCAGTGGTGGCAGGGTGAAAAAAAAGTGGGTTTTTTTGTTTAGTGCTTGCGCACGATGAGGAACGCAACAGCACCGAGCCCGATCAGGGCAACCAGTGCACCGAATCCAGGCGTGGTGGTCGGCGGCGCAGTGGGCGGCACGGTGGTCGGCGGCACAGTGGGCCCAGTGGTCGGCGGCGCAGTGGGCGGCACGGTGGTCGGCACGAACTCAATAACGTTGAAGAGCGTGGTTGCCGTCACGTCATTGGTGGTCTCCAGACCAATGGCCGAGGCCTGCACGATGTACTCATCGGGCTTGAAGGTGGTAGTATCAATCGGGAAGGACCAGGTGTTGAAGCCTTCGGTTCCCTTGACAACCTTCACGGTTCCGGAAGAACCGCTGAATTCACCGCTGGTCTCTTTCGGAGTCGGTCCGAATGACGAGGAGTACACCTCGACGAGGATCTCATCGTCGACTGCCAGGTTGGTGGTTCCCTTGATCTCGAACTTGTCGCCGATCATCTTCTCGGTGATCGGGAGGATCTTGATCTCGGGCACCTCTACCAGGAACTGGAGCTTGGTGTAGGTATCATCGATGGCCGCGTTATCAATTGCAATGGTCAGTGCATTGGCTGCGTCAGATCCCTGCAGGCTTCCCGCTCCGAAGAGCTTGAAGAGATTGGACCACTGTACCGGGTAGCTTCCAACGACGTAGTCTCCCATGAGTTGCACATCGAAGATGTCATTGTACATCGGGTGCTGGACAACAACGAAGTACTGTCCGCTGGTCAGCTGCGACGTAATTGCACCATCGATCTCATACTCGAAGGTTCCATCGTCATTGACGCTCTCGGTGGCGCGGTTTGCATAGTTCTTACCCATGATCCAGATGGCAACGCCGTCTGAAGGCTTGCCTTCTGCAACACCGCGGACATAGAGCTTGTCACCCTGGGCGACCGTGGACTGTGAAGCCTGAGCGGTCACGAAGGGCTTGCGGATAATGACCGAGACGGTTGCATACTGGGCCCCGGCAAGGTCTGATTTGGGCCGCGGCTCTGAAACGGCATAGACGGTGTATGTACCAGCATCGATGTTGAGGTTGGCGGTCTGCCACTTGTACTCCCAGGTGTTATCGTCCTGGACATCGGTCTGGGTCCATCCCTGTATGAATACCGATCCCCGCGGGTTGGTCAGAGGAGCACCCTCAGCTGCGAGGTTCGGCCCGGTGACGAACATGTACACGACGTCAGTCTCCGAGTTGGTACCGGAGAGCCGGATCTCCTGTCCGAGGAAGTAGCTCTGGTCGCCGGCCGCAACAACGGTCACGGTTCCCTTCTCGATCTTCACATCGACTTCGTCGGACTTGTACTGCCCGGCAAAGTTCTGCTCAACACGGATGGTGTACTTCTTGTCATCAGTGTTCGCACCGCTGATGAATCCGACGGTGCGGGTGCCGCTGCTGGATGTCTTAATTCCAGCGTAGTAGAGGCAGCTGTCTGTCGCGGGCACATCCATAGCGATGGTCTTGCCTGCTCCACCCTCATACGCATAGTTACCGATGGGGGTCACTTGGTTGCCTTGGGGCGGGATTGCTGCTGCCGGCCATCCGCTACCGCAGGGCGGGTCCATGTAGACGCTGTCCTGGGACAGAGCGATCTGCGGGGGCGTACTGGTGGGATCAGTCATCGAGCTGGTTCCCTTGACCCAGACGAGGTAGTACTGGTTCGGGCGGCCGGTAACGGTCACCGAGAACTGGTTGCCGCGGACGACTGTGTCCTTGCTTGCCTCGATCTTGACCGTGTCACCGGAGATGGTAACCGTCTTCAGGGCGGTCACGGTCTTGCCAGTGTAGTCGGAGCCGTCAGGAGCCTTGTAGTTGTCCTTGATGCTGTTGAGGGACAGCTCGGCGCTTACCGTGTAGGTTCCGGCCTTGTACAGCTTGGAGCCTGCACTGTCAACAACTGCAGTGTTCCATCCCGTGGTGGCTGTTACGGGGGTAACCCAGTACCAGAGAGACGAGTCAACAGTCCGACCGGTCAGGGTCAGAGGTGTTGTAGCGTCCTGATAGAGAGCTGTATAGGTTGCACCATCGGCGGTCTTGACCTTAATGTTGACAAAACCCGCCGCGTCGGCACGGTCAGCTACGGAATAGGTGTTGGTCTCTACCCTGAAATTCAGGAATGAGCCTGAAACGACCGACTTGCCGGTAACATCCTTGTTCGCATTGTTGTCCCAGACTTTGATATCAATGCTGGGGTCAACAGCGCTGAAGGCGACAGTCGTAGTGCCACTAATATACCAGTTACCAGTCCTTCCGACAAAATCTGCCGGGGCTACATAGAAGTTGGTGGCATCTCCTACGTTGAGCTGGTAGTTCGGGGCATCGGTGGCAGGATTAGTACCAGATGCAAACCACGCAATCGTGGTGCCGGACGCAACTGCCGCTGATACATCAAGTCCCTGTTCTCCGATGAACACATCTCCGCCCGCTGCAATCACTTGATTTGCGGCAGATGCCGGAAGAATCAGCATTGCCAGTGCAATCAACGAGATCAGCATAAGGCTAAAGCGCTTAGTCATCATTTGTCCTCCTTACTCATGTCATGTCCAATTTTGAACGTTCAATCCAATGCACACGAAGTGACTCGTAATCGACAGATGCCGAATAACGGTTCATTGTGCTCCATACTCCGAATAACGGAATATGATTCAATATTTGTGGAACACTTAATATATCCTTTTTGGTCGATTACGGGAGAAGATACGGGTGAAAATGCGGTGAAACCGGGGAATGGTATGATTCCGGGCCTGTTTTCATTTTTCCGACCAGCCTGATCACAGACATCCCGGGAGTATATATTCTCCCGTACTATATCCTCTTTCGCGCATAGCCCTCAGTAGTCCTGAAAATAGAGTATATAGTCCCTGTTTAATCCGTTTCAGGTCCTTCACCAGACTGATTCCACTACCTTTACATTGCCCGGTTCGACATACATACCTGTATGCGGATCATCAGAGCGCCTTCCATTGGAACTGCACATGATCTGGTGGTAAAGATGGTGCTTGAGAAGGGGCGGGTGCTTGTTACCGAAGATGGCGAGGCAACGGTCGAGTACGATGAGATTGCTGTCAGGGTGGAAAACCCGCTGACTGAGCCCATGGTAAGTCCCCATTCGCGGTTTTCGCGGAAATTCATGGAGAAGTACGCTGAAGATCTCCTGAACGGCACTTCGGCCGTCTTTGAATATGACTACCATGACCGGCTCTTCAACTGGGGTGAACGGATCTGTTCGGCAGAAGGAGGGCTGCTCCACATCGACCAGATCGACTATATTGTCCGGAAACTCGCCTCGTCCCCGATCAGCCGGAGGGCGCTTGCCATCACCTGGAACCCGCTCGTTGATGAACGCCTCGATGACTGCCCTTGTCTCCAGCTGGTACAGTGCCTGGTCAGGGACGGCCGGCTCTCCATGAAAGTCGTGTTCAGGAGCAATGACATGCTCACCGCTGCGGGTGCAAACATGTTCGCCCTGGTACACCTGCAGAAAGCGATTGCCGACCGGCTGGGGATCTCCCCGGGCCCCTACACCCACATATCGCTGGTGCCGCACATCTACTATACCCGCGATGTGGACGACCTTGAGCCGTTCTGCAGGAAGGGGGACCGGATCAGACCAGTCGGTGATGTCTGCAAAGCCTGCGGGAAATGCCGGTTTGCCGGCCTCAATCAGTCAGATTAATTAAGAAAAAGCGGCAATAAGATACGGTGTTCAGCCCGGTAGTGTAGCGGTCAATCATGCGGGACTCTGGATCCCGCGACAGCAGTTCGAATCTGCTCCGGGCTATCCGTTTCCATTTTTCCGATGCTCCTGTATCCCATTACCTTCAGGGAATGTGATGCCATACCTCCGTACCAGCCCGGAGCGCGGTCAGGGCCGACCGGCTAATCTCTCCGGCACAAGAAGGCCAGGTGATCAGGGTAGTACGGGGAAAGCAGGACACGGTCAAGGATGCGGAGCCCGCCTTCCTCAATCTCCGTCTGCGCTTCCCTGAATACATCCTCGGGGGGCCGTGTCACGTCAATGCTCCTCGGTTTCAGCATGAGGACTGCGGTGCCGCCTTCCTTCAGGAAGCAGATGTTACCGAGCAGGATGGATACCTGGCGGGGGGAGGCCACATCCTGGTAAATGAGGTCGACCTCTTCAACCAGTGGCCGGTAGAGATCAGGTCTCCCGGCATCGGCAAGGATGGGGATGATATTCTTCCTTGAGCCGGCAACAACGAGCAGATCCTGCATGGGCCGGGGGGCGACCTCAACGGAGTAGACAACCTCGGTGTAATCGGCAACATGGGATACCGTTGTCCCGTTTGCCGCACCAAGGTAGAGAACCCGGTGGTCAGGCCCGAGCTCCAGTTCCGTTCCCAGGTAATACAGTGCGGCAAGTTTGCTCCGTTTCGGATCCCAGACCCTGCAGCCCTGGAGTATCCGTTCTCCGTAGACCCCCCCCGGTCCCACTGATACCAGGTGTCCTTCGATCCAGATCATTCCCTTCTCCCCGCTCTCCGGACGGCATCGGCGGCTTTCAGGAGAAACTCCGTGTCGGCGCATTTCCGGTAGTAGTCGATCCGTGCCGCGATGGCCAGTTTGGCCGAGAGGGTGCGGGCGACCCTCCCCCGGTTCTCCCGCCGGGCGCCATGGACCCTGCCGTGCTGGTAGACGATACCGTGTTTCGGAGGCGGTGTGCCTGTGGAGAGGTGAGAGAAGAGGGCGGTCTTCGCCCCGAGAACCTGGATGGATGCTGCCGGCATGACCGCCAGCTCCCGGATTCCTCCTGCTTCGGCGGCGAGGCGGGCTGCTACGAGACCTCCGGCAAGGGCACTGCAGTTCGGGAGCACCTCTTCCGCCCGTCTGGAGACCTGCTTCATGAGCAGGGATCGCTGGCCTCTCAGCCGCTCAATCTCATCGAGCAGGCCGGTAAGAGTTTCGTCCGCGTCCTGCCGTATCAGCGCGATCAAGGTCCGGTCGGCCGGAAGTGTTCGTTTGCGGCTGAATCCCGGATGGGTGGCACGGTGCCATTCAACCGACCGTTCGGTCAGGAGGTTGATGACCTCATCGAGCTGATCGAGCATCCGTACCATCTGGATGAGACCCGAGTGATCGGCCTGGAGGATTCGTCCCAGATTTTTTTCAGCAAGAATGAAGGCAGCATCCCGCAGCCGTTCCAGATACTCAGCCCGGTCCCGGAGCGCACCGCACCGGACCGCAATCCTCCAGTCAGGGATGCAGGCATCCCCGCTCCCTGCCAGCAGCTCAATCCGCTCGGCAAGGAGGCCGGGATCACCGGGTGCCGGCTCGCATGCCCGGCCCTCCACATCACCAAACCAGTAGGATTCCATGGTTCAGTATGAGGGCTCCGCGCTCATTAGTGTGCCCTCGGCCAATGCTCCCGGAAGGTCCTGCCATTCACAATGCAGGTATCCCGAACGAGAAAAGGATGACAGGAACCATGACCGCCCCCATACCATAGAGCTGCGGTACGTTCAGCAATCTCGGCGCAAGACCGGTCAGGGTCGCCAGCACGAGCACAAACAGGCCGAATAATCCCGAGAGGAGGAAGGTGAGCAGGGCGACAAATGCAATTACCCCCCGGTTGAGTCCCTGTTTGTTGATTCCGCCAAGCCGCCAGGCTGAGCCGGCCAGCAGGACGGTGATGAGATAGGCAGAGCAGGCGGCAAGCGCGGCCGCAAGAACCAGGATGCCGATGGGGGGAACCTCGATTGAGGAGAGGGCGACCATGACCCCGTTCCGTGTACGGGCTATGGCTGCGAATACGGCCAGTCCCACCAGCGCATTGACGGTGTTCGCCGCGCTGGTGGCGAAGATGTATCCCCGCGGGTCCCGGTCGTACCGGGAAGCGGTGGCGATGACCGCATTTGCGGTGGCATTGGAGAGCCCTGGCAGCCAGCCCACCACCACTCCGGCGACAGCCCCTGCAAGGCCTCCCCGTATCAGGGTTGTGCGGGGAAGAGAAAGGCCGCAAAACCGCTGCTCCGGGACCTGCCCTCCTCCGGATACGAGGAGAATGGAAATCCCGAACAACCCTGAAAGGAGGGGCATAAGCGTGCTGGAGTACCCGAGAGGGGAGACACAGAGGTACCCGAAGTGGAAGGTGAAGATGCCGAGTATCCCGGACACCAGGAAGATGGCGAGCGCATGTGCCGGGGACTCACTCCACAGAATGAGATATGCTGCCACAGTGGTGATGATGATCCCGACTGCCCAGTCCACCGGACCCTGGATATACGGTGCCACCATGAGGAGGGCCAGCGCAACCGGGATCCCGGCAATGAAGCCCCCAGCGCTCCCGAGTGCAGCAATCCGCACCGCCTCCTCCCCTTTGCCTTCGAGGCAGAGTGCATGCGAGGGTATGACCGAGAGCGCGGTATCGGGATCCGGGATCCCGAGAAAGGTGCTCGGGATGGTGTCGAGAAAGGTGTGGGTGATCAGGGCGGCAATCATGGCCGCCGCAATCATCTCCGGGCCGAAAACCGGGATCAGGGCGGTCTGGACGGCAAGCAGGCCCCCGGCCATAGTATTGACATGAACCCCCGGCAGGAGCCCGCTGATACTACCGAGCACGATGCCCGCGGCGACGCCGGCCAGAAGCCCGATCATCCGGGCTTAATTGCGGGGAGATGCAGATAAATACATCGAAACCGAGTTATTCATACCAGAAAGGAGTGCGTGCGTGGACATCGCGGTTACCCGGCTTGCCGGAAAAGAGAGCGAGGACGCTGCCCGGTGCCTGGCATTCGGGCATCACTGCTATGCCGTCGCCCCGCTCGTGGCCGAGATCCGCCAGGATCTCGTCGCAAGCTTCGTCGATTCGGTCGAGCATAACCGATACGACTGCCTCTTTTTCTCAAGTGCTCTTCCCGCACAGATCATCGGTCCCCGCCTGTCGCGCTGGCCCAGGGTCGTCGCCATCGGTCCCCAGACGGCAAAGACACTCCGTCATTTCGGGATCGAGTGTGAGATCCTCCCCCGCTACTATTCAGCGGCTTTTGTCCCCTATCTGGGGGAGTGGATACAGGGGAAGCGGATCGGCATCCCCCGTGCAGACGTTCCAAATCCCGATCTCATTGGTGCCATCAGAACAGCCGGGGGAATCCCGGAAGAGATCCGGGTGTATTCGCTCATCCCGACAGGAAAGGAGCTGGATCTCGTGAGGGCGGAAGCCGTCCTCTTCACCAGTGCCATGTCATTTGAACAGGCCATATGGAAGAACCGGACCGGTCTCATGGTGATGGCAATCGGTGAGTCGACGGCGTCTGCCATGCGACGGGCGGGGGTTGTCCCTGAAGTGATCGGCGACGGATCCCTGGACGGGACCCTCAGCGCGCTCAATGCCTGCCTCGCGGAAAAATCAGGCAGAGTGGGCATCTTATGACAGGCGATACCCGAAATTCCCGCACGATCAGGGTTCATCCCGGCCTCCTTGTAATCGATAAACCCCGGGGACCCTCGAGCCACCAGGTTACGGCATGGGCCGGTGAGATACTCGGGGTCCCGGTGGGCCATGCAGGGACGCTTGATCCCGGGGTCTCCGGCGTTCTGGTAGTGATGCTCGGGAGTGCAGTGCGGCTCGCTCCGGTCCTCCTCGCTGAAGACAAGGCGTATGTCTGCTCGCTCCGGACCCACGGAGATGTGCCGCATGACCGGATGCAGTCTGTCCTCCAGGAGTTCTCCGGCAGGCTCTACCAGCGCCCGCCCCGGAAGAGCGCGGTGGCCCGGAATCTCAGGATACGGACCGTGCAGGAAATTGAACTGCTCGATTTCCGCGGGAGAACCTTTCTCCTCAAAATCAGGTGCGATGCCGGAACCTATATCCGGTCCCTCTGTCACCACATCGGCCTTGCACTCGGCACCGGGGCCCATATGGAGGAACTGCGCCGGACCCTGTCAGGTAACTTCGGGGAGCGGGATGCCGTGACCCTGCAGGAGCTGAAAGATGCGGTTGCTTTTGCAGAGCAGGGAGATCCCGTTCTGCTGGAAGGCATGATCAGATCGCCGCTCGAAGCACTCGGAGGAATCCCCCGGGTCACGATCAGGGATTCGGCAGTTGATGCCGTCTGCCACGGTGCCGTGCTGGCCAGAACGGGAATCGTCGCTTCCGACCGGTTCGACAGAGGGGCGACCGTGGTGATGATGACCGGGAAGGGGGAGCTGATCGGGCTTGGCAGGTCCCTGGTATCCTCCCGTGAGGCGGAGACCATGACCCATGGACTGGTGGTTGCACCGTCATCAGTCTTCATGCAGCCGGGAACCTACCCGAGGGGGTGGAAGAAGGCCGGAACGCCGTCCCGTCCTGCCCATAAGAGATAGCATTAAAAAAATACCCCACCTATAGTATGGGTGCATTTCTGTGCTGAGGTAGTCTAGCGGTAGGGCGCAGGCCTGGAAAGCCTGTGGGGCGTCCAGCCCCTCGGGAGTTCAAATCTCCCCCTCAGCGTTTCATCCTTTTTGACCGTGGGAACGTGTTTTTATTCCCGGGGCAGGGTGTCACTCAGACGCTGTTCTGCAAATTCGAAGTATTCGGGAACGATTTCAAACCCGAGAAAATGCCGCCTCATCTCCCTGCTGACTACCGCAACGGTTCCTGACCCCAGGAATGGATCAAAGACGAGATCCCCGGGGTTGCTTGAGAAGCGCAGGATCTTCCTGACCAGTTCCAGCGGGAGTTTGGTGGGAGTCTTTCTTTTCCCCTTCCAGTACTCGCGGTTGATAACCCAGACATCTTCAGGGTAGTGCTCCACCTTGTTGAAGGTATACCTCCGCGGGTTTTTGATGGCGTACAGAATGTGGTAGTGGCTGGTCACGAACTTCTTCCTGGTAAAAACCCCGAACTGGTATTTCCAGATGATATGGTTGAGGGTGACAAACCCGGCATCATCGAGACAACACAGGACATCTTTCAGGCGGTTCCATCCCGAGAATACGTAGAGACTCCCGGAACCGGAGAGAACACGGAATGCCTCTTCCATCCAGCACCGGGTGAATGCCGCATAGTCATCGGGCAGTACTTCCCTGTATCCTTCGAGCACATGCCTTCCCGTGCGGTTGTAATTCATGCGCTGTGCCCGGAAGTCGATGGCAAACGGAGGATCGGTCACGATGAGATCGACCGATCCGGATGGAATGGCATCCATCATTTCCAGGGCATCTCCCTGGTAGATCCTGTCTGCCTCAAACGGGCCGAGATCCCTGCTCACGCGATGTGCCCCGCCCGGGTTCAGCAGGTCTGCCCTGCCGCACGGCCCAGTTCGAATGCCTTCGTGTTGATGACCACGGTATTGGGCGGGACCAGCCGCTGTATCGCCATGAGCAGGGAATCTGCCGCGAGCGGGATATGGTGTGATGCTGCTCCGAGCATCACCACATTGGCCGAGAGCGGGCTTCCCGCCTCCCGTGCGATCGCATCGGCGTCGATGAGGCAGAGGTCCTTTCCTGCCAGCTGCGAGATGATCTCCTCCTCCGAAGGGAGGGGGAGATTCTGGACATAGACCGAGGTCGGTATCACCATGCGGTGGTTCACCACCATTCTTCCGCCGTCCTTCAGGAAGTGGGAGAACCGCAGCGCCTCGAGCATATCAAACCCGATGAGGAGATCCGCCGTGCCGGGAGCGATCATCGGCCCGTACCGGCCATCAATCCTGATGTGGCTCTCGACAGACCCGCCGCGCTGGGCCATCCCGTGGGTCTCTGCCCCCCGGACCGATCGCTTCTCGATCAGGCAGGCCCCACCCAGGATGTTGGAGGCCAGGATGGTTCCCTGACCCCCGATTCCAACAATCATGATGTCATACCCTCCGGTCATCGCGCTCCCTCCTTCCGGATCGCACCTGCTGGGCAGAGCTGGGCGCAGACCGCACAGCCGCTGCAGAGTTCGTTGATGGATGCCTTTTCATCATGTCGTTCGATGGCAGGACAGCCAAATGCGATGCAGATGCCGCATCCGGTGCAGGCCTCCGGATCGACCCGGTATCGTCCCCTTCTGATCCCTGCACGCCGGGCGGTGATGACGCAGTGCTGCTTGGCGATGATCACCTTCACCCCCGGCCGCTCTTTCGCATCTTTTAACGCCGTGGTCAGGGAGGCCATATCATAGGGATCCACGGTCTCCACGAACCCGACGCCGCAGGCCCTGCAGACGGCTTCGAGCGAAACCGGGGCGGCAGGTGTTCCGCATGCCGTCAGCCCGGTGGTCGGATTAGGCTGGTGGCCGGTCATCGCCGTTATCCGGTTGTCGAGAATAACCACCGTCATCCGTGCATCATTGTAGACGGCATTCATCAGCCCCTGGATGCCGGTATGCAGGAAGGTCGAATCTCCGATGGTGGCTACGATCTCGCGATCCTCGCCCGCGTGCACCATGCCGCTGCCTACCGTGATCGAAGCTCCCATGCAGATGGTGGTATCTACGGCACCAAGCTGCAATCCGAGAGTATAGCACCCGATGTCGCTCGGATAAATGCCATCCCTGAACACTTTCCTGATGGCATAGAAGACCGGCCGGTGCATGCAGCCCGCACAGAGAATCGGCGGCCGGGGGGGCAGATCCGGGACGGGGGAGACGTCCGGAAAGGAACGGGACGGGGTAAACCCGCACGATGCCATAATCCCTGCAACCGCTGCAGGAGAGAGTTCGCCTTCGTAGGGAGCGTGGCCGTCCTTTTTCCCGTATACGGTCACGCACCCCGCCACTTCACGGACCGTTTCTTCGAGAACCGGTGCGAGTTCCTCAATCACCAGCACCTCCTCATGCATCCGGACAAAATCGGCAAGCCACTCTTCATCCAGCGGGAATGCACCCACCTTCATGAACGAGATATCATCCGGGATAATTTCCTGAACGTAGGATGCGGCGATCCCGCTGGCGACGATCGCCCTGGTACCTCTCACCGTAGCGTGATTGTACCCGAGTTCGCCCAGCCGTTTCCTGACTTTCGGCTGCTTTTCATTGAGCTTCTTATGGAGGATCCGGGTATGGGCAGGAATAACCACATACTGGCGGGGGTCGCGGTGGAACTCTCCTTTCCTTGTATTCTGCAGGACCGGGCCCAGCTCCACATCCCCCTTGGAGTGACAGATCCGGGTGGTCGGCCGGAAGAGCACCGGCAGGCCGAGTTCCTCAGAGAGAGCAAAGGCGTCGCGGACCATATCATGGGCTTCCTGGATGGTTGCCGGATCAAGACAGGGGATCCGCGCAAACTTGGCGTACATCCGGCTGTCCTGTTCATTCTGCGACGAATGGGCATAGGGATCATCGGCGCTCATGATGACCAGCCCGCCCGTTACCCCCGTGTATGCACTGGTCATCAGGGGATCGGCAGCCACGTTCAGCCCAACGTGCTTCATGGTACAGAGCGCACGAACGCCGCACCAGGCTGCAGCCAGGGCATTTTCGAGGGCGACCTTCTCATTGACCGACCACTCTGCATAGTAACTCCGGTCAGGGAGTGATGAGAGCACCTCAATCACTTCCGAGGACGGGGTTCCCGGGTACCCGCTGACAAAACTGACCGGAGATTCGAGGCATCCGTGCGCAATGGCCTCATTTCCGAGAAGATATCGTCGTTCCATAGTTCCTCCAGGACGTCGTCTCCTGGAATACTACTGATTCGCATCCTTATATAGTGATTCGGCTCGTTTTTCAAAACCTATAAGAGGATCTGTGGAGAACGTAGTAAGGCCAGTTCATGGGCCCGTAGCATAGCCCGGTGGTGCGCCCGGCTGATAACCGGGAGGTCATGTGTTCGAATCACATCGGGCCCACTTCCCATTTTCTTAATTACCCACAAACGACAACCTTCAGGTATGAAGAAGAGTACTACGATCCTGCTTACTGCACTCCTCATCATCAGCCTTGGCCTCTTTTTTTTCAATATCTATGCCGGACTGATGGCTCTCATCCTGTTCATCGCCCTGTTCATGTCGGTTAAAATCGCACAGACATCGAAAATGCACCCCGATATCGAGGCACGTCTCACCGATGACGCAAAGGGTATTGAGCTCCGGAACATGGGTAATGCGGCAGCATTCAACATTCATGTTGCTGTTGTGCCCATGAATATCGAATTTGACATCCCGTCCCTCCAGGAAGAGGAACACTACCAGTATTCCTTTGAAGCGATGGTGGAAGAAGCCAAGGTGGTGGTAACCTTCGAGAATGAACGGGGCGTCCGGAGTTCGGAGAGCTTTATTGTCTCCGCATTATCGAGGGACGGAGATGACCCCCTCAAACCGGTCTTTCCCCTCTTCGGCTGGAAAAAAGATTAGGGTGGGATCAGGCAGAATTATTTTTTCTTATTTGTCCCCGAGATGAAATCGAGCGTGATCTTCAGGGCGCCGATAAGCTCGTCCTGGCCCTTGAGATAATCATGGAGAGAGTGATAGAGCATGAAGAGAATCTCTGCCCCGTATCGCGACATGGCCTCATCCGGAGAAATTTCATTCCAGTACGAATCCACCAGGAATCCGTCAAAGGAGTACATGATCTCGTAGATCTTCCCGTTCTCTGAAAGAACACAGAACTGGTCATCGATCTTTCTGGTGATATCGTCAGGACGGAATTCAGCAGGATCGGTTTTTCCCAGCACGATCATCTTCTTCCGGGAAAAGACCGTGTCGTAGAGTTCCCCTTTCGTATCCTGCTTACCCCGCTCCAGCATGTTCATGCCGATCGTGGGGATGAGCGGTTTCGCGGTCCTGGCCATCCGGGACAGGAGGGCTGCTTCCTTCTTTCTTACTTCTTCCGAGAGGGTGTCCTTCTCTCCTTCCCGCTCCCTGATACGATCGGCCAGTGTTTTGAATCCTGCCTCTATCTCATCCATGTGAACATCTCCCGTGTGCCATGAAAGACACCATTGGGTGGAACCGCCATTAATCTTTTCGTCGGAGAACGGAGCGTATAAATTCTCTGTTGCGACATCAAACAGAACTGATCCCGGAAGACCGGATCAGCCGTACGGTTCACCGAAGAAAAAATAAGTCCGGTCCCCGGTTATACGGGCTGTCAGCTCAGATCCGATCTGCAGATCCTGGTTCAGGACGATCCCGGTATACGTATCGGTTCGTGCGAAGACCGTTCCGGGTTTGATCCGTTCTGTGACCAGAACCTGCTGGGAACTTCCGATCAGTGGCCGGTTCAGCTGCCGGTAGATTCCCACAGCGTGTCGCTGTATCGCACGGGAACGCTCCTTTTTTACACGATCAATGGGATCCTTGAGTGCGGCAGCCTGTGTACCGGGACGCCGAGAGTACCGGGTGATGTTGATCTTGGCCGGGAGCATTTTTGCGAGGAGATCGAGGGTTGCCTGCACATCCTCTTCTTCTTCTCCGGGAAATCCCACGATGATATCTGTCGCTATAGTGATATCGGGATTCCGTCTCCTGAAGGCCCTTACGATCCCGATTACGTCATCCGCTGTATACTTCCGTCCCATCCTTCGGAGGATTCGATCCGATCCTGACTGGACCGGGATATGAGCGAACCGGAAGAGATTCCGGTTGCCGAAGGATTCGGAGAGGGGGTCGAGAATGGGGAGAACAGTTGCCGGATTCATCATGCCGAGCCTGACCCGGAACGTGCCGGGGATATCCCCAACCTGATCGAGCAGGGCAGGCAGAGACTCTCCGGAATCCTGCCCCCAGGCACTGCAGTCCTGGGCCGTCAGCCGGACTTCTGCCGATCCGGCCCGGACAGCTGCTTGTATCTCATCCAGGATCACGTGCCCGGGATAACTTTTCAAAGGGCCCCGGGCGAGCCGGGTGATACAGTACGTGCAGGAGCCGGGGCAGCCCGATCCCATCTGGACAATTCCGACATCGTAGGGGAGAACGGCACTGCCCCCCCGGCATGCTCCGGTACGGGGGGGAGGGGAGAGAAATACGGGGTTGCACACCGAGAGAATCTCTTCGCGCTGCACGAATGCCATGCACCCGGTCACATAGAGAGGCCTCTCCCTGAGGTTGCGGAGCACGCGGAGCATCTTCCGCTCGGTCGCCCCGACCACGGTGCAGGTATTGACCACCACGGCATCGGCTTCATCGGGTGAGCTGACCATGCTGCACCCGAGATCGATCAGTATCCGCTCCAGGATTCTCGTATCACCGTGGTTGAACATGCACCCGAAGGTAAGGATTGCGACTTTTTTTCCCGAAAGATCCCGGAATTGTCCTGAATAATCCCGTTCCATCACGATGACTTCCTTGATCCCTTCGCTCTGCACGAACTGATTGGTTCCCAACCCTCATCAACTTCCGGATCAGGGTCGGATGAATCACCTGTCGATCCCGTACCGGCGGCGGAATTCCCCGTATATGAAAATGCTTAACCGATGGTATTGTCTATCATCTAGTGATGATCACCATCGGGCTGCTCGGATGCGGGAATGTCGGTCACATTATCGGGAATTACAAGGGCAACTGGAAGATTGTTGCACTGCATGACCGGATTCCCGAGAAGGCCGAGGAGCTAGCCCGGTTGACCGGTGGAAGCGCGTATGGCGATTTTGAGAGTTTCATCGAGGCAGACTTTGATCTTGTAGTGGAAGCAGCATCGGTGAAGGCCGTACACGCCTATGCAGACGCCATCCTCCGCCACCGGAAAGACCTGGTCATAATGAGCGTCGGAGCCCTCGCTGATCCTTCGTTCAGGGAAGAGATCATTTCTGCAGCCGGAACCAGAGGGAAGAGAGTGTATATCCCCAGCGGAGCGATATGCGGCCTGGATAACCTGAAGGTAGGCCAGATATCCCCCCTTACCCGTCTGCTGCTCCGGACCACCAAGAGCCCTGCATCGCTCGGCATCGCGGCCACCGAACGGACACTGGTCTTTCAGGGAAAGGCAAACGAGTGCATCAAGGAATTTCCCCGGAACGTGAACGTATCGGTTGCACTCAGCCTCGCCTGCGGCAGGGAAGCCGATGTTGAGCTGTTTGTGGATCCTGACGTGGAGCGGAATGTCCATGAGATCTTTGCAGAGGGGGCCTTCGGGGATCTGTACATCAGGGTCAGCAATCTCCCGAGCCCCGATAATCCGGCAACGAGCTACCTCGCAGCTCTTTCCATCCTGTCACTGCTGAATCATATCGATGATCCGCTCGTGGTGGGCACATGAGTATACCGGAACGGATACAGGCGCTCAGGAAAGAGAGGGATGCAGTCATCCTCGCTCACAACTACCAGCGGCCGGAGATCCAGGACATTGCGGATATCGTCGGGGACAGCCTCGATCTCGCACTATCGGCAAAAGAGACCACCGCTGCGGTGATCGTGCTCTGCGGGGTCGACTTCATGGCCGAAACGGCCAAGATCCTCAATCCCGGAAAGACGGTCCTCCTGCCCGTGAAGGATGCCACCTGCCCGATGGCCCACCAGCTCACCCCTGACATGATCCGGGAGGCCAGGGCGGCCCACCCGGACGCCTCCGTTGTCCTCTACGTCAACAGCACCGCGGAGAGCAAGGCATTGGCTGATATCGTATGCACCTCAGCCAATGCGGTCAGGGTGGTCCGCTCACTTGAAACCAGGGAGGTCCTCTTCGGCCCGGACTGCAACCTTGCCGCATACGTCCAGAACCTCGTTCCTGAAAAGGAGATCATCCCGCTCCCCCCCGGCGGACACTGCTATGTGCATGATGCCTTCACCCTCCATGACCTTGAGGAGGCCAGGAAGCGGGGAGGGAAGATCATCTGTCACCCCGAATGCCGCCCTGAAATCCAGAAAGGTGCGGATGTCATTGCATCGACCGGGGGAATGGTCAGGGCAGCCCCTGACGCCGAGGCATGGAATGTTCTCACCGAACGGGAGATGGGATACCGGCTGGGAACTCTCTTTCCCGGAAAGACCTTCTATATTAAGGAAGAGGCGATCTGCGAGGATATGAAAAAGATTACCCTGCAGGATCTCTGCCGTTCGCTCGAGACCATGCGCTACGAGGTAACCCTTGATCCGGATGTCGCTTCCCGTGCTCGGGTGGCAATCGACCGGATGATTGCCGTCGGGAGGGGGCCGGCATGACAGATCCTGAGTACCTCCTCTCCTTCATCCGTGAAGATGCCCCGTTCGGAGACATCACTTCCGATGCCGTCATCGGGGATGTCCGGTGCCGTGCCCGTATCGTGGCACGGGAAGAGGGTGTGATTGCCGGGCTGGAAGAGGCGGCATTCCTCTTCAGGCACTTCGGCGTAACCGTGAATCAGGGGGCAGCTGATGGCGATTCCGTTCAGTCAGGAACGGTGGTCCTCGATCTCGAAGGGCCGGCACGATCAATCCTCCTCGTGGAGCGGACCGCCCTGAACATTGTCGGGCGGATGAGTGGAATCGCCACCCGCACGAGACGCTGCGTCCTCCTGCTCGATCAGGCGGAACATGGGTGCAGGATCGCGGCCACCCGGAAGACCGCTCCCGGGCTCCGGACACTTGACAAGAAGGCGGTCGCACTTGGCGGAGGAGACCCCCACCGGCTCAGTCTCTCGGATGGTATCCTGATCAAGGACAACCACCTTGCCCTGGTCCCTGCTGATGAAGCAGTTCGTGCGGCAAAGCGGGCATCGTTCTACCGGAAGATTGAGGTTGAGGTCACTACTCCCGAAGAGGCGGAGGCGGCGGCTGATGCCGGTGCCGATATTCTCCTCCTCGACAACATGACCCCCGGCCAGGTGACGGCCACGCTCATCCTTCTCGAAGACCGGGGAATGAGGGGGCGGGTGCTCATCGAGGTATCGGGCGGGATCGATGAGGAGAACCTCCGTTCCTATGCGCTCCCGGGCGTCGATCTTATCAGTGCCGGTATACTCACCCATAGCGTGAAGAATTTTGATGTCAGCCTTGATATCATGTAGAAAACCGCGAACGGCACTGGAATTCCTTTTTTTTATTGGATGAATATCAAAAAACTTATTATGCCTCGATCCCAACTGCGCGATAATGGGAGAGGTGCATGGACGGCGAGGATTTGACTGAACCGAATGGCAAATATGTCGAGATCAATGCCCGCAGGAGGAGGATCCGGGAATTCATCGATCTGTTAAAGAGCCCGTACCTTGATACCCGGTGGAAAGCCGCCGAAGCACTGGGGATCGTTGGTGACCAGACTGCGGTGCAGCCCCTCATCGAGGCGCTCGATGACCCGTTTGTTGACGTGTCATGGCTTGCTGCCAAATCGCTCGGATCTATCGGTGACGGTAGGGCGGTTGAGCCGCTCATCAGGGCGCTGAAGTCCGATGAAAAATGGCTCAGGATTGGGGCGGCAATCGGCCTCGGAAGAATCCGGGACCGGAGAGCGGTTGAACCGCTGATTGATGCCCTCAACGACGAGAAAAACCAGGTCAGGAAGCATGCTGCATGGGCGCTCGGCGCTATCGGTGACGAGCGGGCGCTCGGCCCCCTGAAGGAAACATGCTCTGATCCGGATGAATCGGTGCGCAAGGCTGCAGAACTGGCAATCCGGGTCATATCCGGAAATGAGGTCTCCGCCGGTACGGATGCGGAAGAGTCCGCTACCCCTCCCGTTCCTGAACCGTGATATCCTTGTGCGACTGCACCACGATCTCCTTTTCACCCTGGTATGTCCCGACCGTCCCGGTTATGCAGACGATATCTCCTTCAGCGAGTCCTACGCTGTCGACAACCGTGGAGGGAATGAAAATCCGGACATTTTCCACCCGGGCCGTGAGGTGCCCCCCCGTCCTGGTCTGCTGCAGATCCCGGATCTCCCCGGTTACCCGCGCCAGGACGCCGTCAGGGGTTTCATCCCGGAACTCCTGTGCCATGCTCATTTTGTCGATGCCGCCAAGCACCACGGTGGATACAATGATGATTCCGGTCACCACACACAGCAGACCAAACGCGATCCGTTCCTGGCGGAGTAGCATACCTTTTTTCGTCTGCCCCTTTAGGGTTATTAAATCGACAGGTTGATATGTTAACGCTGTTAACACTATACCATGCATGACGTGAACCTTCCCCCGTCATCGAGGACCGTCCTGCACCTGCTCGATGAGGGCGGTGCGATGACCCACAAGGAGATTGTCAGCCGCAGCAACTTAGCGCCGCGGACTGTCAGGTATGCATTGAAGAAGCTCAAGGAAAACCAGCTGATCATTGAAAAATTCAATTTCAGGGACGCCCGGCAGATTATCTACCAGAACCGGGAATCCCAGCAGGTGCCTGCATGAAGGATGCAGGGTGTGACATCCAGGTCTGTGACATCATGGTCCGGAAGTATCTCCCTGCCATGCGGGCAGAGATGGTCCTCCGCCTCGTGCAGCGTGAAGGAATCAGCCAGAGCGATGCAGCAAAAAGGCTCGGGGTGAGCCGGGCGGCCATTTCGCAATACCTGAGCGGAAAGAGAGGTGAATCGAAGGTCGAGCTGTCCACCGAACTCAACACCCTGATTGACCAGTGGGCTCATTCTGTAGCCGGGTCGGATGCCGGAATCACGGTATGCGACATCTGCCGGTGCACCCTGAAGAGAGACTAGATCCGCCTTTTACCACCATATCCTCTTTTTCCGCCACATCCACAGCAGGACCAGCAGTACAACCACCGCTACGGCGATCCCAATCTTCTTCAGGTCAGGTCCCGCCACCCCTGGATATGCCCCTTCCCCTTCCCAGTCATCCTCAAAAACCCGTGAGAAATAATCACCGACTTCAGGGTGATCGATGATCACCCCGGCTTCCCGGTTGAAGGTCGGCGAATTGGTATTCCAGTTGATGCTGCTGACCAGTACCAGCTTCTTATCGACAATGACTCCCTTGTTATGGATCTTTTCCAGGTTATTTCCGGCCAGGTCCGCACAGCGTGCCTCGAGTGGGATCTGTTCCCTGAACGCAAGGGTGTTCAGAACGGCAACGAGCTCATCGTTGTCCTCCTCCTCTTCAGTGTTGTAGTAATAGGAGTCGAGAAGGACCCGCACCCTGACACCTCTCCGTGCGGCTTCCAGTGCACAGGCAAGGAAGGGATTGAAAGATCCATCACTCTGGTTGGTGATGTACGCCTGTTCAATATCGATACTCTCTTCAGCCTGACCGATCAGGTCCTCCACCAGGCTGCCCGTGTCCGGGGCAACAACCGGGATTACCGTCGCATTGGAAAACCTGATCGGGGAAAACTCCGTCCGATAGGCTGGCCGGACCTGCTCATCGGTACATCCTCCCGTTCCCCCTGCGGGTGTCGCCCAGGCCCCTCCTGCATCATACGAAAACACCTCCTGGAAATAGCCGGCGACCCCGGGGTGCTCAAGGACGATCCCCCATCCCCGGTTTCCCGACAGGCCCTGTTCGGGAAAGCCGTTCGATTTGAAGTTTTCGCTGGTCACGAGCACCATGGCGTTATCGATCACCATGAATTTGGCGTGATCGAACCGGTAGGGGGCATGTACCCTGTCATCCGAAGTCATGAGTGAGACCGGAATCCCGCCATCCCGGAGGATACCGATGACCCCTTGTTCTTCATCGCTGATTCCCCCGACCGGCCCCCCCTCAAGGAGGACCTTCACCGCAACACCCCGTGACCGCGCAGCAAGGAGATCATGCGCCATGCAAAGAGAGGTAAATTCGTACACATTGACCAGGATGCTATCTTCGGCCGATTCCACGGCATCCTCATAGATCTCAAGAGAGCAGTCCGGTGCGGTGAAAGCAACCCCGTCAACCCCGGTAAAGACCGCAGGTGCGAACCGCGACTGGCCGATCATCAGCACGCGGGGATCCCAGGTATCTCCCTCGAGGAAATGGATCTGGCCCTGCCGCGCCTCAACGTCCCGCGGCCATACGATCTCCTGCGACAGTCGGTTGTGTTCGTAGAGCATCAGCTGATCGCCGCTGTTTGAGAGCTGGAGATTCCCACTCCTGACAATTTCGGGCACCGATGCACTGTAATCATAGATTTCGAAATCAGGATCTCGTCCATGCGTCATCTGGTACGCCGCGCCGCTCCGGGCGATGACCAGAGGTCCCGAGATGCGGGAGCCGGCCGGGAACCGGAATCCACCCTCGCCGTCCGATATGACGACCCCGTCGAGGCTGCCTGTACCCTCCAGGACCAGATACTCATCAGGATCACCGGGAAGGTACGGGTCGGGACAGAATTCAATGATCTGGAGCGCCGCAACCGGTGAGATGAGCAGCAGGATCAGGAGAAGGGAGAGCCTGAGCATAGCACACCGGTTCGGGGGCCCGGGTTATTAATCCCGCGAAATGATATCTCATGGCATGGAAGATCCGGTGGTGGTGAAGATGGGGGGGAGCCTTGCAGATCATTTCAGGCCTCTCCTCGATGTGCTTCGTTCCTGCCGGCGGCCTGCCCTCATCGTCCCGGGAGGAGGCAGGTTCGCCCGTCTCGTCAGGGAGACCCCTGTGGAGGATGATGCCGCACACTGGATGGCTATCTGCGCCATGGAGCAGTTTGGCTGGCTTGTCTCCGCGGAGGGGATCCCTCCTGCCGCAGATCTGCATGTTCCGGACACCCTTGAGGTGCTCCTGCCCTACCTCCCGCTCAGGGATGCCGACCCCCTCCCGCATACCTGGGCAGTAACATCGGATACCATTGCAGCCTGGGTCGCAGCTTCTCTCTCTCTTGACCTCATCGTCCTCAAGTCAGTTGACGGAATTCGATCGGGTGGCGTTCTCATCGATCGGGTCTCCCGGCCGGTCGAGACAGATGACGTTGATGAATCGTTCCTTCCCTTCGTGCTGTCGCATGGAGTCCGCGTGGTAATCCTCAACGGCAGGGTCCCGGGAAGGCTGGAATCGTGGCTGCAGGGATTCCCGGTGACCGGCACGACCATCGGCTTTTAAATCCCTCAAAAGAGATAATATAGGACCGACAGACAGGAGTCGAATTAATGACGATCCGCAAGTGTACATCATGCAACGCCCCCCTTGCTCTCGAAGGGGCGGCAGAATTCGGGTGCCCGAAGTGCGGGTGCGAGATCATGCGATGCGTACGGTGCAGAGAACAGAGCATCCCCTATGTCTGCCCGAAGTGCGGGTTCAGGGGGCCCTGAACCATGGGGAACGTGGTGCTCATCATCCGTGTCATGCCCGAATCTCCGGAAGTTGACCTCGAACGGGTGAAGTCACAGATGAAGGCTGCCATCAGGGGTTTGCAGGACATCAGGGAAGAACCGATCGGGTTTGGGCTCAAAGCGCTGAAAATTGCGGTGGTCGTAAGTGACGCTGCAGGCGAGAGCGATTCTGTTGAGGCCGATATCAACGCCCTTGAGGGTGTCGAGCGTGCGGAAATCGTCGAACTGACCCTTACCTGATCACAGCAGATACTATACCGTTTCTTTCTGGAGTATGGCCATCAGTTCGGCCGTAATCCCCCGGATCTTTTCTACCGAGGCCCTGAACTGGACCACTTCCTGCTCGTCAATTCTGATCGGGACGGGAAATACTCCGTTCCGGTTGATACGGGCCGGGACGCCGATACAGACGTTCCCGATATCGTGAACTTCGCTCATGATGTATGCAGACACCGTGAGGATTCGGTTCTCGTTCCCAAGCACGGTCTTGACCAGCGTAGCGATGGCTTCACCCGGGCCGAACACGGTCGCACCCTTATTCCTGATGATGCTCTCCCCGCTGTTCTTCACGGTCTCAACCATCTCCGCGACCGGTAACCGGGAAAACGCCGGAAGATTGCTGATCTGGATACCCCCGAGAGTCGTCGCCGACCAGAGGGGCACCATGCTGTCGCCGTGCTCACCGATAATCCTGGTATGGACTTCACTGACATGAACCTTGAACAGCGAGGCGATGAGCGATTTCAACCGCATGGAATCGAGGTGGGTGCCGAGGCCGAATACATGGCTCGGATCAAGTCCCGAGTACTCCAGGGCGACGGAGGTCATGACATCGACAGGATTGGTGACCATCAGGATAATGGCTTCAGGGGCGTGACTTCCGACATCGCGGGATGTGGATGCGACGATACGGGCATTTCCGAGCGCCAGATCGAGGCGGCTCTGACCCGGACGGCGGCCAATCCCCGCAGTGCAGACCACAATATCCGAATCGTGCAGGTCACGGGTGTCCGTTGTCCAGTGGATGTCCAGCGAGTTTCCGCAGGCTGCAAACGAGTCCTTCAAGTCGTGGGCGATCCCGCTGAGGAGGGCCTCGCGCCCCTCCCGCCCGATCAGGAGTATCTCGTGAACATGGGGAATTTCAGAAATGGTATGGGCGGCAAATCTGCCAACGTTGCCAGTCGCCCCGATAATCGTGACCTTCGCCATACAAAATCACATCGTGGGGACACGTTCTCGGTCGACCGAACGTTTCTGCGTTCACAAAAGACTCCCTCCTCCGCCCCGCAACCCCATGGGCGCCGGATGTCCACGGTAAGTCTGCTCCCTTCCGGGCCTGAACCATTCCCCGCAGCAGCAGGTCGCCGCCCCCTCCGGGGCATTGATCCCTGTCCACCGACCTCATGGGACGAGGTTTCAACGAAAGAAAACTTCAGTCTCCCGCAGCCCGCCTCGGCCTTCCTCGAACTTCGCCCCCTGCATACCGGCGGTTTCAGGTAACAGGTGACGCCGAACCACCCAGGCTAGTCCCCATATACTATCTCAAGCTCAGGGGATAAATGCCTCGCCGATCACATGCTCCCGCCATACCTGGAGGGCCGCCGCAGATGCAGCAGGATCGCGCTTCTCAAAGATATCGAGCGCTGCGAGGACCGGTTGGGCAGGAAGGAGAGTATGGAGTTCCCTGAAATCGCCCTGGTAGACCCTGATATCCTGTTCCCCTTCGGTCTCAGCGATGAGCTGCGGTTTTCTCGCTACCGGCGTTTCCGCCATCTTCCGATAATCGGCCATGATTCTGACGTCTTCAACCTCCAAAAACTCCCTGTTGACCAGGGTGTTATAGGCGGCCCAGAAGGCTGCTGCATACCAGGCATCGTTCATCACCACATGGGTGATCCCCATCCGTGCCCCGACCAGCCCCAGTTTCCCGACACCGCAGAAGGCATCAACAAACCAATCCGGATTTACCCGTACAACCTCACGTTCAACGGCATCGATCTTTGGATTTCTCCAGCGGGGAAACTCGATATGAATCTTTGACTGCTGCTGGTAGAGCACCACCGGTCCTGCTCGTGATGAGAAGATATTGGCACGGATGTCGCACCCGGCAAGGAGTTCATAGGACTTCGGGGGAAGCGTCAGACCGGGATCGACAACCCCGGGGGTGAAGGTTTCGTACTTTATCACCGCCCGGATCTCAGGAACCTCCTGTATCATCCGGGCAGCAACCTTCTTTTCTACCGGGCTGGAGAGGAGAACGAGGGAATTTTCGGGCAGGTACGGTGGTGATGTCATGTGGAACCCCGGATGCACGAGCGGAGTTCCGACCGCTTTGAGCGGCTCTTTGCCAGAAAATACTCCCTCGCTCATCAGGAGTGCATACAGGTGTGCATAGACCTCATCGATGAATCGTTTCCCGCACCGGCAGGGTTCGCGGTACCCCTCAGGGGGAGGCGGAATGGTCTTGTCAAGAATCCGGGAAGAGCACTCAGGGCAGGGGGAAAATATGGAGGGCATGCTATCGATCAGTTCATGGGCTTCATTCACGCAATCCTCACCGCAGACAGGGCACTTCATATAGTATCCCCGTTGTGCTGGGGGCATACATAGTTTTTGAGGAGTGGGAGAAAGGCGGGAGAAAACAGGAAGTGAGGCAATGGGCCCGATGCGATTCGAACGCATGACCGCCCGGTTATGAGCCGGGCGCTCTAACCGGACTAAGCTACGGGCCCGCCGGTGAAGCGCCGCCAACAGGACTCGAACCTGTGACATGCTGGTTAACAGCCAGCCACTCTACCAACTGAGTTATGGCGGCACAAAGTATGTGTCTTATTACATTCTTTCTGAATATTTTTAAAAGTAGCGTTGTTTTCCGGCAGACCCGCCCCTGCGAAAAAAATCCCACTGCCCTCACGCCTGCTTCATGGATTCAAGGAGCTGCTCCATCGCTTCCAGCTCGGTGTTGAGGTTTGCGAGGAGATCCTGTGCCTGTTCTGTGGCTACCGCACCGGAGGAGGAAGCCCTGATATAGCCCATCTGTTCAAGGACACGGAGTGAGTACCTGATCCGATGAAAAGGCAGGTCAAGGAGTTCGGAGAGTTTCATGATGCCGATCGGCTGGTGAGCGACCACCGTCCGGAGCACTTCGATGTGCCGCTGCATCAGTTCGATCTCGCTCCTGACTTTTTCGATCATCTGTCTGCCCTCTTTGAGCCGGACAATCGGGAAACCGCGATCATCCCTGTTCCTTCAGCCACGTTTTCGTCTCCCTGTACATTCTCCAGAAATACATGCTCAGGGTAACTGCGGCGAGAACAAGGATAACAAACAACGGAATCCGGTACTCCGGGGGTGCCCTGAAGAACGCGATCACCCCGACGGCAACGAGGAGAATGATGATGTTTAAGAGCACCGCGAGGCGGTAGAATTTCAATTTAAACCGTTCTTTCGCTGCCGGGTCCATTATTCATAGATAACTCCCATCATAAAACTACTTGTGGTCAGGCTTCCAAAACAGGATGGTATGGACGCGCTCGATAAATCCATGGAAGAACACGGCGCGGATGGATATGTCCTGATCGGATCTTCAGAGAATGCAGATATGCGATATCTCACCCGTTTCATCACCACGGATCCGGTGGTGTATATCCGGAAACAGGGAGAACAGGGAGTCATCATCGTTTCACAGATGGAATACGATCGTGCCGTCAGGGAAGCCGCGGTTCCGGCCATGAGCCGGGCAGAGGCCGGATTCCTGCGGATCTTTGATGAAGAGAAGGACCGCTGGCGTGCCCTGGCACGAATGATCGCTGAATATGTGAAAGGCCCCGTTCTCGTCCCCCCGACTTTTCCGTACGCACTCGGCATAGCGATCTCGCAGTATTCCAGGGTTCATCTCGATGCCGGGACGGTGGGAGCGATTCGTGCTGTCAAAACCAGGGAAGAGGTCACCCATATCCGGCGTGTACAGAGAGCAACAGAAACCGCAATGGGGCACGCCCTCGACCTCATCAGGCATTCAAAACCCAGGGGGGGCCGGCTGTACCTGGGCGGGAGCGCGCTTACCTCCGAGCGGGTCAGACTGGCCATGCACGAGCTCCTCAGGAGCAGAGGCTGCCTTGCCCGTGAGACCATCGTATCCTGCGGAGAGGATACCGCGACCCCCCATATCCAGGGGCGCGGCCCGCTCAGGGAATGCGAGCCGATCGTGATCGACATCTTTCCCCGGGACGAAGAGAGCGGGTACTATTCTGATATGACGAGGACCGTATCCAAAGGAGAGCCGGCGACAGAGATCAGGGAGATGTATACCGCCGTCCGTGATGCCCAGGATCTTGCTGCAGCGTCTATAAAGGCCGGTGTTGCCGGGAGTGCGGTGCACGAGAAGGTTGTCGACCTGTTCAGGGACCGGGGCTACACCACCGGCCTGGAGGGATTCACCCATAACCTCGGTCACGGTGTCGGTCTGGAGGTGCACGAACTCCCCACACTCGGGCCCGGTGGAGACGCGCTGAGGGCCGGAAATGTGGTCACCAACGAACCGGGACTGTACTATCCCGGCACAGGAGGAGTGAGAATCGAGAACATCGGGGTGGTCAACCAGAAGGGATTCCGGTGCCTCACCCGGTTCCCGCGGGAGCTGGTGGTATGAGCGCGCTGCTGCTGGACGATGATGTGTTCGACTCCTATGTCGAAGCCGGCAGGGTTGCCGCCCGGGTTCTCAAAACAGGGGCCGGCACGATCAAGGCCGGGGTTTCGATTCTCGAGGTGGTAGAATCAGTGGAACAGATGGTCATTGATGCCGGGGCCGGCCTCGCTTTTCCCCTGAATCTCTCCCTCAACGAGGATGCTGCGCATGATACTGCGTCAATCGGGGACGAGCGGTTCTTTACCGAAGGAGATGTCGCCAAACTGGATCTCGGCGTTCATCTTGACGGATACATCGCCGATACCGCGGTCACGGTGGATCTCGGGGACCATGCGCTCCTGGTCGAGGCTTCACAGTGTGCCCTTGAAGCCGCGATCGCCCTGGTGAGACCGGGGGTTACCATCGGTGAGCTTGGCGGGGCCGTTCAGCAGGAGATCGAGAGTCGGGGGTTTCGGCCGGTCGCAAACCTGACAGGACATGGCCTGGCCCGCTATGCCATCCACACCGCTCCGAGTATCCCGAACCTCTCGTTCGAGGGAGGTGCCGCTCTCGAGGAGGGCATGGTCTTTGCCATTGAGCCGTTTGCCAGCTCCGGTTCGGGAAAGGTGAGTGAGAAGCCACGGGTAGAGATCTTCCAGCAGATCAGCATCAAACCGGTACGCCTTCCCTCGGCACGGAAGATCCTCGAAGCGGTACGGGAACGGAGAGGGATGCCGTTTGCCCGTCGCTGGATTCCTGCAGAACGGCAGGACTTTGCACTCTCCACCCTTATCCAGCAGGGTCTCGTCCGCGCCTATCCTGTCCTTGCCGATGTTCCGGGATCGGTCGTCTCCCAGCATGAACATACCCTCATCGTAACCGGTGACGGTTGCATCGTGACCACGGCCTGAGAAACTCTTATGGAAGCCGAAGAGTAATACTATAAGTTACAGAAATGTCTGCAGACGATGAGACCTTGAAACTCCTTGAAGTGGCGCTCACCGCTGAGATATTCAACCGGCATACCGACCTCGATATCAATGATCTGACCCCGGAATGCCGCGAACTGTTCGCGGTCAATGGCGACCAGGAGTTCAAGCGCCCGCTCCTGTTATCTGAAGGCCTGATCAAGCGGAACCTGGGGATCGCGGATGCCTGTGCGAAACTCTCATCAATCCCGATCATCGCCTGCGAGGATTTCGGCCAGCGTATCCGCGTGCCGAGTCTCGAGGCAGCAGCCGGCTGGTTTGTCCGGAAAGGCGGAATCCCCCTGATCCGGAACAACCCGACCCTGGCCTTCTTCCTCCAGGAATCTGACACGGCACAGATTTCATACGAAGAGGTACGGGCCAGGAACCCTCCCTACGAGGATACCCGGGCCTATACCACCAAGAAGATTGCAGAAATCCTTGCCGCCAACGAAGAATTCAGACATGCCCTCGACCTGGTGATTGTCAGTTCCCCTGAGGAGATTGAGCAGAATTTCGAGGATATCATCTGCACCGAAGAGCAGAAACGAATCATCGGAAAGATCCATACTGCCCGGGAGTACCGTGATCTGCTCGCCCGGCACCGGATCCATGAGGTCGGGAAACTCCTGTTCGTGGGGCCTCCGGGTACCGGGAAGACCTCTCTCGCTCTTGCGCTTTCCCGGGAGATGCACCTCCCCCTCATCGAGGTGCGGCTCTCGATGGTCACCTCCCAGTACCTGGGGGAGACCTCGAAGAATGTCGACCGTATCTTCGATTTTGCGAAAAAATTCGCTCCCTGCATTCTCTTTATCGATGAATTCGATTTTGTTGCCAAGAGCAGAGTTGCCGATGATCACGGGGCCATGAAGCGTGCGGTGAACTCTCTGCTCAAGAATATCGACCGGATCAGTCTGGTCAAAGACAGCGTGCTCCTGATCGGGGCAACGAACCATCCACAGCTCCTCGATGAGGCGGCATGGCGTCGGTTCGATGAGATCGTTGAATTCGGGCTCCCTGACAATGAGATGCGGCTGCAAATCCTGAAAACGATCACTGCGAGTATCGATTGCCACTGTGATTTCGCGATGCTTGCAGCGGAAACCGAAGGATTTTCCGGGGCCGATCTCCGGATCATGGTCAAGGAAGCGCTCCTTTCGGCGCTCATGGAGCGGCGGACCTACATCACCGACCAGGACATCGAACGGGGTATCCTTCTCATCGGGAGCAGGGGGGCGGTGCGCACCCAGAACTGGTTATAGGATGAAGATCACGCTGCTCGGGACCGGTGATGCCATCGGGACACCAAAGATCGGGTGCTCCTGCCTGCAGTGCACCTATGCCCTCCGTCACGGGCTCCAGCGGCTCCGTACTTCTTACCTCATCGAGACCGGTGGAAAGAACATCCTGATCGATTCTTCCCCCGATCTCAGAATGCAGTTGCTCACCGCCGGATCTCCCCATATCGATGCCGTTCTCTGGACGCATGGCCACTACGATCACTTCATGGGGTTCGGAGAGTTCTACCGTGTACAGGATATTCCGGATGCTTATGGTGCACCGGGGGTGGTAGAATACTGCCGGAGAATTTTTTCATTCCTCCCCTTCTCCATCTATCCACGGGATCCGTTCCGGCCATTCCGCCTTTTCGGGCTCGAAATCACCCTCGTTCCGGTCTGCCACCCACCCGCCGAGACCTATGGTCTCCTCCTTTCCACAGGTGACGCCTCAATCGGGTTCACATCGGATACAAACCGGGATATCCCCCCTGAGAGCCTCGCTCTCCTGGCAGGGGTGGATCTTCTCTTCGTCGATGCCCTGGCCCCTTCACCTATCCGAACACGGCAGCACATGAACTATGGGGAGGCCTGTGCTCTGGCAAGGGAACTGGAGGTCCGGGAATTCAGGTGTGTGCACATGAGCCACCTGCTGCCCTGGGACCTCCCGCATACCAGCAGAGACGGGGATAGCTTCTCATTCCCGTGTTGATAATCGGCATGCCCGGTCATGACCGGCCCCTCTTTTCGTCCACGCATACTTATATACCGGTTCACTACCCATTCATGTGGTGAGATGAATATTAAGATACTGGAGCTGGAAAAGAACAAGGCCCGCCTGATCATCCAGGGAGAGGGGCACACCTTCATGAACGTTCTGACCGAGGAGATCCTGAAGGACCCTGATGTTGATGTGGCCAGATATTTGGTGAAATTCCAGTTCTCTGACCCTGAGCTGCTGGTCACTACCAGGGGAAACCGGGACCCTCTTGCAGTCGTGCGGGATGCCTGCGGGCGCCTGGAAGAATGCTGCAATGAACTCCTGGAGCAAATCCCTGCAGATTGAAACGAGATCTGAAAAAAATAAATAATTATACCTGTTCTGTAAACACGATTGAGCCGGATATTCTCGTAATTCGTATTTTTACCTTCTGACCCGGCTTTCCCCTGGGAACATACATGATATAGCGCCCCATCCGGACAACCCCGTCACCGCGCTTGCTGACCGACTGGATCTCGACATCGAGTTCCTGACCTTCCTGGAGTTCGCTTCCCGCCGGTTCCGTCCGTGCCCTCCGTTTCCGGACGGGACGGTGACCGCCACAGGCATCGCAGCGGAGGAGGAGGACGCGGTCGTCTTTCACCAGCCGGGTATCCGGTTTCCCGCACTCCGAGCAGATGACATAGTCATCCACGTAGCTCTTGATGAGCCCGTTGATGAGGGACTGTTCAAACTTCCCGTTGAAGATCGCACGGTTCCCGTCGATCTTGCCGGCAGTTCCCAGCTCGCCCAGGAGGAATTTCATCAGGTGGTCCTGGTCCCTCCTCACGATATCGGCAATTTCTGCAAAATTTTCAAAAATGGTTGTTTTCCCCTCAATGTAGACCTTCGCCTCCGGAACCGTGAACCGTTCTGTCGACTCGCTCTGAACGGTCACATTCGCATATGCCTTCTTGAGGAGTGCCTCATATGGATCGCCCATGCTTTATACTTCTCTCCGGTACCGTAAATAATGAACCCCGCGATGGAAATTTAAGGTTGCATGAGAGAGATTTCACCAGCATGTTATCGGCCGCCGACCTCGAACAGATCAGGAAGAAGCTTCAGCGGGAACCAACCGATGTGGAGATCGCCTGCTTTGAGAATCTATGGAGTGAGCACTGCAGTTACCGGTCGACAAAGCGTCTCCTGAAAACGTTCCCCACCACCGGCGAGAACGTTATTCTCGGACCGGGTGATGACGCGGCCGTCGTCCGTTTTTCGGACCGGATCGCACTCGCGGTGAGCATGGAGAGCCACAACCACCCGAGTTACGTGGATCCCCATGACGGTGCAGCGACCGGTGTAGGGGGAATTGTCCGCGATGTCCTCTCCATGGGTGCACGGCCGATAGCACTCATGGATCCGCTCTACTTCGGTCCTCTGGGAAAGGAGAAGAACCGATACCTCCTCGAACATGTCGTGGCAGGAATCGGGGGATACGGGAACTGTATCGGGGTTCCGGTGGTCAGGGGAGATCTCGCCTTTGATAGCGGATACAACGGAAATCCCCTGGTAAATGTGGTCTGCGTAGGGATTGTCGACCCCGACCGGTTTATCACCGCACGGGTGAAACAGCCGGGGAACCACCTGGTGCTGGTCGGAGCGACAACCGGGAGGGATGGCCTGGGCGGGGCCTCATTCGCCTCCCGTGACCTCGCCGAGGACTCGGAAGCACAGGACCGGCCGAGCGTCCAGATCGGGGACCCGTTCACCGAGAAACTCCTGATCGAAGCCATTCTCGAGATGGCGGAGACCGGTAAAGTACGTTCCTGCCGTGATCTCGGGGCGGCGGGGCTCGCCGGTGCATCGAGCGAGATGTGCAGCACGTTCGGAGGGCTTATTCATGCGGACCGTGTTCACCAGCGGGAGCCGAACATGCGGCCGGTTGAGATCATGCTTGCCGAGAGCCAGGAGCGGATGCTCATTGAGGTCGCACCAGCCGATGTTCCCCTGATGGGGAAGATCGCAGAGAAGTTCGATCTCAAATGGAGTGATATCGGGGAAGTGATAGCCGAACCCCGGTATATCGTCAGGTTCCATGGCAGGACGGTGTGTGATCTCTCAATCGACTTTCTCTGCGGCGATGCTCCGGACTGCGGCTGGGACCAGCACCCCTATGATGCCGTCCGCCCGTTCTCCCCACCGGGAACCGGCCTGCGGGATCTCTTCCTGTCGGTCCTCTCCCATCCAGAAGTGGCTTCAAAGGCATGGGTGGCCGAGCAGTACGACCATGACGTGCAGCTGCGGACGGTAGCGCTCATCGGTGATGCCGCAGTGCTCAGGCTCGGTGATGAGGGACTGGCCTTTTCCTGCGGGTGCAACCCCCGCCACATTTTTCTTTCTCCCTATGACGGGACCACAAATGCGGTCTATGAGAATGCTGCAAACCTTGCCTGTTCCGGTGCCGAACCCCTCTGCATCGTGAACTGCCTCAATTTCGCCAGTCCTGTGCACCCGGAGATCTACTGGCAAATCGCCGAGTGTGTGAGGGGGATGGGTGACATGGCACGGTCGATGGGGATCCCCATCGTGGGGGGGAATGTCTCCCTCTACAACGAGAGCGACGAGATGGGCACCCAGATCAAACCCACCCCATCCATCGGGATGGTCGGCCGCGTCAAACCCGGACCACGGCCATTGCCACAGGAGGGAATGTCCCTTGCCCTGATCGGGAATGCCGGAAACCATTTCGGCGGATCGGTGCTCGATACCCTCACCGGATGCGGCGGTTCACCGCCGCCCGGGGCAGATCCGGCCCTGGTGGACCGTATCAGGAGACTTGTCAGGGCCTGTCCGGAACTCGCGGTGACCGATCTCTCCCAAGGCGGGCTTGCTGCAGCCCTCGCCACTTTCTGCCCGGGAGCCCGGGTCGAACTCGACGGGTCGCCGCTGGCTGCACTTTTCTCCGAGACGTACGGGAGGTTCCTGGTAGCATTCCGTGAGAAGCGTGAACTGGAGGGGATACCCTTCCGGGAGCTGGGAGAGGTCACCGCAGGAGGATTTGACATCAGGAGCGAGGGGACACGGTTCACCATTACCCGGGATGAGGTGGAGTTCGCACTGTCATCCCTGACCCGGACTATGCGGGGCTGACCCCCTCCCGGGGATATCCGCACAGTTCCCCCTCCGGAACCACGGCCTTTGCTCAGGGGATCTCTTTTATTCGACTGGTCATCGGGCGAATTCCTCCGACTACGGTTCCATATCGTATTCAGGGTTGACGGAGCGGTGGGGCAGAGCCCGGAACATCTCCTGAGCGGCCCTCTCTTCCAGGGTGGCGGAAGAGACCGTCACTGTTGGATGCAGAGAAGGAAAGAAAAATAATTATTTCTTCTGGAACTGGGGCATGAGGTCCCGGACTTCCCTGCCGATATCCTCGATGAGGTGCTCTTCGTCCTCACGGGTGAGCGCAGTGAATACCGGCCTGTTCACCATATTTTCAAGCATCCACTCCCGCGCGAACTCGCCGGTCTGGATCTCCCGGAGGATCTCCTGCATGGAGAGATAGACCTCGGGACCGATGACCCGCGGGCCACGGGTGAGATCCCCGTACTGGGCGGTGTTGCTGATCGAGCTCCGCATCTTGGTAAACCCTCCTTCATAGATCAGATCGACGATGAGTTTGAGCTCATGCAGCACTTCGAGGTAGGCCATCTCCGGGGCATACCCGGCTTCGACCAGGGTCTCGAACCCTGCCTTGACCAGAGAGGTGACACCGCCGCACAGGACCGCCTGCTCACCGAAAAGGTCGGTCTCAGTCTCCTCGCGGAAGCTGGTCTCGAGCACGACCGCCCTCGTTGCCCCGATTCCCTTGGCATAGCCGAGCGCCAGTGCATGGGCATTTCCGGTATAATTCTGGTGGATAGCGATCAGGGCCGGAACCCCCTTCCCTTCCTCGTATGTGCGGCGGACGAGCGCTCCCGGCCCTTTCGGGGCCACCATGATGACATCAACATCCGGAGGAGGAACGATCTGGCCGAAATGGATGTTGAACCCGTGGGAGAACATGAGGCACTTATTCTCGGTCATGTGGGGCCGTATCTCGGTCCGGTAGACAGCCGCCTGGGTCTCGTCCGGAAGGAGGATCTGGATTACCTGTGCCATTTTGACCGCTTCTGCGACCGGGTAAACCTTGAATCCGTCGGAGCTCGCGGAAGACCAGCTCTTTCCGGGCCGGACCCCGATGATGACATCCAGCCCGCTTTCCTTCAGGTTGAGGGCCTGACCCCGTCCCTGCGAGCCGTAACCGATCACCGCAATCCGCCTGCCATCGTAAACGGAGAGATCGGCATCTGATTCGTAGTATTTTTTTATCATGGTACTTCCATCAGTTATCGCTAACAGAGCTCTTAAATATTATATAAAAAAAAGTCATGACACACCCGATCAAAAAACGCACGGGAGCGATGCACTATTTCCCAAATTACACATACGCAGATTGGACGCGAATTACCAGATATTCAAGCAACAACCCCCGCTGTGCGTATCAACCTCACCCGCGTGGGTGTTAAGAACGTCAAAAAACTGGTGGAAGTGTCCCGGCCGGAGAA
>Ga0209269_1000380_pt1 | contig 43961 bp, 40 predicted proteins | sample MTBAKMMethaMetaG_FD_187455 | JGI IMG/M metagenome (GOLD analysis project Ga0209269, IMG submission 187455) | Enrichment culture microbial communities from Arthur Kill intertidal strait, New Jersey, USA, that are MTBE-degrading - MTBE-AKM (Arthur... | ecosystem: Environmental > Aquatic > Marine >... | reverse complement strand
CTTTGACGACGCCGCACTGAAAGAGGCGGTGGACTACGCCCATGCCCGCGGCGTGGCGGTGCACGTGACCCTCAACACCCTGGTCCACGACACCGAACTCCCGGCGGTTGCAGCCTATCTCCTCTTCGTCTACGAGATCGGTGTCGACGCCGTCCTCGTCCAGGACGCCGGTGTGCTCGCCCTCGCCCGCCGGATCGTCCCGGACCTTGCCGTCCACGCCTCGACCCAGATGACGCTCACCTCTGCTGAGGGGGTGCGGTGGGCGGCGGCGCAGGGGATCGGCCGCGTGGTGCTCGCCCGCGAACTCGGCCTCGAGGAGATCGAGGGGATGCGGCCGGTGGTCGAGGAGACCGGCGTTGAACTGGAAGTCTTTCTCCACGGCGCTCTCTGCTATGCCTACTCCGGCCAGTGCCTCCTCTCGTCCCTGATCGGGGGACGGAGCGGGAACCGGGGTGCCTGCGCTCAGCCCTGCCGCAAGCCCTACGTCCTGCTGCGGGGTGCGGCCGACCGTTACGGCCGTCCGACTGATCTGCGCCCGGTCCGGGGCGCCGGCCCCTACCCCCTCTCCACAAAGGACCTCTGCCTCTACCCGGTCCTGGACCGGGTCGTCAGGGCGCCGGTCGCCTCCCTGAAGATCGAGGGGCGGATGAAGTCTCCGACCTATGTGGCCGCCGTCACCGGGATCTACCGCCGGGCCCTGGACGCGATTTCTGAGGGGCGTTTCGTCCCCTCGGCCCGGGACGAACTGGACCTTGCCCTCGCCTTCACCCGCGGCTTTACCACCGGTTACCTCTCGGGCGTCAGGCACCGCGATGTGATCGGCCCGGAGCGCCCTGACAACCGTGGGGTGGCCGTCGGGAAGGTGACGGCGTTCTCGCACAGTCTGATGGAGGCGACGGTCTCCCTCGACGGCCCGCTCGTCCCCGGCAACGGCGACGGCCTTGCCATCACCTCGCCCGAAGGATCCTTCGGGCTTGTGGTCCGCGGCACCCCGAGGGTCCGTGACGGCCTGATCCGTTTGAGGACTCCTGAAGCGGCGACGGTGGGCGCCGTTGTCTCGATCACCAGGTCCGCCTCTCTCGAAGAGCGGGCCGCGGAGACGATCAGGCCGGGGCGGCAGGCGGTGCGGATCGACGCGGAGGTGAGATGGGAAGAGGACGGCACGCCGGTGATCGAGGCCGTCTGCACCCCGCCGCGCCGCGCCCCCGTCCGGGTGCAGGTGCGCGCCCCTGCCCCGATGGGGCCGGCCCGCACCCGTCCGCTCGCCGCCGCCGATATCGCTGACCAGCTGCGAAAGAGCGGCGGCACCCAGTTTTTCATCGGGGACCTCGCCCTGCACTATCCCGGCGGGCTCTTCGCCCCCCCGTCCTACCTGAACGCCCTCAGGAGAGGCCTCTTCGAAGCGGCCGAAGAGGCTCTTCGGGCGACGGCCCGCCCCTCGCCCGATGCCCTCGACGCCGCCCGACGGCGGTATGAGGGGGCGCTCCCTGAGATCGCCGCGGAAGGGGCGCGACCGTCCCCCGTCACCCCGACACTCTCCATCTATACCGACACCGTCGAAGGGGTCGGGGCCGCCTGCGCCGCCGGCGCCGATCGCATCTATTTCGAGCCGGTCGAATGCACGGGAGAGGTTCTCTCTCACGCGGCAAAAACTGCCGGTCGCATTCCCCTCGTATGGGTGTGGCCCGGGATCGCGCGTCGCTCCTTTCTCGACGCCGCCCTGCCCCTGCTTGATACGCCCGGTATTGCCGGGGTGATGGTCTCAGGTCACGGCTGCGCCGGCGCCGTCAGGGGGCGTTCGCCCTCCCTGCCGATCTTCGGCGGGGCCGGGCTGAACGTCTGGAATCACCTCGCCGCCCTCAGTCACACCGGTTTTGCCACGCTCACCCTCTCTCCCGAGGTCTCAGGGGCGGATATCCTGGGCCTCATCGCCCGCCTTCCCCCCGGTTCCCCCGCGATGGAGATCCTCGTGCAGGGGACGACCGAAGCAATGGTCACCGAGGACTGCCCCCCGGCTACCGCCGTCGGCTGCCCTGCGGGCTGCAGCGGCGATGCATGGGCCCTGCGGGACGGCCGCGGCCGGGTCTTTCCGGTGCGGACTGACCGGGAGTGCAGGGCGCATATCGGCAACGCCGTCGAGACCTGCCTGATCGACCACCTCCCGGCGATCCTCGCCGCCGGTGTCGGCGGCGTCGCCGTGGACGCCCGCGGCCGCGGGGCCGCCTATGCCGGGGACATGACGGCGATCTATCGCGAGGCCCTTTCTGGAATCGGGCGGGCGGGGGAGGGTGCTCTCCTCTCCCGCCTCAAAGAGGAGGCAAAAAAACGTTCGTTCGGCGGGATCACCGCCTCGTCCTATCTGCGTGGGACAGAGTGAATCCTCAGGGGAGGTTTCCCTCCCCGATGCACTCGTGCTGCCGCTCCTCGCTCATATCCATCAGGATCTCGAAGATCCGCCTGACCATCACCGGGTCGATGTTCTGCTCCACCGCCTCGTTGAAGACCCGGTCAAGGAGGGCCTCGCGCCGCCCCTCGTCCCTGACCGGCAGCCCGGCAAGATACTTTTCATGGGCCATCCTGCCTGCAATCGCCTGCCGCTCGGCGATGAGCCTGATGATCCTGCTGTCCAGCAGGTCGATCTCGTTCCTGATCTCCTCGATTGTCATGGGAAAAGATCGGCACGCCTGGATAAAAACGGTGCCGCCCCAACAAGGATAATACCCCGGCCAGCCAATCTTTTTATATGCTTGAGAGAATCCCGCAGCGCGAACGGCGCGACCTGCTGATCGCATGGGTCGCCATCGCCGTTGCATTCAGCCTTCTCTATGTCAGGGGCACTATCAATCCGGGCGCATTCGTGCTCTTCTTTGCCGTCTCCCTCCTGACGGTCGGCGTCGGTTTCGTCCTCCACGAACTCGCCCACAAGTTCGCCGCCATGCACTTCGGCTACTGGGCCGAGTTTCGGAAGGACAACACGATGCTCATCGTGGCGGTGATCCTGGCCGCCCTCGCCGGCGTCGTCTTTGCCGCCCCCGGGGCCACCGTCATCTACGGCTCCACGACGAAGCGCGAGAACGGGATCATCTCGGCCGCCGGGCCGGTCACGAACCTCGCCCTCTGCGCCGTCTTCTACGCGCTCTTCCTTGCGGGAGGGATCTTCGGGGAGTACATCCTCCTGCTGATCGGGCTGATGGGCGTCCAGATCAATGCGATGATCGCCACCTTCAACATGCTCCCGGTGAGCGTGCTCGACGGTAAAAAGGTCCTTGCATGGAACCCCGCCGTCTTCGCCGTCCTCTTCGTCGCCTCGCTCGGCGCCCTCATCGGCGCTCTGATGTTCCTGTAGAGAGGAGGGAGGCGACTTCCCGGACGACCTCCTCCCCTTTTTCTTCTGCTTCGGTAAGTGCGGTGGGGTGCCCCCTGATCCCGCCGTACTCGTCCATGTTGTTTGCGATGATATTGTCGTAATATTCAAAGCCCGTGCCGTTGAAAAAGGCGGTCACCATCGGATAGGCCGTGTCGAAGACATGGTCCCAGCTCTGCCCGGCCGTCGAGATGAACACCCCCTTGTGCTGTTTGATGTGCTCGGTCGAGAAGTACAGGCTTTTTAGGACGAACTTCTGCGCCCAGAGGAATTGCGCCCGGTCGATGAGCCCCTTGAGGTCGGCGGTGATCCCCATCGAGTAGATCGGCGAGGCGAGTGCCAGGACGTCGGTGGCGAAGATCTTCTCGAAGAGGGTGGTGAGATCGTCCTTTACGACACAGGCCCCGGTCTTGTGGCAGGCGTTGCAGCCCCGGCATGCCGAGTAGTGCAGGTCGCGGAGCACCACCTTCTCGACCTCGCCCCCGGACCCTTCAGCCCCGGCGAGGAATGCATCCAGGAGGGTCTCCGTATTCCCGTGCCGGTGCGGGCTTCCTGAAATGCCGAGCACCTTAATTGCCATCGCCAAAACGCTCCCGCATCGTTTTCACCAGATCTTTTCCCAGGGCCGCGGCGTCCGCCTTCGCCGCCGGGTGCGCCTCGATCTCCCCGGCAAGATCGACGCCGTTGACCATCAGGTACGAGATGTCGGCGTTCCTGATCTCCATCACGTGGTAGAAGCACTTCACGCTCGGGACGGCGGCGTCGAAGACGTAGTCCCACGTCTGCCCGGCCGTCGAGAGGAAAACGCCGAGCCGCTTTCCTTTTCGCTCCGGCGGCACCACCGGAAGTTTGAGAACATATTTTCTCGACCTGAAGACCTGCGCCCGGTCGATGAGCGCCTTCGCCTGTGCGCAGATCCCCATGCAGTAGATCGGTGCGGCAAGGATCACGCAGTCTGCGTCGAGAAGTTTTGGCCCAAGCCAGTCGAGATCGTCCCTTTGCACGCATTTGTTCAGTTTTTCGCAGGCATTACACCCCCTGCAGGGGTTGACCGTAACCTCGGTGAGGGCGACCTTCTCGACCTCGACGCCTTCCTCCCGTATGGAGGCGATGACCCGGTCAAGAAGCGTCTCTGAGTTCCCGTGCCGCCGGGGGCTTCCGGCAATGGCGAGGACATGGAGTGGCATCGTTTCTCCTATCTCCCTGCCGGGAAAAAAAGGTTGGCAGTCAGGCGGGTTCTTCCCGGTACCTGAACCGTGAGGGCGGGACCGAGATCACAAAGCGGACGCCCTGGCCCGGCGCCCCCTCCTCCCTGATCGAGAGCCCGGTCAGGGAGAGGATCTCGGCGGAGAGGGGGAGGCCGAGGCCCTTATCTTTTCCTGAAGGCCATTTGAAGAGTCTATTTTTTCTCTCCCCGGGAATGCCCGGGCCGTCGTCCTCGTAGACGAGGGAGATGCCGCCACCCGAGGCTTCGGCCGAGAACCTGATCGTCTGCACCCCTTTGCCGTGGCGCACGGTGTTTTCCACCAGGTTGTAAAAGACCCGCCCGAGGAGGGGGTCGGCGAGCACCTCAAGGCCGGGACCGATTGTACAATCGAGGCTGATCCCCGGCGGGGAGAGAGAGGCGAAGGCTTTCTTCATCGCGGCGCATGCATCCTGCCAGATCGGCCCTTTGACCCCGAGCTCCTGGTAGTCGCGGGTGAACTCCACCTGGCGCCGGATACGCTCGGTCGCATCGGCGATCCGACCGAGATGCGGCCCTCCCTCTCCTGACTGTCTGGTCAGGTCGATGTATCCCTGGAGGACGGTGATCTGGTTGAGCATGTCGTGGCGGATGATGCTGTTGAGGAGGTTGAGCTTCCTGTTCGCGTCCTGCACGGCGATCTCCATCACCTTCCGCTCGGTGATCTCGATCCCGTAGAGGTTGGCATAGTCCGCACCCGCCACCGGGACGCAGGTGATGGTGAAATCGGAGCCTTCCACGGCGACGTCCCGTCTTTTTATCCGGCCTGATGCGAATGAGCTGGAGACCACCTCCCGCCAGGTCTCCGGAAGAACGCCCCCTTCTTCCGTTCCCCAGGTCTTCAGAAGGTTCCTGCTTGCCCCGTTTGCGTAGAGGATCCTTCCGCCCCGGCTGATCCGCATCACCGGCCCGGGGTTCTCCTCAGGGAACTTTGCAAGATCGCGGATCTTCGCCACCGCCTCTTTCTGTTCGGTGACGTCGAAGATCGCCCCCTGTATGCTGGTCTCCCTCCCCTCCGCGTCCCTGACCGCCTGTGCGCGGATGTGCCCCCACCTGACCGCACCGTCCTTTCTGACGATCCTGAAGTCGGCGGCGCTCTCCTTTCCGCTCGTGAGGATCTCTTCCAGAAACTCCCTGCCGGACTCCACATCGCCCGGGTGAAGGTAATTGTCGACCCCCACCCACGCGCTGACGATCTCGTCGGCGGTATAGCCGGTGATCCCCTCAACATTGCCAGAGAGCCAGAGAGGGCGAAGGCCGGGATCGGCCTTGAAGGCGATTCCTGGAAAATTCTGGAGGAATATGCGGTGACGCTCCTCGCTCTTCCTCAGCGCCTCCTCCATCGCGCGCCGCGCGGTGATGTCCCGGCAGATGCCGGCGGTCCCGGCCGCCCTGCCGTTGTGGTCGTAGATCGGGGTCTTCACCGTCTCGACCAGGATTTCAAGGCCGTCGCCCCTGACGAATGGTTCGATGAACAACGTCCTCTTTCCTGAGGCGATCACCTCCCGGTCCTCACTCATATAGCGCTCTGCAATGTAACCTGGCCAGATCTCCCGGTCTGTCCGTCCGACGAGTTCGTCGGCCGTTTTCCCGGCGGCCTGTTTAAACGCCCTGTTCACAGCGATGTAACGGCCGTCCCCGTCCTTGAGCCAGGCGATGTCAGGGATGTTGTCCAGGATCGCCTTCTCCTCGAGTTCCCGTCTCCTGAGCTGCTCGGTCGTCAGCACCAGATAGGTGACGTCGGCGATGAAGCCTTCGAGGGAGAGGAGGCTGCCGTCCCGGGCGAAGATTCCTCTCCCCTGTTCCCAGACCCAGCGCTCGTCTCCCGAGGCCTTCCTGATCCGGTAGGTGATCCTGAAGGCCCCGCGTTCCTTGAGCGCCTTCTGGATCTCCTCCCAGACCATCGCCCGGTCGTCCGGGTGGATCAGGTCGCCGTATGCGATCCGCAGGCTCCCGACGAGATCGCCGGGGGCATAGCCCAGGAGGTCGAAACACCCTTCGCTCACGAACGTCATCGTATAGGCCGGGCCGTTCTCGCAGCGGTAGGCCATTCCCGGCAGGTTGCTCAGGAGGGTCGAGAGTTGCCTCTCCCGCTCCTGCAGATCTCGTTCTGCCATGCGCGCCCGGTACGCTTCCCTGACGGTCGGGACAATGCCCCCTTCGCTTCTGTCATGGGCTCTGAAATCGATAACGAAGGTGCCCTTTTCCGAGGAGGCGACCACCAGGGGTGGGGCGCCGCCGGGAGCCTCGAGGAGGTTTAAAACCGGTGTGAGAGCGATATCGGCCGGGATCATCACGACGTCAAAGGGGCGGGATGCCGCCAGGTTGAGGAGATCTTCGAGGGTGTCTGCCGTCGTAACGACGATTTCCTCATCTCCTGCCGGTCCTGGCTCTCCCTCACGCGACGCGCTGAGACAGAGCACGGAAATCACTGCCATGACTCTTCTATATACTACCTGTGACTCTCCGGCGTCTTAAACGCGCCTGTTCAGGGCGTCACTGACAGGGGAGCGGGGAGCTCCCGCCCCATAAAAAGAGGATCAGATCTGCTTGAAGCAGAGGTACCAGTCCTTGCAGTCGTAACCCTCGCCCTTGCGCCGCTCCATCTCCTCGGCCGTCTTTGGCGGAGGCACGACGACCTGGTCGCCGGGCTGCCAGTTTGCCGGCGTCGAAACCTTGAACTGGTCGGTCACCTGCAGGGCCTTGATCAGCCTGATGATCTCCGGGATGTAGCGCCCGTTTGTCATCGGGTAATAGAGCATCGCCCGCATCTTCCCCTCGGGATCGATGAAGAAGACCGTGCGGATCGTCGATGTGCTGCTTGTTCCCGGGTGGATCATCCCGAACTTCTTTGCGACCCCCATGTCGAGGTCGGCGATGATCGGGAAGGGGATCTTCACGCCCATCTTCTCCTCGATGCTCCTGACCCAGGCGAGGTGGGAGTGGACGCTGTCGATGGAGAGGCCGATCAGTTTCACGTTCATGGCCTCAAGTTCATCGTTGGCGCGTGCAAGGGCCATGAACTCGGTCGTGCAGACCGGCGTGAAATCGGCCGGGTGCGAGAAGAGCACGACCCATTTGCCGCGCAGGTCTGAGAGTTTCATCGGGCCATGCGTGGTGACGCACTCGAACTCCGGTGCGTTCTCTCCGATGACGGGGAGGGCGTGCATCTCTTCCATCTCGGTCACTTTCCCATCATCTCTTCGAGCGCCGCCTTCCCATACACGTAGGCGGGCATCCCGGCGAGGAGGAACGCCACGCGGAGCCCCTCTTCGATCTCTTCCTTCTTGACGCCGAGATGTTTCGCACCGGCCATCTGCGCCCGCACTGCATGGCGGTCCCTGAGTGCCGCTGCAATGGCGATCGCGATCACCTTCTTTGTCTGCTTCGAGAGGGCGCCGTCGGCCCAGACGAGCTGGTCGAGCCCCATCACTTTCTCGTAGACCTCGGGCTCGAGATCCTTGAGTTCGGCGAAGATCTTCGGGACCTTGCCGATCTTCCCTTCCAGTTCTTTCATCTGTTCATCCATGATTCACTCCTGGAGGACCATCGGCTCGCCGCAACAGATCAGCTCGCCTCCTCCGACTTCCCTGACTTCAACGACGTTCCCGCAGATCTCGCAGATGAAGACCTGCCCTACTTCTTCCACGTTAACCATCGTATCCACCTCCTTCGGGTTATGCGCCCGGGGAATCTCCCCCGTCTCACTTTCTCTTTGGCGGGTGAACTGCGTCTTCAGGCGTCTTGATGTCGGGCCTGATGTGCGTCATCGGGAAGCACTGGTAGTTCTCACAGGCGCAGCTCGGGCACTTGACCAGGTCCTTCTCGGCCTCGGTCACCTTCAGCTCCCGCCCGCAGTCGATGCAGACGTACGTTCCCGGGCCGACTTTTTCTCCTGCTTTCACTTTCTTTGATTCTTCTGCGGTCACTGTTTCACCAGACCGAGAATAGTCCGCTGCTCTATTTATGGCTTTTGCAGGAGGCAGGAATAACTAGATATAGGAGCGCATTGAGGTTCTTTTTCATGGGAAAGAAGAAGATTATCGCCCTCCTCGGAAGCCCGGTCAGGGGGGGCAACACCGCGTATCTCTTCAATAAAGCGGTCGAAGGGGCGGAAGAGGAGGGTTGTGAGGTCGAGCGGGTGATGGTGCCGTACCTGAACTTCCAGCCCTGCATGGAGATCCTCCACTGCATGGATCATGAGGATTGCCGGATGCAGGATGACGTCACCCCGTTTTACCGGAAGTTTCGGGAGATGGACGGCCTGATCATCGCCACCCCGATCATGACGATGGGGATCCCCGGGAAACTGAAATCGTTTATGGACCGTTTTCAGGTCTATTATATGGCAAAATATATGCGAAAAGAACCTTTCATCTCGAAAGAGCGCCGAAAGGAACGAAAAACGCTCTTTATCAGCATCTCGGGGATGAACCTGCCGGACAACTTCGACGGCGCCCTCCAGACGACGAAGACCTTCTGCGAGATCATCGACTGCCCGTACTGGGAGGGGATCTTCCAGCGGGACATGGACCATGTCCGCGACATCAGGACCCGCCCGGAGATCGTGGCGGCGGCGTACGAGAAGGGGAGGGAGCTCTGCCGGATCGTCGGGAAAAAATGAACGGTTCTTCTCTGTTTCACGGGGATAACTCCCCGCACCGGCAGTTATCTCGTCACGCGAAGAACGAGGGTCCTGATCTATTCCCCGGTACCTTCGCAGAATTCGCGTTTTTTTGCGGCTTCGCGTGAAATTTTCTCGAAAACCTATGCGATCGTCCAGATACGCTCCCCCACGTCTATCGCGGCCAGTTGTGTACGATCGTCTCCATCATACAGATTTGCCGGCGTGCCGATCTACTATTTACGGGAAGAGACGAGGCCCTGATCTGATCCATGGCGCCTTCGCGTGACCTCATCCTCCCTCTCGAATCACCGTTCAACCCTTTATTTGCGATCCGCTCTCTGTTCCCGGCTCGATATGGACGATCACCTCCTTCATGCCGGGCACGCGCTCTTTGAGTACGGCCTCGACCTCGCGGGAGATCTCGTGGGCGTGGAGCACGCTCATCTCCGGGTCGACGGTGACGTGGATGTCGGCGAAAAGGTCGCCCGCACCGCCGCGGCACCTGAACCGATGATAGCCCCGGACACCGGGTATCGAGGGTACGCTCTTCCTGACGATATCCTCGCACCTGACGGTGGCGGCATCGGTGAGCACCATGCCCGCCTCCCTGATGATAGAAAGGCCCATCTTCCCGATCAGCACCCCGATCGCCAGGGCGATTACGGGGTCGGCCGCCGGATACCCGGCGCTGACGACGACGAACCCGGCCAGCACCGAGAGGGAGACATAGACGTCGCTTTTCGTGTGCTCTGAGTCGGCGATGAGAAAACTGCTCTGCAACTCTTCGCCCATCCGCCGTTCGTACCATGCAACGAAGATGTTGATGACAAGGGTCGCCACCATCACCCCGACGGTGATCCCGGTGATCTCGGGCACCGCTCCCGCGGTCAGGCGCACGATCCCCTCGCTGATCACCCAGTAGGCGGTGAGGAGGAGCATCCCGCCGACGATCAGGGTGGCGAGGCTTTCGACCTTTGCATGGCCGTACTGGTGGTCCTGGTCTGGCGGGCGCCCGGCAACGCGGGTGGCGGCGATCCCGATGATGTTCGAGGCCGAGTCGAAGGCGGAGTGAAGGGCGTCGGCGACCATGCTCATCGAACCGGCGAGGAGGCCGAAGATCGCCTTCGCAAGGGCGACGAGGATGTTGAGGCCGAGGATGACCCAGAGCACCCGCTGGACCCGGTTATAATCAGCCATTTTTCGACTCTCTCCTCAGAGCAGCCCCCGCTCCCGCATGGACACGTGCCCTTTGCGTGAGACGATGATGTGGTCGAGCACCCTGATCCCCAGGATCCCGGCGGCGGCGACGAGCTGCCCGGTCATGGCGATATCCTCGCGGCTTGGTTCGAGGCTGCCCGATGGGTGGTTGTGGACGAAGATCACCGAGGTCGCCCGGTCGGTGAGGACGTCGGCGAAGACCTCCCGCGGGTGGACCGGGCTGTAGTTGATCAGCCCTTTCGTCACCTCCCGGTTGCCGATCACCTCGCCGGCGCCGTTGAGGGAGATGCAGATGAAGTACTCCTGTTTCCGGTCGGCCAGATGCCGCACCAGGGGCAGAACGTCGGTGGGGGCCGAGATCCGTATTTCTTCGGGCGTCAGGCGCCGGCGGGCGAGTTCGAAGGCGGCGGCGATCTGGCACGCCTTTGCTGCGCCGACGCCGGGAACGCCGACGAGATCGCCATATGCCGGGACGCCCGAGTCGGCGATCACCCCTTCGATGTCCCGCGCGATCTCGAGCACGTCCCGCCCCGGGACGCCGCGGCCGATGATGGCGGCGATGAGCTCGCGTTCGGTGAGGGCGGCAGCGCCTTTTGCGGCGATCTTCTCCCGCGGCCGGTCGCCGTCAGGGACATCGCGCATCTTTTTCATCAGGGCAGATTCTGCCTCGCCGGTATAGAACCTTTCGAATCTCACCTCACCCGTCTGTCTGGACTCTTCTCTTCAGGAAAGGATGTTTTTCGGCCTCGATGCCCGTTCGTGCACCTCTTCCGGGTGGAAAGTATATGTAGGGCGGGCGCCGATCGGATCAGTATGGCAACATTGGAGAATCTCAAGGCGGCTTTTGCCGGAGAATCGCAGGCGAACCGAAAATACCTATCGTTCTCCCAGAAGGCCGATGAAGAGGGCTTTAAGAACGTCGCACGTATTTACCGCGCAGCCTCCCGGGCTGAAGAGATTCATGCACGGCGCGAACTCTCCGTGATGGGCGGGGTAAGGAGCACGGCCGAGAACCTGAAGGAGAGCATCGAGGGAGAGACCGACGAGTTCACCGAGATGTACCCGCGGTTCGTGGAGGAGGCGAAGAAGGAAGGGAACAGCGAGGCCGCCATCACCTTCACCCATGCGATGAAGGCCGAGGAGGTGCATGCCGGGCTGTACAAACGGGCACTGGAGGCAGTTTCTGCTGGAAAAGACTTCGACGGCGCTGAGGTCTTCCTCTGTCCGGTCTGCGGGAACGTCGAGATCGGCGCCGCCCCTGAACGGTGCCCGATATGCGGCGTCGTCGGGAAGAACTTCATCAGGGTCGAGTGACCCCTCTCCTGTTTTTCGTGCCCTGAAGGCATCGTTTCCGTCGCTCACCCGGAAGAATGGGGCGGATACGGTCTGCACAACCCTTTTATCCCCCCGGCGCCGAGGTGGGTGTGTATGCCGCGTGTTAAAGTGTATTCGACGGCCCAGTGCCCGTACTGCCGTATGGTCAAGGCCTTCCTCGAGAAGAACGGTGTCGCATACGAGTCTATCGATGTGGGGGCCGACGAGGCGGCGGCGGAGGAGATGATCGAACTCTCCGGGCAGTACGGCGTTCCGGTGACCGTCGTCGACGGCGAGGTGATCGTCGGTTTCGACGCCCCGCGCCTCACCGAACTCTTCGGGTCAGAGCGGCCGGGCGAGATCTACGACCTGATCGTCATGGGCGCGGGGCCGGCCGGTCTGACCGCCGGCGTCTACGCGAGCCGCAAACTCCTCTCCACCATGATCATCTCCGAGAACATCGGCGGGCAGGCGATGGAGAGCTGGGCGATCGAGAATTATATGGGCTACCGGATGGTCACCGGGGAAGACCTGATGACGAAGTTCGAGGAGCAGGTACGAAACCTCAACATCCATCTCGAACTCGACCGGGTGACCGGCGTTGAGAAGGAAGACAGGCTGTTTAAGATCACCACCTACGGGGAACGGATTTTTCATGCAAAGAGCATCGTCGTCGCCACCGGCCGCCACTCCCGCCGCCTGGGCGTCGAGGGGGAGGAGCGGTTCTGGGGCAGGGGTGTGTCGGTGTGCTCCACCTGCGATGGGCCGCTCTTTAAAGGAAAGGACGTTGCGGTCGTCGGCGGCGGCAACTCGGCGGTCATTACGGCGATCGAGATGGGGAAGATCGCCCGGAGCGTGCACCTCATTGTGCGGAGCACGATCCGGGCCGATCCCGTCTACCTCGACCGGCTGAAGGAGATGGAGCAGAACGTCACCATCCACCAGCCGTACACGGTCGCCGCTCTCCTCGGCGAGGAGGTGCTCGCCGGGATCAGGATCAGGGAGAAGGACTCGGGCGACGAGGAGGAACTGGCGGTCGACGGCGTTTTTGCCGAGATCGGCCATGACCCGAACATTGATGCCGTCCGCGGCGTCGTGGCGCTCAACGATCAGGACGAGATCGTTGTGGACGAGAACTGCCATACGAATGTCCCCGGGATCTATGCGGCCGGCGATGTCACCTCGATCAGGGGCAAGCAGATCATCATCGCCGCAGGCGAGGGGGCGAAGGCCGCCCTCGAAGCGCAGGCATATCTCCTCTCTCTTCAGGCCCCTTAATATCCATTATTTTCGTTTTTCTCTCTGAAATAACGGTCCAGGGTGGCGATCTTTTCAGCCGGGCCGAAGACCACGCAGACATCGCCGCCCTGGATCGTCGTCTCGCCGCACGGCGCCGTGATCACCTCGTCGCCCCGCCTGACGGCGAGGACGGTGACGCCGAACCGCCGCCGCAGGTTTGCCTCGGCAAGGGTGTGGCCGGCGATCCGCGCCTCCTGCCCCACCCTGAGGGTTTCGATCTCCGCACCCGGGCGGTAGAAACCGAGGTCCTGGAGGCCGGGCTCAAGGGGGTGCGCCGACCTGAAGAGTTCGTAGCCGTCGGCCCGGACTTCGGCGGCGAAGCGCTCGATCTCGTCCCGCGGGACGAGGTACGACGAGAGGATGCAGGTGAAGATCTCGATGGAGGTGATGTACTCCTCCGGGATCACCTCGTCGGCGCCCAGGCTGGAGAGGTCGGCGATGTCTCCGACATAGCGCGTGCGGGCGATGATCCTGACATGGGGGTTCGCCCTTCTGGCCGTGGCGATGATCCGGCGGGTCGCCGAAGGGTCGGAGATGACGATGACGAGCACCTTTGCCGTCCTGATCCCGGCATGGCCGAGGACGGCCCGGCGGGTTGCGTCGCCGTAATGGATCGGTTCGCCCTTCGCCCGCTCCTCCTGAATGGTTTCGGGGTTCATCTCGATGATTACGTAGGGGATGTCGGCCGCCTTCGCCGCCTTCGCCACGTTCTTACCGCCGAGGCCGAAGCCGACGATGATCACATGGTCCTTCATGCAGGGTTCTTCAGGGGGCTTCTCCCGGATCGTGCCCAGCCGTATCCGTTCGGGCAGGGAGAGCCTCATTGTTCGGTTTGCGACCGTCGGCGCACCCCCGATGATGAAAGGAGTGGCGATCATCGTGAGGATCGTGACGGCGAGGAAGGTCTGGTATGCGCCACTGTCGATGAGGCCGTAGTCGGCCCCGGTTTTGGAGAGCACGAATGAGAACTCTCCGATCTGGCTGATCGCAAGCCCGGCGAGGAGGGCGGTGCGGATCGAGTAGCCGATCGCGAGGGTGGCGGCGCCTGCGACGATCGCCTTGACCGCGATGACGCCTGCCACCAGGAGCAGAATGATGCCGAGGTGCTCGAAGAGGAAGGCGATGTTGAGGAGCATCCCGACGGAGACGAAGAAGAAACTGGTGAATACCTCTTTGAACGGGAGGATTGCGCCCAGGGCCTCGTGGGAGTACTCGGACTCCGAGATGATCAGCCCGGCAATGAAGGCCCCGAGGGCGAGGGAGAGGCCGGCGCTGGCGGTGAGCCATGCGGTGAAGAGGCAGATGAGGACGATGGAGAGGAGGAAGATCTCAGGGATCCGCAGGCGTGCGGCATGGAAGAGCAGTTTTGGGACAAGCCAGTTCGCCGAGACGATGACGAAGATCAGGATCCCGACCGAGGTGGCCAGGAAGGCCGGGATCGACATGCCCGAACCATCGTCCGCCCCGGCAAGGATCGGCACCAGGAGCATCATCGGGATGATCACGAGGTCCTGGAAGATCAGGATGCCCAGAGCCGTCCGCCCCTGTGGGCTCTCCATCTCGGAGCGGCCCTGGAGGATCGAGAGGACGATCGCCGTGCTGGAGAGGGAGAGGAGAAACCCGAACAACACCGCTTCCTGCCAGGGGATACCGAGGAGGAGTGAGGCCGCCGCCACGATCAGGATCGTGCCGCCGACCTGGAGGGAGCCGCCGAGGAGCACCGCCCGTTTGATCCGCAGGAGGCTTTTGAACGAGAACTCCATCCCGATGGTGAAGAGGAGGAGGATCACGCCGATCTCTGCGAAGTCGTCGACCGTCGCGGTGTCATGCACGAGCCCGAGCGCGTAGGGGCCGGCGACCATGCCGGTGATCAGAAAGCCGACGATGGCCGGGATACGCAGGCGTGAGCAGACAAAAAGGATGGCGATGGAGAGGCCGAAGATGACGACGATGTCGGTGAGGATCGATGCTTCCATGGGTATCTGACAGGTACAAATTCAGTGAGAGGGGAAGATGTAGGTTTCTCAAAACCGGTCTGGCAGAGGAGGCATCCTGCCGGTGCCCTTTCTTCTCCACGACCGAACCGGCGCTTCAGCGCTGTACTCTCCTGCCGGTTAAAAATAAAATCTGGATTTTTTATTCGGATTTGCCGGCCTGTTCCCGGTCCTTCTCCTCATACCCCTCGCGCAGCAGGGTCATCAGGTCCTTCACCGGCAGCTTCGTGTTCTCGGCGATGTGGAACTCGCAGAAGGGGCAGCACGAGACGACCACGTCTGCACCGCTCGCTTCGAAGGCCTCGCCCCGCATCCGCCCCAGGGCGGCCGCCTCCTCTGGCACGCCCGACCTCACCCCGCCGCCCGAGCCGCAACACTGGTTCGGGGTCTCGACGAAGGTCCCGGCCACTTCTCTGAGGAATTTTCTTGGTTCCTCGGAGATCCCCTGCCCGCGCAGGAGGTGGCAGGGGTCGTGATAGGTGGCGGTGATCCCGAGTTTTGCCGGGGGCTCGATCCCGTAGCGGTCGAGCACTTCAGTAGCGTCCATCACCCTGAAAGGTGTTTTATAATCGTTTTTCAGGGTGGAGCCGCAGCCCGCGCACATCGTCATCACCACGTCGAGATTGCGGGAGCGGAAGGCCTCGATGTTCCGGCGTTTGAGGTGATCGATGAACGCAGTCTGCCCGGTCCTGATCAGGGGCGAGCCGCAGCAGACCTGCTCGTGCGGGATCACGACGCGGATGCCGTTTCTGCGCATCACCTCGAGCATATCGAGGGCGGTGTCGGGGAGACGCCCGTTGTACATGCAGCCGACAAAGAAGCCGACGGTCGCCCGCACCTCCCCATCGGGCTCGATCACCTCGGGCACCTGTTCAAGGAAGGTCTCCTTGATCCGCGGGACGCTCCGGCCGGTCGTCCTGACCAGTTCGGCGACCTCCTGGTGGCGCGGCAGGGTGAGGCCCTGCCTGTTTGCGATCTCCCGCAACTTCTCGATTGCCTTGCCCGGTATCTCGATCTCCTTCGGGCAGACCTTCCAGCATTTCTGACAGCTCGTGCAGAAGAAGAGTCCTTCCTTCACCGCCTCGGGAACACGGTCTCCGGTGTCCCTGGGGTCGAGGGCGAGGCGCAGCTCCTGGCGCATCGCCGTCGGGCCGGCGAAATCGGTTACTTTCAGGGCCGGACAGACCGAGACACAGGCCATGCACTCGATGCAGTCGCGCAGGGGCTTGATCGCATCGATCTCCTCCTTTTTCGGGAACGTTGCGCACGGGACCGGGGCGATATGGGCGATGCGCCCGATATAGGGGGCGAGGTCCACCTCGAGGTCCTGCACCACCGGCAGGGCGAGCGGGCTGACGGCCATGCCGTCCTTTGCCTCGGCGAGGCATGCGAGCACCGGCGTACCGTTCACCTGCACGGCGCAGCTCCCGCACTGCCCGGAACCGCAACAGTAGCGATAGGCGAGCGTCTGGTCCTGTGCATGGACGGCGTGGAGGGCGTGGAGCACCCGCGCCCCCTCGTGCACCGCGACGGTGTAGGTCTCCGGGTGCGGCTTTTCGTCGGTCTCCGGGTTGAAGCGGAGAATCGTGAAGGTGATCTCTTTCATCGCCTGACCTCCTCGATCCCTGCCCCTTCCAGACTGATCGTGGTGTGGCCGAATGGCGAGGTCTGTGCGTCCCATGTCTGGACGATGTCGGTCCGGTAATGTGCCCCCCGGTTTTCCGGGCGCAGCAGGGCTGAACGCGTAATGAGCATCGCCGTGGTGCAGAGGTTCTGCACCGCACAGCACTGGAGCAGGTTCCGTCCTGACGCCGCCTTCAGTCGGGCGCCGAGCAGATCCTCGACGGCCCCGAGGGCGGTGCGAAGCCCTGTTTCATCCCTTCGTATCCCGGCGCCGTCCCACATCGCCCGCTGGAGGTGCCCCTGCACAGACGCCGGCGTCACTTCGCCCTCGAAGAAGGCGGCGAGCCTCTTCTCCTGCGCCTCGACCTGTGCGGCATCGATCCTCGCGGTGTGCGCCGGTGTCCGGCCCGCCGCCTCTCCGGCCCGTTTTCCGAAGACCTGCGTATCCGCAAGGGCGTTCCCGCCGAGACGGTTTGCGCCGTGGACGCCGCCCGAGCACTCGCCGCAGGCGAAGAGGCCGGGCAGGGTCGTCCCTCCCTCAGGGGTGATGCGAAGGCCGCCCATGATATGGTGGGCGGTCGGAGCGACCTCCATCGGTTCCTTTCTGATGTCGACGCCGAACCTGAGGAACTGCTCCAGCATCACCGGCAGCCGCTCCTCGATCTGCCTGGCCGGCAGGTGGGTGACATCGAGCCAGACCCCGCCGTTCTTCGTCCCCCTTCCTTCGAGCACCTCGGTGGCGATCGCCCGGGCGACGACGTCGCGGGTCGAGAGCTCCATGCGCGTCTGGTCGTAGCGTCCCATGAACCGTTCGCCGGCGGCGTTGATCAGCCGACCCCCCTCGCCCCGCACCGCCTCGGTCACCAGCCTGCCGCGGGCGTCGTACGGGTACACGGCCCCGGTCGGGTGGAACTGGACCATCTCCATATCGATCAGCCCGGCCCCGGCGCGGTAGCCGAGGGCGAACCCGTCCCCGCTCCCGGTGCCCGAGTTGGTGGAGACGTCGTAGACTCGCGCCCCGCCGCCGGTGGCGAGCACCACGGCGTCCGCCCGGATCGCCTGGAGATCGCCTTTTCTGTCCAGCGCCAGGGCGCCGCAGACCCGATCACCGTCTTTTAAGAGTTCGATCGCCGCTGTCTCCTCGATCTGCTCGACCCCGCTTCCTCTCAGCCGCTCCATCAGGGTCGCCATCATCTCGTGGCCGGTGCGGTCGCCGGCATAGCAGGTCCGCGGGCGGCACTGGCCGCCGAACGAGCGCTGGGCCACCTCGCCGTCCCCTGAGGCGTCGAAGACCGCTCCCCACGATACGAGGTCGGAAAGCCGCGCAGGGGCGTCGTTGACGAGCGCCTCGACAAGCGCCGGGTCGTTGAGGTAGGCCCCGCCCCGCATCGTGTCCTCCTGGTGGAGGGTGCAGGCGTCGGTGGTTTTCAGGACGGCGTTGTACCCGCCCTCGGCCATCGTCGTGCAGCCTCCCTTTCCGGTTATGCTCTTGGAAAGAAGGACAGTTTCGCCATATCGGTCGGCCTCGATTGCCGCCCTGACCCCGGCGCCGCCACTCCCGATCACCAGGACATGGCAGTCGATTACTTCCAGCGCGCGCATCCTATTATTACGTGAGACATGTCAGTACATAAATACCATTGTGTGGGATCAGCGAGAGTGAGCCAGAAATGAGGCTTGTAATGAAATTTGGGGGCACATCCGTTGGCGATGCGGAATGTATCCGTCGTACGGTCGACATCCTTGAACGCTACCATGCCGAAGGGCACGAGATGGCCGTCGTCGTCTCGGCGATGTCAGGGGTGACCGACCAGCTCCACGCCATCGCAGCAGAGGCCGAGTCCAGTGTTGAAGAACCCCCGATTGAGGCGTTTATCCAGGCGATCCGGGCGAAACACATGAAGACCCTCGAGGCCGTCGCGCCGGGCCAGGCCGCCGCCGTCGGGAGTGTCATCGACGACCGGCTCGAAAATCTCGATCATATCCTGACGGCGGTCCACGCCCTCCACGAGCTCACCCGCCGCTCCAAGGACTATATCGTCTCCTACGGCGAGCGGCTCTCGGCTCTGATCGTGAGCGCCGCCCTGCGCGAGCGTGGCATCTCATCATCGGCGCTCGACGGGTGCGAGGCCGGGATCCTGACGACGAACAAGCACGGCGACGCCCTTGTCCTCCCGACGAGCGATCCGCGGATCAACAGCCGCATCCTTCCCCTCCTGATGAACTCGGTCCCGGTGATCACCGGTTACATGGGCTGCACGCCCGAGGGAATCGTCACCACCCTGGGCCGGAGCGGTTCGGACTACTCGGGCGCGATCGTCGGGCGGGCGATCGACGCCGACGAGGTCTGGATCTGGACCGATGTGGACGGCGTCATGACCTCTGACCCGCGGATCATCAAGAACGTCCGCGTCCTCCCGTACGTCAGCTACCGCGAGGCGATGGAACTCTCGTTCTTCGGGGCGAAGGTGCTTCACCCCAAGTCCATCGAACCCGCGATGGAAAAGGACATCATCGTCCGGGTGAAGAACACCTTCAACCCGGACCACCCGGGAACGATCGTGCGGCGCCAGGAGCACCGGGAGAAACGGGTGGTCAAGGCGGTCACCCACATCGAGCGGGTGGCGCTCGTGAACATCAACGGCGTCCAGATGATCGGCCGGCCCGGCGTGGCGCGGGAGATCTTCACGGCGCTGGGCGACGCCGGGATCAACGTGATGATGATCTCGCAGGCCTCCTCGCAGGCGAACATCTCCCTGATCATCGACGAGGGAAACCTTGCGGAAGCCCTCGAAGTGCTCGCGGCCCCGGTGAAGTCCGGGATCGTGCGTGAGGTCACCTCTGACCGGAACGTCGTGGCGATGGCCGTCGTCGGCGCCGGAATGGCCGGTACGCCCGGCATATCCGGCCGGATCTTCACGGCGCTCGGCAAGGCCGGGGTGAACGTGATGATGATCTCGCAGGGCTCGTCAGAGGTGAACGTCTCCTTCGTGGTGCGGCAGGACGACAGCCGGCGGGCACTCCAGCTGCTCCACGACGAGTTCAGGCTCTCGGAGGCGTGCGACGATGAGTAAGGATTCGGCCTATGCCGACGCCGGCGTGGACATCGATCTTGAGGCGCAGGGCGTCCGGACCCTCATCCAGCAGCTCACCTTCAGACGGACCGGGGCCTTCCCCATGCTCGGTTCGGTCGGCCACTTCGCCGGGCTCATCGAGTTCGGCGATATGGCGCTCGCCCTGGCCGTCGACGGCGTGGGCACGAAGATGCTCGTCGCCGACGCCCTCCAGGACTGGACGACCGTCGGGATCGACTGCATCGCCATGAACGTGAACGACCTCTTCGTGATGAATCTCGAACCGGTGGCGTTTGTCGATTACATCGCCACCGACGGGATCTCGATCGAGAAAATGCGCCAGATCGGCGTCGGCCTCAATGAGGGCGCCCGTCAGGCGAACATGAACATCGTCGGCGGGGAGACGGCGACCTTAAAGGGGCTCGTCACCGGCCTCGACCTCGCCGGCACCTGTCTTGGCGCACAGAAGAAGGCCGACGTCGTCACCGGGGATGCGATCGTCCCCGGCGACCTTGTCGTCGGCGTGCCTTCCACCGGCGCCCACTCGAACGGCTACACCCTCGCGCGGAAGGTCGCCCTCGAAAACGGCGGCTTCGACGTCGTCCTCCCCTCGGGCCGGACCGTCGGCGAGGCGCTGCTGACCCCGACCCGGATCTACCGTGAGGCCCTCGACGCCGCGGCCGCCTGCGAGGTGCACGGGATGTGCCATGTCACCGGCGGCGGTCTCCTGAACTTCACCCGCCTCTCGTCCTTCGGCTTCGATATCACCGACCCCCTCCCGGTCCCTGAGATCCTGGCCTGGACACAGGAGATGGGCGGGCTTTCCGGGAACGAGATGTACCGCACCTTCAACATGGGCATGGGCTATGCCTTCGTCGTCCCTGAGGAGAGCCTCCGGACGCTGCAGCAGATCGTCCCGGATGCACAGGTCTGCGGTGCGGTCGTGAAAGAGAGCGGGGCCTCTCTCCGCGGCGTGCGCATCCACTGAAAAACTGTTTTCCTATCTTTTTCTGTCCTCTCCCGGACAAATCAGGAATATTTATATCATCAAGCGATATACTGCCCATCATACCTGAAGGGAGGTGAGTTCATGGCAGATAAGAAGAAACCGGCGGCAAAAAAACCTGAAGAAGTGAAACCGGAGACAGCAAAGAGCGCACCGGCAAAGGGAGGGAAGAGAAAGTAAGATCTCTTCTTCTCAACTCATCTTTTTTCTGTGGCGTCGCCGGGATTTTTGATGATTGCCGAGTTCCCTGATGGGTCCTCGATGATCAGGGTGATCCGTGCCTGCCCCTTCTTGACGAGGGCGATCTGCTCTTTCAGGGCGAGAGCCCGGTCACGCTCCTCTTCTTCGCTCGTCCTGAGCGCCGTGTCCAGGACGTCCTCGATCCGGTCGAGCACCCCCTCGATATTGGTGATATATCCTTCGGCCGCCGGGCCCGGCCTGATCACGATGCCGAGCTCCGGGACCGTGACCGTCCCTGCCGATCCCCGCACCACCCGCACGCAGAGGTCGTCCTCGCAGGTCACGGCATACTCGCACCTGTTCGGCTGCCCCTCCCTGAGAATGAAGGCGTCGGCCATCCGCCACCCGCACGGGCAGGTGGCGCTCTCGATGAGGATCTCAGAAAAATAGGGGATGGTTTCTGTCTGGTAGATGTACTCGATCTCCTGTTTGCAGACTGGACAGGGCGCACGGAGGACGTTTCGCACTACAGTCCCCCGATCTTTTCCCGGGAGATCTTCACCGACATCGGGGTGACGAGCACATAGTGCTGGTCTCCAAGGCCGATGATGTCGCCGTTGACGTCGTGGGCAACCTCCCGCAGATCCTTGAGCACGCGCTCGTACATGATCTTGTCGAGCTTTAAGCGGGAGATGTCCACGATGACGATGTTGCCGTTGTAGACCTCGTCCTTGACCTTGGGGGTGTCTTTGATGTCTGCGACCTGTGCGACCCTGACGTACATCGAGGCGGGCTCTTCGCCGGTCGCCCCCTCGTATGTGGCGAGATCGAGTTCCATATAGTCGTCCTGCTTCGCCGGAGCAGATTTGCCGATGATGGAGTCGAGGAATTTACCCATGAAAAGAACTGTAGAATGGAATTTATTTAAGGGTATCCAATCCTTCTTCAGAGTTCCAGGTTCCAGACGTCGTCCCCGACCCGGTGGAGCATCTTTACGACCTTTCCTTTCTCCATGGCAAGGAGGTCCGCGGCATCGTACAGGGCGATGCCGATGGCAAGCGGCTTCCCGTGCCGCTCTTCGGCGATGACGCAGGGAGCATCCTTTTTTACGTCAGGGCTCACCCCCACCACGCCCGGGCGCATGATGTCGGCGCCGTTCATTACGTACGGCACCGCCCCGGAATCGACGGTGATCCGCCGCTCCGCGAACGGACGCTCCACCGCACCCCTGACCGTGGGAAAGACGCGGCCGTCCATCTCCATCAGGAGCGGCCGTTTGTCGATGAGGTAGAGGGTGAAGGGGGAGTTCGTCTCGACCACCTCGATATTTTTCGAGCGGAACTGTTCCTCGGCGGCCCCGATCTCGTCGGCGAGCGCTCGCTGGACGCGTGAGCCCTCTGACTTCTTGATCGTGTGCCTCTTTTTCACCACGATTGCTTCCATTCTTCAGTACAATTTGCTTTTATTCTTCTTTAAATCGTTCGCCGCGGTATGTTTAAGTAGATTCCACACGCATGTATGGTACTCTTGAAGAGGTCCTAAAGGTAATTGCCATGACGAAAAGACCACTGGAGATTCTTGATCAGGTGCTCAACGGCCAGCCCGTTATCATTTCTTTGAAGGGCGGGCATGAAATCCGGGGGGTCCTGCAGGGATACGATGTCCATCTCAACCTCGTCCTTGACCGGGCTGAGGAAGAGGTCGACGGTGCCGTTGTAAAGCGCGGCACACTGATAGTGCGCGGGGACAATGTGATCTATATCTCTCCTTCAGTCGAATAATCTGGGTGAATTAAAATGTCAAAAGGTACGCCATCAATGGGTAAGCGGCAGCACCACAGCCACATCACCTGCCGCAGGTGTGGGAAGTTATCCTTCCATGCGAAACACAAAGTCTGCTCTGCCTGCGGGTTCGGGCGCAGCACGAAAATGAGCAGCTGGAAGTGGACGACGAAGCGCCCCAAGGTTCCAACGCATTAAGGTCTGAACATGTGTGGGATCGTTGGCATCGTGGATGCTGGCGGTGTCTCTTTCCCGCTGTATTATGCCCTGTATGCTCTCCAGCACCGGGGACAGGAGAGCACGGGAATATCAACTTTTGACCGGAGGCCCTTCGTCCATAAGGGACGGGGGCTTGTGGCCGAGGTATTTGACGAACAGATACTCGGAAGGTTGAGGGGCACCGTCGGGATCGGGCATGTAAGATATCCCACGACAGGGGCTAATCTGCCCGAGAATATCCAGCCGTTCAATTTTGTCTTTCGGGAGCATACGCTCTCTCTTGCCCATAACGGGAACCTGGTGAACACCAACGCCCTGCGCACCTGCTACGAGCAGGACGGGCAGATCTTCTGCACGACCACCGACTCCGAGGTGATCGCAACGATCATCGCCCACGAGATCCGCCGTTCTGGATCGGTGGAGGACGCCGTGGGGGTTGCGATGCAGAAACTGCAGGGCTCGTACTCTGTTGTTCTCACGCTGGACGACGCCCTCTACGCCTTCCGCGACCCGCTCGGGATCAAGCCCCTCTGCATCGGCAGGACGCGCTCGGGCTATATCGTGGCCTCGGAGAGCGTGGCTGTCGACGCCCTGAACGGGACCCTCCTGCGGGACGTCGCCCCTGGCGAGCTGGTCAGGGTCACGGAGAACGGGATCACCTCGACGCAGCTCGCCATCTCAGATCGGAGGGCGCACTGCATGTTCGAGTTCGTCTATTTCGCGCGGGCGGACTCGGTCATCGACGGCACGCTCGTCTACGACGCCCGGCGGAAGATCGGCGAGGAACTTTTCCTGGGCGCGCCGATGGACGCCGACATGGTGGCGCCGGTGCCGGACTCGGGGACGGCATATGCGATCGGGTATTCGCAGGCGTCAGGGACTCCCTATCTCGAAGGGCTGATGAAAAACCGGTATATGGGCCGGACCTTCATCATGCCCGACCAGCAGATGCGGGAGAACGCCGTGCGCATCAAGCTCAACCCGATCAAAAAGCACCTTGAGAACAAGTCCGTCGTTCTCATCGATGACTCGGTGGTGCGGGGCACGACCTCGCGCCGGCTCATCGATATCGTCAGGGACGCCGGGGCGCGTCAGGTCCACCTCCGCGTGGGATCGCCGCCGATCGTCGCCCCCTGCTACCTTGGCGTGGATTTTCCCACCCGCACAGAACTGATCGCAAGTTCCCGGTGCACCGAGGAGGTGAAGGACCTGATCCACGCCGATTCGCTCTATCACGTTCCCCTCTGCAAGATGGTGGAGGCGATCGGGATCGATGTCGGCAACCTCTGTACGGCCTGCCTCACCGGGCAGTACCCAGTCGAGGTGCCGGGGGAGTGCTGCGACGCGCGGTGCGTCGAGTTTCAGAAGGGAAGCGTCCAGACGCGTCTGGACGTGGAGTAACTCTTTTTCCCCTTTCTTTCCTGTCGGATAATTGTTTTCAGCGGGGGAACGTTTCAGGGCGTTGCTTCTTCGTGCGTGTGGATGGACATGCCGGAGGCTGACCTGAAGGATGGGATCAGGGAATAAATCTCGTAAACGGTGAAAAACGTGAAGAACAGTAGCGAGGGATGGATTTGAACCATCGGTCTACGGGTTATGAGCCCGTCGGGATTTCCTGACTACCCCACCTCGCTTCGCTGGTTATATTGTTTGTAGGTTCTCTCATATATAAGAATCTCAGGGTCCGACGGCGGCGGTCGTCTCTGCCGCCCCTGTCCGTTGTACTGCTGCGCGCTGCGGGCGCTCCCTGATCCCTGTTCCGGGGCGCTGAAGTTTGAACGGCGCCATCGCTCTCCTCCTGGCAAAAAGCGGGAAAAATGTGCAGAATAGTAGCGAGGGATGGATTTGAACCATCGGTCTACGGGTTATGAGCCCGTCGGGATTTCCTGACTACCCCACCTCGCTGTGCGGGATATACATCTAGTCGTTTCTTGCGTATATAGTTTCCCTGCTCCTCGATAGATATCTGGATAATCCCCTCCTTCCTATCCCATGCATGGACGACGAACTCGAACGGATCAGGGAGAGAAAACGGCTTGAACTGGCTTCGCGGTTTTCTGCCATGAAAGACGGCGTGATCGAGATATCGGACCACGGCTTTGCCGGCGCCATTGCCGCTCATCGCTATCTTGTCGTGGACTTCTGGGCAGAGTGGTGCGGTCCCTGCCAGAGGGTCGCCCCTGAGATCGAGGCCCTCGCTCTGGAGTTTGCGGGGCAGGTCGCCTTTGGAAAATGCAATGTCGATGAAAATCCAAAAACTTCGGCGTCGTTCGGGGTCGAGGTGATACCGACGCTGGTCTTCTTCTCAAACGGCCGGCCGGTCGGGAGGCTTACCGGTGCCCTGCCGCGCGAGACGCTCAGGTCGCAGGTGAAGAGGGCGTTTGGTCTATCTGAATAACGTCCTTCCCCCGACCATCTCCCCGAGTTTTGCGGCGAGCACGAAATCGGTCCGGGTGAGGCCGCCCGAGGCGTGCGTGTACCAGAATATGTCCACATGCCTGTACCTGGTGAGGCAGATGTCAGGGTAATGGTCCGCGCTCTCGGTGCCGAGGGCGATCACCTGGCCGATGAAGGCGGCCGCTTCCCCGACTGATTCGAAGGTGAACCGTCTCTTCAACTTCCCGTTCTCGAACGACCACCCCGGCACCTGCGGGAGCAGGGCCATGATCTCCCGGCGGGTGAGCGGCGGCACACCCGGAACAATCGGCTGCACCGATTCTGTGCTGAGAGGCATGGATATGCCTTCGGGTCATTATATTTAAATATATCTCTCGCGCTGCAATGTAGTTAAACCCGGATGCCGAACATTCTTCTGTGTCAGAGGTCTTTGCATCCCTTCATCCGACATTGCAGGGCATGCTTGCCCACCGCCTTGGATGGGACGACCTGCGGCCGGTGCAGGAGGAGGCGGCCCTCGCCGCGGCCGAAGGAAACGATCTCCTGGTGGTGGCGGGAACGGCCGGGGGCAAGACCGAGGCGGCGCTGATCCCGGTGATCGACGCCGTCTTAAAGGGCGGCCTCTCCGGTGTCTGCTGCATCTGTCTCTCTCCCCTCAAGGCCCTGATCAACGATCAGGAGGAGCGGATGCTCGCCCTCTGTACCCCGGCCGGCCTTTCGGTGCAGAAATGGCATGGCGACGTTCCGAAGGGCGAACGCTCCTGGGGCGGTTGCGACCCCCCTCACATGCTCCTCACAACCCCGGAGTCGCTTGAGGTGATCCTCCTCGACCCCGTCCTCGCCGCCGACCTGCGAAACCTCCGCTTCGTCATCGTCGACGAGGTCCACGCCTTTGCCGGCGACCTGCGGGGTGTGCACCTCCTCTGCCTCCTCGACCGTCTCGACGGCGCGGCCGGCCGGCCCCTTCAACGGATCGGGCTCTCGGCGACCCTGGGAAATCCCCGGGAGGTTCTCGCATGGTTCTCCGGCCCGGGCCGCCGGGCCAGCCTCGTGGCCGTCCCGTCCCCGCCGGGAAAAAAACAGTTTTCGTTTCTCGTGACCGACCGGCCCGGGCTGGCCGCTACCGTATCCCGCCTGGTCCGCGGCCAGCGCGCCCTCGTCTTTGTCAGGAGCCGGAGCGAGGCTGAAAGGCTCTCCTCCGCCCTTGCCGGGACGGTCGACGGTCTCTCTGTCCACCACTCCTCTATCCCTCCCGCCGCCAGAAAGGCCGCCGAGGCGTCGCTCTCCGAACCGGGAGCCGCCTGCGTGATCTGCACGAGCACCCTCGAACTCGGCATCGACATCGGCGGCCTCGATCTCGTCGTCCAGATCGGTCCCCCGCCCTCGGTCTCGTCGTTCCTCCAGAGGCTCGGGCGGACCGGGCGGCGCGGCTCGCCGGCACGGATGGCCTTTGTGCTCGCGGACGACCTCGACCTCCTGGTGGCGGCGGCGACCGTCGAGGCTGCGACGCGCCGCGAGGTCGAGCCCCTCCGTCCCCCTGTCCTGCCGTACTCCGTCTTCGTGCAGCAACTCCTCCTCACACTCCTGAAGGAGCGGCGGGCGCCGCGGCGGGGTGTAACCTCCTCTCTCCTCTCATGTGCCGCCTTTGCCGGGATCAGGGAAGAGGACGCCGGAGCGATCGTCGATCACCTCCTCGCGGAGGGCATACTGTCGGCGGACGGCGTCTTTCTGATGCTCGGGCCGGTGGCCGAACGCACGGTCGCCCGCGTCCACGGCCGCGACCTCCTCTCGGTCTTCGCGGGCGCCGGCACCTTCCGCGCCCTCACACCTGAAGGAGAGGAGGCCGGCGCCCTCGATCCCAGGTTTGTGGCCGGGGGCGTCGGGACGGTCTGCACCCTCGGAGGGCGGCGGTGGCGGATCATCGCCCTCGACAGCGACCACCGGATCGCCACCGTCGTCCCTGAGGGCGGCGGCCCTCGCTCCTCAGACCGCCGCCCATTCTGGTCGGGCGCCGGCGCCCCGATGAGCCCGATAGTCGCCCGCTCAGTCCAGCGCCTCCTCGCCCGCGGCTCCTCTTCCCTTCCCCTCGGGAGGCGGGAACAGGCGTCGATCCATGGGGTTGCCGAGGAGATCGGGAGTGGCATCCCTGCCGAGGGCTTTCTGGTCAGGGAGCGAACCGATGGTATTTTTATTCTCTCCTGCCATGGGGGGCGGTTCAACCGGGCGCTCGCCGCCCTCTTAGAACGGGCGCTCGGGGACGGGCCGAAGATCCGCATCTCCGATCTCTGGCTCCTCGTCTCAGGGGTTACCGGGCCGGATCCGGCCGGGGAGGTCCGGGACGCCCTCGGTGCGGTGCAGCGGCGGACCGCGGCAGAGATCGCCGCCGCCCTTCCCCTGCCGGCACCCGATGACTGGAAGTTCGGTCCCCTCCTCCCTCCGTCGCTTTTCGCCGAAATGGTCCGCGCCGACCACGACGACTGCCCTGCTATGGCCGCTCTCCTCGCCCGGACCCCGCTGCACCTCCTGAGAGAAGATATATGTGCGCCGGACCCTCACCTCCATAACGAATGAAACCCGGCCCCCTCATCATCTCCTGTCTTCTTCTGGCACTGTTATCCGTCCCCGTCCTTGCGGCGCCTGAACGGACGGTCACGGGCCCCCCTCTGCCGGGCGGAGAGTTTGTCGTCACCCTGAATGTGAGCGGGATCGCCGTCGGGGGGCTTGTCGAGACGATCCCGGAAGGGTTTTTGTTCGTCTCCTCTACCCATCCGCCCGGACGCGTCTCGGTCGCCGATCGGCAGATCTCCTTCGCCCTCCTCGAAGACCGGAAAGTCAGCTACCGTCTCCGCGCCCAGACCGGGGGAAAGGGCGTGATCACCGGGTACTGGGAGGATTTTGTCGCCGGCGAGAACGGCACCGTGGCGCCGACCTGGGTCTCCCCCACAACAGAACAGCGGGAGACGGCGGCCTCCACGATCCCTGCAGCCGCACCGGGCTTTTCAGTGCCGGGTGCTCTCCTCGCACTTGCAGCCGCCCTGTTCGCCCGGAGGCGGTCGGGATGAAGGTCGCCTTCGTCGTCGTCCTCTGCCTCTTCCTTGCGGTGCCCTGCTTGGCGGCGATACCGTGCGACACCGACGACAACGGCAGGCTCTCGGAGGGCGAGATGGTCGGGGCGATTTTTTCGTACCTCGACGTCACCTACCGGAACGGCACCGGAACTGCGCCGTCGCCTGCCGATCTCCAGGATGCCTCCTTTATCTACCATCACTGGGGCGGCACCCCCGGAGAGTGCACCGATGCAACGGGGCGCACGGTCGTCTTCGAACGGCCGATCCGGGCCGTGGCCGTCATGTCCCCGCAGACCCTGGAGACGATCCGTGCGATCGGCTATCCGATGGGATATGTGCGGGGCGCTGAACATTCAATCCTCATGGACCGGCAGTTCTTCCCTGATCTCGTCGGGTGCAGGGCGGTCGGCAGCCTCGACGAACCCGACGCCGCCGCCCTCGTCTCACTCTTCCCGGACGTCGTTTTTGCCCCGGCCGGCCCTGAAGGGGATCTTGCGGCGGCTACCGCCTCCGCTCTCGGGATTCCGGTGCTCAGGTTCTCCTGCACCGCCCCGGCCTCCATCCGGGGCGAGGCCCTCGCGATCGGTTCCCTCCTCGGCTGCCAGGACGGCGCCGAAGACCTCTGCCGCTTCCTCGATGAACAGGATGAGGCGGTGCGGGCCTGCTTCGACGATTTGCCGGCCGATCAGGTCCGGGCCGTCTATGTGGAATCCTTCCCGGCGTATATCGCCTGCGGCGCCGGAACGCCTGCCGGCGACCTCGTCCTTCTCGGTGGGGGCAGCCCGGTTCCTGCCGGCTCCGGCATGATCGGGGTCGACGACGGGATGGTAATCGCCGCCGCCCCTGCCGTCGTCATCAAACTGGTCGGGGAGGACCCCTCCAGATTCGGGGGCTTCGGCGACCGTCTCCCCCTCAGGTTCATCGAGGTCAGGAACGCCATCGGCAATCGCCCTGGTTGGAGCGCCCTCCCTGCCGAGCGGGAGGAAAGGGTCTACCTGATCCACGCCAGCCTCGTCGAGGGGCCAAGGTATGTCGTCGGGCTGCACTATAGTGCACGCTGGCTCCACCCTGACCGCTGCGCAGGGCTGGACCCGGCGGCCGTGCATGAGGAGTATCTCTCGCGGTTCTGCGGGCTCTCCGGTGTCTCTGGGACCTTCGTCTATCCGGGTGATGCCTGATGCAGGGCCGTTTCGTCGCTGCAGCCGCCGTGCTCCTCGTTCTCGCCCTCGCAGCGGGCGTCCATCTGTTCACCACCTATGACGACTATAGCCGCCACAACATCCAGTGGAACGGCACCTCCTCGTTCTTCTCTCACCTGGAGGATCGTGGTGCACATGAGGTCTGGAGGCCGGCGGATCTGGGCGGTTACAACGACGCCGTCCTCATCGTCATCGCCCCGCAGGGATCTCTGGACGCAGAACAGATCGCCGCATACCGGGCATTCCTGGCGCGGAACAACACCGTCGTCCTCTGCGACGATTTCGGGAGCGGCAACGAGTTCCTCGCCGCGGTCGGGTCGGGCATTACGATTCTGCCCGGCAACCTCACCTCGGTCGACCGGGACTATGCCGACGGTGCGGCGGTGAGGGGCTACCGTGCCGGAAACCACACCCTCGTCGAAAATGTCTCGACTGTCCTCTTCAACCGTCCGGCGGCGTTAAAAGGTGGCACGCCGCTCCTTCAGACCTCCCTTCTCTCATGGGTGGACAGAAACTCGAACGGACGGATCGACGGCGATGAGGTGGTGAGCAGGTACCCGGTATGCGCCGTCGAGCGGGTCGGCGGCGGCGAGGTGATCGTCATCGGCGACCCCGGCATCTTCCTCAATGCGATGTCCGGGTTCTCCGGCGAGAACCGGCAGTTCATCGAGGCCCTCATCTCCCTGCGCCCGGTGCTGCTCGTCGATCAGGGCTGGAGCCGCACGGCCTCGGCTGGAGCACCGACCGCCGCCGTCCGCCTGGCAAAGGAATATCCCCTCCTTCAGATTGCCGTTGCCGGACTCTTTATCGGTGCGGCTGCATATTTTTTTAGAAAGAGGATCATTAGGTAGATGACATGGATGCGACAGACCTCGATGTAAGTTATATTGCCGATGCCTATCATGAGGTGCTGGAGACCACGCAACGGTTTGTGGTCGGGAACAGGCCCCTGATCGACCTGATCTTCACCGGCGTCCTCTCCGATGGTGCGGTGCTCATCGAGGGGGTGCCCGGAACGGCGAAGACCACGGTCTCGAAGATCATGGCGAAACTCCTCTCGTACTCCTTCAAGCGGATCCAGGGTGCGGTGGACGTCCAGCCCGCCGACATCATCGGTGTCCGCATCTATGTCGCCCGTGAAAATCAGTTCATACTCCAGAAGGGGCCTATCTTCTCGAACTTCGTCCTTGTGGACGAGATCAACCGGCTGACCCCGAAGACCCAGTCGGCGCTCCTGGAGTCGATGAGCGAGCACCAGGCAACGATCGACGGGAACACCTACCCGCTCCCAAAACCGTTCTTCGTGATCGCCACCCAGAACCCCTACGAGTTCGAGGGGACGTTTTCCCTGGTGGAAGCTCAGCGCGACCGTTTTATGTACAGCATCCCGCTCGACCATCTCAATGTCGAGGACGAACTCGAAATTATCAGGCGCGACAATGGCGGCGGGCTGAGCTGGACCGACTTTGAGGAGTCCCTCCCTGCCCTGCTGAGCCCGGAGGATATCGGGGAGATGATCGGCGTCGTCCGTCAGGTCCATGTCGATGAGGCGGTGCTCAGGTATATCGCCGACCTCGTTGCGGCGACGCGGTCCCATGGGGACGTTCGTCTCGGGGCGAGCTCCCGCGCCTCGCTTGCCCTCCTGCGGGGCGCAAAGGTCAGGGCCGCGATGGACGGCCGGCCGTATGTCCTCCCCGACGACGTCAAGACGCTCGCCATGCCCGTGCTCCGCCACCGCCTCCTGATGGAGCGTGATGCGATCATCGGGCAGATCTCGGTGAACACGGTCGTCGAGGAGATCCTGAACTCCGTCGAGGTGTCCTGATCTGTGAAGCCCAGCCCTGCGGCTGAAGGCGGGGCCGTCCTTGCCGTCGCCCTCGCTGCGTATGCCCTCATCTTCGATGACCTCGCAGGGCTTCTGGCCGCTGGAACGGTTCTTTTTTTCCTCGTTTTCAGAGGAGCGGTCTTCCTCCATGGCATCTCCCACCTTGCCGCCACCATTTCGGTTGAACGGGCTGTCGGCAAGCGTATCGTCCGGCAGGGATCGCTGCTCGCGGTGGAGACGAATGTCTCCTACGATCCCGGGACCGCTCTTGCGGTGGCGGTGGAAGACCTGATCCCGGCGGTGGCGGTGGCTGCAAGCGAGCAGAAGTCCCGGGTGGTCGGGCCCGGCCGTGTCGCCCTCAGGCACTCGTTCAGGGTTATGGCTGCCGGCGACACCTCCTTTGGCGGGATCGAGCTTGTGGCAAAGGACCCCTTCTTCTCGGCCACGCTCTCCCTGCGAAAGCCCGCCCTGAAAAATCCGGCCCTCCGCGTCACCCCGCAGGTCCTGCCTCTCTCCGGCAGAGGAAAGGGCCATGGTTCGGGCGATGAAGAGGGCGGATCCCTGCGCCTTCTCAAGGGCCAGGAAACGCGCGGCTACCGGGAGTATATCACCGGCGACAGCCTTGACCTGGTGGACTGGAAGCTCTCTGCGAAGTACGGGGAGATGTACGTCAGGGAAGCCGAGGGGCTCTCCGGTGGGAGGCCATTTATCGTCGTGGACCTGCCCGACCGGAACGATGCCCCGGAGAGGGACGCCTTCGACCGCTATGCCCTGGCGGTGAACGGGGCGGTGCAGGGATCGTTCACGAAGTTCGGCTCCTGTCCCCTCCTGATCCTTTCAGGGGGCGATATCGTCACATATATCCCGCCGGGCGCCGGCGAGAAAGAACTCTTCCAGACCCTCGCCGGGATCCGCCCGGTCGAACGTTCGGTCCACCTCTACAGGTATCTCGATCCGGCGATGGCGAGAGCCCGGATCCGCGCTCTCAGACGGGAAGGCGCGGATCCCGGCGGGTTCGGCGAATCTCTCTCCAGCACCATATCCGCATTCGGTGGGGACAGTGTTCCCGTCATCTTCAGGCAGCAGGTGGCGCGGGTGATGCGTTCCTCCGGGGCCGCCTCAGTCCTGCTGTACACGACGGCGCTGGGCGACCTGAGTCATATCGTCCAGGTCGTCCAGGAAGCGCAGCGGCAGGGGATGCCGGTCACCGTCCGCGCCTCCGGCCCTGCAGGCGCCGGAGCCGTCGGGCGGATGCTGGCGGCCCATGAGGCTGCAACGGTGGAGGAGGTCTAGCGTGGACGGACGATATCCGGCACTGGCGGTGGCGCTTCTCGGCCTTGCTTCGGCCTTCTCCGGCGTCTCGGGGCTGGCCGGCGTGGCGGCGGTCGGTGTCTTCTGTGCGGTGGTCTTCCTCTCCCCCCTGCACTCATGGCAGTGGTACTCGCATCTCGCCGCGGGCTCGCTCGTCGCCGTCGCTGCCGGCCTCTCCTCGCTCCTCTGGACGGCGGCGATCATGCTCGTCCTTCTTGCGTGGGTCGAGGGCGACCTCGGCCTCCTGAAAACCCCGAAAGATCGCCGGGCCTATGTTCTCTTTACCGTCGTCGCCCTCCTCTTCATTCCCATGGCCGGGCTGCGCCACGTCCCGCTCCCGCTTGCCCTCCTGCTCGCCGCGGCCCTTGCCGGGGTGGGTGTGCTGGCGGTGCTGTGGTACAGGCTCGTCTGGACCTCACAGAAAGGTGAACCATGAAGTTGTCAGACCTGAACGATACCTATCTTGCAGCGTTCCTCCTCCTGGGCGCCGCCGCCGCCGCCCTCATCGTGGCGACCCTGACCGGCCGGGGCGACCTGACGAGCGCCACCCTCGTGCTCGCAGGCTTCGGATCCTTTATCGCCGGCGTATTCCTTCTTGCCCTGTATAAAGGCGAACCGGTTGACCCGACAGTCGCCGCCCTGCTCCCGGTGCAGGGGACAGTCGGGATCGCCACCCTCATCGCCGACCTCGGCGTCCAGGGCGATGCCCTGTTCATGCCGCCGGGCGAGGACGGCACTGTCGTCGAGGTAGTCCCTGCCGGGGCGAACGTCCCCTCTTCCCTGCCTGCAGGATATTCCTACGTGACTGCCGCAGACGGCGCCGCCGTCGTCATGGCCCCCCTTGCCGCCCCGCTTCTCGACCACCTCAAACGCTCCTGCTCCCTCGAGATCCCCTCAGACCGGGAGCAGCTCTGCGAGGCAATCGTCGAAATCTTCGGGAACGTCCTCGAGGTGGCCGGGCCGGTGACCGCACGGTTCGAGGGCGAGAACCTCGTCATCGACCTCAGGAACTTCACGCTCCTCAAAGGGTGTCAGGCGGTTAGAAAAGCATCGCCGAAGTGCTGCACGATGGTCGGGTGCCCGATGTGCAGCCTTGCCGCCTGCGTCGCCGCAGAGGGCCTGGCCGCCCCCTGCAGGATCGCCTCGGCGGTGCCCTCGGGGGACGGTCTGCAGATCATTATTGAACAGGCGGCCTGACCCGGACCCAGAGGTGGAGGTCCCGGTAACTCGCCTCGATCCTATCCTCGCCCCAGACGGCGTCTGAGGGGATGGTCTCGTTGAAAAGGAGGAACTGAAGCCGGTTCATGTCGGTCCTCTCGATAGAGAAGGAGTACGGCTCTTCGACCGTGGTGTTGTGGGGGATCTCCAGGGAGAACCTCCCGATACGCTCCATTTTGTTCACCGTGGAAGTGTTTGTCGCCGTATCGAAGGTCTGGTCGGTGAGCAGCACCTCGACGGTGTAGGTGACGTTCCTGTACTCGTGGTTGCCGACCCCGATGATCAGGGACTGCTCGGTCCCGGCGAAAAAGTCGGTCGGGTAGTCGGCGGCCTTCCCGCCTGACCCCAGGATATAGAACTCGGTGAAGTGCTCGCCCTCTTTCGGGACGACGATCACGTAGACGGTCGTGACAACGGCGGCCGCGATGGCGACGATCAGGACGACCGAGAGCGCCCGGTCGAGCCTCGAATTCTCAGCCGGGAAGAGTTCTGATCGCACCTCCGCCGCCATGCTGGCGAACGGAACGAAAAAACGTTTTTCAGGCGGGAGCATGACCCGCCGCCAGTGTGCGGCGGCGATCATCGCAAAGGTGAAGATCACCAGAGCGGTGAGGATCGGATCGAGCCTGATCCCCCAGGGCGTGTAGTTGAGGGCAAGCCCGATCAGGGGGACGACGGCGATCGATAATCCGAAGGAGAGGGCGACCCGCTCGATCCCGTCGAGGTCGTCTTTTGCCGGGAAGAGGGCGGCGATCAGGGCGTAACCCGGAATGAAGAGGACCATGGGCAGGCCGAAGACCACCCGCAGGACGCTCGTGTTCAGCACGGGAAGATAGACGCAGAGCACTGTCGCCACCGTCCAGAGGGCGATGGCGACGAGGTCCTTTGGCACGGCCCCGGGTTCCAGGGCCTCAACGATCGCGGGCTTGTCTTCGCTCATGGCATCACAAAAAAATTCAGGGCATTTTTCTATACAGCAGACCGGCGGCTGCAACACCACCGAGGGCGCACAGGAGGGAGAGGGGCGTTGCCACGGGGGTCGTCGCCGGTGCGGCGGCGTTCGTCTCTGTGGCGGTCGTCGTCCCGGTCGGGGCGGTGGTCGCTCCTGTCGTCACTGCCGTCGTCGTCTCTTCGCGGGGCATGACCAGGGCGTACTCCCCTGCGGCGGTGATCGATGTCGTGATGGTGTCGCCGTCGATCCGGCTCTGCAGGGGCTTCCAGGTCCCCCCGGTGTAGCCGAGTATGGTGTACGGCACCGAGGTGTCCTTCCCGTCCGCGGTCATCGTGATGCTGAAGTCCGCGGAGGGATTAAAGGTTGCGTCTGACGGCAGGATCGCAAACGGTCCGGCGAGGGCCGTCCAGCCCTCAGGCACGGCCCGGTTGCTCACCATCACGGTGAGGTCGTCGGCGCCGGCGCCCGAGAGTGCACCGCGCTCAAAGGTCAGGACGGCCAGGTCGTCGAGGGAGGAGACGGTCAGGGTTTCGTCCGCGGCCGGGGTTGTGGTCGTTTCGCCGCCAGAGGAGGAACCGCCCGGCACTGTCGTCGTGGGCGTCGAGGCCGGGACGGTGGCGACCAGGCTGCCGTCCACATAGACCTTCACGTTGACACTGCCGCTGCCGAAGCCGTTCACGGTGAAGGTGACGTCCGCATCGGTGGCTCCGACCTTCTTGCCACTGAGGTCCATGGAGGACGTAACGGCTCCCGCTCCATCGGCGCCCGATCCTTCGAGGGTGATATAGGTGATGAGCCCCTGTGGGATGTCCCCTGGCTGGTTTATGGTCACGAGCCCGTTTTCAGCATCGCCGAAGATTGTCACGGCCCGACCGCCCATCCGCGCGCTGAAGTTCGCCGTCTTCACGTTCTCGGCCCGGATATCAATCTGGCCGCCGGTGAGGGCGAAGGGCATCTGAAGGTTATTGGTGCTCAGAGAATATTTTCCGCTGCTGTCGAGGGGGATCGAGGCCTCGACCCTGATCATAAAGGTACTCTCGTCAGGGAGGCCTTTGACCGAGACGGTGATCGGCGTGCCTTCCTGGATCGTATCCGGCGCGATGGTGACGGTGGCGGCGGCGATCGGGGCGACGACTGCGATCAGCCCCAGGATCACTGCAAGCAACCGCCCGATTCTGGGCTCTTTCATGCACACTACTCTTGGTGGATACTATATCTCTTTTGTGGACTCTGCTGGTGGATCTCTCTCGTTTTTCCCGAATATCCGGGTTCAAATCATTGCATTATATATTATTTTCTATCTGGCAAAAACCCCAGAATCCGGAATATTTAAATCAGAATTGACGCATTTATCTATCTATCCCCAGAGGTGATATTGTTGACGCGCGTTACTTCGCGGAGTATTCTGACTATTTTTCTATTGCTGGTACTGGTCGGCTTTGCAGCCGCCGGAGCACCTGGCGGATCCGTTGTCGGGACAGACGATCGGATGCCGTATCTCGTGGTGCTCAAGGACCAGCCGGACAGCGGTACATCATATGCGATGATGAAAGCACAGGCTGCATCAAGCCAGGCCACGGTGCTCTCGTCGATCAGTGCGATCGATCGAGCCACTGCGCAGTCTGCCGAGCAGTTCTGGATCGTGAACGCGATCCGGGTCGAGGCAGACAAGGCGACGATCGAGCGGATCGCCCTCCTGCCAGGTGTCGACCATGTCGAGCCAGATATGCAGGTGCAGGTGGACGACCCGGTCTATGAGGTCTCTGACGCAGTCGATGCCCAGTACATCCGGAGCAGCGAGGAGTTCATGCTCCCCTGGCACCTCGACTGGATCGAGACCCCGGCCGTCTGGAACGCCGGGAACCAGGGCGAAGGCGTGACGATCGCCGTCGTGGACACCGGCATCGACGGTTCGCACCCGGCCTTCGGCGGCCGCGTGAAGGCCTTCGCCGATTTTGTCAATTTTGACAACACCTCGGCCTACGACGACAACGGCCACGGCACCCACTGCGCTGGCACGGCTGCCGGCGGCGAGGTCGTCGTCTCGTCGTATAGCGGCGAGTACAATGTTCTCCTGGGCGTCGCCCCCGGTGCCGACCTGATCGGCGCGAAGGTGCTGAACTCGGCAGGTTCCGGTACTACCAGCGCCATCCTCAAGGGGATCGAGTGGTCGGTCGAGAACGGGGCCGACGTGATCTCCCTCAGCGTCGGGTCGTATTATCTGGACAAGAATGCGACGTCCATTGAGATCTGGCCCGGCGAGACGGTCAGCCTGACGCTCGATGTCGGAGGGAACATCGCCTATAATGACGGCCTTTACGAGCCCCAGTTCGTCGTCGGCGGCTACACGCTCCCCGAGATGGGCATGGCTGTAGCTGTCTCCCCGTATGAGTCCGAACCGGCCAATCTCTCGATGGCCCTGTACGCCCCTGGCATGTCGGCCGCCACCGGCGGTTACATCGACTGGGACGGTTTCGACCATCTGTCGAACAAGGTGACGTTCAAGGCGCCGTACGTGAACAACAGCGGGAACTGGAACGGTTTCTGGACCGTTGAGATCACCAACAACGGCAACGAGATAGTCTGGCTCGATGAAGCCCGGATCGCCGCTGCCTACCAGGCCAACGGCAACACCGCCTACGAAGACGCACTGAACACCCTCGCCGACAGCGGCGTGGTGGCGGTGGTTTCGGCCGGAAACTCAGGCTACTTTGGCACCGGCACCATCGGCACCCCTGGCACGGCCGAGGACGTGATCACGGTCGGCGCCACCGACTACTGCATGGACTACCGTGCGACCTTCAGCTCCATCGGGCCGGTGAACCGGGCGAACCCGTACGTCAAGCCCGATCTCATGGCGCCGGGCGTTGGGATCCTCTCCGCCTACCCGAACGGCCGGTACGCCGTCATGGACGGCACCTCGATGGCCACGCCGGGCGTCGCCGGCACCGTCGCCCTCATGCTTGCGGGCAATGAGACGCTGACGCCGGTAGAGGTCAAAGAAACCCTGATGCAGACGGCCGTCCACATCAAGGAGGACGGCACGGCGATGGCGACCCCCGAGTTGAACAACCTCTATGGCGCAGGCAGGATCAACGCCTACAGCGCGGTCGAGGCGACCGGCGGGCTGCACGGGACCGCACCCCTGCCCTACCTCACCGAACTCTTCGGCGGGCCGTACTACGACGTCTTCACCAACCCTGACGTCGTGAAGATGCTTGCCGTCTGCTGGAACGCCACTGCAGGCGCTCCGATGGCAGGGGAAACGGTGGACTTCTCGGTCTACTATCTTGATCCCACCTCCCCCAACCGGGTCTATTTCAACCGCACCGGCGTGACCGATGCCGACGGCATGGCGACCGCCACCATCGACATCAGCACCGTCCCCATGGGTTCCTGGTTCTACACCGATATGACCTGGGACGGTCGCACCTTCTCCAGCTCTGAGCGCAAGTACGTCCCGTCCAACGGCGGGGCTGCGGTAACCGAACCCCTCTTCATCTCGCAGGGTTTCATCGCCCCGGTGAACGGTTCGGTCACAGTCCGCTACCCCCTGCTTGACGCCGACGGATCGGCCTACACCGAATCAGTCAGGCTGACGGTGAAGAATAGCACGACGACGTTCTTTGATGAGAGCCTGAACCCGACCGACGGTGTGATCGAGGCGACGGTCAACTTTGCAGGCTTCAACGTGAACCCCTATGGGGGCCTCGACGTCAAGATCAACGAACGATACGCCGGCTCCATCTCGTTCTCGTATGAGGTCTGGTATGAGGCGTTCTCCTCGCCGAAGTTGGCGATCTGCCCGCCGACAGGCTCTATCGATATCGCCCTCTCCGTTGCCGGGCACCATGGGTCCGGCGGGACGGTCACCTCGAAGGACTATGCCGTCTACGTGACCGCCTTCACCGAGACCGAGATCCTCTCCCTCCCGTCCGAGATCAGCGGTCCGCTCGCCGCCGGCATGCCGGTGGACGGCGCCGCCCTGATCGAGGCGACCGGCGGCATGAAGTCCGAGGAGTTCGTCGGGACGGTGCAGGTGAGAAACGGCATCGGTATCTATGACTTCACGATGCCCGAGGACTGCTACGTGGCGGTCGTCAAGTTCGCCGACCCCGAAAACTTCGAAGGCTACTATGACTCGTTCATGGTCTCGGTCGTCTACGGTTCGATGTCGCCCTGGACCCTCCACCGCGTGACCCCGACGGTGCCGGTCTCCCTGAACACGGGCGACAGCACCTATGTCAATGTCTACGACTTCGACTGGTCGGCGACCTGGGATCAGGAGAACTACTGCTCGGTGCCTGGCGACGGGGCGAACCTGACCGCCATCGTGTACACCTGCAACGGCACCACCGAAACAGAGACGCCCCTGGCCGGGAAGACGGTCTGGCTCTACACCGCAGACGGCGTCCAGACGAAGACCACCGGCGCCGACGGCACCTGCACCTTCACCCTCGACGTCGCCGGGAAGACCTTCGAAGATGCGATCCTGATCACGGAGGGGATCAGCACCTATGGCTGGGCTGATGATTACATGCCGTTCTATCCAGACTCATACAGCCGGATCCGCCCGGGCATCCTCTCCGGAGAGCAGCAGGCGGCTGCCGAGATCTGGACACTCTACCCTGACTCCGAGTACAGGTGGATGGACGTCGACTACCAGGGCAACGGCGCCTACATGGTCTCGCTCCACTCCTACGGCCCTGACGACGAACCGATCGTTGAGCGCGGCATCTTTACCGGGAGCCCGATCGAGGGCTGGAATTCGCTCGGAACCGAGTTTGCCAGCACCCTCACCTACACCGGCACCCGGGCGATGAACCTCACACCCTCGCAGGACGGTATCTATGAGGTCTCCGCCGCCGTGCTGGTGCCCGGCACCAGTTCGTTCAACTGGATGAGCCAGGACTTTGACGTGCCCGGCGCCGGTGTGGCCTACACCGTGAAGAAGGACGTCCTTGCCGGCGAGACGGTGCCGGTGACCTTCACGGTCACGGACAACGACGGCAATCCGATCAGCAACGCCAAGGTCGGGTTCTTCCTGGGCGGCGCTTCAAGCTTCGATTACGGCGTCTACGACGACGAGGTCCGCCCGCTCAACATCCTCCACATGGATAATATCTACCCCGACCCCTACGCCGAGGTGCTGACCGGCTACACCAACACAAACGGTCAGGTCACCCTGACCTTCCACGCCCCGTCGGCTGAGATGATGCTCTACAGAGGGGCTCTCGGGTTCTCTGACTACGTCCCGTACCGCGTCTCCTGCTACAAGGACGATGAGGTGCTCAAGGGCGGAGCGGTATGGCAGGGTGTCGACGGTGCCTTCATGCTCACCACCGCGGCCCTGCCCGACTTCGTCCCCTCGGTCCAGGCCCCGCACGTAGTGAAACTCAACCGCGACGACTCGATAGCGGTCAACGACCTCTATCTCTATATTACGAACCAGGGCACCGCTGACTTCATCCGCACCGACAAGGACATCGTAGTCCGTGCATCGGTCGGGAGCAAGGACCAATCCACCACCTATTCGGGCAACATCGCCGTGGGTGAGACCAAACAGGCCCTGCACACAAGTTTCCAGGCCAGGGCCTCGGACTATGGCATCAACACCAGCGACTATCACCTGCCGGTGAACACGAACGTCGATGTGACGGTGAACCCCGACCGCACGATCGGTGAGATCTCCTACGCAAACAACAACGTGGTTTACCCGGTGCGGATCACCGCACCCGACCTTGCGGCGCAGATCATGACCCCATCGATCGTGATCCAGAGCGGCACCGCAACGCCGATCGCCCTTGTGGTCACGAACCAGGGAGAGGTCCCGGCCGTTGCGACCACGATGACCTACGTGATCACCGGGAGCCCGACCGCGACGATCGCCGTTCCCGCCCTCGGCGCCGGCGAGTCCTACACGGTCTGGCGGAACCAGACCCTCCTGGCAAGCCCGGGCACCTACACGCTCAGTCTCGAGGTGAACCCGAACGGTGCCACCGACTACGAGACGACGTTTGCGAACAACAAGGCGAACCGGACGGTCCACTGCTACCTCCACCCGTCGACCTCAATCGTACTGCCGCAGGAGCAGGTGCTCGTGCCCGGCACGACCTATGACCTGCAGGTCGTGGTGAACGGTGCAGAGAACCTCGCGGCCTACCAGATGACCTTCACCTTCGACCCGGCAGTCGTCACAGTCACGGACGTGACCGGCGATGCGATCCCTCTGACCGCCAAGAACATCGGGACCGGGACGGTCGCCTTCAACGGCGGGACCACCACCGGCATCTCGGGCAACGTGACCGTTGCGACGATCCACCTCTCGGCGATCGGTTCGAGCGGCGATGAGACGGTGTTCGGGCTTGCGGCCCAGCTCTGGGACGCTGCCGAGTACCCGATCCCGGTCGAGGTGACCGCGGGCGGCGCAGTGCTGCTCCTCTACGGTGACGCGAATGGCGACGGCGTGGTCGACCAGGCCGACACCCTCCGCGTGCTGCGTGAGGTCGTCGGCCTGACGGCAAAACCGGCCGCCGGATCGATGGCTTTCCTCCAGACCGACGTCCATGAGAACACCGCCATCGAGGTGGGCGATGCGATGTTCATCGCCCAGAAGAATGCTGGCCTGAGGGACCCCTACTTCAGGATCCTGTGAGGTGAATACAGATGAAAACACGAAACTTCCTGATGGTGGGGATCCTCCTCCTCACCCTCGTCTTATCGGTATCTGCGGCCGACATTGTCGTCACGCCGCAGACCTCCACCCTGGCGTACGGCGATACCGCCGCGCTGACGGTCGGTGTCCAGAACGTCGAGAACCTCGGCGGGTTCGATATCGACCTGCGCTGGGACCCTTCGGTCGTCGAACTTGAAACCGGGGACGTCCAGATCGGCCCGCTCTTCTCGGGCCACGTGAACAACAGCGCCGTCTACACCCAGAGCGGGCGCATCCGCGTCGCTGCGGTGAACGCCACCCTTGGCGGCGTTTCGGGCAGCGCCGATCTCTTTACGGCGCGCTTCAGGGCTATCGACGACACCGGGAAATCGACGGCTGTTTCGGCCGTGGTGAACAACTACGGTTTCCTGAACTCGACGAGCGGCGCCGACATCCCGGTGGCCTCGATCGACAACGCCACCATCACCACCCAGCAGATCAACCGCATTGTCGCCAGCGTCGGTGCGGCGAGTTCGAGAATCCCTGACGGCACCTCGACCTTTGCCGTCTTCACGGTGACGAACCAGCGCGGGATCCCGACCTCGGCGCTGACGGTCAACACCACCATCACCGCCCCCGACGGCTCGATCGTCAACACCACCGAGCGGAGCGGGGTTGTGCTGCCGGCGTACGCCCAGGACGTCCAGCGGATAGCGTGGACCCCGGCGACGGCAGGCACCTACACCCTCAAGGTCAACGTGACCTCGGACACCGGTCTGCCGGTCGTCGGCACCGCGACGGCTGAGCGCTCGGTAACCGCACGGACCTACACCCTTGAGGTGTACGACTATGTCTACGGATACTCCCGCGCCGCGGTGGGCGACTGGTTCTACCTGAGCTGGTATGTCAAGCCGAGCGAGAGCGGAAATGTCCAGCTGAACCTCACAGCCCCGGCCGGCGTCGAGGTATGGGGCGACGCCAACGTCACCCAGTGGATGTCTGGAGGATACTGGAACTACGTATCATACTGGATGCGGTCATCCAGGCCCGGCACGCTTGCGGCCGGTTCGATAAGCCTGACCGCCTCGGCGAACGGCAAAACGGCCTCGAAAGCATCGACTCAGGATGTCCTCATCTGGATCCCCTCCATCCAGGTCAAATCGGTCGACTCGGTGAGCGCTGACAGCGACAGCACCTTCGATATGACCTACAACACCCTCCACACCAACAACACCTATGACAACCGCACTACCATCACCGCCCAGTCCGGCGCCCGGGGCCGCACCCTGACGGGCCTCGGCTACCTGGTCCGCTACCCGTACGGCTGCGTCGAGCAGACCACCTCGCAGATGCTCGCCTCCCTGAACGTGAAGAACTACTACCTCGACCGCCCTGACAAGCCGAGCGACTTCGCCTCGATCCGCAGCCGGGCGAACGAATCGGTCGAAGGCGGCATCAGCGTCCTGGTGAACGGCGCCCTGCGCGGCCAGCACGACGACGGCGGCTGGAGCCTCTGGGGCTACGGCGAATCCGAGGCCTCATCGAGTTCGTACGCCGCCTACACCCTTGCACGGGTGAACGAGTCGGGTGAGGACTTAAACCGCCTCCTGACCGGCAAGATCAGCAAGAATGCCACGGTCAATCCGGGCACGGTGAACTTCGATAAACTCGTCGAGTGGTTCTATCTGAACCCTGACAACCCGTCGAGCGGCACCTGGACCTGGAGCGCCGGTGTCTGCCATGCATGGACCCCGACCTCGAACACCGGGTTCGTGATGCTGATCCACGACATGATCAGGCAGCAGGGCACGATCTCAGAGCCCTATGCGACCTACATGACGAAGAACATGCAGAACGCCACCCGTTACTTTGTCCAGACCCAGGCCGCAGACGGACACTGGGGCGGCAGCGACGACAAGGCGATGGCGACGGCACTCGGCCTCTGGGGCCTCCAGTCCTACGGGACGAACTCGGACGACGTGACCCAGGCCCAGATCGACACTGCGAAGGCGAACGCCACGGCGTGGCTCGTCGCCAACCAGAACGCCGACGGCTCCTGGGACGCCGACTCGTCCTACGGATGGTACAGCAACGGCCGTACGACTGAGAGCACCGCCTACACGGTCCTCGCCCTGAACGCCACCGGCATCCCGGCGGACAACGCCACGATCCAGAAGGGCGTGAACTGGCTCATCGACCAGTACGAGTCCGGCGGCAGCTGGGGCTACACCTGGGCGACCCAGGCAGCGATCGACGCCCTTATCCATTGTCAGCCCATCGACGTCAGCACCGGAACGGTGGACGTCTCCATCGACGGCACCCACATCTGCACCCTGACGGTGAGCGCCACGAACCCGAAGGACGAATACACCCTCACCGCCGGCCAGATGGCGG